>Ga0134121_10003411_pt1 | contig 13294 bp, 8 predicted proteins | sample KB301_FD_96463 | JGI IMG/M metagenome (GOLD analysis project Ga0134121, IMG submission 96463) | Terrestrial soil microbial communities without Nitrogen fertilizer from Kellogg Biological Station, Michigan, USA - KB3-0-1 | ecosystem: Environmental > Terrestrial > Soil > Unclassified ...
GAAAACCTTCCCGGACCCGGAGGATATACATCCCTCGGCATGACGTGGGAAGAGGGAAAGGAAATGCCGGTCGGATTCACGAAAACGACGATCGGCATACCCCGAGTCGGCGTGAACTGCGCGGCATGTCACACGACTGCGGTTCGAAAGACTCCGGACGACAAGCCCCAACTGATCCTCGGCGGACCCGCGCATCAATTTGACATACAGGCTTATCAGCGGTTCCTCATCGCCTGCGCGAAGGACCCGCGATTCACGGCGGACGCGATACTGAAGGAACTGACCTACACGCACCGGTTTTCATTTATCGAGAAAGCCGTCTACCGCTACGTCATCATTCCTTATACCCGGCGAGGACTGCTGGAACAGGAGAAGCAGTTTGAGTGGATGAATCTTCGTCCGGACTGGGGGCCAGGCAGGACGGACATGAATCCATTCAAGCTGATGGTGTTGAAGCTTAAGGATGACCGGTCCGTCGGCAATACCGACATGATGGCAATCTGGAACGAACGCAAACATGAAGGGTTTCAGCGTCACTCGGATGGGCTGAATCCCATGGTGAATGAGGCGAGTTATGCCGCGGCGCTGGCGACAGGCGCAACGGCGAAGTCTATCGATATTGCTGCCATTCAGCGGGTGAACCAGTGGTTGCTGGATTTGCCTTCGCCAAAATTTCCATTTCCCATCAATCCAAAACTTGCCGAGCGTGGAAAGCTGCTCTTCGACCAGCAGTGCACAATGTGTCATGCATTCGGGGCACCGAGAGTTGGGAAACTGGTCCCGTTGGCCGACATCGGAACAGATCCCAACCGGGCACAGCATTGGACGACGGAAGCTGCCACCGAGTTCAATCGGCAGTTCGGCAAATACAGTTGGGGGTTCAGCCATTTTCAGGGCAACACCGGCGGATACGTCGCACCGGCGCTCGATGGTATCTGGGCTCGTGCGCCCTATCTTCACAATGGATCGGTACCGTCGCTGCAGGATCTGTTGAAACCCGTTGAAAGCCGGCCGAAGGCGTTTTATCGCGGATACGATGTTTACGACCCGGTGAGCGTCGGATTCATTTCAAATGTGGAGTCCAGGCGAGGACGAGGGTTCTTCAAATTCGACACCGCTCTCCCGGGCAATGGAAATGGCGGACACGTTTATGGGACAACGCTGCCGCCTGCGGATAAGACCGCCCTGATCGAATATCTCAAGACGTTTTGAGAGGTGAATGTGACGAAGCATGGAACCCCGGCGGAAACCTGGTTCAGGCGCGTATTGTGGATTGGCATCTTCGCGAATCTGGCGCTCTCCATCCCCACGATGCTCGCGCCGCAGGCGATGATGGCATGGAGCAGGTTGCCACCGGCTTCACCCCTGGTGTGGCCGAGCTTTGCGGGTCTGCTCCTGATTTTATTGAGCATCTTCTATATACCGGCCGCTGTCGACCCCAATCGGTACCGCGTGGTCGCCTGGCTGGCGGTGATGGCGCGTCTGGCCGGCGTGATCTTCTTTATCGGTTTTCACTCGGTTGAATATCACGCGCTCGGTTACATCGACCTGGTGTTTTTTCTGCCTGAAGTGTTTTTGCTGGCAAAGCTCGGCTCGCCGTCGCAGGGAGCGTCGCAAGCAGGAGTTCGGTGATGCACCGGCACACGTCGCTCCGGAAGCGTCTTGTCCTGGGAGGCCTGGGCCTGATCGCAGCGCTCGTTGGGTTGTTTGGCTACAACCAATTGTTCCGCGAGGAGCCGGCGCCGTACTTCCAATCGGACGAGGATCATTTCCTGTACGGGTCCGTCGGGACGGAAGCGCAGCAGGGTATCCCCTATTGGATCTGGCTCGTGCTGCCGCGCATTTTCCCCGAGTACCTGCCCGGGCCTGGCGGCTATGCGTCGATCGGTATGCTCACGCGTGCGGGCAGCGACATGCCCGTTGGCCTGTCGAAAGTGACCATTGGCTTTCCCCGCGTTGGAATCAACTGCGCGATTTGTCACGCGGCCAGCTTCCGTGCGAAGCCGGACGACGTCCCGACCATCTACCCGGCGGCAGCGGCACATCAGACCGGCGAACAGGAGTACCTGAGATTTCTCATCGCCTGTGCGGCGGATCCGCGCTTCACCGCCGACACCATTCTCAGTGAAATCGCAAAGCAAACGCCTCTGTCGTTTACCGATCGTCTGTTGTATCGCTTCGCGATCATCCCTGGTACACGACGCGCGCTGCTGCGGCTTCGGGATGCGGACGCGTGGATGCTCACGCGCCCGGACTGGGGCCGTGGCCGCATCGACCCGTTCAACCCGGTGAAGTTTACGACCTTGCGGCAACCCATCGACGAAACGATCGGCAATTCAGACATGGTGCCGCTCTGGAATCTCCGTCGCCGTGAAGGGACGGCTTTTCACTGGGATGGGTTGAACACGACACTGCGCGAGGTGGTGCAGTCGTCGGCCATCGGCGACGGCGCAACGACCAATTGGATGGATCGCGACTATGCCAAATGGAACAACACCGATCCCAGGGAAATGTCGAGCCTGCGGCGTGTCATGAACTTTATCGGCGATCTGAAGGCGCCGAAGTATCCATTTCCGATTGACGCGAAGCTCGCGGAAGCCGGCGCTCTGACTTACAAGTCGCGGTGCGCCGACTGTCACGAGATGGGTGGCGCGCGCACGGGGTCGGTGATCCCTCTTGCCGAGATCGGCACGGATCGCCATCGTCTCGATATGTGGACGTCAAACGCGGCGGACAGGTACAACGCATATGGCGAAGGTCACGCCTGGAAATTCTCGAACTTTCGAAAAACAGCAGGCTATGTGGCCATGCCGCTCGATGGCGTGTGGCTCACTGCCCCATATCTTCACAACGGTTCGGTGCCGACGCTTACCGACATCCTTGAGCCGCCGGCCGACAGGCCCAGGAAATTCTGGCGTGGGTACGATGTTTACGACGCGGAACGCGTTGGTTTCATCGCGACTGGCGCCGAGGCGGAACAGGCAGGCACGCCTCTGGACGTCACGCTGCCCGGCAACAGCAATGCCGGCCATACCTACGGCACCGACCTCACGCCCCAGCAGAAACGCGCGCTGCTCGAGTTTCTCAAAACGTTTTGAACTGCAGGCGCGGTAGTTCTGCAGGCATGCAGGATTTGGGAGGTATTTCAGAAGGAGACATTGCCCTCCTAAGTTAGGAGGGCAGCGGCATCGAACGTTTTATCCGATGCCGCGGGGGGTGGTTCCAAAGCCGAAACGTTTCGTAATGGGAACCACCCCTCGCGTTATAGCGCTTGCCGCGCTATAACGCTGCCCTCCTAACTTAGGAGGGCAACTCCGCCGCCTGCAACTTGGTCTATGACCGCGCCTACGGTGGAAGCCCTACCCCATCCTCTTCCAGACGATGACGGCGGCTACGATTACGACGATCACCAGCAGAACGATCGCATTCCTCCGGCGCGCCCGCATCTGGAATCGATCGACGGCGTTCTCGTAAAGATTGTCCACCAACACTTTGTCCTGGAACCGAACTCGCGTTTCACTCATGTCGTTCCCCTTGTCTTACGAAAACGTCGCCGGCCGGTAAACCGACATCACCTGTTGAATCATCTTGTCGTGATCGCCATCGAACCTGCGAATGTCGTAGCAGCCCAGCGGATTCGCCACCGCATTGACCAGGCACCGGTTGCAGAACGTACATGGCCGCTCCGGCTGGTCCTGTCCCCGTTTCAGGATTTGCGGCAAGTCATTATTCGCTATCAGCGGCCGCGCCATGCTGACCGCATCGACGTATCCTTCCGATAGCGCCTTGCGGATCAGCGCTCCATCCTGGAATCCTCCCGTGCACATGACCGGAATCTTCACCACCTTCTTCACCTCGCGCGCTTCGTCGAGGCAAACGCCTTCGACCGGACGAGTCTTTTTGGTTCGATTCCAGAAGTAGAAGATGAGGGGCCGAAGCGTCTTGAAATGGAAGCATGTGTAGTTGAGAAATCCCCGGGCTCCGCTCGACATGATGTTTCCGTACCACCAGTTCATTTCATCCGGCGGCGTTCCGCCTGGAGGCATCATCGGATGTGGGAAGAGATTGCCAATGGAAGCATGAATCGCGTCCACGCCCTCCTGTTCGACCCACCGGCTGATCTGCAGCGATTCCTCCAGCGTGTTTCCCGCCGGATCGAAGGGCGAGAGCGCCTTGCCAAGATCGAGCGTGCTGAGCTTTACCTGAAGGTGAAAGTCCCGGCCCACAGTCTTGCGTATCGCCCGAATGACTTCGAGCAGGAAGCGCGCTCGATTCTCGAGGCTGCCGCCATACTCGTCCTTCCGATCGTTGATGGACGAACTCAGGAACTGCGTGAACAGATAGCCATGAGACGAGTGCAGCTCCACTCCATCCAGCCCGGCTTCGCGGGCGCGCCGTGCGGCCTGTGCAAAGTATTCGACGACATTGCGAATGTGTTCCACTGTCATTGGCTGGCAAAGAAGGCCATGAACGGGATCGGGTTTGCCCGTGGACGAATAGGCGAGGGTCTTGTGGTTTTCAACTCCGGGATTGTCGCGCTGACGTCCGGAGTGACTCAGCTGAATAATATATTTGCACTCGTATTCATGAACCTTCTTCCCGAGGGCGCGCCAGAACGGGATTTTGTCGTCGTTATCGATCATCGCGTAGTTGGGCTGAATCCGTCCCTCGATGTGCACCGGAACAAAAGACGAAATGATCGCACCGATTCCGCCCCGTGCGAATTTCTCCTCCCAGTTGATCCGGGCCTGGGCTCCGGATCCGTCGTAGTTATCGAATCTGCCGGAAATACTGGAGCGGAAAAGCCGGTTCTTCACCTCCAGGTTTCTGAACTTCAGCGGTTGAAACAGAATTGAGTTGTCCACAGAGATTCTCCTTTGGAGCGATCAGGATTTCCTCGCGGAAGGCCACGGGAAAAACGGATTGTCAATATGCGCAAGAGCCGGCTGCAACGACGGCATGTGACGGATGAGGATGGTTGAGAAATCACTGTCGCGGATCCAATCCAATCCCGTCTGGGTGTAGACCTTTGGAGTGTAGTCCACCGTAAAAAACCGGTCGCTCTTCAAACGCCGGGGCGCCATGACGAGAAAAATGCGGAAGGCGGTTTCGCAGAAACCGAAGCCCTTGGGCCGTGGAGATTCCGCGAGCAGTCCAACCATCAGATCCACACTTTCGATGTCGTTGTTGTAGACCCTGCGAAGTTCCTCCACCCATATCGGATTGTCGGTAATCTCTTCGAAAGCCTTTACCGGGCGCATGTGCAGGAGCTGCCGGAATCGGTTGTAGCGCGGAACACCGCGCTCCCGGTCGCGCAGAATGTCGATGGCTGCAAGATCCATGATCTGGCCATCGTCTTTCTCGAGCTTCTGCAAAAGTTTTGGGAAATTGTGAAGCTGCAGGGCGCCGGGATGCGATGTTCCGAAGGAGTAGAACAAGTCCGGGAACGAAACCGAAGACATGATGCCACGCACGAACTTGCCGGACACGGTCCTCAGATTTTCATCGGGATGAACGGTTTCATCCGTTAGAGCGGATCTGAACTTGAATTCATCCGGTATGAGCCCGTGCATCCGGTACACGGACACAAACTCCTCGGTCATGGAAAATGGCGCGCTGAACTGCTCGGTCTCCGAACCGGGAATCCCCGAGAAAATGTCGCCTTTGCCGAATCGGCCAAGGCCCTCGGTGATGTGCTTTCCTGCAATGCCCCACCAGCCTCCCCTCATCGAGAATTGGATCGTCGGATGTCCGAGAATGGCCGGTGTCCACTCCACCGTGTGGATCTTCACCAGAACCGCAGCATTGATGAGCCGGGCGCGAAGATACAAATCCTCATCGGACCAATCGGGGTAGACCGACCGCAAGCGGTCGCAGATCAGGTTGTGCTCCCGTACGAAAAGGGTGTGCAGCATGCTGAGCCCAATCCACCAGTTGCCATTCACGCCGGCATCTTCATTGCCGCGGCTGTTGAGCGGCAACAGATCGCCATCCAGCTTTAGTTTTCCATGCTGTCCCAGGCGCAAACGCATTTCCGTTTCGCGGTCCGATCCGTAAACCTGAGAGGCATCCCACCAATGCGTCGCCTTGTTGATGAATGTCGGGGGGCCATCCTTCGCGTTGGGAGGACGTGTCGGATCCGGTTGAGTTTTGGCGATCCGCATCGGACGTACGGGCCAGGGGTCCTTGTCCGCCAGCGGGACGTCAAAAAAATGGACCGGGTCGTTGTCTCCATGACTGAACCAGTCGTGCACCATGAATTGAATCCACGAAGCGACCAGCAGGTTCAGCGTGGGGACAGGGTGAAACTCTTCGCGCGTGAGTAATTCCAGACTGATCATTCGCGGATTCGGCGACAGAATCGCCGTTTCGTCGGGATAGACCTTGTCCAGAGGAAAGTTTCGGCCAAACCGCGTGCCGGCCGCTCCCATCGCCGGCGCGCTCAAATCGTTATGCGATCCGTCCGCCGTACGATTCACCATTTGAGCCGGCTCACGCGGCGGCGGCACATACGCGTCTATCGATTCGAGAGTCTTTGTATCATGAAGATTGGAACTTCTGAGGCGGTCCCTCAGACCATAGAGCAAAACCAAACCCAGAGGTCTCGGAAGCTTGTCCCAGGCAACGATCCGATTCAGGGCCTGGGTCGCTGAGTTAAACATTCTTTGAAACGTGGACTCGGCCATCGATAGCACCTCTCATTTCCAGAACGTTCCAGGTCGTCACGCGGAAACACTGGCTTCGAGATCCGAAGGAAGTATCCGCCAATAGCGATCCGGTTCATTCTCCATACGTACCTGCAAAATCTGAAGACTCAATTGAAAATCACGCATAATCCCTGCCGCTCCGGCATCGAGAGCAAGATGGGTGAAGTCCGTCATCAGCTTGTTTGTGGCCGACGATATTACCATCTGGAAATTCATCACCGATTGCACTTCCCCCACCGATTGATCCGATCCGTCTGCATGCACCGTTGCCGGAAGAAACACCGCATAGTTCCACATCGAGTTTTCCTCGTGCTCCACGGTGACGGAATATAAAAAAAGCGTGCACAACCGGATCAGATCCGCCTTCGCGAACTGCGGGGCGTAATTTCGGATGCCTCCAACGATATAGGTGTCGAGCGCATCGAACCAGGTTCGAACCGCGGCATCTGCCTGAAGCTGCCGGTCGTCCTTATAGTAGTGGTCAATATACCGGCGGACGTAGGATTCGAACAGATCGAAGTACATCCATGCCTGTTCTCTGTACGGAAACTTCAGGGAATCCGGCAGGCCCTTCCGCTGAATGTCTGAGCGCGGGTCCAGGCGCGCAATGTCGAAATTGCGCGCTCCCTCGTTGTAGTAGTGCAGTATGGTTTCGAAGGAAAAACTGAATCCCGTCACATCAAATCCGCTGCGTCTCAATGTGAGATGCGTGTGGAAATTGGTCGACAGCGTCTGGTTCACATGGGGTGCCAGCAGCCGGCGCAACGGATGCAAGGGAGGAAGGTCCTGCGTTATGGCCGCAAAGGGGGCAATTCCCGCCACGTGATACTGCATGCCGTGCCGCCACACGGTGGTGTGCGTCAACAGGGTACAAAGCGCGATTCGATGAACGAACGGCCAAGCGGGATCCTCCGGCTTCGTAAGACGCCCCTGATACTCAATCCCCGACACTGCCAGCGAACCGTGGCTTTCGGCAAAATGGACACGGCAACCCAGTCTCGCCAAACCGTCACGAACCGGATATGCGCTGAGATATCTCAAATCGATTTCGAAACAGCCATTGCCTTCCGCCGATTTTTCCAGGAGCTTGGCAAAGGGCCCTGCGGTGGCAAGCACGCCGAGAAGGTTCCCTTGCGCGGCTGCATCCGCGAGGTCCTGATGCCAGACCGGAGCGGATCGAACAACATGGTAAATCCACGGGAAGACCTGCCGAAGGCGCTTCGCTGCATCCGTCGCAGCGACAGGCTGATGCGACGTGACGATCGGATAGATGTCCTGCATCAGATGAAGCGATTGCACCGACATGGCGCCTGGCAATGTCAGTTCCGACGAGGGCACGTCGGAAGGCACGACCAGAAGCGGACAGGCGAAATCGCTGTAGCTTTCGGATGCGGAGATCAAACGTATCCGCTTCTGTTCGACGGGTATTGGCGTTCTTCTCGGCCAGAGCCGAACAAAAACGACAAACGCCCAGGTAAACGCCCAGATGGACTTCCGTATCGCCCAGTCCACGCGAGTCAGGAAACGACTCCGCGACAGAATATGCGCCCGCAATGGGCTGAGCCGGTTCAGTAACCGCATCAGAAAACGTGCGAGCCCTGTGCTGTCCAGTACAAGAGCGTTCGATACCGCCGTCGCGGCGCGTTCCATTCCGGACGACCAGCGGCGCGGCGTGAGGAGAATATCCACCAGGACGAAAGGTGCCATCAGCCATGGAGACCTTCGCTGAATCGTCTGAATCGTCATCTATCGATCCGCATCGACAAGCGAAAATGGTTGACCATCGCAGGAAGCGGATTGCGCGGATCCAGGCGCGGACTTTCCAGTATGTAACGGCCTTGGTGAAGCAATGCCGCCAGAGCGCCTTTTGCGATGAATAGCGCAAGGTCCTTCCCCGCACAGACCTGAGGCCCGCCGCTGAGATGGTTGTACTGCAGGTCGGGAGTTCCGCTGGTCCATTGTTCGGGATAAAACGTATCGGCCGTCACGCTGGATTCTCTGTCGCGGTGATTAAACGTGTTCAGGATCAGCACCTGCGTCCCGGGAAGAATCGCCGACCCCGCGATTACTTCTTCACCAACTGCTTCGCGTGCGATAAACGGAGTCGTGGGCCACAAGCGCATCGCTTCCTGAACGCATCCCTCGAGGTATTTCAGTTTGTGAATATCCTCGGCCCCGATGTCGTTCCGCCATACCAGTTCGGCTCTGGCGCTTTCTTCCTGTTTGGGATGCGATATCAACAATGCCAGTGCCCGCGCCGTGTTGATCGCCAGCGTCTCGCGAATGGCAAACATCCAATGCGGAATTTGGTTTTCGACTCTCGTCGAATCTGTGGAAGCAATGTGCGGGCACATCGATACCAGGCTCGCGCCGGCGGGAGCAGCAAGTTGCGACCGGATATCCGCGTAAAATGCGTCGAAGTGTCTGGACTTTCGGAGGCCGAACACGCGATTGCTCTCGCGCATCATTTTGGTGAGCCTGTCGAAGAGGGGCCGGCCCGCTTTCGGATCAACGCCAAAGATAACTCCGGCTGCAATCTGTTCGAACAGTTCGTCGAAATGGCGCCACCGTAAGTGGGTTCCGGCGCCCTCTACCATCGCCGACACCGAACGAATAATGACATCTAGAAAGGGATCACCATACTGGTGACCCGCATGGCCGGTCTCGAGGACCGCTTCATTGAAGCGGCGCCTGTCCTTCCATTCCTCGCCGCGCGAAATGGTGACCGCCCCCGGCTGAAAATGCGACATGCCACGGTGCTTGGATGCCGCGTCTCCATACATCATCGGTGAGCGGGCCAGAACATGGTGGATTCCGGCATGATCCAGAACCAGAAGCGCCGTCGAACCGCTTACCCGCGTGAAAAAGTAGCCGGCGCCATACTTCCTGCGGAGCCGCGAGATAAACCGCACTCCGAGCCGGTCGATTTGGATCCTTGTCCAGAATCCAACCCAGAATCTGTTTCGCGTGAACAGGCCCGCAAAATAGCTCGGTATCGAGTACAACGCGTTAAATGCCAGCGTCTCGAAAAATGACAGTGTCCGGATCACGGCTGCTTTCCACCGTGCAGAAACCCAAAGGGCTCCTGCAACGCATATGCCGACATACCAAGGGCACCGCGGCTCCTGAGATAGTCGCGCGTCCGCTGGATCCGTGGGGCAGAGTTAATGTTTTTCACGATCGCATAATCGAGCCTCGGCTCTTTCAAGTCGACGACCAGCGTGCAGCCGCCAACAAATTCGAACGACCCGAGGCTGTCATCCGAAGCATCGACCGGCAGTGTCCGGCGTTGCGTCACTTCCATGATCGCCTGCGAGACGGGCGATCCATCCGGCTTGAATCGTTGGGCCATCCGCAGGGACTGTACGTCGATTCCAGCATCTCCGTCCGTCACGTCGAGCCCGAACGGCTGCGCGGCGACGCTGCCGTGCGGATCCTCGTGCAGCGCTTCCAAAATCATGCCTCGAACTTTCCCGCGCGCTTCCCGAGTCATCTCGAACAGGCGCTTTCGCGATCCGACGTAGGCGCACTTTTCCGCATACTGGCGCAGCGCCTGAACCACTTTGCGAATGCTGGGCGTGTTTCCAGGTTCACCGGCGGTTTGCCAACGCAGGCTCTCGACCGAAAGCGTGGTGACGTCGAGCGGATATAGTCCCCGGCGGCGAAACGCCTCGAGGAACGCGAGGCGGTAGCCTGCCGTGTCCGTTCCAACCAACTCGTAATCGGCCGTCACCAACGCCCGGAGGTAATCGCCGAAGGTCAAATCCACAGGAGGGCAGTAATCCATGGCGCGAATACAAATGTCGAGCACCTGCCGGGCGGCGCGGGCGGCCTCGCCGGACAACCGGTGCACCAGGTCCGAAGGAAGCTGTCCGGCACCAGGAACGCCGGTCCCACCAGTACTGCAGGCGGCGATGCGCATCAGGTCTGCGGTGCGCAGATTATAGATGGCGACGAACGCGTCAAAGATCGTGGCCACAAGCAACGCGCCTCGTGCATGCGGTTCGAAGATCGTCTGGTAATCTGCGACATTCGGTGGTTTGCCGATTGCACTGCGAAGAGCTCCCCTCATGCCGGTCGCCACGCCAAACTGGTGGGCCAGTCCGGCCAGGAGTTGCGCCGCCGTCAGATCGCCGCGGGTGTTGGCGATTTCATTCTGGACGACCTCCGGAAAGGTGAAATGCTGAAACAGCGCCACGATGTCCGCGAACGCTTCGTGAAACGCCAGCATGTCCGGATTTGTTGGGACTCCAAAGGGACGATGCATGCCGTCGAGAATCGCATGCGTCGTTTCGTGCGCCACAATGTCGTGAGACAAACAGGTGAAGGTCATTCCTCCGGGGAACTGGTTGGCGGGATCGTCGCTTGTGGCGCGAAAGTATCCGAACAGCAACGAACGTTGCGACGGGCTGTAATAGGCGTTCTGCTGCTCCATCGCGTGCGGATACACGCGCAGCCGCCGAACGAATTCGGCGTCCTCGCCGGTGCCTGCCGCTGCCCAAAGTACCGGGCGGCCGAGCGCGTGCTCGAAATGCTGGATCGTCGTCATCGCAACGGCGTAAACCATCTGCTGGTGAAACTGCGGGTTTCCTTCCGAAGGATCCAGCCCCGAACGCGCGAGCACGTATTCGTGATTGAGATCGACCGGAGCCTGTTGACGCCGCGCAGAGCTGTCGTAGTCGATGACCTCGATGTACTCGCCGACGGGTCCTGGCTTCAGCTGGTCTTCCCACTTCACCTGAAACGTCATCTCATTGAGCGCGGCCGTGGCCAGGGACGTCGACAGACTCGGGTCGAATGCATAGCCCCGGAGAGCGCGGCGCTCCGGTGGAGAAAGCTGCTGCCGGGCCGGAGCGAATTTCGCAGGCGCTGGAGTGGGGACGCCTCCAGGAAGAGTCTTGTAACGCAGCAGGTACTCGCCTTCAATGTTGCGGCGCAACGTCTCGGAACATTTCTTCTCGGCGATGAGAGCTTCCATGAATTGCTTGATCTTCGCCTCATCCCGGACCGGAACGTCCGGATCTTCCAGCACGCGATTCAGCGCTTCCGACGTCTGCAATAACTGGCAGGCTTCCACATGGAACATCTCCATTTGTGCCGGTGCGATTCCGATTCCGGTCACCTCCTTGAGTATGGGCAGGAAGACGGAGTCTGCCGGTGTCATGGCGAGATTCTGGATCGGTGCGACGTCCAGGGCTGCCCTCGCGCGGATCACACCATTACCGTAGTATTTTTCAAAATCCTTGTGATTCCGGTCTCCGGATGAGAACAGCGCGTTACGCACGGCTTCCACGCGCTTCCAGGGCTGATCGTATTGAGGATTGTGTTTTGCGAACCACAACGCAGCCGCGGCCGCGACCTGCGGTGTGGCCGACGAGGTACCTTCGCCGTTTTCGAGGACGAGGTCCGGACAGCCCCGCGCCGCCCAGGGCATGTTCGTCGTCCACGCCCCAATTGCCGTCTTCATCTTGGTGGCAGGTCCGAAATTGCCCTGCATGTGGGAAAACTGGAAGGCGCGGTAATACGGACTCCCGTCGGCGGCGATGCCGCAAGCTGCAATCACACGATTGAAACGTGCCGGATAAACGACGCTGGCGATGACGCCGGCCGAAAAATTGTTTCCCGAAGCCGCGACAATGACGACGCCTGCTTCGTAAGCCCGATTCACGGCATCGGCCCAAACCTTCGAAGGCACGCCGCCCATGCTCACCGACACGACATCGCAACGCTTCGACTTGTCTCCGCGCGGAGCGATCGCATAATCGAATCCCTGAGCCAGCGCGCTCGTGAAGAAATGCAGCACGGAGTTGGCAACTCGAATCGGAACAATCTCGGCGTCCGGCGCGCCACCCAGGGGCTCGTTGAGATTCTGATAGTCGCGATTCAAACCTCGAAGAATATTTCCCGCGAGGATGCCCTGCGTTCCCGTGCCATGGCCGGGCTGGTTAAGAAAACCTTCGACGCCGGGGTCATGGGCATCGGCGATGTTTTCGACAAAGTTCCATTGAAGATTGGTATTCAGGTTCTTTGCCTTGACGGCGTGATCCGAATATCCCGTATCGACATGACCGATTCGAACCTTGCTGTGATCGACGGCGTTGCGGGCGGAGCGCAGGCCGGAAAACTGGTCGTCCAGGAACCATGCAAAACTGGGAGCCTTGGGCCAGAACGGGTCCTGTGGCTGAAACTGGCACGGAGGCGCGGCGGCAAGCGCGGCCATGCTGGATTCACTCGTATAGTTCGAAGGCCATTCGTGCAGGATATCCGGTTCGGCGTAGGAGAAGCCTGGCGTGAGACCCATGCCGAACCCATTCATCACACCATCGTGGGCGGCATCCCACGGACTGCGTTCTCCCGGCTCGGCGACAGCCAGATACCAGTCCGATCCCGGCGTTCCGCCCGACACTCCAAATCCCGCCTCGGGCGGCCGATGTTTGAAGAGACGTTCCACCTTAAAGGTCACACCCTGAATTTTCAGTGGAGCGGCATTGAGCCGCAGCGCTTCAGGTCCGGAGGCCTGAATGATCAGACGAAGAGCCGTTTCGGGCATTGCGCGTACCTCCTACTTTGTAGCGATCCGATTCGTA
>Ga0134121_10003412_pt1 | contig 13293 bp, 9 predicted proteins | sample KB301_FD_96463 | JGI IMG/M metagenome (GOLD analysis project Ga0134121, IMG submission 96463) | Terrestrial soil microbial communities without Nitrogen fertilizer from Kellogg Biological Station, Michigan, USA - KB3-0-1 | ecosystem: Environmental > Terrestrial > Soil > Unclassified ...
ATTCCGCCGCGAGTGAGCACCGGCGCGCCGGCCGCCTTGACCTTCACGAGCGCCGCGTCGATGTCGCGCACGAGCACGATGAGCACAAACGCGCCCGGGTCTTGCAGCCTTCGATCGAGCGGCTTGCCGCCGGCGCCGGACACCTCGACGATCTCGACCCCGGTACGCGACGCGGGCGGGCGCGCAATCTGGTAGCGCAGCTTCGCTTCGGGCGGCAGGCCAAACATGTTCATCAGCGGCGCGGTGCCGGTCGCCTCGCCCGGCGCGCCCATGGTCTCGAAGCCGAGCCCGTCGCGATAAAACGCGAGCGCCTTGTCGAGATCGGCGACGATCGGGCTGAACCAGTTGCCGTTGCCGACGATCAGGCCCGTGGGTGCGGGACCGGCCGGCGGGGCTTGCTGAGCGGGTGATTGCGACGGAGCCTGCGCCTGGGCGAGCCCGGCGATCGACAGAGCCACGAGCAGCATCGACGTTCTTTTCATTGTTCGTTCCTTAGTCCGACGAAAGCGCACGCATGCGCGAGTGCTCACGGCGCCGGCACGATCTCGATGCGGTCGCCCATGTAGGAGCCAATCCAAAAGGTCTTGCCGACTTCGGCCGCGACGGTGCCGGCCGCGAAGCCCGGCGCGTCCTCGCGGTTCAGCAACTCGCTTACGGCGAGCGTCATCGGATCGATCCTCACGGCGATCCAGCGGCCCTGGCCCTGCCCGACCGCGATCAGCGTCTTGTCGTCGTCGGCCCAGTGGATGTTGTCGACCCTGAAGCCGAGCTTCACCTCGTCGCGGCTGACCTTCTTGTCCCCGCGCGACAAGCGAACGAACGACTGGCTGCCCCAGGCGGCCATGTAGATCGTCTTGCCATCCTTCGACAGCTCGACGCCGTTCGCGCCGGCTGCTTCGCTGCCGGGCACCTTCTGCCACTTACCGTTCGGATGCCACTCCCAGAGCTCGCCGTTCTTTTCGCCGTTGCTCATCTTCGTGCGCGCGTCCGCATCCGCGCCTCGCGCGAGAAAATTCGTCGTGATGAATCCGCCGTCTTGGAAGCCACGCACCGAGTTGAGGCCGATCGGCTCTGGCGCAATCACGCATCCGACCCAAGTGACTTGCGGCACGTCGCCGCGTATGTCGACGTTGAACATCTCGATCGCTTCGCGGTCGCCGTGGCCGACCGCGAGCAGACGCTCGACCGGCCCGCCGACGTTGTACAGCCAGAGGCCGTGAGTCGTGAACTTCTGCGGATTCGGCGGGCCCGGGCAGTCCTTGTAGAGCCGATCGTCGCGAGCGTTTTTCGAGGTTGCGGACGGATACACTTTGGTCACGGTGCGGTCGCTCGCGCGGATCGCTGCGAGGCCGCCACTACCCGACATCGACGAGGCGATCACCCACTTGCCGTTGGCCATGACCTCGAGGTCCTCTGGCCCCGTCTGCGTTCCGGTGCACGCAAAGTTGATGTCGTTCGCGGGGCACGGAGGCCGAGCCGGTGCGGCAGGTGGTTGCGCAGAGAGATTCGAGGACGCGAGCAGAAGCGACGCGAGCGCGAGCGGCGTGACGATTCGCACGAGAGTTCCCCCAAACAAAGTTCGCTCAGCCGCCGCGGGCCGTCCCTCGGCCGCGTAACGACGTGACGCGTTCCAGCGCCTCACCGTAGAGCGGACGCTGCAACGCGTCAACTCGCGGCGCTTGCCACCGCCGCGCGTTCCTTTTATACACGTGCGCAACAACGACGATTGACTTCGGGGGGATCATGAACGTTCGCGTCGCCGCGTTGCTCGCCATTGCCGCCCTGCCCGCAGCGCGCGGGCTCGCGCAGTCCGCGACGCAGCCTCTGAAGAATCCGCCCGATCCCTACGAAGCGCCGATTCCGCATTGGGGGAACTTCGCGGACGGTCATCCATGGGGCTCGTCCGCCGGCGTCGAGATCGGTCCGCGCGGCGCAATCTGGGCGATCGATCGCTGCGGCGCGAACAGCTGCGAGGATTCGCCGATCGCGCCAGTGAATCGGCTCGACCTCGCGACCGGCAAGCCCATGCAGAGCATCGGCGCGGGGCTGTTCGTATTTCCGCACGGCCTGCACGTCGACCGCGACGGCAACATCTGGGTCACGGATGCGCAGAGCAGCAAGGACGGCAAGAAGGGCCAGCAGGTCGTGAAGCTCGCACCTGACGGTCAGGTGCTGATGCGGCTCGGCACCGCAGGCGTCGCGGGCGGCGGCCCCGACCACTTCCAGGAGCCGTGCGACGTGATCACTGCGCCGAACGGCGACATCTTCGTCGCCGATGGGCACTCCGGGCTGCGCGCGGACGCGGCGCCCGATTACATCACCCGGATCGTGAAGCTCTCGAAGGACGGTAAGTTCATCAAGGCCTGGGGCAAGCTCGGCACGGGCCCGGGCGAGTTCCACAGCCCGCACGCGCTCGCGATGGATTCGCAGGGACGGCTGTTCGTCGCGGACCGCGGCAACTCGCGGATCCAGATATTCGATCAGGACGGAAAGTTCATCGCGCAGTGGCCCCAGTTCGGACGGCCGAGCGGCCTCTACATCGACGCGAAGGATACGCTCTACGCGATCGACGCGGACTCGAGCCCGATGACGAACACCGCGGGCTGGACGAAGGGCGTTTGGATCGGCAGCGCGAAGGACGGTAAGGTCACTGCGTTCGTGCCAGGCCACAAGACCGACGACGGCAACGGCGCGGCGGGCGAAGGAGTGGTGACCGACGCCGCCGGCAATCTGTATACGGCCGAGAACGTGCTGCGCGGGATCACGAAGTACGCACCGAAGCACTGAGCAGCGGCCCTGCGACCTTTTGCGACCCGACCGCATCGTAGGGTCATGAGCACATCGACCTCGGCGCCTCGCCGCCGCCTCCCCTCGCTCGACAGCATCCGCCAAGACTTCCGTTACGCACTTCGCACGTTGCGCGCGAGTCCGGGATTTACGGCGATCGCGATCCTGACGCTCGCGCTCGGCATCGGCGCGAATACCGCGATCTTCAGCCTCGTGAGCGCCGTGCTGCTCAAGCCGCTGCCGTTCGCGGAGCCGAGCCGGCTCGTGCTTCTCTGGGAAGACTTCACAGCGATCAAGGGCCCCGATCGCGTCGAGCCCGCGGCGGCCACGGTCGTCGAATGGAAGCGGCGCACGAGCTCGTTCGAGGGAATCGCGATGCTCGCGACGCAGCCGTACAACCTCACGGGTGACGGCGAGCCCGAGCGCCTCCAGGGAGTGCGCACCGACACGAACCTGTTCGCGCTGCTCGGCTTGCACCCGATCCTCGGCCGCACGTTCGCGGCGGACGACGAAGGAGCCGACGCGCCGCCCGTGGTGGTGCTGAGCGAGCGGCTCTGGGCGCGTCGCTTCGCCGCGGACCCGGCGCTGATCGGCAAGACGATCGTGCTCGACGGGCTCGCGCGCACAGTGATCGGCGTCGTGCCGCAAGACTTTCGCTTTCCGAACACCGACACGTCGCTCTGGGTGCCGGCCGCGTACTCGCCCCCGGAGCTCGCGAACACGAACGCGTACAACTACTACGCCGTCGCGCGCCTACGCCCCGGAGTCGATCTCGGCGCCGCTCAGGCCGAGCTCGACGCGGTCGCGCTCGCGCTGCAGAGCGAAAGGCCGAACGGTGCCGGCCAATCGAAGTTCACGGTCGCGCGCCTGCAGGAGCACCTCGGGCGCGAGGTGCGGCCAACGTTCTACATGCTCCTCGCCGCGGTCGCGACGATCCTGCTGATCACCTGCGCGAACGTGGCTAACTTGCTGCTCGCACGCGGCACGCAACGCAACAAGGAGCTCGCGGTGCGCAAAGCGATCGGTGCAGCCGGCGCGCGCGTGCTGCGCCAGCTGCTCACCGAGAGCGCCGTGCTCGCGATGGGCGGCGTCTTGCTCGGCGTCGCGCTCTCGACGCTCGCGTTCGCTTATCTCGCGCGCCTCGTGCCGCGGATGTTTCCGATCGGCTCGGGTCTCGCGATCGACTGGCGCGTGCTCGGGTTCGCGATCGCGCTCTCCGTGCTCACCGTGCTGTTGTTCGGCGCTGGTCCGGCATTGATCGCATCCCGTCGCGGCTTCAACGATGCGCTGCGCTCGGGCGGCGCGAGCGTAGCGCGGCGCTCCGGCCGGATGCGCAACGGGCTCGTCGTCGCGGAGATCACCCTCACCGTCGTGCTGCTCGCCGCGGCGGGGTTGCTGCTGCGCAGCTACGCCGCGGTGCTCGCAGTGGATCCGGGGTTCAGGGCCGATCACCTGCTGCTCGTCGAGACGCCGCTCGCACCGTCGAAGTACAGCAAGATCGAGGACCGCACGGACAACTACCGCCGTGTGCTCGAACGCGTGCGCGCGTTACCCGGCGTCGCGAGCGCGGGCTACGTGAACCTCCCGCCGCTCGTGTTCAAGGGCGGCCGCGCATACGTGTCGATCGAAGGCGAGCCGCCGCCGTCGCAAGCCGATTTTTCGCGCTACATCGTCGCGGATCGCGTCGCGGGCGAAGGCTATCTCGAGACGCTCGGCGTGCCGCTGCTGAGCGGACGGCATTTCGACTCGCGCGACGGATCGGCCGCCGCTCCCACCGTCGTCATCAACGACACGATGGCGAAGCGTTTCTGGCGCGACCGCGACCCGATCGGGCAACGCATCAAGATCGGCGGGCCGCAGGCGGACAACCCTTGGCTCACGGTCGTCGGCGTCGTCGGCGACGTGCATCAGATGGGACTCGACGTCGCGCCAGAGCCGGAGTTCTTCCTGTCTGCGGCCCAGGACGTCATGCGGTCGCCGTTCTTCTGGCCGGGCTATCTGCTCGTGCGCACGCAGACCGAGCCGCTCGCGCTCGCGGCCGCCGTGCGCCGAGCCATTTGGGAGATCGACGCGAACCAGCCCGTCGCGAGCACGCGCACGATGCAAGACGTGCTCGACCGCGACGTCGAAAGCCGCGACACGCAGCTCACGCTGGTGGCCGCGTTCGCCGCGCTCGCGCTGCTGCTCGCATCGGTAGGGCTCTACGGCGTGCTGTCGTACACCATCGCGCAGCGCACTGCCGAGATCGGGTTGCGGATGGCGCTCGGCGCACAAACCGGCAACGTCGTTGCCGGCGTGCTGCGCGGGGCGCTGCGGCTCGCCTCGATCGGTGTCGTGCTGGGTGTCGTCGGCGCGTTCGGCGTCACGCGCTTCTTGGGCTCGTTCCTGTTCGGCGTGAGCCCGATGGACCCGGCGACGCTCGCCGGCGTCGCGTTCGTGCTCGTCACAGTGACGGTCGTCGCGAGCTGGCTGCCCGCGCTGCGCGCCGCGCGCGTCGATCCGATGGCCGCGCTGCGCAGCGACTGACCAGCCCTAGAACCCCCGCTCTTACGTAACCGAGCAAGATCGCGCTTCGATCGGCGCGCGCGACGGCTCGCGTGACCGAGGCGGGCCGCATGAGGCAAAATCGCGGGCTAGCGCCAGCCGGGGGATTCCAGCGACATCGCTGCACGCAGCCCGATCGTGCCGTGAGCGCCGCAGTTTGACTTGAAGGAGCTCGACTCATGCCTGTTCCTCCGGGCCTCGACGACAAGGCGTTTCAGCGCGCGCTGACGCGATTCAAGTCGGTTACCGGCGACGCGTGGGTATTCACGAGCGCCGAGGATCTGGCGCTGTACAAAGACGCGTATTCCCCGCTCTGGAACGAGCAAGACGAGAAGGTCGCCTCGGCCGCGGTGGCGCCGGACTCCGCCGAGCAGGTTCGCGAGATCGTGAAGATCGCGAACGAATTCCGCGTGCCGCTCTACCCGATCTCGACGGGCCGCAACCTGGGCTACGGCGGCGCCGCGCCCGCGCTCTCGGGCAGCGTCGTGCTCGACCTGAAGCGCATGAACAAGATCCTCGAGGTCGACGAGCGCAACGCCTACGCGCTGGTCGAGCCCGGCGTGAGCTACTTCGATCTCTATCGGTACGTGAAAGAGCACAAGCTCAAGGTCTGGATCGATTGTCCCGACCCCGGGTGGGGTAGCGTGATCGGCAACGCTCTCGACCACGGCGTCGGCTACACGATGAATCCCTACCGCGACCATTGGGACGGGCACTGCGGGCTCGAGGTCGTCACGGGCGCCGGGGAGCTCGTGCGCACCGGGATGGGTGCACTGCCCGGATCGAAGACCTGGCAGCACTTCAAGTACGGCTTCGGGCCGCACGTCGATGGGCTTTTCTCGCAGTCGAACTTCGGCGTGGTGACGAAGATGGGCGTCTGGCTCATGCCCGAACCCGAGGCTTACATCGAAGGCCAGGCCCTCGTGTTCAAGCACGACGACATCATCCCGCTCGTCGAGCACATGAAATACCTGATGAACGCCGGCATACAGAACTGCGGCACGAATCTGCAGTCGCCGATTCGCTTCGCGCTCGGCGCAAACCCGGAAGCTCGCAAGCTGTTGACCCGAAGCGATCCCGAGGCGATAGCGCAGCTCAACGCGTTCGCGGCCGAGCGCAAGATCCCGTTCTACTCGAACTGGTTCAAGTTCTACGGGCCCGAGGAAGTCGTGCGCGGGCAGTGGGCCTACGCGAAGAAGCGAATGAGCGACATCGCGGGCATCCAGTTCGTCGACGGGCCGTTCTACAAATTTCCACTCGCCGACGATCAGATTCCGGGACTGCGCGACGCGCAAGACTTCGGCGTGCCGACGCTCGACACGTTCTCGATCGGCGCGCGCTCGAACTTCTCACCCGCGACGAGCGGCCATCTCGGCTTCTCGCCGGTGATCCCGATGACCGGCGAAGCCGTCATCGAGTCGCAACGCGTGTTCGAGACGATCCTCCAGGAATACGGGACCAACGTTGCGGTGAACGTGTTCCCGCAGTCGTACCACCCGCGCACGTTCGTGATCCTGATCATGTTCTACGTGATGCACGACGTCGCGATCAATCAGCGCACCCGCGAGGTGTTCAAGCGGCTCGTGAAGGTCGCCGCGGAGCACGGCTGGGGCGAATACCGCACCCATACCGCTTTCATGGACGATTGCGCTGCAGCGTACTCGTTCAACGATCACTCGCTGCGCAAGCTGCACGAGACGATCAAGGACGCGGTCGATCCGAACGGCATACTGTCGGCCGGACGCTACGGCATTTGGCCGAAGCATCTGCGCAAGGCATGAACGAGGAGACGTAATGAGCGATGCGCGCGACATTATCGAGCAGCTGCTGAGGCGCTCGCGGGGACCGCGGGGCCCGAATGGCCCGCGCACGATCACGCCGAGTCCGCCGAACATCTCTTGGAAGGCGGTGATTGCCGGGATCGTGGCCCTGATCGTGCTCTGGACAGCGGCGAGCTCGCTTTATCAGGTGCAACCCGACGAGCGCGGGGTGATCACACGCTTCGGCCGCGTGATCGGCATCGCGGAGAACGGCTTGAACTTCAAGCTGCCGTTTGGCATAGACGCCGTCCAAGTGGTCCCGACCCAGCGCGTGCAGAAGGAAGAGTTCGGGTTCCGCAGCGAGAAGGCAGACCGCGCTCGCACGCAGTTCGCCGCCGGCAATCCGGACGAGTCGCTGATGCTCACGGGCGACCTCAACATCATTCAGGTGGAATGGGTCGTGCAATATCGGATCGACGACCCGGTGAAATACCTCTACAGCATGCGGTTAACGACCAAGACGCTGCGCGATCTATCGGAGTCCGTGATGCGCAGGATCGTTGGCAACCGAATCGGCAGCGACGTGCTCACCATTGGGCGCATCGAGATCGCGAGCGCCGCACGCGACGAGATCCAAGCCGCGATGGAGCGTTACGACAACGGCATCAAGGTGATCACGGTGCAGCTGCAGGACGTCTTGCCGCCGACCCGCGTGCAGCCCGCGTTCAACGAGGTCAACGAGGCACGCCAGCAGCTCGAGCGGATGGTGAACGACGCGACGAAGGAGGCGAACCAAGCGATTCCGAAGGCCGACGGCACCGCAAAACGCACCGTCGCCGAGGCCGAAGGCTACGCGACAGAGCGCGTGAACCGCGCGCACGGCGACGTCGCGGCGTTCAGCGCGGTGCTCGCCGAGTACAAGCGCGCGCCCGAGGTCACGCGGACGCGGCTCTACCTCGAAGCGCTCAACAAGGTGCTACCGAAGATCGGCTCCGTGGTCGTCGTCCAGGACGGCCAGGCCACGCCTTTGCCGCTCTTAAATCTGAGAGATGGTCAGAGATTGCCTCAAAAACCAGAGGCAACCCGATGAAAAATATAACCTACCTCGCCCTAGTCGCGGTCTTCGTGTTGCTCGTTTTCAGCAGGTCGGCCTTCATAGTCGATCAGTCCCAGCAGGCGATCATCGTGCAGTTCGGCGAGCCCGTCGGCGGCGTGATCAGCGAGCCGGGGCTGCACTGGCGCATACCGTTCATCCAAAACGTGCGCCCCTTCGACCGCCGCCTGCTCGACTGGGACGGCGACGTGAGCCAGATTCCCACGCTCGGCCGCGAGTTCATCATCGTCGACACGACCGCGCGCTGGCGCATCTCCGATCCGCTCCAATTCTTGCGCTCCGTGCAGAGCGAGAACGGCGCGCGCACGCGGCTCGACGACGTGCTCGACTCGGCGGTTCGCGACGTGGTCTCGGGCTCCGAGCTCGCCGAGATCGTTCGCTCGGCGGACTGGAAGGTCGACAAGAGCCAGCTACGGGAGGAAGACGTGGCGGCCATCGGCGCCGATGAGCTCGCGAAGCCGAAAAAGGGCCGCGGCCAGCTCGAGAAGGACATCCTCGCGACGGCGACGCAGCAGATGCCGAACATCGGCATCGAGCTCGTCGACGTGCGGATCAAGCGGATCAACTACATCGACTCGGTCGGCAAGCAGGTCGAGGACCGGATGATCGCCGAGCGCCAGAGCATCGCGGCGCGCTTTCGCTCGGAGGGCCAAGGCCGTAGCGAGGAGATCCTCGGCAACATGCAGCGCGAGCTGCAACGAATAGCGTCCGAAGCTGCGCGGCAGGCGCAGGAAATTCGCGGCCGCGCGGACGCCGAGGCGACCAAGATCTACGGCGACGCCTACGGCCAGGATCCCGCGTTCTACTCGCTCTCGAAGACTCTCGACAGCTACTCGACGCTCGGCGAGAACACGACGCTGATGATCGACGCGAAGTCCGAGTTCTTCCGCTATCTGCAGTCGTCGCAAGGCCGCTGACGCCCGCCCATTCATGACTCGAATCTCGTCCGCACTCGCTCTCGTCCTGCTGCTCGCGGCACGAACCGGCGCGGCTCAAGCGCCGCCCGCCGCCAAGCCGGCGGCGGATAGCGCCCGAGTCGGCGAGCTCGTCGCGCATGCGCGGGCAGCGGCGGGAACGCAATGGGCGGAGACCGTCGACTTCTTCTGCGGCCGCGACACCGCGCGCGCCAATCGCGCCGACGATCCCGAGCTCACGCCGGCGCGCGTGTTCGACAATCTCTACGCGCTCGGGCGAACGAGCACGGTCATCTGGGCGATCAAGACGCCGGCCGGAATCGCGCTGATCGACGCCGGGTACCCCGATCAGGTCGAGTCCGTGGTGCTGCCGGGCCTGCGCAAGCTCGGACTCGACCCCACCGACGTCAAGCTCGTGCTGCTCGCGCACGGTCATGCGGATCACTTCGGCGGCGCGGTGTACTTTCAGCGCCTCGGTGCACGCGTCGCGCTGTCGGCCGCGGACTGGGACTTGATGCAGAACCCGCCGGCCGCCCCGCCGGCGACGAATCCGCCGACGACCGCGCCGTCGCCGGCTGCGAACGCGTCGCCCTCACCACCTGGTTCGCCTTCCGCTGCACTGGCCGCGCTGCCGCCGCCGAAGCGAGACATCATCGTGATCGACGGCCAACCGCTCGAGCTCGGCGGTGTCTCGTTTACGCCGGTCGCGATCCCCGGCCACACGCCGGGCTCGCTCGGCTTCGTGTTCAAGGTCGTGGATGGCGATCGCGCACACACGGCGGCACTCTTTGGCGGCTCGATCTTGCTCTCGTCGCGAATACCGGACGCCGGGCTCGAGCAATACGTGCGCTCCGTCGAGCACTTCGCCGCGGTCACGCGGCAGCTCGGCGTCGACGTCGAGATCCAGAACCATCCGCTCTACGACGGGTTCGAGGCGAAGCTCGCGCAACTTGCGGCGCGCAAACCCGGCGCCGCCCATCCGTTCGTCGTCGGCACGGACGGCTACCAGAACTTCCTCACAGTGATGGGTGACTGCGCGCGAGTCGAGCTCGAGCGGCGCAAGAGCGCAGCGCGCTGAAGCTCAGCGCTTCGGGGGCGCCGCGGGCTCCCGCGAATGCTGCTATGGTGCACTTCCGTGAGCACCGCACGGCCGCGCATCGTGATCCTCGGCGCCGGGTTTGGCGGGCTGTTCGCCGCGCGCGCCCTGGCGAAAGTCGCGGCGGACGTCACGCTCGTCGACCGGCACAACTACCACCTGTTTCAGCCGCTGCTCTATCAAGTTGCGACCGCGGGCTTGCCGCCCTCCGACATCGCGTGGCCGATCCGCTCGATCTTGAGCCGTCAACGCAACGTGCGCGTCCTGCTCGCCGAGGTTACGGGCGTCGACGTCGCGAAGCACGAGGTCGAGCTGCACGACCGGACGCTCGCGTTCGACTATCTCGTCATCGCAACCGGCTCGACGCACTCGTACTTCGGCCACGAGGAATGGCAAAAGCTCGCGCCGGGCCTCAAGAGCATCGACGACGCGACGCTGATTCGCCGCCGCATCCTGCGCGCGTTCGAGGCCGCTGAAATCGAGGACGACCCCGCGGTACGCGAGCGGCTGCTCCGGTTCGTGATCGTCGGCGGCGGCCCGACCGGCGTAGAGCTCGCGGGCACGATCGCCGAGCTCGCGCGCCACACGCTGTCGAAGGACTTTCGGCGCATCGATCCCAGCGCGGCGAAGGTAATCCTCGTGGAGGCCGGTCCGCGGCTGCTCGCCGCGTTCCACGAGCCGCAATCGGCGTATGCGGCACGCACGCTCGAGAAGCTCGGCGTTCAAGTCCGGCTCGGCGCCGCGGTGACCGCGTGTGACGCAAACGGCGTCGCGCTCGGCGCCGAGCGCATCGAGACCGGAACGGTGCTCTGGGCGGCGGGCGTCGCGGCCTCGCCCGTAGGCCGCTGGCTCGGCGTGCCGACCGACCGAGCGGGACGCGTGCCCGTCCGCCCGGATCTATCGATCGCGAGCGACTCCGCGATCTTCGTCATCGGCGATGCGGCGCTCGTCGAGACCGGCGGCAAGCGCGTGCCGGGCGTCGCACCTGCCGCGAAGCAACAGGGCCGTTACGTCGCGCACGCGATCGCGGCTCGGGTAGTCGGCCGCGCAGCCCCGCCGCCGTTCGTCTACCACGACGCCGGCAACCTCGCGACGATCGGTCGACAGCGAGCGGTGATCGAATTCCCGTTCCTCACGCTGCGCGGCTGGCTAGCATGGTGGATCTGGGGCTTCGCGCACATCTACTTCCTCGTCGGCGTGCCGAGCCCGGTGGTCGTGTCGCTGCGCTGGCTCTGGGAGTACCTCACGTACGGACGCGGCGCGCGTCTGATCACGGGCTCGGTGCACGCGGATTGACCGCCGGTGCGGCCGGTGTCGCGACGGGCGATGCGGTAGCGCTCGAGGGCGCCATTGCCGCAAGGTCCTCCGCGAGCTTAGGCCGGCCGACGGTGCGGGCGTAAGCGCTGAGCTTCGCCGCGATCTCGGGCGGCACCTCGAAGGTCGCCGAGAGCCGCCGGCACTGCTGGATCAAATCGAGCGCGGCCGATTCACGTTTCTCCTCGATGAGGCGCACGACGAAGCGGCGCGCGAGATCCAGCGCGAATTTTCGCTCCTGCCAATCGAGCATGCGGTTGAATACCCAATGGTAGACCTCGAGGCTGTCGCCCTCCGCAGCGATCATCTGCTTGAGCGTGTTGTACCCCTGATCGACGAAGCCGCTGCGGATCGATGCGTAGGCGCGGTCCACGGCCGAGTGCCACGCGCGCCGCCGGTCGTCCTCGGCGTGCTGCGCGCGGATCTCGTCGACATCGGCGTAGTCGAAGTCCGCGCGATGCGCGCGGATCGCCGAGCCGACGAGCGCGAACAAGGCGAGGAAGCCCCAAACGCCGATGATCTCGTCGGTGATGCCGCTCCCGCCGCCGATCAGCCGCGCGGCGAGGTTGGCGAGCACCATCACGGCGCCGCACCATGCGAGCAGTATCAGATAGTCGCCGCGCAAAACCTTGATGACCGTGCCGATCGACACCGGGCTCAGCGCAGCCGCCGAGTTACGCGTCATCGCCATCACCGCGACGGACGCCGGAAAGGTGCCGAGCACGAGGATCAGCCCGAGCACGCGGACATACTCGCCCGCCGGGCCGTCGATGATTCGCGGCATCAGCCAGAACATCACGGGCAGCAGCGTGTACAGGATCGCATGCAGCACGAGCGTCGACTCGGTAAAGGGATTCGTCGACTCGAGATCGGGCGGCGTGATGTTTTTTCGGCCGAGCGCGACTTCTCGCAGCACGTGATACGAGAAGCGGAACAAGGACAGCGTGATCATCCAGCCAATCGTGAACCCGAAGAATCCAGCCTTGGTCGCGATCCAAAGCACGAATCCATAGACGACCGCCGTGATCAGAATCGTCGGATCGAAAATCCGCTTCGCGTCCAATCGGGCCTACTCGATATCGAACGCGTTATCGCCTTGCGCCGCGCGCTCGTGCGCCCAGATCGGCACGACGCCCCACGCTTCGCTCAAGCGCCGGTCGAGCTCGCGCCAATCCGGCTCGTGACGCTCCACGGCACGCCAGAAACGGCGCGAGTGGTTGAGCACGAGCATGTGGGAGAGCTCGTGGATGAGCAGATAGCGCACGAGCTCCGGCGCGAGGAACAGCAACCCGGCATTCAAGCTGATGCTGCCCGCGCTCGAGCAACTGCCCCAGCGCGTGCGCTGCAGCCGCACGCGGACGCCCGTCGGAGCAACACCGACGACCGCGGCCTCACGGAGCAGCCAGGGCCGCAAGTAGAAGCGCGCCTGCTCGATCAGCCAGTGCCGCAGCAGATCCGGCGCGTCTCGGCGCTCGGCGTCGCGGCTGCGGACGAGCAGCGCCGCGTCGGCGACGCGGCAGATCGGACGTGCACCGGCATCGTGCACGTAGCGCACCGGCCAGCACTTTCCGACCGCGGCGAGATCCACGAGCTCGGGTAACGCCCGCCCTTCTGGATAGTGCTCGGCGATCTCGCTGCGCGCGCGCTCGATCCAACGCGTGTGCTTGCGGACGAAGCTCGCGACGTCCGCTGGCCGCGTTCCGCGCGGCACGACGAGCTCGAGCGTGTCGGGCGGCAGCATCCTGAGCGTGAGCCGGCGGGCCC
>Ga0134121_10003413_pt1 | contig 13290 bp, 12 predicted proteins | sample KB301_FD_96463 | JGI IMG/M metagenome (GOLD analysis project Ga0134121, IMG submission 96463) | Terrestrial soil microbial communities without Nitrogen fertilizer from Kellogg Biological Station, Michigan, USA - KB3-0-1 | ecosystem: Environmental > Terrestrial > Soil > Unclassified ...
CTTCGTCGATCGCTTCTCGCGGCGGACCGTCATGATCGCGTCTGACCTTATCCGTGCCGCAGTGGCTCTAATGTTCCTGTTCGTTCGCGATGCGGACGATCTGTGGATCGCTTATTCCGGCACGGCTTTGCTTTCGGTCCTCGGAGCGTTCTTCGAGGGGGCGAAGAACGCCGCTACGCCAAATCTGACGGGCAAAGAAGGGCTGCTTGCCGGAACTGCCCTGATGTTTTCAACGCGGTTCCTGCTAATGGCGATCGGCTCGGCGCTGGGTGGCTGGGCAGCGGCGGCCTTTGGCTATCAAGCGGCCTTTATCATCAACGCAGTATCGTTTCTGGTGTCAGCATTCTCGGTATGGCTGATCCCTGAGGAGGCCGTGAGGGAGCGCTCGCGGCCGGCGGACTTAAAGGAAGAATCTCACGTGAAGACCGCAGAGGGAGCAATGGAAGGCCGACGAAAACAGGAAAACCGTCCTTCGTTCATCGCCGAACTCAAAGAAGGTCTGCGATATACGGTTGGCAATCACTTTGCCGCAACGATCCTGATCATGAACGTCATCTGGGCGACCGGCGGCGGCGCTATCAACATCGTCTTCGAGCGCATGGGCGGCGTTTACTTTGCGGCAACCGAAGGTTGGAATCCTGACATTGCGGTGGCCATGATGTGGACGGCCGCGGGATTCGGGCTAACTCTGGGAATGCTGATAGCTCACCGAACATCACGGCATCTCGACGTGTACAAAAGTCATCGAGCTTTTATCGGCTGGACGCTGATCGTGCATGGGATCATGTTCGCGGCGGCCGGTTATGTAGCGAGCTTGTGGCTGTTTGCGGTGCTTGTGTTTGTGTCGAGGGCGATAGTAGGTGTCGAATATGCGGTGCAGGAAACGATGTTTCAGCGGAGCCTGCCGGACTACATCCGCGGGCGGATCTCAACGCTCGATCGCGGAGCCGAGATAACGATGTTCAGCCTTTCGAGCTGGCTTTCTAGCGAAGCCGTTTACTTTATCTCACCGCAGACCCTCACAGTTATCTCGGGTCTCCTAGCGGGAAGCTCCGGATTGATCTGGTTTTATCGAGAGAAGAAGGATGACTGATCTAATCGTGAACTTTGCTGTTACGCCGTGATAATTACCGCTTTTGTGCCGGTCAACTCAGAAAAATCTTTGGTGAACACCGTATTGACCGCACGTATCTTGCCGACGACCTCGGCTACTTCCTGCGAGGTAATGAAGCCATCCTCGACATGGGCGATGGCCCAATGGTCAACATGGTCGGCCGTGCGCAAGGTTTCTTCCAAGAGATGAAGATATTGCGATTTGGTCTCGGTGGCAGAACCAAGTTTCCCGAGGAAGCTCTGATCCAGGTCGGCCCAGAAGTCATTGCCGCCGCGAATCCACTCCTCTTTCCAGGCCGCCTTGCCGATCGAGGTTTTCAGCGGTTTCGAATGCGGCTGTGGAAGCCGAAGGAACATCAGGTCGGAGCTGTTCTCGGCCGCGAGGAAGGATTTGATGTCTTTATTTTGACAGGAATTGTTCTGGCCGTTATTGACAGGTTCCGCCTCGGTGGTCCAAAGGCGTCGGAATACGTTAGACAGCGGCTGTCTAAGTTCGAGAGTATCTTCCGTGAACGACTGGACGTAATCGCCCGTGGCCATGGCGATGGTAGAAGCAATTGCCCGCGACACGGGGGTGGGCAGCAAGTCGATATTCTGACGGACATTGTCAAACCACCAGGAGTCGGTCTCGTTGAACCAGCTGCGAAGGGCGGGATTGTGCAGCTTATAACGAGGCACATAAGCGTCTTCAAGAACGACGTTGACGTCTTCGGACGAAAGTCGCTCGCCGTTATTAAGTATCGCGGCCACGCCTTTTATCCATGCGGCCTGCAGAGGATCGTTTGCCGAAACCCGAACATTCCAGCGTTTCAGATAAGTGCCAACGGCCGAATCGTGCGAAAAAGGTATGGCCGCCGAACGAAACTTCAATCGCCGAAGCACGTTTAACTCAAATGCCAGCCAGCTTTTCGGTGATGATTTCTGTGGAGCAAACATTGTCTTCAGCTAGCGGCGGCACGTTCAGTTACGAAGAATTTGTCTACGGAGATCAGGGCCTTGACAACCTTGGGATCGAACTCAATGCCGGCCCACTCGATCATGTAGCGGCGGGCTTCGTCGATCGGGATCGGTTTTCGAAACGGGCGTTCGCCAGTCAGAGCCGCAAAGGTGTCTGCCGCTCGCAGAATCCGAGCCGCGAGAGGGATCTGTTCTCCTTCAAGCCTATCCGGGTAGCCGTTGCCGTTCCACCATTCGTGATGCCAGCGTACCAGGAGCTGAACGCCGCGGGGCAAACCTTCCTTCGCTGCCTGCTGCTCGCCGATCACTGGGTGACGCTGCATGTCGAGATGTTCCTCGGCAGTGAGAATACGGTTTTCCTTGAAGTATTCGCGACCCATAGCAACCTCGCCGATGTCGTGAAGAAGTGCCGATTGCTGCATGATCAGCCGGTCGTGCACCGCGAGATTAAACGCATACCCGAGCTCCTCAGCAACGGCAGCGACGCGCGAGCCGTGCGGCCCGGTGTAGCCTTCTGCCCGGTCCATGCCCGAGGATATCTCGGCAAGCTTCGGGTCAACGTGTGCGTCAGTGTAGAGAAGACTTTCCATCAAGGGCAACTACCGTGAGCAGGTTTGATACAAGTTTACCTATTTTTGCTTGAGGCTGTCGAGAAGGACGCGGGCTTCTTTGTTATCAGGGGCAATAGCGAGCAGCCGATTGAGTTCGCCCTCGGCACGTTTGACGAGTTTTACATTGACGAAAAACTCCGCAAGCATCAGGCGATACGTTGCGTTGTTCGGTTCGAGCTTGATCGCGGCCTGCATTTCGCCCTCAGCTTTGTGCCGGCCGTTGTCGGTGAAGGAAAGGGCCTTGCCGTAAAAGGCATGGTAGCGGGCCATCTGCGGATCGAGATGGGCGGCACGAGCGAGATAAGGCAAAGCCTCCTCATAGTCGCCATCCGCGAGCAAGCCTCGGCCGTGCTCGAATTCCTGGCCTGCGCGCTCCGAGTTGAGCAAGTTGCCCTGTACTTTGACTTCCATTGGCTTTTCGCCTTGAAGTTTCTTGTCGGCGATTTGGCGGCGCAGCTCGTTGTCATACTTTGTCCGGCTTTTCGGATCTCGAAGAGCTTCGTGCGCCTGGGCCAGCTTCGAGAAGGCGTTCTCGACGCGGCGGAGAACATCGGCACCGGCACGATGATAGCGGTCGGGGTGAAACAACTTGGCAAGCTCAAAATAGGAATTGCGGATGTCGGGTAGTTTCGCATCGTGCCCGAGGCCGAGGATGTCGTAGTGGGACTCGGCCTTTTCGATGCGCTCGAGATATGCCTCGAGAGAGATCTCCTTGAATTCCGGCACCGGTTCCTCTTCTTTGACCGGCTCGGGTTTTTCAGGCTCAGGAGCTTTCGGCTTTTGGATCGTAGTGGCGGACTTGGTCAGTTTTAGGTTGGCGCCGCGAACGCGGGAAACGAACTTATCGGAAAACACAGCCTCCCAGTTGGTGCGAACGATGAACCCAGCAAACCAAAGCGTGTAAAGAGTTTTTAGAGCATCATTTTCCTGAAGGCCGGTCATAAACCTGACGTCAGCGAGCGTGTTAGGCTCTGACGTGAGGCGGGAGAGAACGAAGGCTTCCTGTGGATCAAGCTCGATCGCAGACGTTGAATTCTCTAGAGAAGCAAACTTCTCCTCCATGCTCTTGAAGCGAAGGGAAATGGCATCGAGAGAAACATTGCGGGCGTGCTCGAGGAGCATATGGCCGAGATCGATCATCGTGCGGATGCCGCTACGGAGACGGGCTAGCGGGCTGAAGGCCCATTCGCCATCGGTCAATGCCATTGCCTCGGTGAGAATTTCGCTTACCTGCCTTTCAAAAAGTTCTTTCACTTCACTTTCAGTGAGTCTGCCAGCTTCCTTCAATACTGCGGCAAACTCGATGTCATTGGCAAAATTCGGCGTCTTGCCAAGCAGTTCCTTATCGATGCGCCCCTCACGAAGGAGGACATCAAAGAGTCGAAACCTGCGGGCGTTGGATACGGCAAATATCACCGCACCGTCATCGAAATACACGATCAGTTTCCGGTCGCCGCAGCTGATGCGGGCGGAGCCGGAGAGTTTTGCTGCGGCTATTTCGACAAGGAGTTCCGCAAAGGAATGCACCTTGAGATCTCCGCTAAGATCAAAGTCGTTTTGAGAAGTCATTTGTGAAGAAATACGGCGTGAAAGACCAGGAAATCTGGCTGAATTTAGAATATCAGATTGGCCGCGTAAAAGTTAAGACTAAAATTTGGGTGGAGAATGCGATTTTCCGCTGCCGTTAGCTACCTTAAATCGGTGTTTGACAGGGATTTAGCAAATTGCGAAAGTTTCATTTTGAAGTTTTTGGCCGGGACATTGTCTAACAACACAATCTTTTGATGACGGAAGCGGTAGAAATTCGCGAGTGTAAATCCCTGGAAGAGTTGAACTTATGCGTTGAGCTGCAGCGCGAGGTCTTTGCATTGCCGGAACTGGAACTGTCGCCCGTCCGGCATCTGATCGTGACGATAAATGCCGGCGGCTTTGTGCTGGGAGCTTTTGAAGGTGCGGAACTGATCGGGTTTGTGCTGAGCGTGCCGGCGTTTTTGCGAGGGGAAAAAGCTTTTTATTCACATATGACCGCGGTTCGGGCAGATTACCAAAGCCACGGCATCGGGGCAAAGTTGAAGTGGGCACAGCGGAACAAGGCACTGACGCTTGGGATCAAATACATTAAGTGGACCTTTGAACCGATCAAGGCACGGAACGCTTATTTTAATCTCGAGAAGCTTGGCGCGATCGTCTGCGAATATCAGGAGAATTTTTATGGTGTTGACTATGCTACCGCTGAGGAGACGTCTGGGAAGAAGATCGGCCTCGCCAGCGATAGACTTTTTGCCGAATGGGACCTTGAAAGCCCGAAGGTTTGTGCACTTGCGAAGGGCGAGAAGTATGAACAAGTTGGTAAGCCCGCGGCGACGGTCGCGATAATGAACGACTGGGCTGCGCTGGTGGCGACGGATCCCGAGTCGGCTCTAGTCGAACAGCTTCGGATCCGCGGCGAGTTTCAAGGTGGAATGAGCAAAGGCTTGATCGTCCGGGGATTTCAAAGGGATGAGAGTAGGCCGAAGTATTTGCTTTACGAGGCGGAATAGCTGTCGGGAATCAGCGATCGACAATCAATGGGAAATCTTATAAATGTGTCCGGGTTTGCGATTGATCCCGACATAACAAGGGCGAGAACCTTGGCAACGGAGTTTTATACCGAAGCGCCATATTTCGAGATGTCGCGGGAGAAGATTTTTGCGAGGACTTGGCATTTTGTAGGCAGAGAGGACGAGGTCGCGGGATTGAAGCCCGTCACTTTGCTGCCAGGAATCTTGGATGAACCGGTCCTGCTTGCGAGAAATGGCGACAGTGTTTCGTGCCTAACCAATGTGTGTACGCACCGAGGGAAGATCCTTGTTGAGGAGTCGTGCGGTCAGGCAAATCTGATCCGATGCGGTTATCACGGCAGGAGGTTCTCGCTTGACGGGGATTTCCTGTCGATGCCGGAGTTTGAAGGAGTCGAAGATTTCCCGGGCGAGGACGATGATCTGAAGCGAATTCCTCTTGCTGCGCGAAATGGATTCATGTTTGCGTCCCTCGACCCCGCTGCTCCGTTTGAGCTGTTTGCCGAGGGCTTTGCCGATGTTGATCTTCAAGGACTGAAATTAACGGCGACGCGCGAATACGAGGTTAACGCGCACTGGGCGCTTTACTGCGAGAACTATCTCGAAGGCTTTCATATTCCGTACGTACATAAAGCTCTGAACGAGGTTGTCGATTACGGAACCTATACGACGGAAACGTTTCGGTATTCGAGTATGCAGACGGGGTTTGACGACGCAGGTGAGGTCGCGGCTCGCTACCTTTTTATTTTTCCCAACCTAATGTTCAATTTTTATCCGTGGGGTATCTCGGTGAACATGGTGCGGCCGATGACGCATGAGAAGACCATAGTTGAGTTTTTGACGTATGTTCGCGACGGAGCGTCGATCGACGGCGGTGCGGGCGGCGATCTTCACGGTGTTGAGTTGGAAGACGAAGCGGTCGTCGAGAGTGTGCAGCGAGGTATTCGCTCGCGATACTATTCCCACGGCCGGTATTCGCCTACCCGTGAAACCGGAACGCACCACTTTCATCGGTTGATAGCAGAATTCATGAAATAATCGATTCATCGATGGCAAACGTAGAAAAAGAAATTGAAGCGTTACGCTCCGAGATCGAACATCATAACGACCTCTATTACCAAAAGGAGGCACCGGAGATATCCGACTATGAATTCGATCAGCTGCTGGAGCGGCTGAAGGCTCTCGAGGCGGAGCATCCGGAACTCGTAACGCCAGACAGCCCTACCCAGCGGATCGGAGGCAAGGCAGATAGCCTGCGGCCGTTTCGCCATACGGTGCCGCTGATGTCGCTCGACAATTCATACAGCCTCGACGATCTGAAGGCGTTTACCGAACGGTGCGAGAAACTGGCCGAAGGGAGAAAACTCGATTACGTCGCGGAATTGAAGATCGACGGCCTTAGTGTTGCGCTTCATTACGAGAATGGCTTGCTGGCGACCGGGGCCACTCGCGGCGACGGAACTGTTGGCGACGACGTAACTCAAAACGTTAAGACGATCAAGAAGATCCCGCTCAGATTAAAAGTTGATTCTCCGCCGCATGCCGAGGTCCGCGGCGAGGCCTTTATTTCGCGGTCTCAATTTCAAAAGATCAATGCCGAGCTCGAAATGAGAGGAGACAAAACGTTTGCCAATGCTCGAAATTCGGCATCGGGAACCTTGCGGATGCTCGATTCGGCGGTGGTCGCCTCCCGAAGACTGGATATGTTTCCGTACGATGTGTTTCGCGGAAACCATAAGATGTTTCCGACGCACTGGGAGAATTTTACGTGGCTCGAGAAGAATGGCTTTCATGTAAATCCGAACCGGGCATTATGCGCTAACTATGACGAACTCGCCGCCTTTATCGATCAGATGGAGACCAAACGCGATGGGCTCGATTACGAGATCGACGGTGTTGTCGTAAAGGTAAACTCGACCTCGTTGCAGGACGAGTTCGGCACGACAACCAAAGCGCCTCGATGGGCGATAGCGTACAAGTATCCCGCACGGCAGGCGACGACGAAATTGCTTGATATCGGTATACAGGTTGGCCGGACGGGCGCATTGACGCCGGTCGCTCATCTCAAGCCCGTGTTACTGGCGGGAACGACCGTAGCACGTGCATCGCTGCATAACGAGGATGAGATCAAGCGGCTCGATATCAAGATCGGTGACACAGTGTTGATAGAAAAAAGCGGGGAGATCATTCCGCAAGTGCTACAGGTCGTTCCGTCAAAACGCGTTGGAAGCGAGAGGGAATTCGAGTTTCCCAAAAGCTGCCCGGTTTGTGGATTCGACGCTGTTCGGCCAGAAGGCGAAGCCGTCAGGCGATGCGTAAATCCGGACTGTCCCGCGAAGATAAAAGGCCGCATCGGATATTTTGCTTCGCGCAAAGCAATGGATATCGAAGGCCTGGGCGATGTGCTGATCAATACACTCGTTGATTCGGGAATGGTGAAGGATGTCGCAGACCTCTACTCGCTTAAACTTTCCGACATTTCGAATCTCGAACGAAAGGCCGAAAAGTCAGCTTCAAAGCTAATCGAGCAGATCGAGGCTAGCAAGCAACACGGCTTGCAAAGATTGCTCTACGGCATCGACATTCGCCATGTCGGTGAACGTTATGCAAAGATCCTTGCCAACAATTATCGATCGATCGACCGGTTGGCCGAGGCGTCCGTCGAAGAACTCGACGCAATACCGGAGATCGGTTTGACCGTCGCAGAGAGTGTTTATGAATGGTTTCGAAACCTCCGAAATGTTGAATTGATCGATCGCTTAAAAGTGGCCGGTGTCAAACTGGAAACGGACTCGACCTCAACCGCAAAACTCGATGAACGCTTCGTTGGAAAGACCTTTGTGTTGACCGGCACACTCGAAAGCCTAACACGCGACCAGGCATCCAAGCTGATCGAGGAACGCGGCGGGCGCGTCTCTTCATCCGTCAGCAAAAAGACCGATTATCTTTTGGCCGGCAGCGAGGCCGGCTCGAAATTGGCGAAAGCGGAAAGTTTGGCGATAGATGTGCTAGATGAAGTGACGTTCAAATCGATGTTAGAATAAGTGAATAATTCCGCAGTTGAATAAGAATATCAATGAACAATTTCTTCACAGCAAGTATTTCCGAGGCTGATCCGTTGATCAGCGAGGCAATTGATGACGAGGTTCGGCGGCAGACGGATGGGCTGGAGCTGATCGCGTCGGAGAACTTTGTGTCTGAGGCGGTGCTGCAGACGATGGGCACGGTGTTTACGAACAAGTACGCCGAGGGCTATCCGGGCAAGCGGTATTACGGCGGATGCGAATTTGCGGATGTCGTTGAGAATCTTGCGATCGACCGGGCGAAGCAAATGTTTGGTGCCGAGCATGCAAATGTTCAGCCTCATTCGGGTGCGCAGGCGAACATGGCGGTGCTAATGACCGCTCTCGATCACGGCGATCAGATCCTGGGTATGAATCTCTCGCATGGCGGACATCTGACGCACGGCCATCCGCTGAATTTCTCAGGCATCAATTACAAAGTCGCTGACTACGGTGTGAAGAAAGACACCGAGCAGATCGATTACGACGAGCTGCAACGACTGGCTGAGGAGCATAAACCAAAACTACTGATCTGTGGAGCGTCCGCTTACCCGCGAACGATAAATTTTGAAAGGATCGGCGAGATCGCGCGCAGCGTGGGTGCAAAAGTGATGGCCGATATCGCACACATTGCCGGATTGGTTGTAACCGGGCTGCATCCTTCGCCAATTCCGCACTGTGAATTTGTTACTACGACGACGCACAAAACGCTGAGGGGGCCGCGTGGCGGTCTAATACTCTGCCGCGAGGAATTTGCGAAAGATCTTGATCGCAGCGTCTTTCCAGGCGTTCAGGGTGGGCCGTTGGTCCATATTATTGCGGCGAAGGCCGTAGCATTTGGTGAAGCCCTCAGGGACGATTTCAAAGCTTATCAGCAGCAGATCGTGAAGAATGCGGCTGTGCTGGCCGAAACCCTGGCAGCGGCTGGGCTAAGAATCGTTTCGGGCGGTACGGATAATCACCTTTTGCTCGTTGACGTTTTCATGGACGGTAAGGGAATCACCGGCAAGGTCGCGGAAAAGGCTCTGGATGATGTTCATATTACGGTGAACAAAAATACCATCCCGTTTGATACGCAGAAACCATTTGTAGCGTCTGGAATTCGACTTGGCACTCCGGCTTTGACCACCCGCGGAATGAAAGAAGCCGAAATGCGGCAAATCGGTGGTATGATCGCGTCTATTGTTTTGGAGCCGGAATCGGAAGAAGTTAAAAAACGGGTAAAGTCCGAAGTTGCCGAGATAACCCAAAAATTTCCGATGTATCCAGGTCGATTAAAACGAGGGCGCGAGGATATGCTCGCCGCAAGTTAGAACGATCTGTTTTCCCCTTTGCCGAACAACTGGCGGAAAGATCTAGCATGTACGGAGGCTGATCAAGTATGGATTCATGTTATCGGGATCTTCCTAAACTTGTGGTTCAAACATATCCCACCTCTTGCTGGGCCGCGGTTTTTGAGTCATGGGTGGCCGGGATCAAACCCCAGCGCAAATCTCGCCCCACGCAACAGGAACTAATAGACAATTGGGATGATCTGACCTTTGCCGATGGAAGCATAATCCCGGCTCGACTGGTGGATGATCTTGCACCATCATACGGTATGGCGACCGAGTGGGTATCGGAATCGTCATTTACCGCGGACTATCTCGCAGGCAAGTTAAGCTCTTTTGGGCAGCTGGTGATCGGCTATAACCGTGGGACACAAGGCGGCCATGTAGTTGTATGCTATGGCGTCGGCCGACCGACAGGCGGAGCACAGTTGGTAAGCGTAATGGACCCTTCGAACGGTGATGGAGGCTACAAGAACCGCGAGTTCGGCAAATTTGCAGGGATAAGCAGCCAGTCGAGCAAGATATTTATTGGCTGGCCGAAAGCCGGCTTAAACCCTGATTACTTCTAGGTCAGGCATACTGCGGGAAAATAAAAAAAGGCGGTGTATATGAGCCGCCTTTGATTCAGTATGGTGGCTGGAATCATTCGCCCTTCGATTCACTTGCTATATCATTGTCAAATTGTTCGAGAGCATCGCGCGCCTCTTCAGATTCGTATTCAAATGCCTTTTGCTCAAGTGCATTTGCCGCTATATCGGCGTAGAGCGGATCATCTAGCAGGGGAACGATCGCAGGAACCGGCAGCAGAGAGAGCGTTTCATATGCTATCGCCCTGATCTGCGGCATTTCGGTTTGGCGAACGATCTCGGCGATCTCGGCCGACGAAAATCTCGCTGCAAGACTGTCGGAAAGGCGATCGAGCTTTTTATAGTCGTGCTGTTTAAGGGCGCGTTCTGCAAGCTGAATAAAAACTTCCGCCGAACCGCTCTGAGATTCCAGAACGCGTACACACGTTTCAGCCAAGTCCGCGATCTCTTTCAACTTATCCGCATCTTTCTTAAACTCACTGTCGCGCACCTGTTCGTCGAGCGCAGACAGAAGCCGGCTGACTTCCCAGTCGGCATGAGCGTCATATGAAAATTTAGCGGATTGGTTATTGTTAGGAGCGAAGGTGCCTGTCCTGAGAGCACCCTCAAGCATCTTTTTGGTCATGGGCCGCAAGCCTTCCCAAACACTCGCTACCCTCGCACCGAAATCTTTGATCATCATTTCAACAAGCCTAAGTTTGCTACTGCACCCGTGTGTTGTCAAGCTTCAGCATTTTATACGGAACACCTGCCTCCGCCGTCCATCACATGGGCCGGTCACCGGAAAAAATGGTCATTGATTCCCGCATGCGGTCTTGGGCGTCAGCCAATATTTCCTCTCGCGTTTCAGTGTCCATAGTGTCCTCCAGAAACGAATCGACCGCATAAGGTGTGCCTCTCAACCGCCGCAGTTCCCACGTTTCACGATCCGGGCGCGATCGGCGCGAGAACCAAAGTGCATCGATATCCGACGCTAAGATCTCAACATCAGAGAAAATGGCCGACGTTTCACTGTCGTTTGGAGGATTTGAAAGCAACGCCCGCCGGAGCACCCATCCGTGGGTTGTATACTCCGAGATCAAGGCCGAAATTGCCGATGCCGTCAACATTATTTATTTGCGGGCATATTCGCGTTCTTTGCCGCCGAATTGGCCCAGGGAGCATTTGCCGGACCGTTGGCGACTGCAGGCGCATTATTGTTTAACGCGTTAGCGGCTTCCTTCTCCCTTTGATCACGGCCCTTTCCCGGCCACGTGTATTTGTTGGCAAATGCGTCGCCCAACGCCAGCTTCCACTGCCCGTCCTCGAGGATGAATGGGATATCGTTCCACTTATGCTCGGAATTGTTATACACCTCGACGGCCCCGTTACTGCCGTTTATTCGTTCATCACGGATCTCGGGCAGCTCATCGGATTTGAGCGTTGAGGTCAGGCCGTTTCCGTAGATCTCTTCGACCGTCTTCTTTTGCTGCGCCGCGATCCCGGCGACCAAGGCGTTTGACTGCTTGGACATTTCCTTCTTGATAGCGTTTATGTCCTTGCTTTTCACCGCGGCATAAAGCCGCTTGTATGCAGCGGTTGGAGAATCATTGGTGATGCCTCCGGATGCTGAATTGCTTCCACATCCGGATACATTTAAAGCTATGAAAAGGACCGCAATCGTGATTAAAATTTCTGATATTGATGATTTACTTCGGGGCATTGACGAAAGTATATTTTGCGGGATAGCAAAAGTAAATTATCCTCTTCACACCCAAGGAAAGTATGAAAGCCCTTCGAGTCGACAATGACGGCCTTTCATTGACGGATATCCCCCGTCCGGAGATTGAAGGCGAGGCACTCGTTCGGGTACTCAAATCCGGTATCTGCAACACCGATCTCGAGATAGTTCGCGGCTATGCGGGATTTAAGGGAACGATCGGCCATGAATTCGTCGGCGTAGTTGAAAAAGCCGATCGAGAGGAACTGGTCGGCAAAAGGGTTGTAGGCGAAATAAATGCCGGCTGCGGGATCTGTGAGCTGTGTAAAAATGGCGACCCGCGGCATTGTCTAACTAGAACAGTCCTTGGGATCCACGGCCGTGACGGAGCCCACGCGGAGTTCTTGACACTTCCCTCGGGGAATCTTCTTGAAGTTCCAGGATCCGTTTCAAACGAAGAGGCCGTTTTCGTCGAACCGCTTGCCGCGGCTTACGGCATTACGGAACAAATCGATATCGGCTGTGAAACGAAAGTAGCGGTGATCGGCGACGGAAAACTCGGCTTGCTCTGTGCCTTTTCTCTGTCACTAAAAACAAAAAATCTGGTTTTGATCGGAAAACACCGTGAGAAGCTTGCCCACGCGCAAAAACAAGGCCGTGATTTTGGAGTTTTCATGGCAGGCGATATCAGAAAACTGGAGCGAAGATTTGATGTCGTGGTTGAAGCGAGCGGTTCGGAAACAGGATTTGCAACTGCTCTCGATCTGGTGCGTTCAAGAGGTAAGATCGTTTTGAAGTCAACATTCCATGGAACTCCCAATTGGGAGGCATCGCGAGTGGTTGTGGACGAGATCACAATAGTTGGATCCAGATGCGGGCGGTTCCAACCTGCAATTGACCTTTTGGCGTCTAAAGAGGTGCGCGTCGACGACCTGGTCAGCGAGGAGTTTGATCTGGGAGACGGTGTCAAAGCAATGAATATTGCTGCAAACAAAGGTGTTTTGAAAGTTTTGCTAAACATGGACAAACCATGACATGCCGTTGGACGCAGAAAATGTCGTAATTCCTTTCGGAATTTTGCTATTATTGCGGTTATTGAGCATTGTGACGGACAAGGTGTAAGGAGATTTACCGTATGTTCTTTTCGCTTCGTAAAGCCAGTGTTTTAACCGCTCTTCCCGTTTTGCTAGCCGCCATATTTATCGGAGCGGGGCTGGCTTCGGCCCAGCCGCCCGGTACGAGTGCGGTCAGCCAGATCACTCCTGAAAAGTTATCGCTGTCATTTGCCGAGGTGGCAAAAGCCGTTGAGCCGGCAGTGGTGAATATCGAAGCGAAAGGAAAGGTTCCGGAGATCGCTGCCAAGGGCGATAGC
>Ga0134121_10003414_pt1 | contig 13286 bp, 10 predicted proteins | sample KB301_FD_96463 | JGI IMG/M metagenome (GOLD analysis project Ga0134121, IMG submission 96463) | Terrestrial soil microbial communities without Nitrogen fertilizer from Kellogg Biological Station, Michigan, USA - KB3-0-1 | ecosystem: Environmental > Terrestrial > Soil > Unclassified ...
ACCGGGAAGAAGCCTTTCGGCACTACGAAGTAGAGGAGCACCGTCAGGAGCATCGCCGCCGCCCAGACAAGCAGCGTCATCGGCTGGCGATCGAGCACCCAATCCAGCGCCTGGCCGTACCGGGCAATTATTTTGTCGAAGGCGTGACCCGACCAGCGGCTGAAGCGCGACTCGTTTTCCTTCTCAGGTCGCAGGAGCCGCGCGCACATCATCGGCGTGAGCGTGAGCGACACCACCGCCGAGATGAGGATGGCGACGGCGAGCGTCACCGCGAACTCGCGGAACAATCGGCCGACGACGTCGCCCATGAAGAGCAGCGGAATAAGCACCGCGATCAGCGAAAAGGTGAGCGAGATGATGGTGAAGCCGATCTGCTCGGATCCCTTCAGCGCCGCCTGCAACGGCGGCTCGCCGGCTTCGACATAGCGCGCGATGTTCTCGATCACGACGATGGCGTCGTCCACCACGAAGCCGGCGGCGACCACCAGTGCCATCAGCGTCAGGTTGTTGATGGAGAAGCCGGCGAGGTACATGAAGCCGAAGGTGCCGATGAGGGAGAGCGGCACCGCCACGCTCGGGATCACCGTGGCGCGCCAGTTGCGCAGGAAAACGAAGATAACGGCGACGACCAGCGCCACCGCGAGCAGGAGCTCGACCTGCACGTCGTGCACCGAGGCGCGGATCGTCACCGTGCGATCGGTGAGCACGGCGACGTCGATCGAGGCGGGGAGCGCGGCCTGCAGCTGCGGCAGCTGGCGCTTGATGCGATCGACGACGTCGATGACATTGGCGCCGGGCTGGCGCTGGATGTTGAGGATCACCGCCGGGACTTCGTTCATCCACGCCGCGAGGCGGGTGTTCTCGGCATCGTCGACCACGTCGGCGACATCCGAGAGATAGATCGGCGCGCCGTTGCGATAGGCGACCACGACCGACTTGTATTGAGGCGCGGACGAGAGCTGGTCGTTGGCGTCGATGGTGTAGGCGCGGTTCGGCCCGTCGAGGCTGCCTTTGGCGCGCTTCACGTTGGCCGCGGTAATGGCCGTGCGCACGTCCTCGAGGCCGAGACCGTTCGCCGCCAGCGCGAGCGGGTTTGCCTGCACGCGCACGGCAGGACGCTGGCCCCCGGAAAGGGTGACGAGTCCGACGCCGGCGACCTGCGAGAGCTTTTGCGCGAGACGCGTGTCGGCGAGGTTCTGGATCTCCGGCAGCGTCATCGTGCGCGAGGAGAGGCCGAGCGTGATGATCGGCGCGTCGGCCGGGTTCACCTTGCTGTAGACCGGCGGCGCCGGCAGGTCCGAGGGCAGGAGGTTCGAGCCGGCGTTGATCGCGGCCTGCACGCCCTGCTCGGCGACATCGAGCGGCACGGCGAGATCGAACTGCAGCGTGATCACCGAGGCGCCGCCCGAGCTCGTCGAGAGCATTTGCTTGAGTCCGGGCGTCTGGCCGAACTGGCGCTCGAGCGGGGCCGTCACGGATGAGGCCATCACCTCCGGGCTCGCGCCGGGGTAGAAAGTGAAAACCTGGATCGTCGGGTAGTCGACCTGCGGCAGCGCCGAGATCGGCAGCTGGCGATAGGCGACGAAGCCGACGAGCAGCACGGCGAGCATCAGGAGCGATGTCGCCACAGGCCGGAGGATGAAGAGCCGCGACGGGTTCATCCGCCGCCCTTCTTCCGGCCCCCTCCCTTATAGCTGCCTGGCGGCGGCGCCTTGATCTCGGGGCGCGCGGAGGCGACTTCCACTTGCGCGCCGGGCCGCAGGCGATCGGTGCCGTCTGTCACCACCATCTCGCCCGCGGCAAGGCCGTCGGCGATCGCCTGGCGCTGGCCGTCGAGCGGGCCGAGCTTCACGTTGCGCGGCATCACCGTGTTGTTCTGCTGCACGACGTAGACGAACATGCCCTGCGCACCGCGCTGCACCGCGGCGGCAGGCACGAGGACCGCGTTGTGCAGCGTATCGAGCTTCATGCGCACGTTGACGAACTGGTTCGGGAAGAGGCCGTTGTCCTCGTTCGCGAATTGCGCCTTGAGCTTCACCGTTCCGGTCTGAGGATCGATCTGGTTGTCGGCCGAGGCGAGCGCGCCGTCGGCGAGCTTCGTCTTCTGGTCGCGGTCCCATGCCTCGACGCCGACGGTGTCGCCCGACTGGATGCGCTTCATCACTTGCGGCAGCAGGTCCTGCGGTACCGTGTAGAGCACGGTCACGGGCTGCAGCTGCGTGATGACGACGATGCCGTTCTGGTCGCCCGCATGCACGATGTTGCCCGGGTCGACCTGGCGCAAGCCGATGCGGCCGCTGATCGGCGCAGTGATGCGCGCATACGCGAGCTGCAGCTTGGCGTTGTCGACCTGGCTGCGGTCGACCGCGGTCGCGCCCTCGTACTGCCTCACGAGCGAGAGCTGCGTATCGACCTGCTGCTTGGCGATCGAGTCCTGCCTGAAGAGCGTGCGATAGCGCTCGAGGTCGAGCTTGGCGTTCTCGAGGAGCGCCCGGTCGCGCGCGAGCTGGCCTTCGGCCTGCGCGAGCTGCACCTGGAAGGCGCGCGGATCGATCTCGGCGAGGAGCTCGCCTTCCTTCACGAGCTGGCCTTCATTGAAGAGCACGCGCATCAGCTCGCCATCGACGCGCGTGCGCACGGTCACCGTGCGGAGCGGCGTCACGGTGCCGAGGCCGTTGACGATGATGTCGATGTCACCCTGCGTAGCCGTCGTCGCCACCACCGGTGTCGGTCCCGTCGGGCCGAAGCGGCCTCCGGCGCCTTTCGTCGCGCCGGTGGCAGCCGAAGGCGCTTGCGCCGCGCTCGACGGGCGCTCGTAGTGGTAGTACGCGACGCCGGCGACGGCGACGAGGAGGACGACGGCGACGAGCAGCTTTAGCTTGCGCATTACAGCTCCAGTGCGTAGCCGACGCCGTAGATCGAGCGCACGAGGTCCTGCCCCGGGCGGACTTCCTCGAGCTTGCGGCGCAGGTTCTTGACGTGGGCGTCGACCGTGCGGTCGGTGACCACGCGGTGGTCGGCATAAAGGCGTTCGAGCAGCTTTTCGCGGGAGAAGACGCGGCCCGGCGCCGAGGCGAGCGCCCCCAGGAGGCGAAACTCGACCGGCGTCAGGTCGAGCGCCTTTCCGTCCAGGGTGGCGGCATGGCGCTCTTCGTCCATGGCGAGGGCACTAGCAATCGGCATGCGGCCGCGCCGCAGGATCGCCTTGACGCGCGCCACCAGCTCGCGGGCGCTGAAGGGCTTGCAGACGTAGTCGTCCGCGCCGAGGTCCAGGCCAATCAGCCGGTCGATCTCCTCGACCCGGGCGGTGACCATGATGATGGGCACATCGCTGAACCCGCGCACATCGCGACAGATGTCGAGGCCATCGCGGCCAGGAAGCATCAGGTCGAGCAGGATCAAGTCCGGCTTGTGCTCGCGCACCCACGGCACGGCGTCGAGGCCATTGGCGATGCAATGCGGCTCGAAGCCTTCGGCCTTGAGATAGTCCGCCTCGAGCGCGGCGAGCTTCGCTTCGTCCTCGACGATGAGGATCTTCTTCATTGCGCCACCGGCAACGAGAGCGAGACGCGCAGCCCGCCGAGCGGCGAGGGCGCAGCGTCGATCGCGCCGTCGTGCGCTTCGGCGATGCTGCGGCAGATGGCGAGGCCGAGCCCGGTGCCGCCGTTGGCGCGAGCGCGCGACGCATCGACGCGATAGAAACGCTCGAAGAGCTGCGGCAGCGCATCGGCCGGCACGCCGGGCGCGGAATCCTCGAAGTCGACGCGCAGCCGGGCGCCATCGCGGCGCGCCGCGATGCGCACGCGGCCGCCGCGATCGGTGTAGCGCGCCGAGTTCTCGAGGAGGTTCCTGAACATCTGGCGCAGGCGGTCGGCGTCGCCGAAAACCGGCGCCGCGCCATTCCAGGAGGTCTCCACGGCGAGGCCGCGCTCGGCGAGCCGCTCGCGATGCGACTCGAGCGTCTGCGCGAGAAGCGGCACGACGTCGACGGTCTCCCGGCGATAGGCGAGGGCACCGCTGTCGGCGAGCGCGAGCTGGTTCAAGTCATCGACGAGTTTGCCGAGCGCGCTGACCTCGCTGCGCAGCGACGCGAGCGATTCGCGCGTCAGCGGCCGCACGCCGTCTTCCAGCGCCTCGAGCTCGCCGGAGAGCACGGCGAGCGGCGTGCGCAGCTCGTGCGACACGTCGGCCATGAAGCGGCGCCGCAGCGTCTCGTTGCGCTCGAGGGCCTGCGCCAGGCGGTTGAAGTCCTCGCCGAGGCGGCCGAGCTCGTCGGACGAGCGCACCTCGACCCGAGTCGCATAGTGGCCGGCGGCAAGGCGACGCGTCGCCTCGGTGACGCGCTTGAGCGGCAGCAGGAAAGCGCGCGACAGGACGAACGCGAGCAGCGCGGCGAGCGCCACGGCGAATGCGGCGGTGACCCACGCCGCGCGCTGCTGCTCCTGCTGGAACGAGACTTCGGCGGCACTGGAAAGGCGGCGCAGCGGCGTGCGCGCGACCCAGCCGACGGTCTTGCCGTCGACCTGGATCGGCCGCACCGCGCCTTCTTCGGCCACTTCCACCGTGCCGACCACGGTGCGCTGTTCCGCATCGAGCAGCGCGAGCCGGGGGATCGGCTGCGCCGGCAGGGCGAGGGTGCGCAGCCGCGCATAGTCGCCGCGCAGGAAGTCCCAGCTTCCCGTCCGGCGATATTCGTCGGCCAGGCGTCCGGCGAGCTGGTCGATGCGCTGCGCATCGACCTGGTTGAGATAGCCGAGGAAGCCGGACTGGAAGCTCGCGCGCGTCGCGAGCGCCATCGCGGCGGCGGCGACTGCCGCCGCCGCCAGGATGACGAGGAACAGCTTGAGCGCGATCCCGGCTTTCATGGCACGCGCATCGTGCGGCGCGCGCGCCACGGGATCAACCGCGAACGGCCTTCTTTGCCTTGAAGTTCATCGCTTTTTCACAGTCCGGCCGCTATACTTCGCCCCCTTATGAACCGCCGCGCACAAATCATCCCCTCCAGCGTGCCGCTGCGCCGCGCGGTTTGCATGCGTTCCGGCAAAGACTGACCCTGCGGGCCGATCGCCCGCCGGGAATTTCGAGGCGGGGCGAGATAGGCCAAAAGCACTAGCTCCTTCCGCCTCGCGCAACGCGCGACGCGCAGTCGCGCACGAAGAAAGAACCATGCTCAACGGGTTGTGGCGCAATGCCGATTTCGTGCGGTTGTGGACCTCGCTCACGATCACGCACTTCGGCGGCCAGATCACGTTCCTCGCGCTGCCGCTGACCGCGGCGCTGCTCTTGAACGCGACGCCGTTCGAGATGGGCGTGCTGACCGCGCTCGAGTCGATCCCGTTCGCGCTCTTCGGTCTGTTCGTCGGCGTGCTGGTCGATCGTGCGCCCAAGCTGCCGATCATCGTCTGGTCCGACATCGGCCGCGCGCTCGCGCTGCTCGTGGTGCCGATCTGCGCGTGGGCGGGCTGGCTGTCGATGGGCGTGCTCTACGTCGTCGGTTTCCTCATCGGCACCGGCGCGGTGCTCGGCTGGCCGGCCTACCAGGTCTTCATGACCGAGCGCGTGGGCCGTGAGCGCCTGGCGGAAGCCAACGCCAAGATCGGCATCAGCGACTCGGCGGCGCAGCTCGTCGGCCCGGGCCTCGCGGGTGCCCTGATCCAGTGGCTCACCGCGCCCTTCGCCATCCTGCTCGACGCGCTCTCGTTCTTCCTCTCGGCCTGGATCCTGCGCGGCATCCCGCCGGGCGCGAGCGACGCGCCGAAGATGCGCGGCGTGAGTGTCGTGGCCGAGATCCGCGAGGGACTTGCCGAGATCTGGCACAACGCGACGTTGCGCGCTCTGGCGTGGTCGATTGCCGTGTGGCAGATCTTCCGCCACGCCTACATCGCCATCGTCGTGCTCTTCGCGGCGCGCGAGCTCGGCTTCTCGCCGGGTCACGTCGGTGCGCTCTGGATGCTGGCAGGCATCGGCACGCTCGGCGCGGCGGGCGCGGTCGAGCCGCTCAACCGGCGCTTCGGCTTCGGGCGGACGATGCTCGGCGGCATCTTCGGCACCGGCGTGGCGTGGCTCGTCATAGGCGCTGCGCGCGGCGGTCAAACTGCGGCGTCGGTGACTTTTGGGCTGGGCCTCGCGGCGCTCGACTTCAGCGCCATGGTGTTCTTCATCAACTACCTGACGCTGCGGCAGGCGGCCGCTCCGGAGAGCCTGCGCGGCCGCGTGATCGCCACCATGATCTGCGTCACGGTCGCCGCGGCGCCGGCGGGCGGTCTCGCCGGCGGCTGGCTCGCCGAGCACCTGGGACTTCGCACGGCGATCTTCTTCGCCGGAGTCGGCGCCATGGCGCTGGTGCTGCTCGTCGCCTGGACTTCGCCGCTCCTGCGCTTGCGCTCGCTCGAGGAAGTGCAGCCGCGGCGCGTGCAGAGCGTCGCGGAGGAGATGGCGGGTTAGCGGCTCAGGTCAGCGGCTGAGCCTGATCACCCAGAGGCGCGCGAGCGCCGCGGCGCCGTCGGTGCCCTGCACGTTCTTGAACATCTCCGCCGCTTTCGCGTTCTGCCCGGCGAGGTGGTACGCGTAGCCGAGCTGCAGCTTGGCGTGGTCGGGACGGCGGAATCCGCTCGCCGTGTTGCCGGCGCTCTTCAGTCCCTGCTCCATCATCGCGAGGCCCTTGGCGCTCTTGTCGTTCAGCACCAGGTTGAAGCCCTCGTTGAAGAGGGTCTTCGCGTCCTTGCCGCTCGAATCCTGCTTCTCGGCCTCGGCGATCGCCTTCCTGTCGTCGGCCAGGTTCTTCGCCGCGAGGTCCTTCAGCCGCTTGTGCCGCGCCGCGTCCGCGCCGCTGCCGAGGAGGCCCGCCGAATAGCCCTTGTCGATGACGCGGGTCGCCTCCATCGGGAACCCCTCGATCAGCGCGAGCTGCGCGTAGTCGAGGTAGTCGTCCGTGCCGCGCTGCATGCCGCCGACCTCGGACCTCAGCCTGAAGACGTCGATCTGCAGGCGGTCGTTGAAGCCGGAGCGGCGGATGACGTTGTCGATCGCCGAGAGCCAGTATTCGCGCTTCGGATAGAGGCCGAGGAGCTGCTCCACCGTGCGTCCATAGCCCGCGGTGTCCTTGCTCTGCAGGTAGGCATTGGCGAGGAGCTGCAGCTGATCCTCGGGCGGATTCTTTCCGGCACGCGTTTCCTGCTCGACATCCGAGGCGAGCTCGCGCGCCGCGGCGCCGTAGTTGCCGCCGAGGTAGAGAGATTGCACGTAGATCGTGCGGATCGACTTGTCGGTGCCGCCGTGCTGGAAATAGGTCGTGGCGACGTTCGTCGCCTTGCTGTATTGCTTCAGCGCGTAGTACTGCCCGGCGGCGGCGGCGAGCAACGACAGGCGATCGGCGGCGGGCGCGGCGGAAGAATTGGCCGCCGTCTCGAGCGCGCTCGCCGCGGTGGCGTTGTCGCCCGCCGCGGAGGCGGCCTGGCCCAGCACGCGCGTGACGAGGTAGGTCTCGTAGGGCGTCTTGTCCGGCACGGCCTGTGCTGCGCGCGCCTGCGCGAGCGCCTCGCGGCCTTTTCTCTGCTTGAGGAGGTCGATCGCCGCCTGCAGCGGCTTGCCGACCTCGGGACGCACCGTCTGCGCCTTGTCCTGCGCAAGCGCGGCGCCGCTCGCCAGCGCGAGCGCCAAAAAGAGCGAGCGCAGGGTCATTTGATGAACTGCTCGTGGCCGATGATGCCCACCTTGGTGAGGCCGAGGCGCTGCGCCGAGGCCATCACCATCGCCACGTTGCGATATTTCACCAGCTTGTTCGGCCGCAGGTGGATCTCCGGCTGGTCCTGCATGGCGGCCGCGCCGCGCATGCGTGCCTCGAGCTCGGGCCGCCCCGAGAGCGTCTCGCCGTTCCAGATGAGCGTGCCGTCGAAGTCGATGTCGATCGTCACCACCTGCGGCTGCACGATCTGCGGCGGCGGCTTGCCGATCGGCATGTTGAGCTTCACCGCGTGCGTCTGGATCGGGATGGTGATGATCAGCATGATGAGCAGCACCAGCATCACGTCGATGAGCGGCGTGGTGTTGATGTCCACCATCACGTCCGCGTCCTTGCCCGGCTTGCCAACGGTCATTGCCATAGCCTTCTCCCTCAGCCGCCGCTGCGTGGCGGCGGCTCGGTGATGAAGCCGATCTTCAGGATGCCGGCGCGCTGGCAGTCGTAGACCACGCGGCCGACGAACTCGTAGCGTCCCTCGCGGTCGCCGCGGATGTGAACCTCGGGCTGCGGCTCGCGCACCGCGACTTCCTTCAGGCGCTTGAAGAGCAGCGCGTCGTCGACGAACTGGTTGTTCCAGTACGTGTTGCCGTCGCGGTCGACGGCGATGACGATGTTCTCGGGCTTGGTCTGCGTCGGGAGGTTGCGCTCCTTCGGCAGCTCGACCGGCACGTTCTGCACCACCACCGGGATCGTGATGAGGAAGATGATGAGCAGCACCAGCATCACGTCGACGAGCGGCGTGGTGTTGATCTGCGAGTTCAGATCATCGTCTTCGGCCTGCCCGACCTGCATCGCCATGTCAGGCCACCTTGTGCGCGGTGTGGCCGCCGCCGAGGAGCGTCATCTGCAGGCCGCTGCCGAAGCGGCGCACTTCCTCCATCGCCACGCGGTTCCTGCGCACGAGCCAGTTGTAGCCGAGCACGGCGGGCACCGCCACGGCAAGGCCGAGCGCGGTCATGATCAGCGCCTCGCCCACCGGGCCGGCGACCTTGTCGATCGATGCCTGTCCGGCGATGCCGATCGCGGTCAGCGCGTGGTAGATGCCCCAGACCGTGCCGAAGAGGCCGACGAAGGGCGCGGTCGAGCCGACCGTGGCGAGGAACGCGAGGCCCGTCTGCAACCGGTTATTGATGACGTCGACCGCCCGGTCGAGCGACATCGACACCCAGGTGTTGAGGTCGATCTGCTGCTTCGGCATGGCCGAGTGGTCCTTGACGGCGATGCCGCCTTCTTCCGCCATGAAGCGGAACGCGCTGTCTTCGCGCAGGAGCGCGGCGCCGGCATTGACGCCGCCCTTCGCGCCCCAGAATTTGTCGTCGGCCTCGCGCCAGTCCTTGAACAGGCGCTGCTGCTCGATGTATTTCACGATGCCGATGTACCAGGTGCCGATCGACATGATGACGAGGATGATGAGCGTGCCCCGCGCCACGAAGTCGCCCTGCTTCCAGAGCGCTTCGATGCCGTAGGGGTTCTCCAGCACCTCGGTGGCGCCGACGGTGTTGTCGCGCGGCGAGGGCGCCTGCGACGGCACGACCACCGTCGTGGCAGGCCCCGATGCCGGCGCGGGCGGCGCGTCCTTTGCAGCTTGCGCCCAGAGCGGGCCCGTCTGGCCCGCCAGCGCGAGCGCGAGAAAAATGATTTTTAGCGTTCTCATAGGACTCCCTGTTATTCCAATCTCCATACGTATTCGATGCGCGACCAGGCGCGCGTCGGCTTGCCGTCCACAGTGGCCGGCTTGAAATTGCAGAGCTCGAGGCCCTGGCGCGCCGCTTCGTCAAGGCGCCGCGAGCCCGAAGAGCGCTCGACCTTGCTGTCGATTACCTTGCCGTCGACGTCGATCAGGAACTGGAGCAGTACGGTTCCCGTCTCGTTGGCGCGGCGGGCGGCGGGCGGATATTCCGGCTTGTCGCAGGAAGCGGCATTCACCACGGCCGCGGTGCGCGACACCTCGCGCGGCGGCGTCGGCACGAAGGGCGCGGGCTTGGGCGGCGGCGTCGGCGCCACTGCCGTGATCGTCGGCGCCTGCTGGATCGGCATCTGGATGTTGACCTCCGGCGGCGGGATGAACGGCGGCGGCGGGGTCTCCAGCTTGGGCGGCGGCGGCGGCGGCTTGTCGGGCTGCGGCGGCTTGATCTCCTCGATGATCTTGGTCTCGAGCGGCGGCGTGACGATCTCGACGATCTTGCGCGCAAGCCCGTGGATCAGCGCGTAGATGAGCACGATGTGCAGCGCAACCGTGATGACCATGCCGGTCAGCCGGCGGCTCTGCGATCTCGGGTGGGCGTAACTCACGGGCGGCGAAGCTTAACCTGTACCTCGTTACAGATGCTTTATGGGCATCAGAAAGAGAAAAGGGGCTTGTGGCCCCTTTTCCCCACATCACTACCCTTGGATCAGAACTTCATCGTCAGGTTCAGGAAGATCAACCGGCCGAGGGCATCGTACGTCTGCGGGAACGTGTTGCCGTTACCCGTCGAGCCCGGGCCCGTCGCGACGTTGCCGACGATCGGCGGGTCCTGGTCGAAGACGTTGTTGATGCCGCCGCGCAGCGAGAACGTCTTGTTGATCTGCCACGCGCCTGCCAGGTCGAAGTAATCACGCGCGGCCATCGTCGCGTCGGTCGCCGGCGTGCCGCCCGGCCCCAGGTTCAGTAGCGGAGACGGGTTGGTGCCGATGTAGTCGACCGAGTCGATATGCCGCCAGGTGAGCGCGAGATCGAGGTTCCACGGGGTCGCCCACGTGCCGCGCATCTTGTGACGCCACTTCGGATTCGGGTTCTGGCAAGCCGTGCCGCCGTAGTAGCCCGCGCAGTCGTACTTGCCGAGGCCCGGGAAGGGCTCGGTCTCCGACTTCGCGAGATAGCTGCCGTTGAAGAGAATCCCGAAGCCGCCCATTGTGCCCATGCGGCCCGTATAGCCGACGCTCACGTCGATGCCGTTGGTGTTGTACTGGACCAGGTTCTGCAGCGTCGCCGTGACCGACGAGCCGGGCAGCCAGAGCGCGCCGGTGGTCGGGTCGCGATGCACCAGGTTGCAGAACTGCCCGGAGAACACGCACTGGTTGACGATGATCTGCGGATCCGGGTTGTTGATCGACTGGTCGATCTTGATCTGCCAGTAGTCGACCGTCGCCGTCAGGTTGCGGATCGGAGTCAGCACCACGCCCGCCGTGTAGGTCAGCGCAGTCTCGGGCTTCAGCTGCTCGTTGCCACCCTGGATGTAGTTGTACTGGCCCGCCACGTTGGTGATGGTTCCGGGGCTGGCATATTGCGCCGCTGTCACACCGCTTTGCGCGCACTGGGCTGCCGTGGCCTTTTGCGAGCCCGGCGTACCGGTGGTGTTCAAGCCGCACGGGTCCTGCGACATCTCGAACAGGTTCGTGCCCTGCGCCTGGTACAGCTCGACGATGTTCGGCGCGCGCACCGCGCGTTGCGCCGTGCCGCGGAAGCGCATCGCCTTGATCGGCGCCCACTCGAGGCCGAGGCCCCACGTATCGGTGGTGACGTTGGTCGAGTAGCTCGAGCGCCGGCCGCTGGCGCTCAACGACAGCACTTGCATGAACGGCTTGTTCTCGACGAACGGGATGCGCACCTCGCCGTAGAGCTCCTCGACGGAGAGCGCCTTGTTGGCGATGCCGATGATCGGTCCGCCCTGGCCGGCGCCGTCGAAGCTCGAGAACGAGACGTCGGTGTCGTAGTTCAGGCGCTCCTTGCGTCGCTCGAGGCCGAGCGCGAGGGCGAGGCCGTTCCTCGCTCCCGGCAGGCGCCAGCCGTACTGGCCGAGGTCCGCCTGCAGCGTGCCGCCGTAGACCGTCTGCTCGGTGCGGCCGTTGGCTACCAGCGGCACCTGCAGGTAGTTGAGGGCCGCCGGCGTTACGCCGTTGACTGCCCAGATGTTGTACGGCACGCAGTTCGGGTCGGTGCCATTCACGAACGAGCGGCAGGCCGGTGCGCCGGTTGCCGGGTCCGTGATCACGTCCAGGGCGTTGAATGTGCGGCGGGTGGAGAAGTCGTTGCGGTAGACCTCTTGGTAGAGCACCTTTCCGCTTTGCAGGAAGACGTCGTAGTTCCACGCCTTGTTGAGATCGCCCTTCAGGCCGGCGACGCCGCGGTACGAGGTGTAGCGCAGGTCGTCGTCGCGTCCCCCGCCCTCCACGTTGCGTTTCTGGATCAGGGCCTGGGTCGTGCCGCCACCGGGAACGCCGAGTGCCGTCTTCCACGCGGGCGTGAGCAGCGGGTTCGCATCGTCGAGGGTGACGAACTGGCCGAAGATGCCACTCGGCGCGATCACCGCGTCGGTGTGGTAGTCGTGCATGCCGATCTCGGTATAGGCACGAACGCTCGGCGCGAGATCCAGGTGCGCGAAGGCGTTCATGTTGAACTGCTCCGAGGGCCGGCGATAGTAGTTGTACGGCGCGAAGTTGAAGTTGTCGGTGGCGCTACTGAACGTGTCCGGCGCGTTGCCCCGCAGCGTGAAGGCAGTTCCGCTGGTGAGGTTGGTGAACTTGCCTGTTGCGGCCGTACCCGACCCGCCGCAGCCCGCCGCTTGGAAGTTGGCACCCGAGTTCAGCGCGCACGCGCTGAAGTCTCGCGCGGCCTGCGTGACGGCCTCTTCCTTCTTGTAAGCGAGGAAGATGGTGGCATTGCCTTTGTTGTCGGCGAAGTTCTTGCCCAGGATCATGCTGACGCCGTTGACGTTGCCGTCGTTGACGTCGGTGGGCACCTGGAACTGGCCCGGGTTCGTCACGGCGCGCTTGGCGACGATGTCGGCGATGCCGTTCGGGTTCTGCTGCTCGTGGTTGTAGAAGCTGTGGTACAGGTCGACCTGCAGGCCTTCGAAGCGGTCGTTCATGATGAAGTTCACGACGCCTGCGATGGCATCCGATCCGTACACGGCGGAGGCGCCGCCGGTCAGCACTTCAACCCGCTGGATCAGCGGCGCGGGAATCTGGTTCAGGTCCGCGGCATACGCGCTGGTCGAGCCCGACTGCGGGCTGCCCGGCGGCAGGCGGCGGCCATTGACGAGCACCAGGGTACGCGTCGGTCCCAGGTGGCGCAGGTCAACCTGCGCGGTACCAGTCGCACCGTTCGAGAACGAGGAGCTCTGCGAGGCGAACACCTGCGGCAGGTTGTTCAGCAGGTCTTCCGTCTTGGAGAGACCGTCCAGCTTGATTTCCTGGGCGCTCATCACCGTCACCGGGCTCGGGCCTTCCGCCTCGACGGTCGGAATGCGAGAACCCGTGATCTCGACGCGCTCGACTCTCTCGGCCGTCTGGACAGGCTGCTGCGCATAAGCAACCTGCGCCATCACGGCGAGGGCGACTTGGGTGGCGACTAAAGTGGGCTTCTTGGCGAAAACGACCGGCGACTGCTTGTTCTTTCTCATTTCCTCTCCCATCAGGTTTTGGGGTAGGAAGATCCGAGTGTCCGAGGGGCTGGTAACCGACTCTGTCTCGTCCTTCCCATTCTTGTTGTTTTTCTGTTAGCAGGCGCGATGTAACAATATGTAATCCCACGGCGTCAAGCAGAAACGCGATAGCGTTCTTG
>Ga0134121_10003415_pt1 | contig 13286 bp, 8 predicted proteins | sample KB301_FD_96463 | JGI IMG/M metagenome (GOLD analysis project Ga0134121, IMG submission 96463) | Terrestrial soil microbial communities without Nitrogen fertilizer from Kellogg Biological Station, Michigan, USA - KB3-0-1 | ecosystem: Environmental > Terrestrial > Soil > Unclassified ...
CTGCCGTATATGCATTACGCACAACGCCGACGATCTCATAGGGTTCGGGCTGGCCCTGGCGAAGAATCTCGAGCATCTTCCCGACGGGATTCTCGTTTGGCCAATGCCGGCGCGCCAACGATTCGTTAATCAGCAATGTTCCTGCGGGCTCCGCAGAGCGAAAGTTACGGCCGGCCACAATGGGAATGCGAAGAACATCGAAGTAACCTGGAGAGACTTCCAGATACATCGTGTGTTGTGCTTGTGCCGCTAACGGCAGGCGAACCGGAATCTGGCTACGAGACTCCGCAAGCGGTTCCCGCGAAGCGAATCCAATGGGTTTGACGGAGGAGTCTCGCAGTGCAGCGGTGAGATCGGAAAGCAACGCCTGCGAACGCGCCTCATCGTACGATGCGGGGAGCTCAAACGTAAGGGACGTTACGTCGTTAACCGAGAATCCTGGATCGAACGCTCCCGCGCGCTGTTGCGCCCCGCGCACGAGGAGACCTGCGCTAACAAGAAGAACCACGCTGACCGCGATCTGCACTCCCAGGAGAAAGCTGCGGAGTCGAAAGCTCGATCGCGCGATAGCATCGCGCGATCGGAGTACTTCTGCGAAGTCTGCCCGCGTGATGTGCAGTGCGGGTGCGAGGGCGAAAGCGATCGAAGATGCTGCGGCCAGAAGAACAGCGTAAAGAAGAACGGTGCCATCCGGCGCAAGGCTGAATGGCGCGGAGCCGCTTTTGTCCGCGAGTCGCAATACGAGCGGGGGCAAGACGTAGGCGACGCCAATTCCAACTCCGCTCGCAAGAATCGACAACGTGAAGCCTTCAGTGAGCAACTGGCGGATCAGGCGCGAACGGTTGGCGCCCAGAGACTGGCGGATACCGATCTCACGGGCGCGAGCTGAAGCCCGAGCGATCTGCAAATTCCCGATGTTTGCGCACGCGAGAAGCCATACAAGCAACAATGCGACGGACAGGAGCGCGACGATTGCAAGAACTTGAGTCTTTCTGCCCGAACGCGCGGCGAATTCTGTTCCCGAGACAAGAATCCTCCCCGAAGCTTGTCCGTCCCGCCCACTTTGTGGCGAAAAAGAGTGGCTCAAGACATCGAGTTCCGCACGCGCTTGCTCGCGCGTTTTACCAGGCGCAAGCCTACCGATCACATCCGAACAACAATCGTCCGCGTTGTAGAGGAAGGCCGAAACGAAAGCATCGTTCGGTCGCAGGAGAGATACTGCGGAAACTGGCAGGAACAGGTTGGCGTTTCCGGGCTGCGGTCCCACGAACTCCCTCGGCGCTACGCCCACGATCATGAAGGGTACGTTGTTCACCCGAATGCTGGATCCGACTATTCCGGGATCGCCTCCGAATCGGCTCTCCCACAAACGGAATCCAATTACGGCGACAGGCTGCGGGCTTCCCGGACTATCTTCGTCCGAGTGAAAGCCACGGCCTCGCGCCATCACACCGCCGAGAACATCAAAGAAATTTCCGCTGACTAGAAGCGCGCCTATTCTCCCCGATGATTCCAAATCAACACTCTCGGGTCGCATGACCGCTATGTCGGCCAGGGACTTCGTCCGGTCTGCCAGGAAACGGTAGCCGGAAATCGAAAAACCGCCGGTCTCACCACTTGCGCTGACCGGGTAGACAGCGATGACCCGTGAAGGATCTGTTACTCCCGCCCACGGTCGGAACAAGAGCCCGACCGTCAGCGTGAACAAGCTCGTGTTCAACCCGATGACTGTCGCGAGAACGATAACGGTGACTGTCGTGAACGCGGGCTCCCGCCAGAAATTACGGACAGCGTACTGAATGTCCTTGAACAGGCTCGAAAGCATGGCCGCTCCTCGACCGCGTGACTGGCAAATGTGGTGCCATCGGATATAGGGGCGAAACTGCTCCGGTTGAAGGATTTAGCGGTTTCTGTGCCGAAGTCAGCATGCAGCGATGTTCGGTCGTGGGATTGGATTTGCCGTTTTCGCTCATCCACGCAAGCGCCAGATTGCCGCGAGAATCCAAAACCTGCGCAAGCCCCGACGCCCGTCAGGCAGCCCCATCGGTTGCGAATGGCCGAACAGTAACTGCAGTGTCCACGACATTCTGACGGTTGAACTGCCCGCCGTCGATGCCGCGATCGTCTCAATTCATCATCTCGGGTACGAGTTCGGGCCTGTCAGTTTTCAGATGGCGTTTCGAGATGATCCACGAAGAGCACTTCAACGAGGGCTTTCGACACCTCTAATTTGAACCCGGGTTGCTCTTGAATCGTGTTGACGAAGCGCGCTCTCAGCTACCGCCAGCTGGCAGACTCCACTCTACAGTTTGCCGATTGTGGACCCACTGAGCTTTGATTCATAAATGGATCAGCGTTAATCGTTAGGAATCGGCCATACCCAGGAGCGACGTGTTGCATGACTTCGGAGAGTAGGAGTTTTAAGCGAGGGTGTGCCGGGGTGTTGTGTAGTCAGTTGCGAGGGTGCGCGCACAAGGGCGATTCTTTTATTCACGGCACGGTTTTCTTTGCGGTGGTTGATGCATGGGCATATTGGATCGACCGCACTAGGACCTATCTTTTAGGGGATTGAAAGTGTTTTCGGTAGCAGGCAGGATAGCCAGTAAATGAGACACGGTCCGATGAGAGATCTGATTTTTTTCGCAGTCGTGGCTTCGGCCTTCGTGGTTAGCCTTGCGTCGGGCTACTTCGCCGGGGGAAGGCAGTCCGCAGAAGGCACTGCGGTAATCGAAGGTCGAGTGTTGCGGGCAGGGAGCCAGACGCCGATTCCCAATGTCCAGATTACGTTGCTCAAATCGGGCTCAAGTGGAACGACGTTCACGCCCGAGACTGTGGCTGTGCTGGATTCGATTCAGCAAATGGTATCGGGCGCGCCTCGCGGAATCTCTCACGTCTATCTGGACTCTCTCATTTTGAATCGTGAACAATCCGCGGGTTTGGCGCCGGGAACATTCAAGTTGACGAGTCAGACCGTTGTGCTAACTGACGCTGCAGGCCATTTCCGCTTCAACGATCAGGCGCCCGGTGTATACGGCGTGCGCGCAGCCCTCGATGGATACTTCGGACCTTCTATAAACGGTTTGGCGTCCACTACTGTTACGAAGTCCGTCACTGTCGAAGCGCAGAAGCCGCTCCCGCCAATAGATATTTTCATGGCTATAGGTGGAGGCATCACCGGCAGCGTTCGCGATCTCGAGCGCCGTGCCGTGCCAGGGATCAACGTCGCCGCCATGCGTCTGAGCTACTCCTACGGGCGTCCACAGTGGGTTGAGGCTCTTTCAAAGACGACGGATGATCGCGGGGAGTTTCGGATTTTTCCTCTCTCTCCCGGAGAATACTACGTCGGTGTGACGCCCTCCGCGACAGCTGTGCTTCCCGGCCCTACGAACAACTGGGTAAAAACTTTTTTCCCTGGAGTAGCGGATCCTTTGGCGGCGGCTGCCCTTGTCGTGAGCGACGGAGCGGAAGTCCCTGGAATCGACTTTTCGATTCAGCCGATTGCTTCGATCCCAACGTTCAAAATCAGCGGCACGGCAACCAATCCACTCGCAGTGCCGGACGCGACAACAGGCGCTGTCAATTCATTCGTGAATACGTTCATTCTTTCACCTCGCGAGCCCGGCGCGGCGGGTTTGCTGAGTCCTACAAGCGTGCAGAACTCTCTTCCGCTGACGGCGAGGCCAAACGGAGAGTTTGAAATCCGGAATGTCCGGCCCGGTTCCTACGATTTGTTTGTCTACTATTTGTCGCCGACTCCGGTCGGGCCCGCAGGCGCACAGCCCCCATCCCGGCGTGACTACATCGATCGAGTACGAGTGGATATTCGGGATCGGGATATCGAAGGCGTCACGTTGCGGATTCAGCAGGGCACGGAGATCAACGGCAAAGTCGTCTTTCAAGGTAACGCGACGGCGCCGATGGATAGGATCCGAGTCGCATTGCGCTCACTGGACACGATGCCGGATTCTTTTGCAATCATCGTCGGCAGCATTTCCGTCGACGCATCTGGAAATTTTTCCGCACCGGACATCGCATCCGCCAAATATGGGATTCAAGTCGCAGGCCTGCCTCAGACCGCTTATGTTGCGGACATTCGACAAGGCGGACTCTCGGTTTTCAATAGCGGGTTCACCGTGGGAAATCAGCCTGCGATACCGCTGGAGATTGTCGTAAACGCGAACGGTGCAACCATCGAAGGCAGCGTTCACTCTACGGACCGCAAACCCGTCGCGAGTTCCACGGTTGTTCTGGTGCCGCCCGTAACCGATCGGCAGAACACGATGAAATACAAAACGGCGACGACCGACGACAAAGGAAACTTCTCCATGAAAGGTGTGCCCCCCGGTGACTACACGCTATTTGCCTGGGAAAGCGTTTCATCCACGGCGTGGATGAACTCGGAGTTCCTCGCACGGTATCAGAACCGTGGCCGCCCGGTGGTTGCAGGCCAGGGCGCCAGTCTGAATGTTCAGCTCGATGTCATTCCCAACGACGTCGCCCGCCGATAGAGACTCGGGGTAATTCCGGGACGCGCACCGAATTCATGAAATAAATTTGGAAGGACACGCGATCTCGAGCGTCTAATGGCCCAAATAGCGCAAGGAGATTTCCCATGAAAGTCATGGGGGCGCTGTTCGCCGCTGTGTTCTGTCTGTTAATTGCCGTCATCGCTTATGCGGGCGGATAGGCGATTTTGACAGTCCGGGCCCCGAAACATAACACTCACACTGCGACATCCGCACCCGCCCGGTACTCCGACACTCCGCCTGAAATTCCTATCGATTGCCGTGTACGGCCAGAATCGCGGACAGTCGGATGCGGAACTGGAGAACCTGCGGATCATTAGGGCGGCGGTAGAAGAATCCCGGCGGGATTTGGCTCTATACCTCTTGACATCCCACAGGAGATTCCGGCACTCTTCTCTATACATCCCACATAAGTGTATGGCGGAGGACTGGTGGCGGAGAGCAAATCGGAAATTATGCAGGGCACTCTGGATCTCATGGTGCTCAAGACACTCGATGCCATGGGAGAGATGCATGGCTACGGCATCGCCCGTCGCATTGAGCAGATCAGTGAAGACGCGCTGCAGGTGAACCAGGGCACAATCTACCTCTGCCTCATCCGCCTCGTACAAAAGCGCTGGATCAAGGCCGCTTGGGGTACTTCCGACAACAACCGCAAGGCCAGATTCTACTCCATCACGGCACTCGGCCGGACGCAACTCGCTGCCGAAGCCCGGAACTGGGAACGGGTTTCGGGCGTAATCGCCCGCTTGTTGAACTTATCCGCGAAAAAAACGTAGGGATACTTATGTTTGCTGAACTCATCGGCCGGATTCAGGCATTGTTTCGCAGGCGCCAGCTCGATGAGGATCTCAACCAGGAACTGCAGTCGCACCTCGAAATGCTTGCCGAGGAATATCTTCGCCGGGGACTTCCGCCGGAAGACGCCCGCCGCGCGGCCCGCATCCAAGTCGGCGGTCTCGCTTCCCTTAAACAACGCCATCGCGAGATACGAGGTTTACCCATGATTGAGACTCTTTGGCACGACTTGAAGTTCGCCCTCCGTCTTACATTCAAGGACCGTTGGATTTCCGCTGCGGCGATCATTGCCCTCGCCCTGGGCATCGGCGTCAACGCGGTCGGATTCACGATCGTCGATACCGCGTTCCTTCGCGGACTGCCGGTGGAACATCCGCGAGAGCTTTTCATTCCGTGCTGGATTGGCCCGGAAGGCGACCTTTGCAGCGTCTCGCGCATCGAACTGGATGAATGGCGCGCTGCGCTTCCCGCCCTCACTTCCATGGCTGCGTACAGCGAGGACGCCACGAACATCGGCGACGACCGTAATTTCCCCGAACAAGCCAATGGTGTTTTCGTCACTGCCAATCTGTTTGGTGTTCTCGGAATCCAGCCTGTGCTGGGACGCGATTTTTCCCCACAAGACGACCGCGCCGGGGCCGAGCCCGTCGTGTTGATCAGTCACCGCATGTGGCGTGACCGCTTTGCCCTGGATCGGGGTGTCCTCGGTAGAACGCTCCGGGTTAACAGCACCGCGGCAACGATCATCGGTGTCATGCCCGAGGGCATGAATTTTCCCGAGAATCATCAGCTTTGGGTACCGTGGACGCCATTCCACCAACAGTATGCCGCCGTCAGGGAAAGGCGAGGCCTCACGCCGGTGGTTCGGCTCGCGAACGACGGCGAACGCCAGGCCGCCAACGCTGCTCTCAGCGGCCTTGTCGGCCCGCTGAAGTCGGCGTATCCGGAACTCTACAAGCGTGCGTTCTCCGTCAGCCTTTCGCCATTCACCGATCGTTTCATCGGTGGCAGGGCGAAGGATATGTTCGCCGTCATCATGGGAGCCGTGACATTCGTGCTCCTGATCGCCTGTGCAAACGTCGCAAACCTGCTCCTGTCGCGCTCGGGCAAGAGAGCGCCTGAGATTGCCATTCGCATGGCTCTTGGCGCGGCGAGATGGCGGCTCGTGCGCCAGCTCCTGATCGAAAGCTTCATACTTGCAGGCGCCGGCGGTGTCCTGGGGCTGCTGCTGGCGAGTTATGGCGTCCGCCTGTTTGAAACCGCCATGGCCGATTCAGGAAAGCCCTACTGGCTCGTTTTTACTCTCGACTACAGCGTTGTCATCTACGTATCGGCCGTCTGCATCGCCACTGCGCTTGTGTTCGGCCTTGCTCCGGCGCTTCAGGTCACTAAGAAGGACAACGACTATGCGCTCAAACAAAACGCCCGTGGTTTCGCCGGCAGCCCTCGTATGCGACGCTGGAGCGGCGCCCTGGTTGTCATTGAGCTATCCCTGGCCGTGATTCTTCTGGCCGGAGCCGGTTTGATGATTCGCAGCTTCTACACCCTCTATGCGCTGAACCTCGGCTTTTCGACCGATCATCTGGTGATGTTCGGATTTGACCTCCTTGACCACGATTACCCTGACGACGATGCGATCCGGCGGTTTACAGTCGAAGTGGAATCGCGCATCGACGCGATACCCGGCATTGACGGCGTCGCCGTCACCAACGGTGTTCCGCCGCGCCACCGGTTCGAGCGTGTGCTGGAGATCGAGCATCAAGAGCAGGCGGGCGGCGAAGCTCCGGAAGCGTCGGTGGTCGCGATCACGCCACAATACTTTGACGTGCTCGGCGTCCGCGTCTCGCGGGGACGCAACTTCCAGTCCTCCGATGGTCTTCCTGGAAGCGAAGCGATTCTCGTCAATCAACGTTTCGCCGATCGGTTCTTCCCCGGGCAAAATCCGCTTGGCCGGCGCATTCGCTTCAAGGCCGGCGCAGTGTCGTCCGGCAACTTTAGGTTTATCGAAGGTGGAAAGCCCGAGGCATGGCACACCGTTGTGGGAATCACACCGACCATCCGTCAAGGTGCGGTGCAGGAGGGATACCTCAATGCCGTCGTCTACACGCCCTACATGCGGAACGTCGATCGCGGCGCCTACCTTTTGGTACGCAGCTCTCTGCCCCTTTCGGTAGTATCCGACCTGGTCCGGCGTGAACTGCAGGCGATTGCTCCGAACCAGCCCTTGCGTGCCGGAGTGACGCTTGGGCAATGGATGGCGAGCGAGCGTTGGCTCTACCGCGTGTTCGGCGGGTTGTTTTCGATCCTTGCTTTGATCGCGCTTACGCTTTCGTCTGTGGGTATTTATGCCGTCATGTCTTATGCGGTGGCGCAGCGCAAGCAGGAGATCGGAGTACGTATTGCTGTCGGTGCTCAACCAATCCAGGTCGCATGGATTGTTCTGCGTCGCGGCCTGCGGCAACTGCTGTGGGGGCTGGTGATTGGACTCTCGGGAGCTCTGGCGCTCAGCCTTGTCATGGCCAATCTGCTTGTCGAGATCCGCCCCGGCGACCCCACGACACTGGCCGCTATCTCGGCGCTGTTGACCATCGTTTCGATCGCGGCCTGCCTGATTCCTGCACGCAGAGCTGCAAGCGTCGATCCAGTCATCGCTCTGCGCGCCCAATAGGCGCTATTGAGTTAGGAGCGCGGAGCCAGGACCCGCAGCAAATCTCGGCGACGTCGAAGAATTCATCACAGTCACGATGTGTCTCACAGATTCAGACGTAACCGTCCTGGCGGGACTGCAGGCGCCTGTTTTTCTTCAAGGCGACGAGTTGCGCCTTGATCCCCGATGGTAATTGAACTTCGAAATGCTTTCGGGGTTGAACGAATGCTTCGGAATGTTGCTCGAGACCTGGTTCACGCGGCCCGATGTCTGGCGAGGTCGCGATCTTTCACAATCGTGGTTGTGGCGTCGCTCGGAATCGGCATGGGAACGTTTATCGGTCTTGTGTCCTTCACCCGGGGAATGACGGCGCCCATACGTGGCGTCAACACGGTTGGCCTGGTTGATGTCGATGAAGCCCAACAGGGTGGTTGGAATGTTTCGGGGAATTCAGCCCGGAGAATACAAGCTATTTGCGTGGGAAAACTTACCGTGGTTCGGTGGCGCATGGCAGAACGCTGACTTCCTTGCCCGATATGAGTTTCAGGCACGCGCGGTTTCAGTCCAACCTTCGATATCGACGCAGGTGCAAGTCGTCGTCGTGCGACCTTAGAAGGGAGACGAATATGCGAAACCCAAGAGGTGAAACTCCCAATGGTTGGAAAAAACCTGCGCTGGTAATCGCTTCAAGGTTGTGGGCGACCTCGAATCCCTCGAGCCCCTTTGCGTATTGAGTTTCTGGGTTTTGCCGTAACGCGCCTGTGTAGGGTTCACAACATCCTGACATTCGATCTACCGTCGATAAAGTACGCGGCGGGACTGAATGGCAAAAAGCCTGCCGCCAGCTTTTACATTCCCGCCGGCGCGAAACCGGGCGACACGATCCACGTCACCGCCGAGGACAATGACGACGCAAAGCTGTCACTGATCCGCTACGCGTCGTGACAGTGAAGTAGTTTAGCTTTGCGAGGCTGCCTTATCCCGCGGACAAATCGGCAATATCAGAAGGCATCCGTCATGCCGCGGTTCTGGGCGTAGTAGAAGAGAGCGTCGAAGTTTCCAGGTGTCTTGCCAAGCAGTCTCAAGAGCAGGGCTACCTGGCCACGATGATGCACGCCATGAATCGCGCCATGATGCATCATCTCTCGGATCGACAACGATCGGGTCTTCCCGGGCGGCAGTTCAAACTCCACAACGCGCGCCATATCTTCGTCTTTCAATGTCGAGAGGAACTCACGGGCATAGCCTTCCACGCGGACCCATTCGGTCTGCACAGATTCGAACGTCGGGTAGTTCTCTGCCTTTAGCTGCGGACCTCGCTGCGGACCGCCACTACGCGCAAGCCATCCCCATTCCGCGCTCACGACGTGAACCAACGTATTACGAATCGACCCAAGACTTCCCGCCACCGGTCGAGTGAATTCCTCCGTCGTAAGTTGCGAAACAACGTCAAGCAGTTTGCGATTGGCCCAATAGCAGTACTCGTAAGTGTTTCGAAGATCAGCGACAGTCATCAGTTGCTCCTTCGCATGGATTCAATCGAGATCGGGCGCAGCACCAAGAAAGCGAAACAGGGCGCCAGAACCGCCGTCAACTTGTGACGCGCCGGCGATCTTCACATAATCGAGGGAAAGTATCGTAACACTCAAAAGTGCGTTTCACTTCGAGCCAAGAATTCCCGACCCGATGACGTTGTCGCCTGTCGAAGCGCGGGAGCGTTTCCAACGCGATGCAAGCCGTCGGCTGAGCTTTTCAAGTCCAGTGAGACTATTCAGGCGACATTCTCCAATATCGTCATGCAAAAAGGACGGGTGTCCCCACAATTCCGTGCGCAGTCGTAGCCATAAAAGTATTTCCGCGAGGTATAATTACGCATGAATTGGCAAGACAGAATCCACATAAGCAATGACGTGCCGGATTAACTTGTTTCAGCCTTCTTCATTTCCCCATTGAGTAAGAATCCGCAAAACCTTTTCGGATGTGGCGCGCGATGAGTATTCGCCCCTACGTTCCAACAGATGATGATCGAAGGATAATTTCCAGCTCCTTTTTCGGGGGCGTCGCTCTCGAAGGGTTGCAGCACGACCTGCGATGGCTTTCGCTTGAGGCAGGCAGCCTGCTGTTCTCCGAGGGGGACGAAGCCCCTCACGGATACATTGTCGTTTGGGGTTGCCTAGATGTCGTCGTGCCTCACGACCACGGTCAGGAGGCTGTCATCGAACAGATCGGCCGCCGGGAGTCGGTGGGAGAGATGGCGCTTCTGAGTGGTGAGCGGCGCTCGGCGACAGTGAGGGCGAGGCGCAATAGTGTCCTCGTCGAATTGCCGCGCGATATTTTCCTCTCTCAGTTGAGGAAACAATTGGTCCAGCGCCTGAGGAATACTTCGCATCAGCAGCGCGGACCCATTGATTCCGTGGTCGCCGTGCTGCCGGTGACGGAGGGAGAGCCGTGCGTGCGGTTTGTTGCGCGCTTGGAGCAGGTTTTGGCGTCCACCGGCCGGGTCGCCCGACTCAACTACAGCAAGGCGGTCAACCTCGGCGAGGCCAGTGAAGCGAGCGGCTTGAGCGCGTGGCTGGATGAGCACGAGCACGATGGACGGTGGATTATCCTCGAAGGAGAAGTGGGCCGGCCTGCGTGGAATGATCTGTGCTGTCGATTCGCGGCACGGCACCTTCTGGTGGCACAGGCTACGGCACAGCCCATACCGGTTCCGACAAGCGCTGCAGGAAAGCGCCGCGAGGCGGTGTTGTTGCACGACGCCGGACTCGCGCCTGCCAATGGCGTGGTCTGGCAGACGGCCTTGGCGGCAGATTTCTTACATCATGTCCGTCATGACAATGAGGAAAACGATATCGGCCGTTTGGCGCGCTTTCTTGCCGCTACCTCCAACGCGCTCATTTTGAGCGGCGGGGCGATGAAGGGCGTCGCACATATTGGCGTGATTCGAGCCATCGAGGAGGCGAAGGTTCCGATCGATCTCGTCTGCGGGTCAAGCTCGGGTGCATTTTTCGCCGGTCTTATGGCGATGGAACTCTCGTGGCGCGAGGTTTATGAGCGAGCGAAGCGCCTTATCGTCGAACGCTGGCCGTTGAAGCTGACCGTACCGGTACTTTCCTTTACCAAGACCGCCCGCCTGAGGGACTCTTTGTCCCGGGTATTCGACGAGCGCGCCATCGAGGATTTGCCGCGCGCCTATTTCTGCGTCAGTAGCAGCCTGAGCCGGGCAGCGCTAGTGGTGCATCGGAGCGGTCCGTTGTCGGACGCTGTGCTGGCCAGCAGCGCGATTCCCGGGTTGCTCTTTTCGGTGCAGAGAGGCGACGACCTCCTGGTTGACGGCGGGCTCCTGAACAACCTTCCGTTTGAACTGGTGGACCCGATCGCTCCCTGCCGCAAAATTGCGGTCAACGTGGCGGCCGGTCCATTCGACGAAAGCATGAAGGCTCATTTTTCTGTGGAAGCCTCCTGGGCACGGTTGCTGGCGCAGCGACTAAATCCTCGTTCAACGGCGCGCCCGCCGCTGCTGTTCGATATTCTGGTCCGCACCGCGGCCCTCGGATCCTTCAACGCCATGAAACACGCTGCTACTGCCGTCGATCTCTATATCGAGCCGGAGGTAACCCGGCTGGGCCTTTTCGATCGGAGTCAGTTCGATCGCATGGTCGCGTTGGGGTACGAGGCCGGTCAACGCGCCCTGGAGAACTGGCCGATACGGGAATAGCCCGGCTCTCAGAGGTTGACGTCGGGCAGTTCTACCTCAAGCTGGCGAAGCCTGGGGTGGAGATAGGCCGCCGCCGCAAGCGCCGAAGTCGCGGCACCAAGCACCACAAAGAGCAACGCCACCCCCCGCCCGGGGCCGACGCCGAGCAGCCGCCCCACACTTCCCGCAAGTGCGCCGCCTTCCTGCAGCAGAGGCTCGAACAAGTGATCGGAAAGTGGCCCGGCGATCAAGCTCGCAAGAGGCAATGTCCCCCCCGCCACCAGCGCCCGAAAAGAAAAAACCCGCCCTTGAACGTCTGACGGAACCTTGCGCTGCCAGATGGTGTCACTACACCCCGAGATCAGAGGCGCCGTGAAGAAACCGCCGAACGCGCCGAGAGCGATGAGTGGAGTCGAAGGACGCGCCGCACCAAGGAACAGCAGGATTCCGAGCATCAGCGCAAAGATCATGATGCCGTAGACCTGACGTTTTGGACCGCCCCAGGTCAGCATTACTCCGCTGCCCAGCAGCATCCCCAAGCCGCCGCTGGAAAGCACAAACCCGAGAGCCCTGCTGTCGGCGAAGCCGAGTACCAGTGGGCCGATGAGCGTTCGGACGACACCGATCGTCAGGTTGAATCCAGCGAAGAAGATCAAAAGCCAGAAGAGGCCCGGTCGTTCACGAATGAAACGCCATCCGAAGCGGAGCTCCTCACGCACGGATCCCCGCGCGGCTCGTCCCGCATCGCTTACCGGCGCCTTCGGGATTCGTACAATGAGGAGCATGCAGGACGCAAAAACGAACGTGCAAAGATCCACGAGCAGGATCAACAGGAGGCCGAAAGAGGAAAGGATCGCTCCCGCAATTGCCGGGGCGATGATCTGGGCGAGGGCCACGCCGAGTTGTACCAGGCCGTTAGCGCGCGCCAGCCGCTCTTTGGGAACGAGTAGCGTCGTCGCGGCGGCAAAGGCCTGGAAGTTGGATGCGGCGCAGCATGCCTGCACTCCGACGAGCAGCAGGATCCAGCCGAGGTTCAATCTATCGCCGAAGGCGAGAAGCAGCATGACAAGAGCACATAGAGCCCCGGTTACCTGTTCAAACAGCAGCACGATTCGACGGTCGACACGATCCACGACGACTCCCGCAAATGGTGCAACGAGCGCCTGAGGCGTGATCGTGACGAAGAGCACGAGACCGTAAAGCAATGCGGAACCTGTACGCGCAAATACCGTGACCCCGAGCGCGAACCCGCAAAGCTGGGACCCGAGCAATGAGACAGTCTGACCGAGCCAGAGCCCGAAGAAGGTTCTGGACAGCGGATTGCGCGTCATATCAGGCATGGGCTAGCATCTCTTTCCGGCGCAGAGTATAAGGGATAGCTCGCCCGAGCGGTCGGGCTTCGTCGGGCAGGAGGCTGTGATCGGGACCGAGATCAGATTTGAAGAATTGTCGAGTGCGTTCCGAGCCTGCCATCGCCATGCTGTAAACGTGGCCCTTCACCTTGTTACCACGCCGATCGGCGTGCTTTGCTTTCTCTCCCTCAGCAGGCGAATCAACGTTGCGGTGATCGGCGTAATCGCTGCCCTGTACCTGTTCTCACTGCTCGCGGTTCTTCCTC
>Ga0134121_10003416_pt1 | contig 13286 bp, 5 predicted proteins | sample KB301_FD_96463 | JGI IMG/M metagenome (GOLD analysis project Ga0134121, IMG submission 96463) | Terrestrial soil microbial communities without Nitrogen fertilizer from Kellogg Biological Station, Michigan, USA - KB3-0-1 | ecosystem: Environmental > Terrestrial > Soil > Unclassified ...
CAACACCTGCCGGCGCAGAGCCGCATCCAGCCATGGTTCCAGGAGCGCGGGCCAGCGTGCGGTTTCCACGGGAGTGGTGGCGTGGCGCGCACAATCTGGCGACACGCGTCGTTGGGTAACCTCGTCGACATAGTAGGAGTAGATGAATGATCCGCTTTGCAGGTTGTCGGGAAACGTCGGAGGCGCGGTTCCGTCCAGAAGCCAGGCGGTGCGCTGAACCGGACAAAGGCGATCGTTGCCCTTTGAGCCTTCCGGGGCTTCTGTGGCGCGGGTGCCAAGCGGCCAGCAGATGCGGGCTTCAGTGACACTGGCGGGCATTGCTGGTGTTGCAGAGTCCAGCCCGCCCGGCAACGCAGAGAATACGTCGGCCAGCAGCGGCGCTGCCACATTGGCTCCGAAGAACCCGGGATTCGGCGTGCCGTCCGGTCGTCCCACCCAAACGCCCACCGTGTATCGGTCGCTGACGCCGGCTGCCCACGCGTCCCGGAACCCAAAACTGGTTCCCGTCTTCCATGCAAATCCGCGATACATCCCCCGGCCTTCCATCGCCTGACCGACCGGTCCGCCATTTTCAAGGATGCCGCGAACAATGAACGCCGCACCTTCGCTCATCATCCGCCGTTCCTGCATGGGAGCATCGGGGACAAGCCGAGGTTCTCCGGCGAGTCCCTTGCGCGCCAGCGCAGAGTATGCGCCCACGAGATCTTCGAGCGTCGTTCCCGCTCCGCCGAGGATCACACTCAGATTCGGTTCCGCGCCTCGAGGAAATTCCAGCTTCAGTCCACCGCGGCGCAGCATGGAAACGAAGCGAACCGGGCCGAGATGGTCCAGCACTTCCACGGCCGGCACATTGAGCGATTTCACCAGCGCTTCGGTCACGCTGACCGGTCCGTGAAAGCTTTGCTGAAAGTTACCGGGCTCATAGCCGTCGAATGACTGCGGAACGTCCGACAGCAGCGATTCGGAATGGATCAATCCTTCGTCCAACGCGAACGCATACAGGAATGGCTTTAGCGCCGAGCCGGGCGAGCGCGCGGCGCGCACCATATCCACATCGCTCGAGCGGTCTTTGTCGGTGAAATCGGCAGAGCCGGCGTACGCCAGCACTTCCAGCGTGGCATTGTCCATCACAATTGCAGCAATCGACACGCGTGGAGGCAGGTCATGCGCGCGATCGCCAAGCATGCCCTCGAGGATGGATTGCAACGATGCGTCGATTGTCGTGTGGATTCGCGTCTTGCCGCGGCCATCCCGTTTCATGCGCTCGGCCAGCAGGGGAGCCAGCAAAGGAGAGCGCACGGTCTGCGCGTAAACCGGTTCGGTCAGCGCGTCGCTGATGACATCTGGACTCCAACGGCCTTTCATTCGGCGAAGCACTTTGTCGCGCGCCGCCTGGGCGCGTGTGGCAAAACGGTCCGGCCGCAGCAGCGAAGGCGACTGGGGGAGAACCGTGAGCAGCGCCGCCTCGGCGGGAGTCAATCGGCTGGAGGGTTTGCCCAAATATCCACGGCTGGCCGCTTCGACGCCCTCGAGCACTCCGCCCATCGGCGCGTAATTCATATACATTTCGAGAATCTGATTCTTGGAGCAATGCAATTCCAGCTGCAGCGACCTCATGATCTGAATCAGTTTCCCTCGGATCGTGCGCGGCTGCGGGTCGATGATGCGGGCCACCTGCATGGTGAGCGTCGAGCCGCCGGACACAATGTGGCCGTGAGCCAGCCACTGCCAGCCGGCACGCACCAGCGCGAATGGGTTCACTCCGGGATGCCAGCGGAATGTTTTGTCTTCGTACGCAATCAGCGCCTCGAGGTACAACGGAGAAACTTCGCTTAATGAGACCGGATGACGCCAGACATGATCCTCTCCTGGAAACGCGCGCAGCGGCGTACCGTCGCGCGCAACCACCACGAGTGCATAGGGAGAGTCGCGGCCGGGCATCGGCAGTGGGAAACACCGGTCCAGTACGAAAAAAAGAACTGCACACGCGATCAATCCGAATGCAACTTTACTGTAGGCGCGGTCTATGACCGCGCGCGATTTCACCAACATGGACCGTGCGGCAGACCAATTCGGGGCCGTGCTACTCGAACCCCGAATTTGCAGTTCGGAATTCGGGGTTCGAGTAGCACGGCCCCGAATTCGGCCCACCAACATGGAGCGTGCGCGGTCATAGACCGCGCCTACAGTAGCTCGCATCATTTGGCATCCACCACCGTTATCGTTTCGCCTCCGCCATACAGACCGAAGATATTCGGCCGATACATATCCTCGGCGTACAGCGGCGGTACGATGAATTCTCCCGGCGTGACCACGCGAGCTCGATAAAACAGTCGAAGGGTTCCGTAGTCTCTGCCGCCGAATCTGTTGCCGTAGCCGGCTTCCAGACGCACCGCGGCGACAAAGCGGTCATCGCGAAATTCGATGTGCTTGATGTGATTGTCCATCATCGCGTCGGCCGGATTGATGCCGTCAATGGTCACCGAACCCAAACTCTCGCCTTGCACGAGGTTCAGATTCTCGATTTCAAGTCCTGCCGGAATTCGATCCACCACCATTCCCGTGCTCATTGCCGTTCTCGACCGCACCGTAAGCTTTACCAGGACGGTGTCGCCAACCCGCAGAGTGCGGCCGGCAAGGGGATGACCATCGGCGGTATAAATGGTCCGCCCCAGCTCGATAGGGTCCGACTGCGGCGGGGGCTGCTGCACCGGGTTTCCAGTCAGCGCGAGCTCGGCGTACAACGTTCCCTTCGAGGTATTCGCCAGTTTGATGCCACTGGTCAGTTCAGAAGGCGAAACCTCGCGGAAGTATGTACCTTTGCGGGAGAGTTGCTCGGCCCGTCCGCCCGACAGAAGACTCGCGGACCAACCATTGCCGCCGGCGCTGAGCGAACGCCCCACAAAGAATAACGAGATTTTCTCCTGGGTGCTGTAGTAGCGGTTTCTTTCCAGCTCGTTCGCAATCAGAACCAGCAGATTCTCGCGGCCCGGCGCTTCAATATGATGCCGGTCCAGCATGGCATACGAGAGCGCCGCATCGCGCAGCGGTGTGCCGTAGTAGTCGTAGGTGGCGTGCCCGGTCCGGCCGCTGCTCAATCCTTCTGCAATTGCGGCATTGCCCCGGACGCCATCTCCCATCAGGTTCAGGGCAATTCCCAGATGCACGAGCGCAAGGCCGGACTGCGTCTGGGCGCGCAGATCGTACAACACCCGCAAGGTCGACAGAGGAGCCTTGCGTTGCTTGGCAAGAACATATGCCCCGTGCGCCAGAACGTCGAAGCGTCCGTTGTTGTAATCCCTGAAGATTTCGTTTCCGGCGTTAGGACCTGGTTGATTCGCCTTGGTGGAGGCGGGCAGACGCGCGGCGCCCTCCTGCAATCCGCGCATCAGGAAATCCGTAGCCTGGTTGTACACCATGTCGGGAACGGTGAAACCCTGCTCGCGCGCATCGACGAGGAAGCTGGTGACATAGGCCGACAGCCAGTAATCATAATCGGACGCATTGCCCCACAAACTGAAGCCGCCGTTGGGCGCCTGCATGGCCGCAAGTTTCGACACGGCCTTTTCGAGAATGTCCACACGCTGCTCGCGCGTGAACGGTTTCAGTCCAAGACGGCGAGCTTCGTCTTCATCGATAAAAATATGCGGATAGGCGGTGCTGGTGGTTTGCTCCGCGCAGCCGTATGGATACTGAAGCAAGTCGCGCACGGCGCCGCGCACATCGATTGGGGGTTTGTCGGACACCACAAAATGCGCCAAAGCCGTGTCGCGGTGCAGACCGGAAAGATTCGCATCCTGAATGTCGATGGTGTCGCCGGCCTTAATAGCGTAGCGCCGTGCGAACGTCACCTGCGGAGTTGGAGGCCGGACTGCCAGGGGGAATGAGCGCTCCACCTTGATATTCGCACCGGACACCTTTGCCGTGACGGTATGAACGCCGGGAATGAATCCCGCCACAACGGAAAAGCGCAACGTCTGCTTCTCCTGATTCTTGAGCATCAGGCTGCGCTCGGAATTTTCAATCTGAAGGCCGTCGCTGTTCAGCGCAATCTTCAAGTCCAATGGGTTGCCTGAAAGGTTTTGCAGATCGAGCGCCATCATCGCCTTGTCACCGAATGATAGAAAACGCGGCGTCGCCAGTTCCGTGATCAGCGGGGCGGCGATGGTCATCTCCGCATCCTTTGCGCCGAAACGATTGGCTGCGGCAACCACTGCCATGAGCCGCAGCGTCCCGTTGAAGTCTGGAGCGTGCAGAGGAATTTCAGCTTCGCCATTTGCGTCCAGCGCGATCGGGCCACTGAAGAGATCCACAAGCTGCACGATCTTCGGCAATCCCCGGCTTGGCGTTGGGGTGTTGTCGCCTCCGAACTTGAGTTGGCCCTTCTGGCCCTGCATCTTTTCGATCAGACGGCCATAGACATCGTGCAGATCGGGGCCATAGCGAAGCTTGCCGAAGAAGAAACCGTCCGGGTCCGGCGATGCAAATCGTGTGATGTTCAGGATGCCGGCATCGACAGCGGACAACGTGACGAATGCCATCTGACCTTTTGCGTCGGGTGCCCGGACCTTTACCCTGATCGTGGTATCCGGCCGGACCTTTTGTGGTGCTTCAAGTGTCACCGTCAGCTTGCGATCGGCTCGATCCAGCGGCAGATAAATCAGGCCAAGCGCGCGAGCGGGTGTCACCAGACTTCCAGCGTTGCCGGGACGCACCACCATGACGGTGACATAAAGGTCGTGCCGCTGCCATTGGCGATCGATGGGAATATCGATTGTCGCGATGTCGCTCGAGATCGTTGTGCGTTTCACCCACAAGGTGCGGTCGCCCTCCACCGTAATCAAGGCTTCTCCCTGATGCGGCGGCGTGATCGTCAGATGCGCGGTTTCGCCCTCCCGGTAATTTGGCTTGTCGAGCTTGAGTGCAACGCGATCGGGACGCACGCCCTGGGTTTCGTCGCCTTGAGAGTTCCAGCCGGCGTAGAAGCGGTACGCCAGCAATTGGCTCGTTTCCCGATCGTCGATCTCCAGCCGGTAACGTCCATACTGCACAGGTACGCCCAGCTTGCCGCGCCCTCCCGCTGGAATGGTGACCGTCGTTGTTTCGACGAGCTCGTCGGTTTCCGTGAATCCGGAATGCCAGCCGCGTTGATCGTCGAAGCGCCAGTAGTATTCGCGATTCTCGCGGAACAGGCGAACCGGCATCGCTGCCGCAGCCTTGAGATTTCCATCGCGATCGCTGCGCAGGATTTCGAACTCCGCGCGGCTGCCTTCGCGAGCGTAGTCGCCCGTGAACAGAGGGCGCACTCCCGTCATCACCACGGCGGGCCACACGACGCTTTCGATCTTGCGAATGACGGGACGCCCCCCGCTCTCCAGCAGGCTCAGCGTGCCGCGCACGGTAAATGGCGAGTGCTTTCCAGCCGTGTCTTTCAGGTCAATCCGCACCTGCGCGACGCCCTCCGGATTCAGGGACTGCTCGGGAAGTTCCGTCCGGATTTTATTCGTGTCCTCGCGGACATCGCCGAATTCAAAGCCGGGGAATTTGCCTGACAGGGGATTCTTGTTGCGTTCAAATTCCGCAACGCCCAGCAGACGATTGCCCGAGGCCGGTGCACCGTAAAGATAAGAACCGCGCGCCGCAATTGCGAACGTTTGGTCTGCGGCCAGCGTCGCTTGTGTGCTGGACAGATCCAGTTTCATGCGTTCGGGCAGAAACTCCTCAACCCCGAATCGATACGATGTTCCCGGCGTCTTATCGGCAGGATCGGCGCGCAGCTCGAGCGTCCATAATCCGGTTGCCGCGTCGGCGGGAAGATCCAGATGCTTGAGGTAGTATCCGGGAAATCGCATGTCGGGTTTCCATATGGACGTGAACTGGCGATGTCCACCAGGATCCTTGAGCACCGCTTGAATGGGCTGTGCGGGAACAGTGCGCCCGTCGGCGTCTCGCGCCAATACCGACACGTCGAAGCTTTCGCCCGGCCGGTACAGGTCGCGCCCGGTATACGCGAACAAGCGGACCGCTTTGGACGGAGGGCCAACCACGTCGTATTCGGAAAGATCCAGCGCCGGTTCCTTCAATGCGACGATCGACACCTGCTTGTCCTTGCGTGCCATGACAATCCGGGCATCTTTGGGGATTTCCGCGAACGCATGGTGGCCGTCATTGTCGGTGGAGCCGGTTGCGAGAGTTTTGCCGTTTCCATCCATCCAGGCCGTATCCACGCCACTCACCGCTTTGCCGGTGACCAGGGAACTGACGAAAACGTCCGCGGTCTTTTCGAACAGGCGCAACTGCATCCCAAGGTCGCTCACGTAGAAGTAAGTGGTCTGGAAGTCATAACGAAAGCGGCCGGGCTGACTCATGATGGCCACATAAACGCCAGGCTCCGCCAGTTCGCGGATATCCTCGACCGAAATGTAGGTGACGCTGCGCTTGTTGGGTTTCTTCTCCGTGCTGAAACGTCCGAGGTAAATGCTTTCGGTCAGATCGTGTATCGCATCCAGTTGATAGTTCCCGACTGCTCCCTTTAACGAGGAGCGGCGGTAGTCGTAGGACTCCTCTTCATCGGACTCTTCTGGGTCGCTCTTCTGCCGGGATTTGGGACGCGAGATGACGCGGTCCATGAATTCCGGCAGTTTGTCGTTTTTCACACGAAGAAACTGAACGTCGACCTCCGGAACGTTGACTGTAACTACTGGGAGGCCGCCGTTCTGTTTGGCAGGAAGTACGGTGCCATTGCTCGCAAAATAGTACGCGGGAGAAACCGGCGCGGTCTGGACGGAATACTTGGAGTCTGTGGCGAGCTTGCCGCCACTGCGTGCCTCAATTCCCGTCGAAACGAGAACCACGTAGCGCGTCTCCGGCTTGATATGCGGGAAATACAGCAGCCGTGGATTGTCGCCGACAATCCACGCGCCGGATACGACCTTGCCATTGGTGGTGACGGTGTCTTCCGGCTTTGTGCTGACAATGGAAACACGATTGGCGCGAGAATTCTCCTCGTCCTCGCCGGACCGTGTGTCCGTTGCCGGACGCGCCACAGCCGGCATTTCGAACACCTGAATGAACCTGTCGTAGTTCTGGCGCGAATCGAGAGGACGTGTAAACGTCAGCGCAAGAGCGGGCTCGCCATCGAGACTTCGATCCGCGGCGTCCACGAGCAGGAACTCTCCGGTTCCATCGTCCGCTCCGGCTTGCGGAGCGCGGCTCCGATACCAGTGAACCGAGTAGCCGAGAACGATCAGAATCAGCAGGCCTGCCGCAAGCTTGAAACGTTTTGCTTGAATTGCTTGAATTGGAAGTCGCATGTTTTTCACCTGGTGGACACGTCCCTTATTTCGAATTGCGGGACAAGTCAAGCTTTGACGTTATCCGCTCATTGTGAAGGCAGTTTGAAGTCAGCATGCGTTGTGTGTGAAAAATAAGGGTAACCGAGATTCCTGGGCCGCCGTAGTACAGGTTAGAAACGAGGAGGCCCTGATGCGAAGTCAGAATCGATTTGCAGCGATCGTTCTACTGACAGCGGCGACGTTATTGGGAACGGAGTCGACGCCCCCGTCCGCGAAATCGGACAAGGATTCCCTCGTGACATTCAATAAGGATGTGCTGGCCGTACTCCAGGAGAATTGTCAGGAGTGCCATCGGCCGGGCGGCATTGCACCGATGTCGCTCATGACGTACGAAAGCGCGCGTCCATGGGCAAAGGCGATCAAGACTGCGGTAATCAACAAGCAGATGCCTCCATGGTTTGCAGAGTCCCACGATGTCGAGTTTCGAAACGCACCGAAAATAACGCAGAAGGAACGCAATACACTCGCAGCCTGGGCCGACAGCGGAGCGCGCGAAGGAGAAGCCACAGACAGGCCGGCTTCATCGCGCCAGTGGCTCGATGGCTGGCGCATTCAGCCCGATGTCGTAGTGTCCATGCCGACGGCACACCAGGTCCCGGCTAAGGGGGACGGAGAGATTCAGACTTTCTGTATCCCAAACCCATTCAAAGAGGACACATGGGTCACGTCTATCGAGATTCGTCCGGGGGATCCGTCTGTGGTGCATCACGTCATCATGCAAGTGCCCAGGCCACCGGAGCCTGTCCAATCTTCCGCGCAAAGCGCGGGTCTTCTGGCTTTACCTGACAAGGAAGACGATCTGCTGGCTTACCTGACGCAGCTTGCCAATCTTAGAGGGGGGGACAGTACTGTTACGATTTCCGGGTTTCATAGTGACGGCGCCAATTGCAGCGGCAGCGCTTATTCCGGCGGCTTGACTGCGGCTCGGACGCGTGAAACCCAGACGGGACGTGGTGCGTTTACGACGATGGAAGCAATCTACGCGCCGGGAAGCCAGCCAATGGACTTTCGGTATAGCGACTCCGCCAAGCTGATCCCGGCGGGAGCGCCGATACGCATCGAGGTTCATTACACTCCGAATGGAACGGCGACGTCGGACCAGACGAAGGTCGGTTTCACTCTGGCGAAATCGCCGGCGCAGCGGCGCTTTGTCATCATGGCGCCGGAACATCTTGTCGACACGCGAAAGCCAATTCCAGCGGGAGCGTCCAGCTGGGAGACAACAGGCGAGTTGACGTTCGAACAGGATGCCGACCTGGTGTGGTTCATGCCGCACATGCACCTGCGCGGAAAAGATATGACGTATCGGCTGATCCAGCCGGATGGACAGGAAGAAACCGTGCTCCGAGCGGCCTTCAACTTTAACTGGCAGCTTGGCTACGAACTGGCAAAACCCATCAAGGTCACGAAGGGGACTCGAATGATTGTGACGGCGCATCACGACAATTCCGCCAACAATCGACTGAATCCTGCCCCGGACATGGCCGTCAAATGGGGCGAGATGACGAACGAAGAGATGATGCTCCCCTGGTTCGGCGTCATTGTCGACCGCGATGCACAACCCGATACGATCGCCATGTACAAACCGGGCGATCTGGATTAGCGGTCCCTCCTCTCCCGAAGGGAGAGGGCAGGGTGAGGGGTAAAGAATTCGTTCCACTTCGTCCTTTTAATATGAATTTAAGTTCGAAAATATAGGCTCGCGCGCATGAAGCGTTTGATCGTTGCCTTCGTCCTGATGTCGTTTCCGATTTTCGCCGCGCAAAGCTCGGGCGTGATTGCCGGGATCGTCCACAGAGCAGACACTTCCACTGCAGTATTCGGCGCACAGGTCACTCTCACGGTCAACGCGTCCTTACCCGATGCAGGACAATTTCGTCGCATAGTGACAGACGCCAGTGGACGGTTTACATTTGCCAATCTGCCTTTGGGCACCTACCGGCTCTTCGCCAGTGCAACTGGATTTGCATCCCGCGAGTATGGACAACAGGAAGCCAACATCCCGGGAACGCCGATCCTTCTGGCCCCCGATCAGAGACTCAGCGGCCTGGTCCTTTTGCTCGTGCCCGTGGGAACAATCAGCGGAGAGGTACAAACAAACGATGGCCTCCCTGCCGTGAAAGTTCCTGTGAAAGTAACGCGATCGCTTTACACGCCAACGGGCAGGATTCAGCAGACCGTCAAGACCACAACCACCGATGAGCGGGGAAAATATCGATTGTTCGGCTTGAATCCTGGCCGCTACTTCTTGAGCACCGGAAGCGAAAAAACGCTATTCGGGCGAACAGTAGGAGCCCCGCCCACCGGAGAGTATGCCGTACAGTTCTATCCCGGGGTCGATACCTTGGATCAGGCGATTCCCATCGATATCACGTCTGGTGGTGAATTGAATGTGAATTTGAAAACATACCGGCAAAAGAGCGTTACGGTCCGAGGGACCATCATCGACACTCAAACGGGAATGCCGCCGCAATCCGTTAGTTGGCAACTTCTCTATCGTCCGGAGAACGGCGACAATGTCAGTTTTGTGCCACCGGCAACTTACGACTCGATCACCGGTGAGTTTGAATTGCGCAATGTCTTGCTCGGAGTCTACATCCTGGAAGCACGGACCACGGTTCTGGACACGGCATCCACGGATGCCGGTGAAGCGGCATGGGCCGTGTTTCCCGTGGCGCGAATTCCCATTGTTGTTCAGGACGGTGGACTTGAAAACCTGCGGCTGTTTCAGATCCGTCCGTTTGAGGTCACAGGCCGGGTGCGCGTCGAAGGTTTTTCTGAACCGCCGCCATTAGCGGGCACCGTTGTAGTCATGCCGATCGATCCGCAAAGCGCGGGCAGGGTGCCTCCCACAGCAACAGTTGCGGCGGACGGAACCTTCAAGATTTTTGGACTTGTGCCGGGGGAATATGTGCTGCGTCTGCAGGATCGGCTTGCAGGCAGTTCCTACATCAAGAACATCACCGTCGATACGAATGACATTCTGAATTTCCCCTGGCACTTGAGTGGAGCCGGAAACGGAACAATCGACATTGTCCGGCGAGCCGGTTCCGCACGTCTCACCGGTACCGCGACCAACGCACGATCCGAACCTGCCGTTGGCGCGCGCGTCGTGCTGCTGCCGGAAGCCCGATTCCGCTCGGACCTTTACAAGTCGGTTGCCGCCGATCGAACCGGCCGATTCACGTTCAGCGATATCGCGCCGGGAGAATATCGGCTGTTCGCATTTGAAGCGCTGGAAACGGGCGCGGAGTTCGATCCGGAATTAATGAAATTATACGAAGCGCAGGGGCGTGGCGTTCGCATCGCCGAATCCATGGCGAACAGCATCGACATTCGGGTCGTGCCGAAACCCTGAACCAAATACGTTTCACATCCAGCGAAACCAGCGCAGGGAGAGGGCGAAGGTAACGACGCCCCAGACCGCCAGAACGACAACTTGCGGCCAAAGCTGAACCAGCGAGTGTCCTTCCAGAATGACGGCGCGGAGTGCGCTGATGAGCGGCGTCAATGGCAGCATATTGATCAAGGGCTGTACTGCTGCTGGAAAGCGTTCGGAGGAGAAGAAGATCCCGGAGAGTATCCACATGGGAAGCATGACTACATTCATCAGGCCCGAAACGGTCTCCAGGGTTTTTGCGCGGCTGGCCACCAGGAGCCCGACTCCGGAGAACGTGAATGCGCCAAGAAAGACGAAGATCATGACTGCAAACAAGCTTCCTTGAACCCGGACACCAAATGCGATCCGCGCGAACAGAAGCAGAATTACAATTTCCGGAACCATGAAAATGAAGCGGCTCAGCATGATTCCCGCCAGGAACTGGTGCTTCTTCATCGGTGTCGCGATAAAGCGCTTGAGCAGCTTGCGAATCCGCATGTCGACAATAACAAATCCCACGCCCCATAGCCCCCCACCCATCAAACCCATGCCAAGGAGGCCAGGAACGAGAAAATCGATGTAGCGGGCGCCGGATTCGGTCAGTTCGATATCGCCGGCAACGGCTGCGTCTTTTCGGCCGGCTGCACGCTGAAGCGCATCGTCTACCACGGTGCGGGCAAGGGCGCTCTCGGGCCGTGTGGGATCGTAGAAATAATCGTAACGCGGGCCGGCCGCCGCGATCACCACCAGGTCCACTTTTCCTGTCCTCAACAGCTGCCGGCACTCCTTCGGATCGCACAGCCGAACCTGAAACTTCTGGTTCGCGGACAACGCATTCTTTGCCCCCTGAGCATATTCGCCTTGCTGAACGCCGACGCCGATGTGTTCCACCGGCTTGTTTCGAAATGCAATTCCCAGCGCGACCACCATCAGAATCGGGAATCCATATACCCAGAAAACGACCTCCGGCTGACGATAGAATTCGCGCAGGCGCGCCAGAATCAGCTGACCAAGCGGGGAGTATTCCTTTTCACTCATGATGCTTGTGCATCGCCATCGCGCAAGTGGCGGCCCGTCAGGGTGACAAAGACATCTTCGAGGCTGGCATGCCGTGTGGTGAGGCTCGCCAGCTCGCGTTTCTTGTCTTTCAGCCTCTTCAACAATGCCGGCAATGTCACATGCACTTCGGCAACAGCGAGGCTGATCTGTCCATCATCAGAACGGACCGATTGAACACCGGGTAAATCCGCCAAAACTTCCGGCAGGAGTGCCGGTATGCCCTCGCCGCCGCCATTGGTGAGACTGAAATCGATGATGTGTTCGCCACCGAGCGATGCGATCAATTCAGCCGGAGAACCGAGAGTGATGACCCTGCCATGGTCGACGATTGCGACACGATCGCAGAGCCGCTCAGCTTCGTCCATGTAGTGCGTCGTCAACATCACGGTGCGGCCCTGTTTGCCGAAGTTGCGTATGATGTCCCAGAGCTGCCGCCGGGCTTGTGGGTCGAGCCCGGTCGTCGGTTCATCCAGGAAGAGCAGGTCGGGATCGCCCACTAATGCGCACGCGACAGCGAGCCGCTGTTTCTGCCCGCCCGAAAGCTTTCCGACCCAGGCGGCAGCTTTCTCTTCCAGGGATACGCGCCGCATCGCTTCATTGGGGGTCAATCCCTGCCGGTAAAAACTTCGAAACAAGGTCAGCGTTTCCAATACGGAAAGCTTTTCGGAGAGCTTCGTTTCCTGCAGTGAAATGCCGATTCTCTGGCGAATCTCTCCGTCCTGGCGGCCCCACTTCATCGCAAGCACTTCGACGTCTCCCGAGGTCGGCGCGAGAAGTCCTTCGATGATTTCAATCGTGGTCGTCTTGCCTGCACCGTTCGGTCCAAGCAAACCGAAACATTCTCCTTCTTCTACGGCGAGATCGAGCCCGCGAACGGCGTCGACAGGCGTCTTTCCTTCGTAGCGTTTGACCAGATTACTGCACCGGATTGCGACAGGCATGGTCCCGTGATTATACCGAGGCGTGAAATGTCGCTTATGGAATCGCCAGTGCGATCAGCTCGCCGGGATACTGCCGGCCCGAAATCGCAACCACGATGTACTGCTTTCCGTTAACCATATAGGTCATCGGCGAGTTGCTGACGCCGGCCGGAAGCTCGATCTCCCAGACGATCTTTCCGGTCTTCTTGTCGAACGCGCGGAACATCTTTCCGCCGAATCCCGCCGGCACGCCGACGCCGCTATCGCTGCCCTCGCCCATGAACACGAGTGTCTTCGTCACCATGGCAGCGTTGCGTCCGGGCGTACCGATGTCCGGCAGATTCAGGCCCCTGAACGCCGGATGATTCTTGAGGCCGGCGCCATTGGCGACCGACCAGAGGATGTCGCCCTTGTTCAGATCGATTGCCGTCAGCCTCGCGTACGGCGGCTTGAACGGATCGGGCAGTCCTTGCGGTCCCAGCATTTTCGGCCATGTGCGCTTCACCCATTGCAGGTTCGATTCAGGATTCGTCGAGTGCACGAGGCCGGCGATGTCCGGCATGTGCGTCGACG
>Ga0134121_10003417_pt1 | contig 13282 bp, 8 predicted proteins | sample KB301_FD_96463 | JGI IMG/M metagenome (GOLD analysis project Ga0134121, IMG submission 96463) | Terrestrial soil microbial communities without Nitrogen fertilizer from Kellogg Biological Station, Michigan, USA - KB3-0-1 | ecosystem: Environmental > Terrestrial > Soil > Unclassified ...
GCGAGACTCCATCGACCCAAAGCCAGGCCCAAAGCACCACCCAAAACAGCGAGCAGCAGGCTCTCCGTGAGCAATTGCCGGACGATCCGCCATCGTCCCGCGCCCAGAGCGGTTCGGACGGCAAACTCCTTTTGTCGGGCCGAAGATCGCGCCAACAGCAGGTTCGCCACGTTCGCTGAAGCAATAATGAGGACAAAGCCGACTGCGGCCAATAACATCAACAACGCCGGCCGTGAATTGCTGACCACCTGCTCGTGGAGTGATTTGATGGTTACTCCCCATCCCTTGTTCGCATCCGGGTATTGCTGCGCAAGCCGGCTGGCGATCGTGTTCATCTGACTCTGCGCCGCGCTGAGTGTAACACCGTCTTTCAATCGCCCGAGGACGAGACACTCCCGCTGCGTCCCTCGCCCGGTCTCCCACTTTGATCCGCCCCAAATGGGACGCCACACATCCGTCTCTGCTGCCGCCTGAGTCCAGCCGTGAATGCCACCCGGATTGAGGAACCTGAAATCATTCGGTAAAACTCCAACCACTGTAAAATCAGCGCCGTTGACGAGCAACGAACGCCCGATGATTTTCGGGTCGCTGCTGAATTCCCGTGTCCAGAGCCGCTCGCTGATGAGCACGACGTAGTGTTTTCCGATTTCTTCCTCTTCGGTCAGGAATGCGCGACCCAGGATGGGTTTGATCCGCAGCAGCTGGAAAAGGCTCACGGAGGCCGAGGCAACGTGAACGTGCGTTGCCTTTCCTCCGATCTGTAGCTTAACCGTCGCGCCAAGGGTCACAGCCGCCATCTGCTCGAAGACATCGCTCTGACGCCGCCAATCCTGGAAGTTGGCGACCGAGACGGTGCTTTGTTCCAAGCCTCGCCCCGGATTCCTTTCGCTCAACGTCACGAGTTGCTCTGGCGCGGCGTACGGCAACGGACGCAATTGAACGGCACTAATTATACTGAAGATGGCGGTGTTCGCTCCAATTCCGAGCGCGAGTGTAAGCACGACCACGGCAGTGAAACCGGGATTCTTCAGCAGCTGGCGGAAGGCGAATCTTAAATCATTCATGGTTCATTGAATCGTGATCCGCGAACGGTTGAAGCGTCGGATACCTGAAACAATTCAGCACTTTTTAACGGTTCAACGTTCATCAGTTTCCACGCTCTCCTCCACGATTCGTCCGTCGAACAAATGCACGTTGCGTTCGGCGTGACGCGCGAAACGCGGGTCGTGCGTGACCATACAGATTGTCGCGCCCTCGCGATGCAGTTCGCGCAATAGCTCCATCACCGCCTCGCCGTTTTTCGAGTCGAGGTTCCCCGTTGGTTCGTCGGCCAGCAGGATGGAAGGTTTGCCGCCCAGGGCGCGCGCGACCGCCACGCGTTGCTGCTGGCCGCCGGAAAGCTGCGACGGGTAATGCTTCACGCGATGCGCCATGCCGACTTTTTCCAGTGCTGCGCTCACACGTTCTTTGCGTTCGCCGGCGTTCATGCCGCGGTACGTAAGAGGCAGTTCGACATTTTCAAACACCGTGAGGTCGCCGATCAGATTAAAGCTTTGGAAAATGAAGCCGACCTCCCGGTTGCGAATGCGCGCCCGTTCCGCGTGGCCGAGGTTTGCGACCGCCTGTTCGTTGAGCGTGTAGGCGCCTTCCGTCGGCGAGTCGAGCAGGCCGAGAATCGACAGCAACGTGGACTTGCCGCATCCAGACGGGCCGGCGATGGAGACGTACTCGCCCTTCCTGATTTCAAGGTGGATGCCGGACAGCGCGTGCGTCTCGACTTCGTCGGTAAAGAAAACTTTTTTGATCGCTTCGAGTTTGATCAAGACGTTGTCAGTGGTCATAGTCGTTCAATGGTTAAAGGGTTGGAGCGTAAAATCAGGCGGAGCATCGGGTGAGGCTGAACAGTTGGGTTTCACGTTGTAACGGATCCACAGTTCAACGATTGACCGGGCTTTACTCATATCGCAATGCCTCCACCGGATCGACGCGCGCTGCCCGAATGGCCGGGATGCAACATGCGGCCAGGGCAACGCCGATGAAAATTATCACGACACTCGTGAAGGTGACCGGATCGGTTGGTGTCACGGAATAAAGCTGGGCAGCTAAGAATCGGGTCAGAGCGGCAGCCGCAATGGTCCCGCAAAGCACACCAACCATTACCGCCTTCATTCCCTGGCGGACCACCATCTTCACGACCTCCCGGCCACGCGCGCCGAGGGCGAGACGAATGCCAATCTCCTGCGTCCGTTGCGTGACGCTATACGACACCACTCCATAGATACCGACCAACGCCAGCGACAGCGCGATGGCCGAAAAGCTGCCCAGCAGCCAGGTATTGAAACGTGGATGAGCGACCTTCGAGGACACCCACTCTTCCATCGTGTGGATGTCGAAGACCGGCAGCGTTGGATCGACGGTCTGGATCGTCTTCCGAACCGTAGCGGCGAGTGAGTGCGGCTCTTCGATCGTGCGGACGACGAACGTAACGGCGTCGATAAAGAACGCCTCGGGGACCTGTCGATAGGGCACATAAAGTCCGGGCACCGGTTCCGCGCGCAGATCGTCCTGCCGCACATCGCCGACCACGCCCACGATTTCCAGCCACGAATCACGTCCGATACCCAGCGTGATGCGTTTGCCCAGAGGATCACCGCCATGGGGCCAGAGCTGGCGGGCCAGTCGTTCACTGATGATCCCTACGGCCGGCGAGCGGTCTCCGTCAGAATCAGCGAAGAGACGCCCCTTCAGCAACGGAATACCGATGGCGTGAAAATAGTCCGGGCTCGCCGCGATCTTGCTGGCCCACAAATTCTCCGGAGATGGCTGGCCTTCGATAGAGAAGTCGCCATAAATGCGCACGCTGCCACCTCCCAGCGGCACCGCGTTGGCAAACCCCGCCAGACGCACACCAGGCAAGACGCGAACTCGATCCAGCACCTCCTGATAAAATGCCTTGATCCGGGCAGGGCTGGAATAATTCGCGTGCGGCAGTGAAAGATTCAACGTCAGGGTCCGTTCCGGATTGAAACCCAGCTTCACCTCGCGCAGTCGCGCAAAGCTTTTCAACATCAATCCGGCTCCGATCAGCAGAACAATCGAAACTGCGATCTCGGCGGCCACCAGGGCCTGGCGCAGGAATCGGTGGCGCACTCCGGACGACTGGCTCCGCCCGCCTTCTTTCAACGCTTCGTTCGCGTCCGTTCGAGACGCCTGCCAGGCCGGCGCCAGACCAAAAGCGATGCCGGTGAGGAGCGACAAGGCGAAATTGAATCCGAGCACGCGGAGATCCAACCCGACTTCACCGATTCGAGGAACCAGGTTCGGCGGCATGAGCGCGATCAGAAGGCCCAGTCCCCAAACCGCCAGGAGAAGTCCGAGAACTCCGCCCGCACCAGCCAACAGCAGGCTCTCCGCGAGAAGATGCCGGACAATTCGCGCCCGCCCCGCTCCCAGCGCCACGCGGACTTGAATCTCTTTTCGCCGCGCCGCCGCCCGGGCCAGAAGCAGATTCATGACATTGGCACACGCGATTAAAAGAACGAATCCCACCGCCCCCAAGAAAACGAACAACAGGGATCGCGTTTTTCCAACGATTTGCTCATGCAGGGACACGAGGCTCACTCCGTTGCCGGGTGCGGAAGCCGGCCGCGTCTGGGCCAGTCGCCGGGCGATGGTGTCCATTTCAGCCTGCGCCCGTTCGAGGGTCACGCCGGGTTTGAGACGGGCCAGAGCGCGGTGAATTGCATTGCCCCGGCTGGTGTCGAGCACCAGCGAAGTCCACACGTCGCAATCCCCCGGAAAATGGAACTCTCCCGGAAGAACACCCACGACCGTCACACTCTTGCCGTCGAGCGTGATCGCCCGGCCGATGATGGACTGATCAGCGCCAAACCGATTGCGCCACAGGCCTTCGCTCAGCATCACGGCGCGAGGCCCTCCGGGTTGATGCTCTTCCGGCAAGAAAGTTCGGCCTGCGAGCGGTTTCACACCGAAGAGGGAGAAGAAATCCGTCGTGACTTCGGTCGATCCGATTCGTTCCGGCTCACCCCCGCTGAGAAGTGTGACTTGCCCGCTTCCATACGCCGCCATGGAGTCGAAGACATGGTTTTGTCCGTTCCATTCCTTGAAGTCGGGATCGAACACCGATTCGAATCGCTGGCTCCGACCGTCCCGCTGATTGATCGTATGAATTATGACGAGCTGGTCGGAGGCAGGGAACGGCAACGGCCGGAGCAACACCGCGTTCACTACGCTGAAGATTGCTGTGTTCGCCCCGATGGCGAGCGCCAGCGTGAGCACGGCTACGGCGGTGAAGCCGGGATTCTTCAGCAGTTGCCGGAATGCGAATTTCAAATCGTTCATGGTTTGTTGTCAGTAGCCCGTGGCAAACTCAATCTCAACGACCGCCTTCGAGCTTCTTTGGAATTCGGAGTTCAGATTCAGGATTTTCATTCGCATCTCAACGCTACCATCGGATCGACTCGATCAGCGCGGCAGACCGATCCGTCGTGTCGCGGTCAAAACCGATTCTCAGTTCAGCCTTACGCGCCCGTGCGCGTCGAAGGCGGACATGTCGGAGAGGATCACCTTGTCGCCCACCTGCAGTCCTTCGATCACCTCGATGGCGCTGACCGAGTTGCGGCCGAGCTTCACGGGCACGCGTACCGCTTCCCTGCCGCCGTTGACGACCTTGAACAGTCCGACGGTACTTTCCGAATGCACGCCAACCGGCATGCCGACATACATCACGTCCTCCAGCCTTTCGAGTTCGATCGTGCCGTCAACGCTCAGATCCGGAACCGCGCCTTTCGGAAGCGGGCCGTCCAACGCAACGTCCACGGTTCGCGTTCCATTCTGGGCGGACGGATCAATACGGACCACATGGCCGGGGATCACGCCGTTGCGCGTGTCCACAAACGCCTTTTGATCGAACGTGATGTCCTTGGCCTGGGTTTCCGCGACCCTGATTTCGGCCTTGAGCCTCGCGGGATTGGCCACGCGCGCGACGTTCGCGCCGGCCGCGAGTTGCTGCCCTTCCTGCAAGGTTGTCATCGCCGCGTCGCCCAGCTTTTGCAGGACACCGTCAATACCCGCGCGTATCTTCAAAGCTCCGGCCTGATGGCGCTTGAGCTGAAGCTGCGCGCGGAGTTGCTCGACTTTGGCGTCTTGAACCGCCAACTGGGCTTTGGTGGCATCGCCGCTGATGTTCAGCCGTTCCTGCTCGATCTCGAGGAGTTTGGCCAGCTCATCAGCTTTGGCCTTTGCCTGCTTCAAGGTGAGCGCCGGGACAAGGCCCGCCTTCGACAGCTCGTCGTTCACCTCGAAGTCAAGTTTCGCGGCGCTGTAATTGGCCTGGGCGACCGCCACCGCAGACTGCTGATTGAGACGGGCGGTGTTCAATTGCACCCGCACGTTGGCCAGTTCAGCCTCGGCCGCCTTGAGCTGCCACTCGGTGTCGAAAGCCGCCTGCTCGACTTCCGGATTGCTCAACTCCACCAGAACCGAGTCCGCCTTTACCGCCGCGCCGGGCAGAACGAGGATTCGTTCGACGCGACCCGCGGTGAGCGTTGGGATCCAAAGAATCTCCTCCGGCACGAGCGTGCCGTTGCCGTGCACCTGGCGTGGCAATTCGCCGCGCTTGACGACATCGGTCCACGGATTCTCAACGAGAGGCGCCGCGGGTTGGAGCCGGGAAAGCCCGATGGTGATGACCACCAGGAGAGCGAGTCCGGTCGCGGAGTAGAGAATGCGACGACGTCGGCGTCGGCGGGCGATGTCTGGCCGTGCGACGTCCATGGTTACTCGAGCGGTTGAATCGGCAGGAGCGGCCGGGCGTTGGTCAACCGGTTCCAGGCTTCAAGCAATTCCTGCTGGTGTTGCGAAGCCCATTCGAGAACGAGCGCGCGAACGCGGCCCGGGGCATCGCCCTGGATGATCCGCAGCGGCGCGATCCCGACGATTAACTCCCGGTTCTCGTAGAACGCGTGGAAGTGGGCGGCAAATTGCCGGACGATCAACATCCGAATCACAATCCCGTAAAATTTTGAGATCACTGGCATAAGTTCAAATCCGTTCTGGTTTTCCAACTCCTTCGCAACGCATGTGCCAACTCAATTCCCTTTCCGTAACTGTCTCGAATTACGCGGCCAACAAGAATTGCTTACAGACAGACTCCCGTGCTTCGATTCGCTGTTGGGAAACAGGCGTCCCACGAGTGGGACGGAAAAGTCAGGCGGGACTGCTTGTTTTCGGTCGTGGTTCGACATCCACGTAGAGAATCGTGTCGGCGTCCACACCGTATGGTCCGCTCAACGCGGGTTCACGGCCCGGACCGACCGCCAAAGAACAGCCGATGCACTTACGGCCTTTCCACGGACCGTCGGTGAGCCAACCGACGTTGCTCACGCCGGCGATCCACAAGCCAAAATCCCGGGCAACCGGACAGTAATTATCCAGCCAAAGCTTTCCGTAAGGGTCTTTTTGATGATCATGATCGGCAGGAACCGCCCAGGCACACGGCGACAGAATGACGTCTGCTCCCATCAACCCGAGCGTGCGGCTGACAACCTGCCCGGGCGCAAAAGCGTCCGCGCAAATCATTACCCCGAAGGTGCCGAATGGGGTCGGAACCACGCCTAACCGGTCCCCCGTCGCGTAGAATTCACGGCCTATGTCGAGTTCGTTCAGTTTACGGTGATGCAGGATGACGTTTCCACCCGGTTCGATGAGGACGGCCGAATTGAAAACTTTGTTTCCGGCGCGCTCAACCAACCCCGCGCAGACGTAAACCCCATGCCGGCGAGCAGCGTCACCCAGCATCCGGCAGGACTGGCCTTCCGGAATTTCTTCCGCGCCGGTCCTCGATGACGGGTGCGTCCAGCCGAGGGTCAGCGCTTCCGGCAAAACAACGACCTGCGCGTGGCTGGCGGCGGCTTGTGCGATTCGTTCCAATGCCCGGCGCAGGTTGGCTTCCTTGCGTCCGCCCTCGATGAGCATCTGAACCAGGGCCAGTTTGAATGGTTGCTCCACTTCCACTGTCCCACAGAGCAACATCAACCCGGTCCGGTTGACAACTCCATTCCCGTCGGGAACGGAAAAGAAAACTGGCGGCGCGGTTTTATTTTCGGCAGATTGCCGCCGATTCTCTGCCCATGACATCTTATCAATTGCCCGCAAAATCTGCTGCTATGCATGCCAATCGTTGCGTTCACGCCGCCCTTCTCGCCGCGAGTCTTCTGGTCTGTGGCCAGTCCGAGGTTTCGGCCGGATACAAGCGGATCAACAAACCGAATCCCGCCGATCCGATGGCCGCGCAGATTTACCGGTTGGACAATGGCCTGACCGTTTATCTGACGGAGAATCACGAGACGCCGCGGTTCGAGGCGCAGATTGCCGTGCGCGCCGGCAGCAAACACGACCCCGCCGAATCCACCGGCCTGGCCCATTACCTCGAACACATGCTGTTCAAGGGGACGACGCATTTGTGCACGCTGGACTACGAAAAGGAAAAACCGCACCTCGACCGCATCACGGAGCTTTACGAAAAACATTTTCATGAAGCCGACCCGGAGAAGCGCAACGCGATCTACGCCGAGATCAACAAGGAATCGCAACTCGCCGCGCAGTACGAAATCCCGAACGAGATGGACAAGCTTTACAAGGCTATGGGCGAACAGGGCCTTAACGCCCACACCTGGCACGAGGAAACCGTCTATCAGGTGAACCTGCCGCGGAACCGGCTGGAGCAGTGGGCGATCATCGAGTCAGAGCGCTTTCAACATCCGGTCTTCCGCCTGTTCCAGCCGGAACTGGAGATTGTTTATGAAGAGAAAAACCAGACGCTCGACAACAAAGGGGCGGTCATCCAGTTCGCGGTGAACAAGCTGCTCTTCAAGAACCATCCTTACGGCCAGCAGACGACCATCGGCGAGGTCGAACACCTGAAAAATCCGTCGCTGAAAAACATGTATGCCTTTTACGAGAAGAACTACGTGCCGGGCAACATGGCCATCGTCATCTCGGGGGACATCAACCCCCGCCAGACGATCAGGCTGATCGACAGATTTTTTTCGGCCTGGCCGGCGAAACCGGTCCCATCGACGAGAACATGGGATGAGAAGCCGTTGCAGGGCGCCGAACGTGTGACCGTCAAATACAAGGGCGAGGAATACGCGTTGCTGGCCTTTCGCCTGCCGGGCCGGAACGATCCCGATGCCGAAGTGCTGCGTTTGATTGACATGATCCTCAGCAATGCGAGCGCCGGACTCATCGATCTGAACCTCAATCAACAGCAGAAAGTGCGCAACGCCGGCTCCACGCCCGAACTCGACAACGATTTCGGAGCGGAATACCTGTTCGGGATTCCCAAGAAAGATCAACCCCTCAAGGAAGTCGAAGAGCTGCTGTTGCAACAGATCGACCTGATCAAGAAAGGCGAGTTCGAGGACTGGATCATCCCCGCCATCGTCACCGACTTCAAGAAGCAGCGCAAAGCGTCCCTCGAATCGGATTACAGCCGGGTATCGCAGATGCGGGACTCCTTTCTCGCGTTCCAGGATTGGGATTACACCATCGGCGAGATCGGGCGGATCGAGAAGCTCACCAAGGCGGACGTCGTCCGCGCCGCAAACAAGTACTTCAGCGGCGGCTACGTGGCGGGTTATCGCCTGGATGAACAGCAGGAGGTGCCGAAGATCGAGAAGCCGAAGATCGACAAGATTGACATCGACTCGACGCGCCAGTCGGAGTTTTTCAAAAAAGTGGCTTCGATGAAGGTGAAAGAGATCGAGCCGGTGTGGGTCAGGCCGGGCAAGGATTATCGCAAGATGGACGAGGAGGAAGGCGTAAAACTCTACTACGTAAAAAATCCGCTGAATGACCTGTTCGCCCTGAACATCTCGGTGGAGATCGGCACGCGGCATGACAACCGGCTCGGGGCGGCGACGCAATTGCTCGACAAGTCCGGCACGAAGCGATTCAAAGCCGAGGAGTTGAAAAAGGAGTGGTATAAACTCGGAACCGACTTTTCCATCGGCGCGGGCGACAACGAAACCACGGTCAGCATCGCCGGGCTGGACGAGAATTTTGACGCGTCGGTCACGCTGTTGATGGATTTGCTGACGAATCCGACAGCCGACGCGGAAACGCTCGAAGAACTGAAGAAGATCATTCTGGTTCAGCGCGAGGACGCGAAGAAGGACTTCCGCACCATCAGCAGCGCGCTCACGCAGTTCAATCGTTACGGCAAGGATTCGCCTTTCCTGCGCGCCCTGCCCAACGACAAGGTGAGCGCGTTGACAATGGGAGAGTTGCACGGCCTGATCAAAAGCCTGCTGACCTATCGTCACACGATCACCTACACCGGATCGCTGCCGTTGGCCAAAGTGCAGGAGATTCTAAAGCAGCGGCATCCGGTGACGGAACGGTTGAAGGCTCCGCCGCCCTACCAGTTCCTGAAAGTCGCGGCACCGGGTGAGAGCCGGGTTTACCTGTTCGACAAAGAGATGGCGCAGTCGCAGGTCCGGATCGAATTCGGCGACGGTGAATACACCGAGGCGAACCTTCCTCCAGTTCAGCTTTTCAACGACTACTTCTCCGGCGGCATGTCCGGAGTGGTCTTCCAGGAACTGCGCGAGTCGCGGGCGCTGGCATATTCGGCTTACGCGGTTTATTCCAACGGCGGTCGCAAAAGCGAACAAAACGTGATGGTCGGCGCCATCGGCTGCCAGGCCGACAAAACACCGGAAGCATTGGAGGCGTTCTTAAACCTTTTCGAAAACCTCCCGACTTCGCCGGAGCGATTCCAGGAGACGCGCGATTCGGTGATCAGCCGGTATCGCACGGGCAAGATCGGGTTTCGCGAAATCCTCGGCGCGGTGCGCTCATGGGAGCGGCTCGAAGTGCCGATTGACCCGCGCAAGGACCGTTTCGCCCGAGTGCAAAAGCTCGGACTGGATCAAGTCGTGCAGTTCCAAAAGGAACATCTCAAAGGCAGGCCCCGGTTGATATCCATCGTGGGCGACAAAAAGAAGTTCGACCTCGAACGCCTCAAGAAAGACGGCGCCGTCACCGAACTCGAGCTGAAGGATATCTTCGCTTTCTGATTCGAGACGCCGGACTCAGTACTCGACCCGCACGCGATAGAACCGCTGCGCGCTGGCGGGGTCAGCGTCCACAACCTGGAGTAACCCGCCCGTGCCATTCGTGCTGACGAGTGTTTGCCAGACCGGCGGAAGGTTCGTAGTGAACTCGACTTCATTGACGAGGTTGCTCACGCTGTTCCACGAGACTTCCCGCGAGCCATCGGGAACCGGCCTGACATGCACGTTGAGCAACGAGACATCCACGTAAACCAGATCAACGTAGCGCGGGCAGAACGGTCCCGAATAGCGCACTGGCAGATCGCTGAAAAACCCCGCCGCCGCGTTCGTGTCGCAGAACCGATAGTCCACCATCCCGGTGAACGTTGACTTGTTCAGCGTGTTGAAGAAGTTCAGCACATTCGTGCCGCGCAGCACCCGACCGAACACCGTGAACCCGCCGCTGTTGTTCGTGTCGTCCAGATCCGCGACGTTGTTGGTCAGGTTGAAAAAGAATTGCGACGTGGCCGAATTCGGATCGCTCGTCTTGGCCATGGCGATCGTGCCGTAAACATTGCTCAGGCGCGGTCCGACGTTGAATTCGTTGGTGATCGGAACAGTGGCCGGCACGAGTAGAGTTCCGGAAAGTGAAAACGGCCCAGTGGATTGCGGGTCGGCGACGGCGAAGCCTCCGCCCTGAACCACGAAGTTCGGAATGCAGCGGTGGAAAAACGTGTTCGCATAGGCCCCGCTCCGCGTATAGCGAATGAAATTCTGCACCGTCACCGGCTTGTCCTGATCAAACAGCTCGACGTCGATGTCGCCCAGAACGGTGCGGAACTGCGCGAGCGTCCCCCCGAATGCCAGAGAGGCGGCACCGAACAACGCGGCGATTGAAAGCCAGAGCCGTTTCATGCGCGGGGAGAATGCCGGGGCCGGCGAATCCATTTCAACCTCAAAGCAGGGCGAGCAAGGGACGACGAAGCCGGCCATTGCTGGCCACGAGTTGGAACTTGTGTTCGCCCGGAATCGGTTCGCGCCAGAAATCGCCGCCCGCGCGTTCGAGGATCAAACCGCCAGCCGCGATGTCCCACAAACTGATGCCGGCCTCGATGTAGCCGTCCATGCGTCCGCTGGCCACGTAGGTCATCGCCAGCGCCGCCGCGCCCATGATGCGCACCTTGCGCACCCGATGCGCGAGCCGGTTCAACACGGGCAACATTCGTTTCAGCGTGGCCGGTCCCTTGGCGAAACCGATGGTGACAATCGCTTCACCGAGCCGCTTCCGGTTACTGACGCGGATTTGTTTGCCGTTAAGATACGCTTTGCCGCCGCGGAGCGCCGTCCACAGTTCGTCGCAAAACGGATCGTAAACCACGCCCACGACTGTTTCGTAGTGCGCGTCAGCGTGGTTCCGCGCTCCGCGTTCCGCCTTCCGCGTTTGCAAGGCGATGGACACACAACAATGCGGAATGCCGTAAGTGAAGTTGACGGTGCCATCAATCGGGTCCACGACCCAGCGATGCCCGGCCTGGGTATCGCCGAGCACGCCTTCCTCGCCCAGGATGGCGATCTGCGGATATACCGCGCGCACGATCCGTTCGATCAGCTTTTGACAACGAACATCCAGTTCGAGTTTGATGTCGTGCCGCGTCGCGGAGTTGACCTTCTTGATCGAGCGCATATTGCGGCGCATCAATTCGCCGGCCGCGCGCGCCGCTTTCACCGCGGTCGCCAGCGCCTGTGTCCAGTTTATTGGCTGATTGTTCATCCGGATGATCGAGCGCGTTCAGCTATGGAATCACCTCGTGCCGTTCGACCAGTTCGGCGTCGAGCTGTTTCCGTTTTTGGTCCAGTTCATTTTTGCGCGCGGCCTGGATCAGACCCACCAGGTCCACGGCCTCGATCAGCCGGGGAACGCAGACGTAGCTGGCGCCGGCCGCGTAAAGCTTCGGCACATCGCCAAACAACTCGGCGTGCGCGATGATCTGCGCCGCCGGATTGATCTCGCGCAGTTGTTGGACGAGGCGAAGATTATTCGTCCCTTTGAGCACCGTGTTCGGGAGCGTGCTGATGATGATCGCCGCGCGGCCGACGCCCGCGTGAATCAACGTGTCGCGCTGGCTCACGTCCCCGTAGATGACCCGCACGCCGCGGCGTCGCAGTTCCTGGTTCACGTTCGGATTGAAATCCACGACGGCCAGTTCCTTCAGCAGAACCGGCTCGTTGCGCATGATCTCCTCCAGCAACGAACTCGCCGTCCACGAAAACCCGAGCAGGAAGATGCGCGGCTCGACCGGCGGTGTTTCCTCCCCGCCTTGCTGGTCGAGGTCTTTCAATCCGATCCGTTTCAACCAGCCGATGACCTGGTTTGCGCGCGCGTCGATCTGCATGATCGCGTAACTTGAAACGACGGCCAGGAACACGAACGCGCAGGACACCACGCCCATCGTTGTCTCCGAGATTTGTCCCGTGCTCAGGCCCAGCGCCAGCACCACCAGCGAAAGCTCGCTGACCTGGCCGAGGTAAACCGCCGGCAGCAGGCTCACGCGATGCCCCTGTCGCATCAGGTAAAGCGGCGCGTAAATCGTCGCCACGCGGCTGACCACCACGAACAGCGAGAACACCGCCGCCCATTTCAAAAGAAACCCCGTCGGCGCGGGAATCTTCATTCCCAGCGCGACGAAGAACAGCGTCACAAAAAAATCGCGCAGGCTCGTCACCTTGGCGGTGACGTCCAGCGTGTAGGGAAAGGCGGAAATGGCGACGCCCGCCACCAGCGCGCCCATCTCGTGCGACAATCCAAACCTCCCCGCCAGCCCGGCGATCAGAAAGCACCACGCCAGCGCGCCCACCAGCACGAGTTCCGGCAGGCGGGCGATCGTGCGGAAAAACGGAGGCAACACAAACCGGCTCGCCGCGAAAGCCACGGCCATCAGGAGAAAAACCTTCACGAACGACCAGACTACGAGGGCCACCGACGGCGAAGACAGGTTCGGTTGAATCGCCAGAAACAGGATCGCGAACAGGTCCTGCAAAAGCAGAATGCCGACCGTCACCCGCCCGGCCAGCGTGTCGAGTTCGCGCTTGTCGTAAAGAATCTTGATGACGATAACCGTGCTGCTGAGCGCCGCGGCCACAGCCAGATAAAGCGCGTCGAGCGCTCCCGCCCGGAGCGAAAAGCCGAGCGCCCCGAACAGCAC
>Ga0134121_10003418_pt1 | contig 13282 bp, 9 predicted proteins | sample KB301_FD_96463 | JGI IMG/M metagenome (GOLD analysis project Ga0134121, IMG submission 96463) | Terrestrial soil microbial communities without Nitrogen fertilizer from Kellogg Biological Station, Michigan, USA - KB3-0-1 | ecosystem: Environmental > Terrestrial > Soil > Unclassified ...
GTCGGGGTCCACTGTGCACAGGTTGTCGTGATCGGCCCCAATGATATGAGCCAATTGACAAACGCCGCCAAAGCGTTGGCAAAGGCGCTGGGCATCGGCGGGGGAGGCGAGCGGATCGTCGGTGCCGGTGAGCATGAGCATCGGCACGGGAGCGAGGTTGGCGATATGATCGGCGGGGCTGACTTGAGCCAGCTTCAGGCCGAGGCGCATTTCGGTGACCCAGATCAGACCGCGCGTGAAGCGGGCAAGCCAGCCAGGGAACCTGGTGCCGATCCGGTTTTCGAGCGCACTGGCGATGTCGTGGTAAAGGCTTTCGAGCACACAGGCACTCAAGCGACTGGCGCGGCGGCCGCAAAAACAGAGAGCGGCGGCGCCCATCGAGATGCCGATGGCGGCACAAGGTTGTGTCGGCCAGCGCTCGGCCACAAAGTCCAGCACGGCTTCAACGTCCTGGGCTTCATTGTAACCAAAACTGACGCGGCGGCCTGGACTTTGGCCGTGGCAGCGATGATCGAAGGCAACGCAGCGGTAGCCGGCTGCTGCCAACATGGAAATGCGCGGCAATGTCTGGGCGCGATTGTTGCGGACACCATGAAAGAGCGCGACGGTGGCACGTGGATTGGGCGGCGCGACCACCCAGCCGGCGAGGCGGAAGCCGTCCTTGGTCACGCATTGGACATCTTCGCAAGGCAAATTGAAATCAGCGGGCGTGGGCCGGGGTGTGCCGCGAGACGGGCGCGTCAACCAGCGCGAGAGGGTGTAAGCGGTCAGCAGGTAGCCAACGCCGCTGAAAACGGCGGCGGCGGCCAGGAATTCGGAAAGCCAAGACAGGGGCCGGCGTGTTTGCGGCGGCACGATGTTACTCCGGGGTGTGGGTCCAAAGCCAACATCCGTTAAATCAGGAATCGACAGTAGTTGGCGCAAACTTGAGGGCGTTGGCAAATTGGTCAAGCAGCTTTGCGCGGCGCGGACTGGGGGGTTTCGGCAATCGCCACAGGCGCATCTTTGCGGCGTCCGAGCAGCCAAGTCGCCAACACCACCAGAACGGCGGCCTCGCCAACGGCAAACATGGCGGCTTCACCGGCCCAGTCGCGGGCCACGCCCATCAGCGCTGGTCCCATCAAGCTGCCCACGCATTCCACGGACAGATACCAGGCATTGGCGCGGTCCAACTGTCCCGCCGGCAAATTCTCGCCCAGCAGCGCCAGGCCAAGCGGATAAAAGGCCGCCGAGCAGGCGCACACAACCAACAAAGACACAGGCAGCAATGCCGACGGTCCCGCCAGGGGCAGAACGATCAGACCGACGGCGACCAAGCCATAGCAGACCAGTAGTACCGTTTGCCTGCCGAAGTAATCGCCGAACCAGCTCACGGGCACTTGAAAGGCGATCACCCCGATCATGGCCGCGCTGATCAGCCAACCTACGTGTTGCTGGGTCAGACCCATGGCGATCAAATAAAGCGACAGAAAGGCGATGAAACCGCCTTCCAGGAACCCCTGGCTCCAGGCAGAGCCAAAACTGAGCAGATTTTCCCGCAAACGAATCGTCACGACCTGGGGCTTGGTTTCGCGGCGCACCTGAATAGTGGGCAAATAAGCATAAACGAGCAAGGTTGCCACCAGAGGCAAGGCGCCTCCGACCAAGAAAGCAATTCGGGGCGTCGCGGCCACCATGGCGAAGCCAACCCAATTGCCCAACGCTCCGCCGACGGTCAAGGCGACCCAGTAAAGGCCGATGTTGCGGCCGCGATGCTCCGGCGCCAAATCGCGGTTGACATAGGTTTCCATCGGAATAAGGCTGACGGCCCCGGCCATGCCGCACAGCAAGCGAAGGCCGAACCACCACGTCAGCGTGTCGCCAAAAGGAAAAAGGGCCACGGTCACGCCCGCAACCGCCATGCCCCAGGCGCTGAAACTGGGTCCCAAAACTCGCATGAAGGCCGGCACCGCGAGGGCCGCCAGAGCAAGACCGAGATAGTAAACGGCTTGATTGAGCCCGATGATGGTGTCGCTGCACCCGGCGTTTTTGAGCCACAAGGATGCCAGCGGCGCGCCCAGGCCAAAACTAAAGGCCCATAGGCCGCTGCTAACGCAAATGACAAGTAGCGCCTGTCCTGGTGCATTTGTCGTGGTGCGCATGACCATCCTGGTCAATGGTGAAGTTTACGGTGCGGCTTTAGTTGATTTCGGTCAGCGGCCAATGGGATTGTGAGCTTGTTTGGCGTTGAGCGTTGGAAGAGTTGGAGGATGTTGTGGTCTGTAACGATTGTTCTTTATGCTTCGGCGCCCGAACTGCGGCGACGGATCGTCAAAACCGGTGGGAACAATTGGCCGCCAAACCAGCCGCCTGCAATCGTCAAACCCACAATGCTGGATGGCGTATAGATGATCTGCTCAACCAGTATGTTCCTACCGCTGAGGTAATTGCCGATCAGCAGAATGCTGGCGCCGACGCCGACGCACAGGCCTTGCTTGAGACCGTTGCGAGTGGTGGCGCCGGCAAGCGCAGCACCCAGCAACGTGGCCAGGCCGATGATCTCCCAGGTCACGAGTTGTGCTTGCAAGCGGTCGTTGAACTTGAGCTTGCCCTGACTGGCGTCCAGCACCACGGACAGCAGCCCCGGACCCCACAGGAAGCCCGCAGTGACTACGACGATGCCGGCGGAAACTCTGCCCCACGCCACTGGACCTTTGAGCGCAGAGAAAAACGAACTTTCGCGCCTCGGTTTGGGCTGCTTATCGGTGTCGAATTCCGGCATGGCGACGACTGGCAGCGGCCGCCAGACCAAGCCGCCGAACACACCGCCCAGGGCGCCGAATGCGATGTGCAACAACGGCTGGCCGAACAGTGCCACTTCCGTCAATTGCTCGCCACGCATCCTTAACACCACCAGGAACACTACTCCATGCACGAACCCCACGATGCCGCCCAGAATGCCGGCGTGACGCTGGCCCGCCCCCGCCAGGGAACCGGCCGCAAACAAACTAAAAGCCTGAATCACCTGTAATAGGACAAGGCCGAACAGGGTGGACCACACCGGGTCCATGGGGTCAGTTGCGGTGGCGTGCAACGCGGCATTGCAAAGCGACTGCAGTCCGTAAGCCAGGCCCTGGGCCAGCAAGATGCTGATGACAATCCTTCCGATAGCCGTGTGCAACCATGGGTTGCCGTGGCCCGGCAAATCATCGTCGCAGCGGTGCGCTTTTGATTGATACAGCAAGCGCGCGCCGCATTTGGGGCAATGAAGTGATTGTTCGAACGATTCGCTACACTTAGGACAAACCATGGCCATGGTGATGACCCTGTCGCTTTTCTGTCGGAAAACCTGCGGTGGCGCCGTCCGCGCATCGACCTAACGCAAGGGGATGGCAGGCCTTCCATTGCGAGTATAGGTTATTCTCGCAGGCCATGCGCCAACCCCCCCAAGAAATGGAGCCGCCACCATGTCCTCTTCCTTCGTGTTAGCCATCGACCAGGGCACAACTAGCAGCCGGGCTGTGGTTTACGACGACGCCGGCAACGCCCGCGGCGCCGCATCACGTGAAATCAAGCAGCATTATCCCAAGCCCGGCTGGGTAGAGCATGACGCCGAGGAAATCTGGCAATCGGTGGCGGAAGTCGTGCCGCTTGCGCTTGAGGCGGCAAAGATTCAGGTCAGCCAGGTGACTGCTATCGGCGTGACCAATCAGCGCGAGACGGTGTTAATCTGGGACCGCAAGACAGGACAAGCGCTAACCCGGGCAATCGTTTGGCAAGATCGGAGGACCGCCGACTTCTGCCGCCAACGCAACAGCGAAGAGCCGTGGATTTATCAGCGAACAGGATTGGTGCTCGATCCGTATTTCTCGGCGACGAAGATTCGCTGGCTTTTGGAGCAAGACGCTGCGTTGCGAACGCGGGCGGAGGCTGGCCAGTTGGCCTGCGGCACCATTGACAGCTGGCTGATTTGGAAACTCACCGGCGGCCGCGTGCATGCGACCGATGTGACCAATGCATCCCGTACGTTGTTGCTGGATTTGAAAACGGCAAAGTGGGACGCGGAGTTGTGCAAGTTTTTTGACGTGCCGGCCGCATTGCTGCCGGACATTCGTCCCAGCGCCGCGGATTATGGCAGCACGCAGGGTTTGAGTTTTTTGCCAAACGGTTTGCGCATCCTGGGTGTGGCAGGCGATCAGCAAGCCGCTTTGTTCGGCCAGCGTGCATTCGCGGCCGGGGAGGCGAAATGCACCTATGGCACCGGGGCGTTTTTCCTGATGCACACCGGCAATCGCCTTGTGCCGTCGAAGCACCGCTTGCTGACAACAATGGCGGCAACACTCGATGACAAGCCGCAGTATGCCCTGGAGGGAAGCGTTTTTGTCGCCGGGGCGGCGGTGCAATGGCTGCGCGACGGCCTCAAGTTGTTTCAAGAAGCGCCAGCCATCGAAGCCTTGGCGGCGAAGTCGGACCTTGAGCAGCCTGTGTTGTTGGTGCCGGGGTTTGTCGGTTTGGGTGCGCCTCACTGGGTGCCGGAAGCGCGTGGCGTGTTGTTCGGTTTGACGCGTGGAACGACGGCAGCCGATGTGAGCCGGGCCACGCTGGAGGGTGTCGCGTTTCAAGTGGCAGACCTGATCGGCGCCGCGGCGGACGATGCCGGGTTGCCAATCGAAGCGCTGCGCGTGGACGGCGGCATGGCGAACAATGCCTGGTTTTTGCAATGCCAGGCAGATTTTTTGGGGCTGCGGGTGATTCAATCGCCGCACAGTGAATCGACGGCGTTGGGAGCTGCTCTCTTGGCGGGGTTGAAAGCAGGTGTGTGGAAAGGTGTGGACGCTTTGCGAAAGCTGCCCCGACAGGACCGCCGCTTTGAGCCGCACCTGTCGGAATCGGATCGCAAGAGACGGGTGGCGGAATGGCGGCGGGCGGTCAAGGCGGTGATAGATTTCTATTCAATCAAGACGGCGTGAACTCCGTGATTCTTTACCGAAGCATGTTGGAAGCAAGCGACGGATTGCCGCTGTGTGGCGAACGCAATCGTGTTCTCGGCGTGCGCCCCGGGGGTTCCGCCAACCCCGACGTCCCTGCGATGAACGCTATAGACGTAGTCGCGTCTGGTGACGGCGGGCTTTCCGTTGCGCCTGATGATCCAATGCATCTTCCCGACTTCCGTCGGCCACCCAGCCTTGGCGGAAGGGGGCAGGACCCTGTATGGTGGATAGATGAATGTGAACTTGGGCCAGACTTGACGGTCCGCAGGGACTCCACAAACCACGCACTGATTGAACCAAGCCGGCCGATGTCCTTGCAAGAATTCCAAGATGCATTGGCGGCTACACGCGACTTGTGGCACATCCACTCAAGGTGAAAGGAAATCAAATATGGATATTTGGGAACGTTACGATGCGGCGATGGCTTCGCCATCGCCCGATTGGTCATTCGGTAGAATCGCTGACGAACTCGCCGCGGAAGGCCACAGTCGGGAGGAGGTTCTGTCAATTTTCCATGAGTTTCTTGCCCGCGTCCAGCAAACCGAACCGAATGAGTCACCCAAACAAGATGCCGTTCTGGACGTAATGGACTGCATAACTGGCTGGTGTCAGCCGCGTAACGCAATCAAATTCCAAAGTTAAAGCTGCTATCGAGTGCCGATGCTCCCCCGCGAACTCCTGCGACAGGTCCGCCGCTTGCAACTGCGGGCGCGCCGCGCCATCGAGGACCTGCTGGGCGGCGAATACCACAGTGTCTTCAAGGGCGCCGGCATTGCCTTCGAGGAGGTCCGCGAATATCAGCCCGGCGATGACATTCGCACTATCGACTGGAACGTCACCGCCCGCATGGGCCACCCGTTTATCAAACGCTTCGTCGAGGAGCGTGAGCTAACTGTCATGCTGGCAGTGGATGGCAGCGGCAGCCAAGCTTTTGGCACGGGATTTCACCAAAAGCGCCAGGTGGCCGCGGAACTGGCCGCGGTGCTGGCCTTTAGCGCCATCACCAACAACGACCGCGTGGGCCTGCTGCATTTCACCGACCAGGTCGAGAGTTTTGTGCCGCCGCGCAAGGGTGTTCGCCATGTGCTGCGGCTCATTCGCGAAGTGCTGTTTTTCCAGCCGCAGTCCAAGGGAACTTGCATTCGCGAGGCGCTGCGGGTCATCAATCGAGTGCTGCACCGCAGGGCCATCGTTTTTTTGATCAGCGACTTTGTTGATAACGATTACGATCAAGCGTTTCGGCAAACCGGCCGGCGACATGACTTGATCGCGGTGCCGATTCGCGATCCCCGCGAGATGGAATTACCGAAAGTCGGTTTGCTGCAACTGGAGGACGCCGAAACGGGACGGCTGGTGTTGCTCGACACCAACAGCAAACAAGTTCGCGAACAGTTCGCTCGCCGGGCCAGCGAGCGCCGTGACCAGTTGCGACAACTGGCCCAGTCGAGCCGTGTCGATCTGATTGAGGTTTCCACCGATGGCGGTCATCTCGAAGCGTTAGTCAAGTTCTTTCACCTACGGCAGCGCCGACTGCGGAGGACGTGATGCGTTTGGCCAGCGTCCTCTTATTCACAGCTTTGGCGGCGACGGGGCCGGAAATGACGCGGCTCCAGGAGCAAGAAAAGGCGTCGTTGTGGGTAAAGCGTTCAACCGATAACGCGCACACCATCAAGCTCTCGGAAACCATAACCATTGTCATGATTGTGGAAGGCGATTCGCCGCTGGAAGCGTTTCTGGCCGAAAAAGCGAAATCGACTGACGGCTGGCATCTGGAAGCCGCCGGCAAACCAAAAGTGACCACATTCGAAGGCGGCAAACGCCAGCGCTGGGAAATGAGCTTTGTAGCAAAGCCGTTGCAACCTGGTTCGCATCCCTTGCAAATGCCACTTTTGCAATACACCGAAAAAGATGGCGTCGAGCACGAAATCAAATGGCAGCCCGTGCCCATGAACATAACGACGCGCGTGGCCAAGGCCGACATCAGCGAAGCGCGTGACCGCACGAACATTGAGGAACTACCGCCAGCCCCCATTGTTGCCAGGCCGTGGTGGCCGTGGCTGTTGGCGATCGTGCCGGTGGTGGCCATTGTGGCATTCGTTGCCTGGCAAAAGTGGCACAGGCCGCCTGTGGAAGCCTCGGCAAAAGAGCTTGCTATTCGGCAGCTGGAGGCCTTGAGTCGTTTGCCAATGGAGAACGCAGCACAAGTGCGGGCGAATTACTTACAACTATCGCAAGCATTGAGGCAATTCCTGGAAATGCAACTTGGGTTGCCGGCGACTCAGCGAACTACGGCAGAGTTTTTCGCGGCGTCATCTACGGCAACACTCTTAGACCAAACCTCCAAAAAGGCATTGGAAGACCTCATGCAACGTTGCGACTTGGCCAAGTTTGCGGGCGTGGCGCCAAACTCGGAGGAATGCAACGAGGTTATCCTAACTGCCAAGAAATGGGTAACCGATTTCGCCAAGCGCTAAAGTTTCTTGCGTGCCATGCTCGCCCAGTGCTCTTGCACCTCCGGCAGCGGATACTCCGTTAGCGGAATTCTCAGCTTGGGTACTTCCTGTAACCGCCGCCATGCCCGTGTCACCAGCTCCACTTGTCCTGCGACATAATCCGCATCGAGCAATTCCTTGGCGAATACGCCAGCACAGGTCGTCGGTTCAAAGGCGGGATCGACAATATACTGGGCATTCGCCGGGTTGCAGTGAATGTGGCGCTCACGCAGCGTCGGCAACGCCAGCGGTGAAACCTCGCCCATGATGTAGCGCAGATAGAGGTCCGAGTCGGTGATCGCCTCCACGTCTTTGCCGCACACGTCGCAGATGTATCCCTGGTCACAGGCGACCATGTTCGTCTCCTTACCCTAGAATGATGGTGTTCATTCTACCTCAAGGAGCCGCCATGAGCGCTACCAGGGAAACTGCGCCAATCAACCCCGACCCCTCCTCTCGTGATCGGAGCGACGGGAGAGTTCAGAGCTTCGCCGAAACGGCCATGCGGCTGGGCGGCAAGAGCGAAGAGGAAGCCCGGCGAATGGGCGCCGTGGACAAGGCTGACGAACAAGTCGAATCGCTATTTGCGCCGCAATATCAGACGGTGAATAGTCCAGTACATCAGGCGGTGTGGGACGGCGCCACACCGGTGCAATTATTCATGCCGCCACCGTTGCCAGCCACCGCTCCAGGAGACACCGCAATGGAGCGTTGCCTGGACGTGGTGCGGCAGCGCCGCGAGGCCGGCACGCTCTATGGTGAAGACGGCAAACTGAAGCCAGCGGTTTTAGATGAGCTGGGCGAGGCGGGTTTCTGGGGATTGCTGATTGACCCCAAGTATGGCGGCCACGGTGTGCCCTTCGCACGCTTCACGCGCTTCATCACGAAAATGGCGATGGTCGATGCCATGGTTGCGGGGTTGGCGTCGGTTCATGGCTGCATCGGCGCCGTCGATCCGGTGCGCAGTTTTGGCAGTGTTGAACAAAAACAGCGGTTGTTGCCCAAATTGGCCAGCGGAGAATCAATCTCTGGCTTCGCCTTGACGGAGCCGTGTGCCGGGTCCGACCTGACCGCCTTGCGAACGACGGCCACGCTCGTCGGCGATCACTACGAAGTGAACGGCGAAAAGCTGTTCATCACCAACGCCATAGCGGGTCGGACCATCGGCCTCGTTGTCATGCTCGACGGCAAACCGGCGGTGCTGATCGCCGAATTGCCGGCGGCGGAGAACGAGCATTTTCAGACCGTGCCTTATGGCCTCTATGCACTGCGGCATGGACACAACAACGGTTTGCGTTTCAATCGTTTCGCGGTGCCGAAGGCCAATTTGCTGGTGCCGCCGATGGGCGACGGCTTGACCATCGCCTATCACGGGTTGAACCTGGGGCGATTGACATTGTGCGCCAGCGCGGCGGGGACGATGCGTGTGCTGCTGGCCAACATGCTGCCGTGGGCCGCGTTTCGCCGCACTTATGGGCAGGCGATCAACACGCGCGAACTGGTCAAACGCCGTATCGCACGCATGGCCGCCCTCATCGCCGGGGCCGATGCGCTCACCGCCTGGGGTTCATGGCTGATCGATCAAGGCTATCGCGGCGAGCTGGAATGTGTCATCGCCAAAATCTTCGGCAGCGAAGCACTCAAGGAATCCGCGATTGAATTGTTCATGAAAACCCACGGCGGCCGTTCGTTCCTGCGCGGCCATTTGTTTGGCGACAACATTTACGACTATCTGGCCCCGTGCATCTATGAAGGCGAAGGCGAAATGCTGGGCCTGGCATTTTTCAAATCGCTGGCCAAGCATCACGGCCAGAAGTTTTTCGAGCCGATCGGCAAGGCGCTTCAGAAGCACAAGATTCGCGCCTTCCGGCCGATGAACCCGCTGCACCTGTGGAAATTGCGGAGCGAATTAAGCGCCTATACGAAATGGTCAATGGGCCAACGCCTGCGGGGGCGCGATCGCCAGCAAGTGCCTGGATTGGACAAACGCCTGACGGAGCATTTGAATTTTGCGTTAGAGCAATTCCAGCGTTTTCCGCTGGAGCTATCGGGAGCGATGAGCAAGCATCAATTGAAACTCGCCGACCGCCAGTGCCGCATGGCGGAGTTGTCGCAGCGGGTGCAAGATACGGTGGTGATCTTGGTCACGACTCTTTGGGCACATCAACAGGCCAGTGCCGTCGCGGTGGGGGCGGCCGACATGCTGTGCCAGGACATGCGGCGAAAGCTCACCGGGCAGCGGGCGTCCGATCATTATTTCCGCGATGCGGGACAACTGGCGGACTTGATTATTGGCGGCGGTTATGAGGAGCTTGCGGGTGTGCGACGGGAGGAGATTTTAATGCGCTACGAGCAGCCAAAAACTAATTGAACCACGGATAACACCGATAACACGGATGGAACAAAATGCGGGCCATGCTTTATTCGATCCGTGTTATCTGTGCTACTAACGTTCAAAATCTTTGAGCCTTGCGCAAATTTTGTGGGACGGCCTTCCCAGGCCGTCCAAGCCGCTAGGACGGCCTGGGAAGGCCGTCCCACAGGGCTGTACTTTTTATCCGTGTCATCAGTGTGATCCGTGGTTCGTCTTTTTGCGGCTCGGCCGCGCCAAGTTATCCGTGGCTAATAACCCGCAAACCGTTTATTTCTTCGGCTCGACTGTCGCTTCGATCAAATCGTACACAAATCGCGACGCACTGCTTAGCGACATTTCCCAGCCCGGCAATTGCTTGGCCTCGCCTTGCGATTCATTTTCCGCCTTATGAGGCGGCGGCAAAACCTCGGGGCTGGCCGGCTTTGCGGTTTTCCCACTGTTTTCCTCGTTTTCGGCCTGAAAGGCCGTTTCTGTCAGCCCAGGCCGAAGGCCCGGGTCAAGATCGTTACCATTCTCATTCGCCCTGAAAGGGCGATTCGGCGAAACCTTGTCATTCTCGAACCGCCCCTTCAGGGCGGATTTGTTTAGCGCCGGCCGATTTCCCAGGCCTGCGGCCTGGGCTGACAGAATCGGCTTTTCAGGCCGAAGAGATCGGTCACGACGTTGCTGTTTGGGGCTTGATTGCTTGCCGTGTTTGACAAACTCCGATTCCGACGCCGGCTGTGGGTCCGGTGTAAATGTGGCGGGCGGCGTCAAGCCTGAACCAAATGAGTCTGGACAGAATTGTTTGATAATTTCGCCTTTTTGCTTTTCGTCATTCTTGTCCAAAACGTGCGGCGTGACGATTACAAGCAGCTCGGTCTTCCGCTGCTTGTGTGTAACATAATGGAAAGCCGGGCCTACCAGTGGCAGATCGCCAAAAAATGGAATCGTGTGTTCCGTCTCCACAATACGGGTGCCGTTCAGGCCGCCGATGATGGCCGATTCGCCGTCGTGGGCGGTGACCGTCACGTCGAGAGTTTGAACGTGGAAGCCATTCGCGATCGTTCCCTTGTCGATTTTCGCGTCAGGAGTCACGGCATAGGAGAACTCTGGCGCTACCCGCAGTGTTATGGTGCCGTCCGGACCGATTTTGGGCGTCACTTGAAAATGCACGCCGATGTCCTTGCGAGTCGGCCTGACGTAAGTCCCCGTACTTACCACTGAATTGGTGATAGACGGGAAGCCATCACCAACCAATACCCGCGCGGTCTGATTGTCCGCTGTTGTTACTCTCGGCGCAGTCAAAATGTCGATGCGATCTTGCTTCTCGAGATCGGTGATAAGTTTACGGAGATGGTCGTTGTCGGCGGTCAGGAAGGCAAAGCCGTCCGAGCCTGAAATTGGACACCTGTGGCCGAAACCTAGAGTAATCAATCCGCCTTCGATGTCAGTGACATCGACTTCGGCGATAATGGTTTCGATCCGAATTTGCTTGGGCGGAGCGTCGAGGAACGCAATTATCTCTAACAGATCATAGTAAAACCACGTGTCCACAGTCACAGTGAGCTTGTTGGTCACAGGGTCTGGCACGAAGACCATGTTCGGATTTGGATGAGCATATTTCCATTCCGGGGAAACACCTTCCTGATTTTTGCGCCAAGTCTCCAAGGTTATTGGCACGTCTTCTGCTTTGGCGTGACGAAGCTGGATGACGGTCCTGATGCGCGGTGGGTCGCCTTCAATTAAGACTTGCCGCTCGTCACCACGCCCTTGCCCCTCGCCGTCCTCGCAACAGGGACCGCTCGCATCTTCGCTTTGTTCGTTTTCAGGCTGCTGCATTGGCCCTTCGGAAACGTGCGCCGTGATGATAATCCGCATCTCGGTCACACGCTTGCCGTCCTTGTCCTCAATGATTTCCTTCATGCCGCCGAGGGTTGCCGGCACGCCGTCTTTGAGGATAACCGTCGTCTCCAGCGATTGCGTGTTGAAGTCCGTGGTGAATACGCCATCGGCGATTGGGATGTCGGTCTGGGCAACGGATGACAATTGCGTCATCAAGCGGACGGTCACCGTTCCGTCGGGGCCGACCTTGGGCGTGGCCTGAAGCTCGACGCCGATGTCACGGTATTTCACCTCAATGCCGTTTGGGCCGTTGACGTTATAGGGGACGCTTTGGCCGACCAGGAGACGCGCCGCCTGATTGTCGGCGGTCGTGAGCCGCGGCCTGCTGAGCGATTTCAGCCGGCCTTGCTTTTCGAGGTCGCGGACCAGGCCGTCAAGGTCGGCGATTGGCATCGAGAAAAGGACACCGCCAAGGTCCGGCGTGTCGGTGACGTCGACTTCGGCGATGATGAGGTCGAGCTGGATTTGCTTGGGCGGGGCGTCGAGGTCCGCGATCAATTCGATAACTACATCCAAATAAGGTGCGAGAGCATTAAAGATGATTTTGTTACCCACCGGCTCCGCCACAGCGATGGTGTCGCGGGTGATTTCATAAAGGCCATAGCGCGGACAAGGGTGCTGCAGCACCGGCAGCTTGGAATACTCCTCCAAGAGCTTTACTACATTTTCCGCATTGGCGTGATGAAGTTGGATAGCCTTCGTCAATCGCATTGACCCATTGCGATCATCTAACTTGACAATGAGCTGTTCGATTTTTGCCAAATCCTTCGGGCTGCCGCTGGCGATGATGCTGTTGCTGGGGTCGTCAAGTATCAAGCGCACACCAAAAGCGGACTGGCTAAACACCTGGTCGGACGGAGTGGCCCTGAGCTTCGTTGCCCTAACAGCTATTTCTGCAGGCGGAGGACCGTTCGCCAGCTCCCAAAAGATGTTGTACACCGCCAAGGCGTCCGCCTTTCGCAGCGTGAAGATGCGAAGTGCCCGTGATTCGTGAGCTGGAATGTCAACCATTTTGATGAGTTGACGAATTTCATCGGCACACATTGGCGCCACGGCCACAGCGATTTTGTTGCTCATCGGCTCCGCAACGACAAAGATGCATGGGTGGAACTCGCATTGCCCCCATTGCCCGGGCGTGGTGTAAACGGGCACTGGGTGATTGCAATATTCCTCCACGCATTTTGCCACTTCTTCCGCATTGGCATATTGGAGTTGGAAAATCTCGGTTTTGAGTGATGGAAGATTTGTGTCCTCCAGCTTGGCAATGAGGTCCGCGATGATGGCGAGGTCCTTCGCGTTGCCGGAGGCGACGATGCTGTTGGTGTTGTCATCAACCGTGAAATAAACATCGAATAAAGGCGTTGTCTCGGTTTCGGGAGGTTGATTGGCCTGTGTCTTGGTGGGTGCTCCTACCTGGGGTGAAATGACACCGAGCTGCAGCCTTTCCAAAATGCTGGCCATCGCCAAGGCGTCGGCTTTTTGAAGCGTGAAAACGTGGACCGGCTCTACGTGCGCAGGTGGCGCATCCAAGGCACGGACGGTGGTACGGAGCAAATCCATAA
>Ga0134121_10003419_pt1 | contig 13281 bp, 10 predicted proteins | sample KB301_FD_96463 | JGI IMG/M metagenome (GOLD analysis project Ga0134121, IMG submission 96463) | Terrestrial soil microbial communities without Nitrogen fertilizer from Kellogg Biological Station, Michigan, USA - KB3-0-1 | ecosystem: Environmental > Terrestrial > Soil > Unclassified ...
CAAAGGGCCGAAACGTATCGTCGCGAGTGATGATTCAGAGACTTCATAATTCACTCCATTGTTTATTAGAGAGTTTGATCGTGTCAGAAGCCCGACCGTGAGGGAGGGCAAGTCACGGTGAGATTAACCACAGATTCACACAGATGCGTACAGATCAGACCGGTAGTCGATTTGGTGTTTTCTTATCGGTGTAATCTGCGTTCATCTGCGGTTGATTCATTTTCGTTGCCTCGTTCACACTCGGGCTTCTGACACCAGCGGGCACAGTCTTATCACGAAGCGGCTTGAAGTCAAGCTGTAACGCAAACTGGTAGTTTGCCTGTGCTGAGCAGAGAAACGTCCAAGCTAACAGCTTGCGTTACTTCCTGTAACCAATGTCTTTGCGGCGGCGTCGATACTTGTGCGACCATAACGTACCCCCGAGCAATTCGGCCCAGGATTATAGGCTTCGCAGCATCAGCCTTGTCGACACGTCTGAAAAACGGATCGTAAATGGACCAACAAGTTTCGCGAGATTTTTCCGATGCGCCCGCAGTAACACGCCAGGAAACCGCCGCCGCCATTCCGGTTGATGCCGCACCCGCGGCGACGACTCGGCGCCCGCACAAAACCCGCGCGCGCATAATCCAGATCGTCAGCGTTCTCCTGCTGGTCGTTTTGCTGGTGGTCCTCTGGAGATTTCTCGGCGACAAGGCGGCCACGCCCGGTGGCGGAGGTCGAGGCGGCCGAGGCGGCGCCGGCGAAGTTGTGCCCGTCGAAGTTGCCAGCGTGACGCAACAGGATGTTCCCATCCAAATCAAAGGCATCGGCAACACCGAAGCCCTGTCTACCGTTGCCGTGCGATCACAAATCGAAGGCACGCTGATGCGCGTTGCCTTTACACCTGGGCAGGAAGTTAAGAAAGGCGATCTGCTTTTCACGATCGATCCCCGGCCTTTGCAGGCACAGTTGAGCGAGGCGGAAGCAAATCTCCTGAAAGCGATGGCCGCGGTGAGACAGGGCAACGATATTGTCGCGCGTGACGAAGCGACCGTGGCCAACGATCAGACCATCGTCAATCGCGATCTCAGATTGCTCGAAGCCGGTGTGGTCCCGCGCGAGCAATACGACAACGATCTGACCAAGCTGCACGCCGACGAAGCCACCGTGCGCGCTGACAAATCGTCCGTGGCAAATCTGCAAGCTGCGCAGAAAGCCGAAGAGGCCGTGGTGCAAAACGCGCGCGTGCAACTCGGTTACACCACGATTCGCGCGCCCATCACCGGTAGGACCGGAAACCTGGCGGTTACTCAAGGCAATCTGGTGCGCGCGAACGATACGGCTGCGCTCGTGACGATTGCGAGTTCATCCCCTATTTATGTGACGTTCTCAGTTCCCGAACGTGACCTCGTTCGTATTCGGCAGGCCTCAGGCAAGGAGGGCTTGGTCGTGCGCGGTGAAATTCCCGGCGATGAAGCGAATCCGGTGATGGGCAAGCTCTCGCTGGTCGATAACACGGTCGATCCGGCCACCGGAACAGTTCGTCTAAAGGCGACCTTCATCAACGAGGATCGGCGGTTGTATCCCGGACAGTTCGTGAACGTAGTCCTGACGCTCGGCACTGCGAATCAGGCTGTCGTAGTTCCCACCCAGGCTGTCCAAATCGGGCAGGACAAATCATTCGTCTATGTTGTGAAAGCTGACGGCACCGCGGAGATGCGAACTGTGAAAACCGGCACCGCGATGGACACGATGACCGTCATTGAAGAAGGCTTGAGGCCCGGTGAGCAGGTCGTTACCGACGGCCAGTTGCGGATCGTCCCCGGCGCTAAGGTGCAAGTGAAAGCGCCAGGACAAGGTGGCCGAGGGCAGGGCGGTCAGGGTCAGCAGGGTCAGGGCGGTGAAGGGCAAGGTGGTGGCAGTCGGCGCGGCGGCGGGAATCAATAAACAGCATTGCAAATTGAAAATTGAAAAATGCAAATTACAAATTGAGTGGAGCGTGGTTTTATGACGCCTGATGAGCTTCTGGAGCGACTCATTAATTTCGCGGCCCGCGTCGGTAAGGTCGTCGATGCGCTTCCTGATACGCGAATGGGGCGGCACGTGGGAGGCCAGTTGGTCCGGAGCGGGACTTCGCCGGCGCCGAATTACGAAGAGGGCTGCGCCGCTGAGAGTCGCAACGACTTCGTTCACAAGCTTAGTATCTGTCTGAAGGAGTTACGCGAATCGCGCACCTGGATTCGCTTAATTATCAAGACGGACATGCTGCCCGAGCATCGGCTAGGCGAACTGCTGGATGAGTGCAATCAACTCTGCAACATCATTGCTCAATCAATCGTCACGGCTAAAGAGAACAAGAAGAAAGCAGTCTCGGGAGGAACTGCTAATTGATTTGTGCCCGGACGTAAAACGCAATTTGCAATTTTCATTTTGCAATTCTCAATTTTCAATTCTTTTCGATGTCGGAATTATTCATCCAGCGCCCGATCACGACGACCCTCATCATGGCCGGCATCGTTCTGTTCGGCTTCATCGGTTATCGCGCGCTGCCGGTTAGCGACCTGCCCAATGTCGATTATCCGACCATCCAGGTCAGCGCTGAACTTCCGGGAGCCAGTCCCGAAACGATGGCGTCCTCGGTGGCGACGCCACTCGAGCGTCAGTTTTCCACCATCGCCGGCCTGAACACCGTCAGCTCGACGAGCACGCTCGGCAACACTTCAATCACACTTCAATTCGATCTCAGTCGCAACATCGATGCAGCTGCGCAGGACGTGCAGACGGCGATTGCTCAATCGTCGCGGCAACTTCCGCCCGGCATGCCGAATCAGCCGACGCTGAAGAAGGTCAATCCCGCCGATCAGCCGATCGTTTATTTGATGGTGAGCTCGCCGACGCTGCCGCTGTCGAAGGTCAACGAGTACGCCGACACGACGCTGGCGCAAAGGCTCTCGACGATTAGCGGGGTCGCGCAGGTGCTGGTGACGGGCGAGCAAAAGTACGCGGTGCGCGTGCAAGTCGATCCTTCGGCGCTGGCCGGCCGCGGCATCGGCATCGATGACGTCGCGACTGCTCTGCAACGCGGCAATACGAACCTGCCGGTCGGCACGCTTTACGGAATCCATCAGAACCTCACGGTTCAGGCGAACGGGCAACTGACGAACGCCGAAGAATACCGATCGCTCATCGTTGCTTATCGCAACGGTGCGCCGGTAGCGCTCCGCGATCTCGGCAACGTGGTCGATAGCGTGGAAAACAACCGGCTCGCCACTCGTTACAACGGGCAGCAGGTGGTCACGCTCACAATTCAGCGGCAGCCCGGCACGAACACGGTCGCAGTCGTCGATGCGATTCGCAATCTGTTGCCGTTCTTTCGCCAGCAACTGCCCGCATCAATCAAGCTCGACGTTCTCTACGATCGATCAGAATCGATTCGCGAATCGGTGAACGACGTCCAGTTCTCGTTGCTGCTCGCGATCGGCCTGGTCGTGCTCGTTATCTTTTTGTTTCTGAGAAATGTGCGCGCCACATTCATTCCGACGCTGGCTTTGCCGACATCGATCGTCTTCACGTTCGCGATCATGTACCTGCTCGGCTTCAGCCTCGACAATCTGTCGTTAATGGCGCTGACCCTGTCGGTCGGGTTCGTCGTCGATGACGCCGTCGTGATGCTCGAGAACATCGTGCGACGCATGGAAGAAGGCGAAGGCGCGATGGAAGCCGCGCTGAAGGGTTCGCGCGAAATTGGATTCACGATCGTATCGATGACGGTTTCGCTGGTCGCAGTCTTTATTCCCGTGTTGTTCCTCAGCGGCATCCTCGGACGATTGTTTCGCGAGTTCGCGATCACGATCAGCGTCGCGATCCTCGTCTCAGGTTTCGTCTCGCTGAGCCTGACGCCGATGCTTTGCAGCCGCATCCTGAAAGCCTTTGGCCATCGCGACGGAAACCCGACCGTCAGGGACGGTGCGGTCGATGCGGGCAAGGATGCCCACGCTCCGGCCGCGCTCCAGCACGGAAAGTTCTGGCAGAAGACGGAGCGTGCGTACGAATGGCTGGTCGGCGGTTATCGCTGGACTTTGGAAATCGCGCTCGAGCATCGCGCACTGACGCTGGCGATTTGCGGCGTGCTGTTTCTCGTTACCATCGGCCTGTTTTATGTGATTCCGAAGGGTTTCATTCCGAACGATGACACCAGTCAGATTGTCGGCTATACGGAAGCGGCCGAGGGAATCTCTTTCACTGAGATGTCGCGACATCAGGAACAGATCGTCGACCTCATTCGCAAAGATCCAAACGTGCTGGGCGTGCTGTCGACCGTAGGCGAGAGCGATATCAGCGCCGCCAGCAACTCGGGCAACATTTTAGTTCTGCTTAAGCCCGTTCACGATCGCAAGAAAGACGTGGAAGCGATCATTCAGGATCTGCGGCCCAGGCTCGCCCAGGTCCCCGGCATGCGCATCTATTTGCAGAACCCACCGCTGGTCCAGGTGGGCGGCCAGGTGACGAAGAGTCCTTACCAGTTGACTCTCCAAGGACCGGATCGAAACGAACTGTACACGAGCGCCAACAACCTGATGCGGAAGATGGAGGCAATGCCGCAGTTGCTCGATGTGACCAGTGACATCCAGACGAAGAACCCCCAACTCAACGTAGACATCGATCGTGACAAAGCATCAGCGGTCGGGGTGACCGCGCAGCAGATCGAAGATGCTTTGAATGACGCCTACGGCACGCGACAGATCTCCACGATCTATGCGACGTCGAATGAGTATCAGGTGATTCTCGAGGTGAAGCCGGAATACCAAACGGATCCCTCCGCGCTGGGTCAGCTGTATATTCACGCGACGGCCGGCCCGGCCACGGCGAGTCCGGTGGCCCAAGTACAGTCGGCGATGGCCGCGCCCTCACCAACCATGGTCAGTTCATTTCAACCGCCGGCAGGATTGACGCAGCCCAATCAAACGACCGTCGGACGTCTGGTTCCGTTAAGCACCGTGGCGACGTTTTCGCGTGGCGTTGGCCCACTGCTGGTGAATCATCTGAGCCAGCTTCCTTCGGCAACCATCTCATTCAATCTGAAACCGGGAGTTTCGCTGAGCGCCGCAACTGATGACGTGCAGAAGCTGGCAAAGTCGACTTTGCCGCCGACAATTACGACCAGCTTCCAGGGCACGGCGCAGATCTTTCAATCATCTTTGCAGAACCTGACTTTGCTGATGCTGGTCGCGGTACTGGTGATTTATCTCGTGCTGGGAATTCTCTACGAGAGCTTCATTCACCCGTTCACGATTCTTTCGGGTTTGCCTTCAGCCGGATTGGGGGCTTTGCTGACGCTGCTCATCTTCGGTCGTGAGCTGGACGTTTACGCATTCGTCGGATTGATCATGCTCATAGGTATCGTCGAGAAGAACGCGATCATGATGATCGATTTCGCGCTCTCATCTCAGCGCGAAGAAGGGAAGCCACCGGAAGAGGCGATCTTTCAGGCATGCTTGATTCGTTTTCGCCCGATCATGATGACGACGATGGCGGCGTTGATGGGGACGTTGCCGATTGCGCTGGGCTGGGGTGCGGGCGCGGCATCGAGACGCGGATTAGGTCTCGCGGTCGTCGGCGGGTTAATGGTGTCGCAGGTGGTGACGCTGTACCTGACGCCGGTTGTGTATTTGTATTTCGAGCGGATGCAGGCATGGCTCGCGCGGCGTCGGAAGCGCGAATTGCTGACGGCGTGAAGCACGTTACAGAGCGACGGGCCAAATCCGGCAGTATATGAAGCTCGATTACATTGATTTCAACAACGAGCATGTTCCGGTCGGATATCTCTTGACCTTCCGCAGTTATGGCACATGGCTGCATGGCGATCATCGGGGTTCGGTTGACAAGGCTCACAGGATATACGGAACGCCAATGCTGCCGCCTAAGAGTAGTCGGGTCCGATTCGAGCGAGGTTTGATGGCTCAACAGCCAGTAACACTCAACGCGCGTCAAAGACGGGTTATTGATGTAAGTATCAAAGAGACGTGTACGATTCGGAAGTGGTGCTTGTGGAGTGTTGCTGTAAGAACTAATCATGTTCACGCAGTAGTGAGCGCGAATCGGAAACCCGAAGTTGTTTTATCCGCTCTAAAGGCCAACGCCACCCGAGCGATGAGAGAATCTGGGTGCTGGAAGACGGATCAGACACCATGGGCGTATCGCGGCAGCAAACGATATCTATGGACTGAAAAAGAATTAGCAGACGCGGTTGCTTACGTTGAATACGGTCAGGGACTTCCGCTGCCATGAGAACGTGGGCCGCATACAACAAGCGGACGTTACAGAGCGACGGGTCATTAGTAAAGCAAGAAATCGAGGCCGGTCGCTACCGCTCCCGGTTCCGTAACGGCAGGCGTTCGTTTCCAACGATTAAGTCAGTGAAGTTCGATCGAATTACTTTTTAAATGTTCAAGAAGAAGCAATCCGATAACCGCCGCGGCATTTCCGAACTCTTCATTCAGCGTCCGATTACGACGACACTGGTGATGGTCGGCATCGTCTTGTTCGGCATGATTGGTTATGCGGCGCTGCCGGTCAGCGATCTTCCCACCGTTGATTATCCTACGATAAACGTGAATGCGGGATTGCCCGGCGCGAATCCCGAGACCATGGCTGCGTCAGTGGCGACGCCGCTCGAAAGACAGTTCTCAGGCATCGCCGGTATCGATTCGATCAACTCGAGCAACTCACAGGGATCGACTTCGATCACGCTGCAATTCAATCTCAGCCGCAACATCGATGCGGCCGCACAGGATGTGCAGCAGGCGATCTCGGCCGCGCTGCCGCAACTGCCGCCGGGGATGCCTAATCCGCCGAGCCTGCGCAAATCGAATCCTTCCGACAGTCCGATTCTTTTCCTGTCGCTGAATTCCGATGTGTTGTCGCTGCCGGACGTTGATGAGTATGCCGAGACACTGATCGCGCAGCGCATCTCGATGGTTGACGGCGTTTCGCAAGTGCAGGTGTACGGCGCGATGAAGTACGCGGTGCGCGCGCAGATGGATCCGAACGCGCTGGCCGATCGCGGCATCGGTGTGGACGACGTGGACACTGCGATTCGCAACGCGAACCCCAACACGCCGACCGGCACGCTGTACGGCAAGTACTCGAACACCACGATTCAGACGAACACGAATCTGGACAATGCGGCCGAGTTCGGGAAGCTGATCGTCGCCTATCGCAACGGCTCGCCGGTGCGTCTGGAAGAGGTCGCGACCGTGTCCGACAGCGTCGAGAACAATAAAGTCGCGAGCTGGTTCAACGGCCGTCGCAGCATCACGATGGCGGTTCAACGCCAGCCGGGAACTAACACCGTCGCGGTGGTCGATGAAATCAAGGCGTTGATTCCGCAGTTCAAGAAACAACTGCCGGCGTCAGTCAACCTCGACGTGCTGAACGATCGATCGCTTTCCATCCGCCAGTCAGTCAATGACGTGCAGTTCTCGCTGGTGCTGGCGATGGGGCTGGTCGTGATGGTCATCTTTCTGTTTCTCCGCAACGTGCGCGCGACGATCATTCCCACCCTCGCTCTGCCGACTTCGATCGTGGGCACGTTTGCGGCGATGTACCTGCTGAATTTCAGTCTCGACAATTTGTCCCTGATGGCCTTAACACTGTCGGTCGGGTTTGTAGTCGACGACGCAGTAGTGATGTTGGAAAACATCGTGCGGCGGATCGAACTGGGCGAAAGCGTGCGCGAGGCGGCGCTCAACGGTTCGCGTGAAATCGGCTTCACGATCCTGTCGATGACAATTTCGCTGGTGGCCGTATTCATTCCCGTACTCTTCATGGCCGGGATTCTGGGCCGCCTGTTTCGCGAATTCGCGATCACGATCAGTGTTGCGATTCTCGTCTCCGGTCTCGTGTCGCTGACGCTGACCCCAATGCTAGCCAGCAAGCTCTTGAAAGCTTCGGCCATTCGCGAGAGCGCGCTTCATGAAGGGGAACCTACGAAGACGAAGCATCGGCGCTGGTGGAACTTTACCGAAGGCGTCTATAACCGCATCATTCAATTCTATGAGTGGTCCCTGCGCAAAGTCCTGGCGCATCCGCTCTACGTCATCACGGTCAGTCTGATTCTCGCCGTCTTCACTTTCTATCTATTTCAGATCGTGCCGAAGGGGTTCATTCCACCCGGCGACACAGGTCTGTTGTTCGGCAACACTGAAGCCGCGCAGGGTATTTCGCTCGACGACATGATCAAGCATCAGAACGTGATCACCGACATCATCAAGAAAGATCCCAACGTTCAGGATGTGGCGTCGACGGTGGGCGCCGGCGGGCGAAATTCCGGCGGGAACAGCGGCACGATCTTCATTGGACTGAAACCAACCGGCCAGCGAAAGCTGAGCGCGGACGACATCATCAACGAGATGCGGCAGAAGGTTTCGCGCGAGCCCGGTCTGCGCGTCATCCTCCAGAATCCGCCATCATTGAACGTGGGCGGCGGTTTTGGACGCAGTACTTATCAAGTGACGTTGCAGGCGTCGAGCACGAACGATCTCGCCGACGCCGCGCCTCTGTTGGAGAGGAAGATGCGCGAGATGCCGATCCTGCAGGACGTCAACAGCAACCTGCAAATCAACACGCCGCAAATCAACGTGGACATCGATCGGCAGCAGGCGGCGTCGCATAACGTGACCATCTCGCAGATTCAGACTGCCCTGGGCGACGCGTTTGGTTCGCGGCAGGTCTCAACGATTTACACGCCCACGAACGAATACCAGGTCATCCTCGAAGCCAAACCTGAATTCCAAAAGGATCCGAGCGCCCTGGGCCGGTTGTTCATTCATGGATCTAACGGACGGCTGGTGCCGTTAAGCGCAGTGGCGAGTTTCTCAACCAGCGTCGGACCGGCCACCGTGAATCACTTTGGCGAAATGCCTTCGACGACGATCTCGTTCAATATGAGGCCGGGAGTTTCGCTTAGCCAGGCCACGACGCAGATTCAACAAGTCGCGAAACAGAACCTGCCGGCAACGATCACGACTACCTTTCAGGGATCGGCGCAGGTCTTTCAGCAATCGCTCCAGAATCTCACGCTGCTGTTGCTGGTCGCCGTGCTCGTGATCTACCTCGTCCTCGGAATTCTGTACGAGAGCTTTATTCATCCGCTCACGATTCTTTCCGGGTTACCTTCCGCCGGGTTGGGCGCGCTACTGACGCTGTTGATATTTCAGCGCGAACTCGACATCTATGCGTTGTGGGATTGATCATGCTGATCGGCATCGTGAAAAAGAACGCGATCATGATGATCGACTTTGCTCTGGACAAGCAGAGAAGAGAAGGTGAAGACGCGCGCAAAGCGATCTATGACGCGTGCGTGATTCGTTTCCGCCCGATCATGATGACAACGATGTCCGCGTTGATGGGCACGCTGCCGATTGCGCTTGGTTGGGGCGCGGGCGCATCGGCCCGCAGAGGTTTAGGCCTGGCCGTTTGTGGTGGCCTGATAGTTTCACAGGTGCTGACGCTTTATCTGACGCCAGTCGTTTATTTGTATTTCGAGAGGTTTCAGGAGTGGATGGGTGGAGCTAAGGCTCCTGCTGCTCGTGATAGCGGCGCAGTCGCGCGACCTTGATTCGTTTACTTCTGGATTTCGACGAGCGCCCGGCTCGTCAGTGGACCGTTCAACCACGCAGCGGATCGCCCCAACCGGACTGCACATACTTCCCATCCTTCACAATGCATGGCACGGTCGGATCGCCGTTCGAATACTTGAACATCTCTGCGCGAAACTCTTTGCTGGTCTGCGCGTCGCGGTCGATGAAGGTGATGCCTTTTGAGTTGTAGTATTCGCGCGCCTGCTGGCAATAAGGGCAACCAGGTTTGGTGTAGATTACTAAAGCCATTTTGGATTTACTTCCCGAATTAAAGGTGAATCTTAGCAGAATGAGTTTGCGCGAGCTACCGGCAATGCAGAAATGCCTGGCGTCTTGTTCAGGAAACAGCCACTTTAAGCTGTGCGGCAATTAAAGGCGCACATTTTAGTTGAACTTCGGTGGCATTGGATGGAAAATGCGCGGCAGTCTTTGCTCGTCCCAAACCTTTCGTGAAAGCAGGGCTCCGCACATGTTAGCCAGAATCGCTTGGTACCTCCTCTTTCTCATCGTCTTTCTGATCTATTTCTTGCTGAATACTTACCTGCAAGCAAAGCAGGAAAAACTCGGAAAGTCGCGCGTCGGTCGGTTCATTAGGAATCAAGCGCAGATATTGATTGGACTGTTTCCGATTGTCGTGATTCCGTGGATCCTGAGCGGGTTTTTCAGCCGGCGATTTCTGTTCTTCGTGGTGGCGGCTTTCGAAATTAGTTCGTTGCTGACTTACGTATCCTATCTGGTCTTTAAGATCAGCCCCCGTGCAGGCGCCCTGCGAGCCAATCTTTGGTGGGCAGAGTTCTTCGGCATTCCCAGCCAACCTGATCCCGAACAGATACCGCGACTCACCTTCAAGGAACTGATGCGCAAGGGTAAGCCCATTGTGCTTTCGCTTCTGTTGTTGATGTTTTTGCTCCTTGGGTTGGCCGCCTATTTCGTGATCGTCAGTTATTTGTATTTTGCGAATCCACTCCATTCAGAAACCGCTGTTCACAAGCTGGTGACTCTGAACTTTGGTCTCTATTTGATTGGCGCGGTGTTGGGCGCGGCCACTAATTTCGCTCAGATTTCGTCGTCGCAAATTAACGATAATATGCGGCGGGCATTGTTCATGACGCAGGCCGCCTATGCTTTGCAAATCGGCATTATCTTCACGGTTTATCTCGGGCTAATGGGTGTCGGGGGAGAATCTTTCCTTCCTCGATCGGTAAAGTTGCCCCCACCATTTGCGCAATACGTGCCACTTGTGCCGCTGCTGTTGCTGACGGCGTTCTATTTGGTCTTTCTGATCGTGCCCTACTCTTTCGGATTGGCGGGCCGTCGCCGCGCGCAGCTCTCTCTCTACGAGCTCGTTTTGAAACGCATCAAGACAATCATTGATGCGGTAGGAATTCCGGGCCAACATGATCACGAACAACTGATCCAGCTGCGCGACGAATTCCGAGAGGAAAATGAAGCCTGGATCGAAAACGAACCCATGGTTAGAGACTTGGCTCTAAAGGTAGAACAGGCTGGGGCAACGGGCACTCTAAGTCCCAACATTCAAAAACTCGCTGAGGCCTATCGGGCTTTTAAGGATCAGGACCTGCGTTACGTTCGCTTGGCTTGGGCCGAAAATCTCAAAGACAAATTTAACGAAATGATCGAAGAGTATGGCCGGTTCGTAGGCCAGCCAACTCAAACGGAGATGTTTATTAAACTCGGTAGCGCGTATGAGAGGTTTTTCCGGGATGAACACCAGGAGTATTCACAAAGAATGAAAGAAACTGAGTCGAGAAAGGTCATTGCGCCGGTGCTGGCGCGACTTGTTGGGGTGCTCGGCGCGATCCCGGTTGTGCTGCAATACGGTCAGAAGCTAATTGGAATTCTGCCGCTCACTCGGTAACTCGGCTCGGCCTGCTTCGATCGCAAATTACCAGTCAAGACTCCAATAGAAGAGGGACGAGCGTGCCTCTTCGCTCGTCCCTCAGCAGCATGACTAATCGAATCCGGATTCAGCCCCTCCGGCTATGAACATCAGTCACGCTGAGCTTTGGAGTGCGGCGGCGGCGGGGTCCCCGCGCGAGCATCTCGCCTGGGGTGCCCTTGACGCCGCTTTGTTTTGCGCCCTCCCTAACCGTCCCGCCCCGGCCGGATTGCCCGCGTGGGACGCCGAGATCTGCCACTGCCGTCGCCTCAGTTATCTCTGCGCGCTCGTCGGCGATCCTGTCGATAGTCGCGCTCGTCGCCGCGTCGATCTCTCAAGTCACCGCGAATGTCGCGACGATCGCTGCGGATGTCGCCGGTATCGGCGCGAACCTCCTGGCGATCGGCGCGGAGTTCCGCCTGAGATGCACCATCGCGACGATCCTGTCGCAATTCACGAACATCGCCGCGCCGTTCCACGACGTCTTGTCGCACGTCACGCCGATCGCCGCGAATGTCCCGGGTGTCGGCGCGCACTTCATGTCGGTCAGCGCGCAACTCTCGCCGCTCCCATTTGTCGATGCGCCTCTGCGCGGTGGCTGTGCCCACCAAAGCGCAAATTGAAAAGGCCAACAGACCAATACGTAACAAAGTCTTTCTCATTCTTCTCGTCCTCCTGAAATTCGAAACTTGGTTTGCAAAAAGCTGCGAATTCAAGGCCCGCCTCCGCAGAGGCACGAGGAGAAAACGTCGATCAACCTGTCACCGAGTCAACGTCCTTTTCGTGGCGAACCCCCCTTGCTAATCCCTTAGACGCCAGGCTACGACGGATGGACGGAATTTTTCGCAGACTTCCGATAATCAGGATCTGGCTTCACCTGGTTATCTCAGTTAGAATGCGGCGCCGAAGACCAGAAGGCAGTAAGCAGTGGGCACTAAGCAGTAGGCAGAAAGCAGAAGGCAGCAGCCATCAGGCGCGGTGGATTAGTCGAACTCTCATCACCTGTGGAACAGCAAATCCATTTCTGCACAACTCACGACGGCACTCGCATCGCGTACGCGACCGTAGGCGAAGGTCCGCCGATCGTGAAGGCGGCGAACTGGCTCAGTCACCTCGAGGCTGATTGGCAGAGCCCGATCTGGCGGCACATGCTCCGCGAGTTTGCCCGCGACCACACTTTTGTTCGCTATGACGAACGCGGCAACGGGTTGTCTGACTGGAACTGCAGCGATCTTTCGTTCAATGCGTGGGTTGACGATCTCGAATCAGTCGTAGATGCGGCCGGGCTCGATCGATTTCCCTTGCTCGGTATTTCCCAGGGAGGAAGCGTGGCGATCGCTTACGCGGTGCGCCATCCGGAAAAAGTTTCTCATCTGATTCTGTATGGCGCGTACGCGCGCGGTTGGGCCAAGCGCGATTCGCCCGAGGAGATCGAGCAGAGGCAGGCACAACTAACGCTGGTGCGTTTGGGTTGGGGGAAAGACAATCCGGCGTTTCGACAGTTGTGGACTTCGCTTTACGCGCCGGACGCCACGCCGGAGCAGGCCGGAGCCTTCAACGATCTACAGCGCATCTCTACCTCGCCTGAAAACGCCGTCAAGCTCTTGACGGAAATGGGCAACATTAACGTAGTCGACTTATTGCCTCAGGTTAAGGTTCCCACACTCGTCCTTCATTGCCGTGACGACGCCGGTGTTCCTTTTGAAGAAGGGCGTAAGCTGGCCGGCACAATTCCTGGCGCGCGTTTCGTGCCGCTCGAAG
>Ga0134121_10003420_pt1 | contig 13277 bp, 9 predicted proteins | sample KB301_FD_96463 | JGI IMG/M metagenome (GOLD analysis project Ga0134121, IMG submission 96463) | Terrestrial soil microbial communities without Nitrogen fertilizer from Kellogg Biological Station, Michigan, USA - KB3-0-1 | ecosystem: Environmental > Terrestrial > Soil > Unclassified ...
TGACCATCACGCCGCGCGGTTCGCCCGTCGATCCCGACGTGTACTGCAGCACGGCGAGCGAACGGGCGACGGCCGCGGCGTCATCGACGATTTCGAGATCGCCGGCATCGCCGCCGTCGCCCAGCAGACCGTGGTCGGTTGCGATCGGCTCGATGCCGACGAGACCCGGGAGACCGTCGAGCCGCGCGGCCGTCGTCAGCACGAGCTTGGGCTGCGCGTCGGCGACGATGCTCTCGATGCGCGAGGACCGTCTGTTCTTGCGCGGGGGATAGGCGGGGACGGCGACGGCACCGGCGAGCAGGCATCCGTAGATGGCGACGACGTACGCTTCACCGGCCGGATACAGGAGAAGCGCTCGTTCGCCGGCGGCGCCGCGCCGCACGAGCTCGGCCGCGACCGTCGCTGCGCGCTGATAGAGCTCGGCACACGACAGGTGCGTCTCGGTGACGCCGTCGTCGCCGATGAACGTGAATGCGCGGCGCTCCGACTCGTGCTCGGCACGCCAGCGCAGCGTGCCGGCGATCGTCGACCCGGCGCGGATCATAGGGTCTCGAGGACGAGCTCGTCGAGCTCCCGCGCGCTTTCGTGTGCCGTGATCGCCGCGTCGTGCGCCGAGCGCTCGCGGAGATCGCGCAGCCGGGCGAGCATCGCCGGCAGGAACGCCACGCCAGGCTCGAAGTCGACGATGCGGCTCGTGAGGTAGAAGATGTAGTTCGTCGTGAGCCAGCTCGCGAACTCCGCCTGGGAGCCGAGGTGCTTCTCCAGGTTGACCATGATCCACACCATGTGCGCCCAGGTGTCGCGGCAGTTCTCGCAGTCGTAGTTATCGCTGCGGCAGCACCCGCGCGTCGTCGTGAGGTCGGCGTTGTAGCAGCGGTAGTGGTGGAGATACGGCTTGCCGTTGCGCAGCCGCTCCTGGTTCTCGGGGTGGTCGGTGCTGAGCGAGGCGCAGACATCGAAGCCCCATCGGTCGCCATACAGCGAGCCGTTGGTGATCACTTCCGCGATGTACGGCGTGTAGAGCATGCGGTCCGGATAGCGCTCGATCATGCGATCGACCTCGCGCCGCACGCCTTCGAAGCCGCGCCGGTGGTCGACGTCGCCGCCCAAGGCGGCGATGTCCCCATAGAAGTTGAAGCCGACGAAGTTGCCGTTGTCGACGATCTGCGAGACGACGCGCTCGATCTCCTGCGGCTTGCCGGCCGCGGTCGTGTAATACCAGACGACGCGCCGATCGTCGCGATAGTTCGCCAATCCCTGCGCGAACACGTCCTGCCGGCCGCCGCCGCGCAATTGCATGTCGGTCTCGTGATCGCCCCAGACCGAGCACGCGATGGCGAGGTTCTCGAAGCCCTCGACGGGAATCTTGCGCACACCGTTCGTGACGCAGATCCCCCAGAAGTTGTCGTGCACTTTCTTGAGGCGGCCGAGCAGCAGGCTCGGCTCGCCGCCCAGGATGGTGACGTAGTTGGTGCGGCGCGCCTTTTCGCGTTCGATGAACGCGTCGAACTCCACCTCCTCAGACGGCTTGGGCGCTCTGTGCGCGTCGAGGCCTTCCGAAAAGAAGTAGCAGCCCTGGCAGCGCAGGTTGCACGCGTGCGTGAGGTCGACCTGGATCGGTCGCACCGGGCCTTTCGCCCTGATGTCGTCGTGCATCCGTCGCAGCACGGGATCGGCGAGATAGGTTTCGAGACGGTCGTCCATGAAAACCTCGTACGTTCAAGGTGTCGCTGCGTTGCGCGCTGCCGCGTCGTTCCTCGCTCAGGCCCCGACGAGCGCCAGCGCGCGCTTCGAGATCTGGCCCTTGATCTCGTACAACGGTGTCGATTCCAGCCACTCCGGATAGACGCGTCCCGTCTCATCGGTGACCCGCATGGGGTCGACGATCAGCCGGCGCTCGGCTTCGGAATCGAAATCGTCGTCGGTGAACGGCACCGTGCCGGCTTCGGGCGGCGGGCAGTCGGTACCCGCAATGTAGGTGCGCTCCGGCCGCGGACGATCGTCGGTGGCGATATTGTTGGCCACGTCGCACACCATGGTGAACCACCACCGGTCGGCGAGCATGCGCGGCAAATCCTCGGCGAGCTTCGTGAGCTTGCGACGGGCCGTGAACACGTTCTCCAGCACCCAGCGATAGCCGTCGACGAATGCGTCGGTCGGCTCGCGCTTGGGGCGCACGACGAGCGTGTAGCCCGCGAAGTCGCGAAGCAGCGCATTGGGGAGGAGCGCCGGCGGATCTTCCGCGGCCAGCCGATGGAAGTTTGGAGTTCCTGGGATCGGACTCTCGAAGCATACGTACGACGGCATGTGGAAGCCGGACTCGGTGAGCTTGTCCGGGATCGACGAGATGTAGGCGAGGTCGTCGATGCTCGGGCTCAACAGGAGGCCCGATCCCACGAGAATGCCGTTCTTCCGGCTCTGCTCGAGCATGACTTTCGTCCGCTCGATGGCGTTCTGGTGCTTGTGCATGTCCTTGAGCGTGGCCGGATTGAAGCTCTCCAACCCGACGAACATCGCTCGACAGCCGGCGCGCGAGAGCGCCTTCGAAACATCAGGATCAGCGATGGCGTTGAAGGTGATCTGCGATCCCCAGACGATGTCGAGCGGCTCGAGCGCCTGACACAGCTCCTGCAAATACCGGGGGTTGCCCCCGATGTTGTTGTCGAGGAACGTGACGATCTTCCGCTGATACCAGGGGACGAGATCCTTGAGCATCCGTTTCCCCTCGGTGATGTCGCGCACGACCATCTCCGGCGGACGGGTGTGGAACCGCGTCCCGATGCTGGTCAGCGCGCAGAAGTCGCAGCGGAACGTGCAGCCGCGCGTGGCCTCGAGGGTGAGCGGAATGAGATTTTTCTTGGCGCGGAGATCGAATTGCGGGACCGGGACCGCCGCGGCGTCGTATGGGGTCGAGACGTAGCGCCGCCGCAGCTCGCCGCGCTCGAAATCGGCGACGATGTCGCGGATACAGCCTTCCGCGTCGCCGATCACCACGGCATCGAAAAACGGTTGGCAAAGATGCGGGTACGTGCTCGCCATGAACCCGCCGTAGACCGTCTTCGCGCCGCGGCGCCGGAAGTAGTGCGAGATCTGCCTCGCCCGGTCGAAGTCCGAGTGGATGCTGGAGATGAACAGGAGGTCGTACGACCGGTTCCAGTCGATCTCGTCGGGGCTGTTGTCGTGCACGACCTCGACGTCGAGCCCCGGGAGCAGCGCGGCGATGAGCGTGCCGGTCATCGGCTGCACGGGCCCGTTGTACTTGCGGCCCAGGCGGTGCCGGTTGTCCATATAGGCGAACACGAAGCCCACTCGCATGCGTGTCGCTCCAGCGCCGTAAGTCCACTGCGACGCAATCCGCCCTCCGCGACCGGCGCTTGTCCGCTTGCCATGGAGGCGGTAGGATCCGGTATCCTTATATGACATCCTGAGCGCGATGGCAAGCTTCATGTTACCCGGACGCGATGACGGAGGGCTCATCTGGTGCGGCGGCGCCGAGCTGCGTCTGTTTTTCGCCGGCGGGCTCGCGGCGCTCGAACGCTGCGCCATTGCGATCGACAAGCTGAATGTCTTCCCGGTGCCCGATGGCGACACCGGCACCAACCTCATGCGGACCGTCGCCGACGCGATGCAGGTCGGCGGCGATGGTTCGAGCGACGAGATCGGTGTCGTTGCGGAACAGCTGGCGAGCGCGGCGCTCCACCATGCGCGTGGCAACAGCGGGACGATCTTCGCCCAGCTCTGTGCCGGTCTGGCGCAAGCGTTTGCGGGTCAGCGGCGCGCCGACGCCAGCGCGTGGGCCGGTGCGTGGGAGCTGGCGGCAACGACGGCTCGCAACAGCGTCAATGCACCGGTCGACGGTACCATCCTCACGGTCGCTCGCGATGCGGCAGCGGCCGCACGCGCCGCATCGGCGACCACGCGCGAGCTGATGCCGGTGTGGGGGGCGATGGTCGCCGCCGCGGATGCGACGGTGGCGCAAACGCCGCGAATGCTTGCCGTGCTCGAACGGGCGAGCGTCGTCGACGCCGGCGCGCTCGGCCTGGCCCTCTTTCTTCGCGGGGCGGTCAGCGCGTTTACCGGCGAACCGCTCCCCGATCCGGCCACGCTGATGCAGCCGTCGGATGCGACGCGGCGCGTCATCGAAGACGCCAGCTTTCCGCGCTACTGCACACAATTCCTCCTGCACGCGTCCGGCATCGACACGAGCGGGCTCGCCGTTCGGCTCGCGACCTACGGAGATTCGCTCGACATTGCCACCGCGGGTGGGGCCGAGCGTGCGCGTCTCACGCACATTCACCTGCACACGGACGACCCCGACGCCGTCGTCGCTTACGCTTCGACGTTGGGCGCCGTCTCCGGTCTCAAGGTCGAGGACATGCAGCGCCAGCGCGCCATGCTCTTGTCCGGGGCCGAGGAACCGGATGCGGTCGCCATGATCGCCATCGCGTCGGGCGACGGAATGCGCCGGCTGTTCGAAAGCCTGTTCGGGGTAGTTGCGGTGATCGGCCGGCCTGAGGAGCTCGACGCCGCGCTCGCTCGTGTCCGCACCCGGGGGGCGGACGGCTCGAATCGAGAGATCCTCGTCCTGGCGAACGACGAACAGGTGGCGGCCGGCCTCACCAGTCGCATCGATCCGCGCGGCCGAGACATCGTAGTCGTGCCGACGCGAAGCGACCCCGAAGGCGTCGCGGCAGCGCTTGCCTTCGATCCAGGCACGTCGGCCGAACGGAACGCGGAGGCGATGACACAGGCGGCTCGCCGCGTTCATGCGGCCTGTGTCGCCACCTCCACCCATCTGCTCGACGCGTCGGAAGCGGCGCTTGCGCAACTCGTCGGTGACGATACCGATGCCTCCGGCCTCGTCACGATGTATTATGGCTCCGGCGTGTCGCGCGCGGAGATCGCCGAGCTGGCCGCGCGCATCGAGCGCCGCTTCCCAGGCCTGGAGACAGAAGTGATCGCGGGTGGGCAGCCGGACTGTCCGCTCTGGATCGCACTCGAGAGCGATGAGCGATGACGGTTCGAGTCGTCACTGACAGCTCCACGGACCTTCCACGGTCGCTGGTCGAAGCGCTCGGAGTGACCGTCGTGCCGCTCACCGTGAACTTCGGTGCGGAGCGGCTCCGTGATGGCGTCGACATCGACCACGAGACGTTTTACCAGCGCCTGGAGTCGTCGGAAGTCTTCCCGAACACGTCGCAGATCACACCCGCGGAGTTCTCCGAGGCGTATTCGTCCGTCGACCCTGGAAGCGACATCGTCTCGATCCACGCGGCAGCGGAGCTGAGCGGAACGATCAATTCGGCACGTCAGGCGGCGCGCGCAAGCGACGTCGCCCGGCGCATCGAGGTGGTCGATGGGCGGAGCACGTCGATGGCGCTTGGGCATGTTGTGATGCGCGCGGCTCGGTTGGCGGCGAGCGGGGCGCCGCTCGAGGCGGTCGTCGACGAGGCGAACCGTCAGACCGCTCGTGCGGCTGTCTGGTTCACCGTCGACACGCTCGAATTCCTGGCGCGCGGCGGCCGAATCGGTCGTGCGAAGCATCTTCTCGGTACGATGCTGCGCATCAAGCCGCTCCTGACGGTGCGAAACGGGGTCGTCGAGCCGATCGCGCAACTCCGCACGCGTGCGCAGGCAGCCGACGCACTCGCACGCCTCGCCGAAGAGCGACGCCCGCTCGCGGCACTGAGCGTCGCCTACTCGACCGAGGAACAGGCGGCCGAGACGCTCGCCGACCGGCTGGCTGAGCGAGGACTGCTCCCGCGGGGCGAAATCCTCATTACCCGGCTTGGCCCGGCCATTGGTACTCACGTCGGTCCGGGGTGTTTGAGCGTGGCGGTTCTCAAAGCGGGCGACTGACGCCCAAGGCCGACCTGAGCCTCTCTCCGCGACGGCTCTAATTCCGGCGGGCTACGGCCACGTACTCGCCCACCGCCAGGCGCCGGCCGGCCAGCCCGGCTGGCTCAAGGTACCTCTGCCGCAGGAGGTCCGCGCCCGCAACCTCGGTGAGGGAGAAGCCGCGCGTCTTCAAAAAGCCCGGGAGGTCCTCGCGCCGCAGCCCCCAGGTGAACGGCTCGCCGACCATGCGCAGCCAAGAGCGGACGAGCGGCGTCGAGCCCGGGAAGTCGATCCGGCCGTTCCTCTGCGGCTCCATGAAGGTGAAGGCGAAGCGGCTGGCCGGACCCGTGTGCTCGCGGAGGAAAGCGAAGAGCGCGTCCACCTCGGCGGCCTGGAGATACATGGTGAGCCCCTCCGCGATGAGGAGCGTACCGGCTTCCGGCCGCCACCCCGGCTGGGCGGGCACGACATCGGCCACCCTTGCCTTGCCGAGGTCGAGCTCCACCAACCGGAGATTCGGGCCGGTCTCCATACCCTCCAGGGCCCGGCGCTTGAACCGCTGGGTGGCCGGGTGGTCGCACTCGACGAAGAGAGCCCCGGGGTACTCCCGGTGCAGGCGAAGAGCCAGCGGATCGAAGCCGGCGCCGAGGACGACGACCTGGGAGACGCCCTCGCCGAGCGCCTGGCGCGCGGCCTCTTCCAGATGGAGCTTACGGACCACGTAATGCAGCCGGACTCCGGGGATGGCCAGCCGCTCTCCGAGACCCGCGAGCGCCCGCGCCCAGCCCTTCCCGGCGACCCACCGCACCAGGCGCGCCCGCTCGGGATCCGCCGCCTCCAGAAAGCGGTCCCACAGAGCCGCCGCGTCTGTCGGGATCAGCCGCGACAGCTCGGGATCGCGCGCCTGCATGGCCATCGCCTGCACGATCAGGAGGGCGGTGGCGCTCGGCTGGCTCTCACGCATCAGATTTCGGGGAAGAGCGACCGGTGGTGGCGGTACCAGTCGCTCTGGAACCGCTCCTCGGGGTCGATCTCGCGTTTGTGGCGCAGGAATTCGGCGAACCGCGGATGGCAGGCCTCGATCTGGTCCCGCCGGGCGTATTTGTGATAGGTCAGGAAATAGCTCCCGCCGCGCTCGATCGCCAGATCGATCAACCGGCGGAACTCCGCCGCCGAGCGCTCCTCCCCTTCCGGCGTGTGGGCCGTGCAGAGGTTCAGGACCGTGCAGGCCCAAGGCTCCCGCGCCCAGGCGAGGAAGCTGTCCGTGTCCCGCTCGATCAGGCGGACCGTGCCGTAGATGACCTCCACGTCGTGATGCAGGAAATCCTCCGCCGCCGCATCGAGGAAATCGGCGAGCCGCTGCCGGGGCACGTAGATCTCGGTGATGATCTCGCTGGCCCGGCCGGGAGAGCCCCGCCGCGCGTCGAGATCGGCGTGATAGCCGTCGAAATAAGGGGAGAGCTGGTGGGTGTCCGACCAGTAGATCTGGCCGTCGCTGGCCAGGTAGTGCCCGGCGTAGCGCTGGAAGGCCCGCGCCTTGTCCGCATGGGCGAGCCAGAGGAGCTCCTTCCAGTCCTCGTCCGACAGCTCCCGCTGATCCGCAGGGATCGGCGTCTCCGGATCGACCGGCCGGTAGCAGGAGAAGACCCCCTCGTCGAGAAAGGCGTCCGAATCGCGGTCGATCGAGAACTGGAAGTCGCCATACAGAAAGCCTTCGCGGATGCGCTCCGCAAACGCCTCGGCCAGACCGTCCCGGCGCCGCACCTCGACGACCCGTTCGAGCTTGCGGCGGGGCGTGAGGCGGATCGTCACGGCCGTGACGATCCCGAACAATCCATAGCCGCCGGCCACCAGCGAAAACAGCTCGGGCTCCTCCGTCCGGCTGCACCGCCGCACAGAGCCGTCGGCGTCGACCAGGGTGAGTGCCTCGACATCGGCCACGAACGGCGGCAAAGTAAGGCCGCGGCCGTGCCCGTTGGCCGCGAGCGTACCGCCGACGCTCAACCGGTCCGCCCCGGTCTGCTTCTGCGCGATCCCCCACGAACGGGGCGAGCCGTTCTGGAGAGAGAGGTAGCCATCGATCAGCGCGGGCCACAGAATGCCGGGCTCGGCTTCGACAAGCCCCCGCTCGCAGTCGAACGAGAGGATGTGCGACAAAGGCCGCGTATCGAGGAGAAGGGTGTCCGTGCCGAACTGCTGCGCCCCCATGGCATGGCGGCCACCCATGACCGACACCGCGATCCCCTCCCGGCGCGCCGCGCGCACGGCCCGGACGACCGCATCCGTCGAGTCGGCCTCTACGATGCGGCGGACCCGCGTCTCATTGAGGGCGGAGTGGATGTCGTTGACCAGAGGCATTGGTCTCGCATTGTAAGGCGCTGGTACGATTCGCGCGATGCCAAGACCGAAACGAAGGCCCCGCGGTCCTCTCGCCAGTGTGCGCGTGATCGACGCCTCGCGCGTCCTCGCCGGACCGTACCTCGCCATGCTGCTGGGCGATCTGGGGGCGGACGTGATCAAGGTCGAGAAGCCGGACGGCGGAGATCAGACCCGCGCCTGGGGGCCGCCGTGGGTGGGCGAGGGGGACCGGCGGGTCTCGGCCTACTACGTGGCGGCCAACCGCAACAAGCGCTCGGTGGCGCTCGACCTCAAGCGGCCCGAGGCGCGCGAAGCCTTCGAGCGCCTGCTCGCCACGGCGGACATCCTGGTCGAGAACTTCCTGCCGCGCGAGTGGCGGCGCCTCGGCTTCCGCAGCGCGAATTTCCAGCGCCGCCACCCGCGGCTCGTCCACTGTACGGTCACGAGCTACGGCACGACCGGACCCGACGCCGACCGCCCTGCCTACGACGTGGTCCTCCAGGCTGAATCCGGTCTCATGTCACTGACCGGCTTCCCCGAGGGAGAGCCCGTGCGGGTCGGCGTGGCGATCGTCGACATGCTGACCGCGCTCTACGGCCTGTCGGCCACCCTCGCCGCCCTCCGGCAGCGCGATGCGACCGGCCGCGGGCGGAAAGTCGAGATCGCGATGATCGACGCCGGCACCGCATTCCTCTCTTATGCTGCGCAGTCCTGGCTGGCGGACGGCCGGCAGCCGCCGCCCCTCGGCTCACGCCATCCCAACCTCGCCCCCTACCAGGCCTTCCAGGCGAGTGACGGCTGGTTCATTGTGGGAGTCGGCAGCGAAGACCTCTGGCACCGCTTCTGCGCCGCGATCGAGAGGCCCGAGATCGAACGCGATCCGCGCTTTGCCACGAACGAAGCGCGCGTGAGGAACCGCGCCGAGCTCGACCGCATCCTTTCCGAGGTTTTCGCCCTCCATCCCCGGGAGCACTGGGAGCGCGCGATGCGGGAGCACCGCGTCCCGGGCGGTCCGACCGCTGGAGTGGGCGAGGCCGTTACGAAAGCTCGCGAGCGCGGGCAGGTCGTCCCCCTCCCCCTGGGCACTTATGGCGATCTTGCCACGATCGCGGCGCCTTTCCTCTTCGACGGGCGGCGGCCAACACCCTGCTTGCCGCCTCCGGCGCTCGGCGAGCACACGGAGGAAGTGTTGCGGGAGATCGTCTTCAGGGTTGTCAGCGCGGAATGAGGCGAGCAGCTCAAACCTGGGGAATGCCGAACGTCTCGCGGATGACTTCGAAAATGTCCCGGTCCTGCTACTTCGCTCGGTCCTCAAGCCATTGGACGCGGCGATCCAGATCGCGATAGGCGGGAGCGATGGATGCCTTGACGTCCTCGAACCCTCGGATCATCTCATTGCGAAGAGCCGCCTGCTGCTCGACGGCGCCCATAACCCTCTCAGCGACCAGGCGGACGTTGTTCCACATCCCCTCGATCAGAACTCTCGTATGGCGCGACTCCTCCTGCAAGCCCTCGATCTGCTGAGAATTCTCGGTGGCACGCTCCTCCAGCCGCGCAAACCTCTCGTCCAGATAGGCCTTCAGATCCTGGTCCACTCATGGCCTCCCGTTTTTTCGACAAGCGCCAGGCTACCATGGACCGTGTCCGGGTTCAACTCTTTTCTCCGTGAGATGGCGACGGCAGGGGTGCGCCACCGGGGGACGTAGGCGTCGTCCAGGATGTGCGAGGGAAGAGGGATTCGAGATTGAGCGGCCGTTGTAACAAGTAGCCCCATTCCTCCGTATCAAGGGGCGGGAGGGTACGAAGATGGCCGCTCTGCTGAGCTTCGCTGCCTGGATCATCGACCTGCTTCTGGGTTTCCTCAGCGCCGCCACCGCCGGTTGGTTCTTCCTTCTCTCTCCGACCTTCCGCCACCAGGCGTATGCGCGCTGGGCGCGGCAGCCCCAGACCAAGACCCTCGGTGAGATCGGCGAGGGAGCGTTCGGTATCGTCGCCACTCTCGCGCTCGTGGCTCTGATGGCCGCGACTCTCGTGGCTCTCACCCGCACGATCGCCTGAAATCCCCTTCCTGCCCATCGCCGGAGAGTCGAGCTGGTCGACGCCGGATTCGTAGCCCTGACAGCCGATCTCCGGGCCCCGCGTTCCGCGAGGGGCGGCAGCGGTTTCTCGATCGTGGCATAGACCACGAAGGGGGGGCCTTTACTCTGGGGGGGAGCGATTCCCCCAAGAGGGGGAGCCGTCGCCCCGTTTTGGGGAAGGCTGCCCCATTTTGGGGAAACGCTCCCCCGTTTGGGGCGGCCGTTCCCCCAATCGGGGGGACCGTCGCCCAATTTGGGGGAAACGTTCCCCCGATTTGGGGAGCCGTTCCCCTTTTTGGGGGAGCCTTTCCCCCATCTTGGGGAAGCGTCGCCCCATCTTGGGGAAGCGAGGGGAGCTCCTCCCTCCCGGGGCCGCCGCTTCGCTCTGGCCCCGGGCGACATGCAACCGTCACCACTCGCATCACCATTCCGTCACCAAACCGTCAGGACCCTCCTCCGGCGGCAGCCTAGCCTGGATTCCTGTCGGCCGGCATCGCATGTCGCGAGCCGGCCTCTTGTGATCCGGCAAAACGCCGACTCGGAGACTACGATGAGAAAACAGCTGCTCGCCTGCTTCGCCCTCGCCCTCCTCCTCCCGCTCCGCGCCGGAGCTCAGGAGCAGCGGGCCACCGTTTCGCCCCTCCTGGAGCCGCTCGTCGAGCGGCCGAGTCAGGAGGTCCCCGAGGTCCTGCGCGGCCCCCTGGGAGGTGTGCAGGGCCGCAAGCGCCTCGCCGGCCGCGAGGCGCTCAGCCTGCACCTGCGCACCACCGCGTCGCGCGAAGAGCTCGAAGCCCTGGGTGCCCACGTGCGCACCCTGCGGGACGGCATCGCCACCGTCACCATCCTCCCCGAGGATCTGGCGGCCCTGGCCGCGAGCCCGGACGTCTCCTCGATCGCCCTGCCGCGGATGACCCATCCGACCCTCTCGAAGAGCCTCCCCGACACCGGCATCCCGCCGCTGCGGACCTTCTCCAACGGCTCCTTCACGGGCGCGTCCGGCGCCGGAGTCGTGGTCGGAGTCGTCGACTCCGGAGTCGATTTCGACCATCCCAACTTCACGGACGCCCAGGGGCACACCCGCATCGCCTTCCTGCTCGATCAGAACACCGGGATCGAGTGCACCGCCGCCACCATCGACGCCGGCCAGTGCACCGAGCAGGACGACCCGGCGGCTTTCGGTCACGGCACCCATGTCACCGGCACCGCGGCCGGCAACGGCGCCGCTCCGGACGAGAACGGCCTCACCCAGAGCCACGTCGGCGTCGCCCCGGAGAGCACCATCGTCTTCGTCAAGACCACCTTCGCGAGCGACGACATCATCGACGGCCTGGAGTACGTCTTCGCCAAGGCCGACCAGCTCGGCCTGCCGGCGGTGATCAACCTGAGCCTCGGCACCGACATCGGCGCCCATGACGGGACCGATCCGATGGAAGAGGAGATCGACAGCCTGGTGAATGCCAAGGCGGGACGTGCCGTTGTGGTGGCGGCCGGGAACTCCCGGGGCGACGCGGTCCACGGCGAGGTGAAGGCCAAGCTCAATACCTCCGTGGCGGGACCGACGATCTTCGTCCCGAGCTACACCGCGATACCCGGCGCCGGCAATGACGTCATCATCGTCTCCGGATACTACGCCAGCACCGACGACATCAACGTCCTGCTCATCTCGCCCACCGGCGAGGCCTACAACCGCTCGCTCACCAACTCCGGCTGCGCGCCCGAGATCAACGGCTTCGACGGCACGGTCCAGATCTGCAACAGCAAGATCTCCAACCTCGATCAGGGGACGACGGCGCGGGAGATCGCGATCCTCATCTACGACGGCGTCGCCAACAAGCCGCCGCGCAATGGAGCCTGGAGGATCAGCCTCACCGGCAATACCATCGCCGGCACCGGCGAGGTCGACTTCTGGATGGGGAGCAACCTCGGCGACGGGAGTGCTCCGCCCTACTTCTCGACCCTGGTGGACACGTACGAGACCATCGGCATCCCGGGGACCAGCCATCAGGCGATCACGGTAGGCGCGCACATCACGCGCGTCTGCTGGGAGGATTACAACGGCAATTCCCAGACCTACGCGAACAACTACTCGCTCGGCGACATCGCTCCGTTCAGCGGCTTCGGCCCCACCCGGGACGGCCGCGCGAAGCCGGAGCTCTCGGCGCCCGGCATGGGTGTCGTCGCGCCCATGGCGGCCGAGGTGAAGAACGGGATCATCAACGCCGGGTATGGGAGCCTCGTGGTCAACGACTACTACCTCCTGCTCCAGGGCACCAGCATGGCGGCCCCGCACGTGACCGGTGCCGTGGCTCTCCTGCTCCAGAGCAACCCGGCCGCGACCAACGCCACCCTGCGCTCGCTCCTCTCATCCAGCGCGCGCGACGACTCCTTCACCCGCCAGTACGACAGCGGTATCTTCCTCTTCCCCAACTCTGCCTTCGGCGCCGGCAAGCTCGATCTCGGCCGCTGGGCCTTCGTCGACGACTATGAGACGAACGACCTCCCCTCCCAGGCCTATTCCGTCATCTCCGGCCAGGTTCTCTCGGGGTATGTGGAGCTGCCGGCCGACGTGGACTACTTCCTCCTCCAGGGGTTGCAGGCGGGCGATACGATCAACGCCAGCCTCACCAGCCTGCCGCAGGACTACGCCCTCGCCTTGCAGGCACGGCTGATCTCGTTCGACCACTGCAACCTGGGCGGAATGACCACCAAGTCTTCCTCGAACCTGGTGGGCACGGCGAACGAATCGATCGTGTACGTGGTTCCGACCGGCAACCAGTTCGGCCAGGGACTGCCTTCCTTCATCCGGGTGACCTCGTCAGCCGGGGCGACGAGCAACAACGACAGCTACCAGTTGAAGGCGATCCTCACTCGTCCGGAGACCGCGAGCACCCACAACAGCACGGCGACCGCCCAGAAGCTGCCGAGCTTCGTGGAGATGAACGTGGCCGGCGCGATCTCGGCCGGTGAGCAGGATTACTACAGCTTCGCCATCCTGCCGGGAAA
>Ga0134121_10003423_pt1 | contig 13271 bp, 15 predicted proteins | sample KB301_FD_96463 | JGI IMG/M metagenome (GOLD analysis project Ga0134121, IMG submission 96463) | Terrestrial soil microbial communities without Nitrogen fertilizer from Kellogg Biological Station, Michigan, USA - KB3-0-1 | ecosystem: Environmental > Terrestrial > Soil > Unclassified ...
ACTGACGGCTCACTCGCTCCGTGTTTCCCGATGTACTCGGCCACGCACGATTGGGGCGTCGTCGGCGATCACAAGTTTGACGTCAAGCAGCTCGATGCGATGAAACAAGAGTGCTCGCAGCATTGCTTGTCGACGTGCAATTATATCCTCGGCTACTGCTACGACACCGCCCGCGTGCTGGGTTGGATCATGAAGACGGCCAAGGGTGGATTCAGAGGCGTCGAGAGCTTCTAAAGAGTTTTAGCCACGAAAAGGCACAAAAAGCACAAAAGTAAGAATTTCTTATTTTGTGCTTTTTGTGCCTTTTCGTGGCTTGTTAATGGGTGATTCGATCGAGTTTCTTCACGAGGTTAGTCTTCCCGGGGGCGGAGGTTTTGGAGACTGCCAGGCGCAGCGAGGTTAGTAGTTTTTTCAAATCCGCGCGTTGTTGAGCGGCGTATTTGTCGCCGCCATTGTCGTTCGCGAAGGTGATGACTTCGTCTGTCAAAGCTTCTGTTACGTTTTTGAGAGCTTCGGATGCGTGTGCTCCGGTAGGGTACAAACCGAGGTATCTTATTTCGCCTTCCGACAGAAAGAGGCGGCAGACTTCATCACCTTCGCAATCTGATGGTGGCCACATCTGCGATGCTTCCCACGCAATCCGTCCCGCGATTGGCAACGCGTGATATTTCTTTTCCAGGTTCCAGAGCACGTCCGCGCGTAGTTGGTAACCACCGGCAAACTCGTTGTTCACCACTTCCGTCGCGTGCGCCTTCACCCATTCACGATACGGCGATTTGTCAGATGGATATGGAACACTCAAGGCCCAGTTAGCGAGCGCGAGAGTTTTCAAAAGCTCAAACTCAGCTCGCGTGCTCACGTCTTTGGCTTCATTAACTGAACTCACAGCGAGGTTGTAGATTTCCTGCCGATCCGCAAACTCCGTGTTTTCAGCTTTCAAGCGCGCTTCGATGATCTGGCGCATGAGCGCTTGCCGTTTACTCACGCTGTAGTCGAGCAAAAGACCACCGAAGAGCCAGCCAGACTGGCCGTTGGGCAGGTCGACGCGATACCAGTAGTCAGTCTTGCCGCCGATCGTGTCTTGATTTGTCGAGCGTGCAACCGCGTTCACGACAGTGCCGAGTTTCAGTCGCACGACTTCTTCAGCCGCGACCTGCGGCGCCTTGCGCGCGCGCATCGCGGAGACGGTTGTGATCCTCGCCTGCACAGCATCAAGCTTGATCTCTTCTGTTTGGGCCACAAGCAACGATGCGTGACTAATTGCGAGCACGAGCGCGAAGATTAGGTGTTGGGATTTCATCACGTGGTTCATATATATCATTTCTGTTAATCTTCCGGTTCGATTTTCCGGGCGGTGGAGGCCTAAGTGGAAAAGAAAGAAGCATTGAAGGACGCCAGCAGCCAGTATGAAGTCGAACGTCGCGCGCGTTACGGCGAGAGACCGGGCTTCAGGATCAGCGAGCTTCAGATTTCGCCGACGCAAAAAGTGCCGTGGCACCTGCACAACAACGTCGATGATACTTTTTACCTCGTAGCCGGAAAGATCCGTTTATTCCTGCGAGAACCTGACGACGATATACGACTCGCGGCGGGCGACAGTTATCGCGTCAAGGCGGGCCGGCCGCATCTGGTGACAAACGATGGCGACACGTCCGCAACGTTTCTGGTTTTGCAAGGCATCGGGGAATACGATTACGTGCCGTTAGGTTAAGGAGCAGACATTGATCGATCTCAATTCCCAATTCGAATACTGGAACACCGCCGGAACACAGAAACCTTTCGCGCATCCGCTCAATCTCAGACGCATCCGCCAGTGGGTATCTGATGAGAGCACCATTCTCGATTATGGTTGCGGGTATGGACGAATTTTAGGAGAGTTGTACAACGAAGGTTACGAGAGTCTGATCGGTTTGGATTTCTCACCCGCGATGATCGCCGCCGCCCGCGCACAATATCCGGAGATCGCATTTGAAGTTGTTCAATCCTCCACTATTCCGTTGCCTGACGCTTCGGTTGATGGCGTGCTTTTGTTCAGCGTTCTAACTTGTATTCCAACTGACGAAGGACAACGAGCGCTTTTGAAAGAAGTGAATCGTGTGTTGAATCGCGGTGGGCTTCTTTATATCAGCGACCTGTGGTTACAAACAGACGAACGAAACCTCACACGATACGCGCGTGACGAACAGAAATATGGAAACTACGGAGTTTTCGATCTTCCTGAAGGCGTCACTGTGCGTCATCACGATCCGAAGTGGATCGAAACCCTCACTAGCGACTTCACGAATGTTGCACTCGATGAAATTGAAGTCGTGACGATGAATGGAAATCCCGCCAAAGCTTTCCAGTGGTTTGGAATCACTGGGGAATAGTTTTCTAACGCGAACATTCTTGTAGTCGAGATCGTTTAGAGCAACGTCCATTCGACAGAGGAATACTCCGTCACTCAGTTATCAATTCTGCGTTGCTGAATTGGTTTTGAGAGGGAGGTTGGAAATGTCTCCTTGGACCAGTGCCGTGATTTGTGTTTTGTTGTTCTCGAGCGGTCAGTCACAGGCTCAGCAAGTTGATCCAGTCACTAAGAAAGACTGGAACATCACGCAGGCATACATCGACGTCTTCAAAATTTTAGAAAATCAAAATACCTGTAGCGAGTTCTATCGCGGACCACGCACAGCGACGATAGTGCTCAATGGTTTTGTCAGACGAGTGAAGTCGCAGTCACTGGTGCGCGGCGTGTCGTTTGAGATGGCGGGGAGCCCGCGGATTATTCGCGATCCGGTAACGGGCGCTTCGTATCGATTGTTTGAGAAGACGATGGTGAACACCAACGGCTCTTTCTATAAGCGCCGCGCGGATCCGCTGCGCAAATTTCCCTCGGATGTTGGGAATTTCGCGCCCGGCAGTCGCGCCGCGCGAGCGTTGATTCTATTACACGAGCTGGGCCACCTGATTCAGGCCGAGAATGGCGAGTGGCTAATTCCTGACGACGGCTTTGACAACACGCAGAGCAAGGCAAACACCTTGCGCGTCCAACAAGTCTGCCGCAAAGAGTTGAATGCACTGAATTAGCCACAAAAAAGCACAAAAAGCACAAAGTAACTAATGAATTCTGCTACTTGAATTCAAATAAATATCTGTGCTTTTTGGTGGCTAGTTTGAAGCTATCCAGCCACTCGCGGTGACGAATTCCTTTGTCTCGGTGCTGATTGTGATTACGTACGCGCCGGCGGCGCCGACGTGGCGGTTAGGGCCGAAGATGAGCTTTGGGGTCAGACCGGTGTCGTATTCGTAGAGACCTTCCAACGCTGTAACGAGTTGCTCGCGGCTTAAATCTGCTCCGGCGCGCTTCAATCCCTCGACGAAAGTCTTTGCCGCCGCGAGTGCCGCAAGCTGCGCCGCCGCATGTTGTGATGGGAGCTTGTACTTCTCAGCCAGTGCTCGATATTCAGCGACGCCGTCTGCGGTCACGTCAGCGGGCACCGTCGGAAACGCGAGGAACACTTTTTTCGTAAACGGCGCAGGGACCTTCGCTGCCAGATCTCGTGACGTCAACGCACCAAGTGACAAAACGTTCGGCGTCCACTCAATCGCACTGGCCGCGCCGAGAAAGCCGACGATGTCACTGCCACCGAACATGAATACCGTTGCCGTCCCTTCGCCTTTCAACTGCTGCGCAAGTTTATTCGCGTCGAATGTGGAATAAGACATCTTCACGATATCCGTCCAGCCCGCTTCCTTAGCACGCGCCATCGCTGCGTCTGCCGCTGCTGAGGGCAATTCCGTAGTTGGAAACAGGACCACCGTGCGCTGTTTCTTCGCACCGAGCTGCTGATCCGCAAAGTTGATTAAAGCTGCTGCCTGTTCACCCACTCCGGGTAGTAAATAGAAAACGTAACGGTTAGGCGGGTGCTCGACTTGCGGCAGCAGCGTTGCAGGACCAATGAAGGGAATCTCCTCCTCGCGTGCGAGCGCGCCGATTTCCTTGTCTGCGCCGGCACTCACGCCACCGATGAATACGAAGAGCTGGTTCTGACTATTCAAATTGCGCAGACTTGTCGCTGTATCCGCGCCGGCTTCGGTGAAATGAACTTTGATTTTTCGATTGTAGATGCCGCCACGCGCGTTCAGATCTTCGAAGTACGCCGACATGACCTGACGTATAGCCTGGCCCAATTCCGCCAGCGCCGTGTTCGCCGGCAGCGGCACGCCTACGTCGATGCTTTCCGCAGTGAGTCCCGGATCTCGATCAAATTCAAGTCGCTTGATGTAGGCAATGAGATCGTTCATGTCCTCGATCGAGAGACGATAGCGAGGCATGGCGACGTTCAGATCGTTTCCAGCAGGATCGACACCGCGGACTACGGCAGTCGTAAACGACGATTCGTTGAACGGTCCGTGTTTGCGTCCGCTTGGATGTGTGTGACCGTACGACTTGGTGAGGTTGGACCACGTGAGGTTCCCGGCCGCGACCCCACCTTCCGTTTTACCTTCACCCCTGCGCCCGTGACAGCCGGCGCAATTGATCGTCGCCGCGGGCACTTCCAAATCACCAACCATCGCCATGAGCGCTTTCTTACCCGCAACCTCACCGCGCAAAAAAATAGCGCGCCCCCGCCGCTCCGCCGCTGTCAGAGGTCTCGAGTCCGACGATGATTGAACTGTTGAAAGGAAAAGTGCGGCAGCGATCAAGATGGGTATATGAAGACGCATTGCGATAAGTTACTGTATTACACCTGAAAACTCAGCCACAAAGAGGCGCAAAAGAATTTTCTTTTGTGCTTTTTGTGTCTTTTTGTGGCTAAACTTCTTCTCGATCCGAACCTAATCCTCAGTCGGTGGGTCTATAGAGTGCGCTCGCGTGAACGTTTCTTCCACTGCCACAACCCGGCAGTGACTTCGGTTGGCAGGCGATGGCCCAACTGTCGCGCCAACACGCAGAGCTGTCCACGATGATGTGCCTCGTGCGCGACAAAGTAGCTGAGAAAGTGAAGTAGATCGGTCGGGAAGTTTTGCCATGTTGCCGCAGGGATTTTGCCGCCACGCTCCGCGCCGAGCCGCATCACGTCAATGATGCCTTTGCTGCTGCGTTCAAGCGCGCGCGCCAAGTCTTTTGGTTTGACTGTGCGAGAGTCGACAGCCCTCGGCACCGCGACGCCATGACTTGCAGCAATCATCTTGATCCACATACACCTCGCGTTGTGAATATGCGCCGCGAGTGAGCGAATCGTGCGGCGAGACGAGCCCGGAATATTCATGGACCACAGCTCGAGCGGCAAGTTCTCGATGAGATACACCGTGACACGGTTGTTCGTGCGCCACGCGTCGATCATCATTTCAATCGGGATCGGCATAGTTAGACAGGATTACAGGATTCTCAGGACTAACATGATAAGAAATCTTGTTAATCCTGAAAATCCTGTAATCCTGTCTAACAAATGTCTAAGCCTTGCGGCGGATCGAGTAGAGTCTGTGCTCCGTGCGTATCAACAACCGCTCGCCAACCAGCGCCGGTGAAGCCTGGGTGAAGTCGTCGAGCTCATTCACGTGCGATAGCTGAAACTGCTCCCCCGTCGTGACCACAAACGTCTGGCCCTCTTCACTCAAACAAAACAGTTTGCCGTTGTAGGCCCACGGCGACGTCGTGAAATTAGTAGCGGCGGGATCGATGCGTGTCTTGTAGGTTTGCTTTCCCGTCTTCGCGTCAAATCGATTCAGGATGCCGGTCTCGGTGAGGGTATAGATCGCGCCCTGATACGCAAGGGACGACGGCAGATACGTCCCACCGCGCGGCTGCGACCAAACTACGTACTGGTTCGAAGTCTCACCTTCTTTGAGTGTGATATCGCCAGTGGCGCCCGGACGAAGCGCGAGCAAAGCACGACCGCGACCACCATTAATATAAAGCAGACCGTCATAAGCGAACGGCGTCGGCACCGGCGTCAGGGCCATCCCTCTCATACGCCACAACTCTTTTCCCTGCAAATCGTAACTAACCACCGTCTCTGGCCCAATCGTCACGATCTCGGATCGCATTTGATTGCGCCAGATGAATGGCGTGGCCCATCCGGAACGTTGGTGGGGTGGTTCTTTGCCGCCGAGATCCCGTTCCGTGCGCCACATCTGCTTGCCCGTTTGTTTATCGAAGGCGGCGACGTATTGCTTTTTCTGGTTGTCGCATACGACGACGAGCATGTTTCCAGCGAGGGCCGGCGAGCTACCGCCGCCGAGCTCAAGGTAAATCGGATACGACTCGAGCGGCGTGGTCCAAACCTGGTTGCCCTTCAAGTCAAACGCCCATAGCCCGAGATTCGCCACGTAGACGTAAATAAACTTGCCGTCAGTGACGGGCGTCTCCGAGACAAAGCTATTCTTCCGATGACGCCCACCCGGAGGTTGTCCGGTGAAGAACTCTTTGCTCCATTCGACCTTGCCGCTTTTCAGGTCGAGGCGGTAAAGCAGGTAGTGCAGCTTTACTTCGTTCGGCAGCTCGATGTCGCGCTCGTTCAGGCGCTTTATGATCTCCGCCATCGAGAGTCCCTGCTTTTGTAGTTCAGCGGCGTACTCGTTGCTGTACTCGGTGCCGGTCTGCGGTTCCTTCGACTTGCCCTCAGTTGTAACGGTGGTGATGTAGACCTTACCTCCAGTCACGATCGGAGACGACCACCCGCGCCCGGGGATCTCCTGAAACCATTCGACATTCTCAGTCTTCGACCATTTGTCGGCGAGTTTTGCATGTGTGCCGACAGGATTCGACTCCGGCCCACGAAACTGCGGCCACGCCTCCTGCGCGCTTGCGATCGCCGAAACCAACAAGACAAGACTTGCCGCATTCAAAAGAGTGTAGACTCTGCGATTATTTTGTAGTGTGCTCATCAGCTTCTCGAAAGGTTTTGGATTAACTACAGGACGACGCTTAGGTACGCACCGGCTTTGAAATAAGTTTCTGTGCAGCCACCACCTAAGCCATAACCTCTTTAAAGGTTGTCAGAAACTGCTTCATCTCCGCGTCGGTGCCGATCGTGACGCGCATGAAATTTGGCAGGGCGGGGAAGAGACGACCGACTTCGACTCCGCGAGTGCGCATGGCACCGAGCACGGGCCTCACCTCGCAACGAAGATCGATCATCATGAAGTTCGCATGTGATGGGATGTATTTGTAGCCAAGCGCGTCGAGCTCTGTGCAGACGCTCTTTTTGACTTCGCTGTTCAGTTTGCGCCCGCGCGTGACGTGCTCGGTGTCCTTCAAGCTCGCGAGCGCTGCCACGACCGCCATGATGTTGACGCTATCGAATATCTGATGCGTTCTCATTCGGGAGATGTTTGCGTACTGTGTGACGCAGTAACCACAACGCAGACCGGCCATGCCGTAGATCTTTGAAAACGTGCGCGCGACAATCAGGTTTGGATACTGCTTCACGAGCGGGATCACGCTTTCATAGTCTTTGCTCTCGACGTAATGATGATACGCTTCGTCGACCAGAACGATCGTCGTGGGTGACAGCTTCGCGAGGAAGTCTGACAGCTCGTTACGCGGCGTGATGCTCGCCGTCGGATTGTTGGGGTTGCAGATGTAGACGAGGCCAGCTCCACCTGCAGACGCGAGCATCTTCTTTAAGTCGTGACTGTAATCAGACGTGAGATCGATCTTCACGACTTCAGCGCCCGCGACGCCGGCATGACGCGCGATTGCTTCAAACGTCGGATTCGCGATGACCAGCTTTTTATCCCGACCCGTAAACGCAGCGGCGCACAGTTTCAAGATCTCACCCGAGCCATCGCCAAGCAGCACCTGGTCCACCGGAACGCCGTTCATTCGCGCCAGCTCTTCAGCCAGCATGTCAGCATTCTCGTCCGGATAACGCCATGCGAGACTGAAGCCGTCCGTCATTGCTTTCAAAGCCGCAGGCGATGGACCGTACGGATTCTCATTTGAGCTGAGGCGGACGATCGACGCGGGCCGCAATGACGCTCGCACTTCGTCGCGTGACAAGAGTGATGCATAAGCCGCGCCGGCCGCCAGAAATTTAGAGAAGCTACGACGAGAAAGAGTGTGGTTGGGCATGATTTTCTTCCTCTGATTAGTTTTGCCAGTTGATCATTACGACGAAACGCTGATTTCGGCAAGGAACAATCTCAAAAGCTGCGGTGTCTAACTTCACAATGTTCCCGGATTTCAATTTCGTTGACTACGTCATGGTACTCCTTGGACTCCTCTTATGTTTTAAGAGAGTGGCGGAGATGGAGCGTTACCACGACCTCAGGGTAATTATTTTCACCTCAATATTCGGCGCCATCGTAGTCTTTTTATTGCTCGCAGTGGCTGCGAGGTTCGAATTCCATTACGACTATTTTCAAGGTCCTGACTACTTCACCGTGTCAGAGATGTAAAAACTTTCCGATCCGCGAAGCAACGCAAACCCCATCTCACTGAATCTCTGCACCTGAAAGAACAAGCGGTCTAACTGGCTCCCCACACTCACAAACTGAAGTTCAAAAACAAATAGGAGAGAGTGATGAAGCTCTATCGTTTCGTCGAGAAGATTCTCGTCCTGGCGCTGGATTGCGAATACGGGTATCACAACTCCTTCCTTCATCGCTTACGACTCAAAGGTGCAGAACGCACAGGGAATCGATCTCTCGACTATCGGTGTCGGGCTCGATCTTAACAATGATCTGCTGCGCACCCTGGCGCGGTCCGGACGCGGGCTGTATCACTTCATCTCTGACTACAAGGACATTAACAAGGTGTTCGTCAACGAAGTGCAGAGTCTGATTTCTTCGGTTGCAAAGGATGTTCAGGTAAGGATTGAGTACGGACCAGGTCTGCAACGTGACCTCCGTGTCTTTAACCAGCAGAACCCTCGTCGCGATTGCGGTGGGTGCAGGTAGAAGCTCGCGAAGCGAGCGACAGCATAAAGCCTGGGGCGCGAGCCCCAGGATCACGAATCAAAAATCCTTGGAGCCCGTGAAACGGGCGACAGCCTGGTACATATTGGGCTGTCGCCCGCTTCGCGGGCTCACATTTGTTTTCTAATTTGATCCTGGGGTTGCGCTCGCAAAGCCTCGCTCCACCCCAGGCTTTATGCTGCCGTCCGCTTCGCGGACTCGATTACTAATGCTGCAACTCGCGATACCACTGTTGCAGGACGTAGAACGCTTTCTTTTTCTCGCCGCGATTTGAGATCAGGCCCTTGCGGTTCCAAAAGTCCTGGATCTTTGGCAAAGGACGGCGTGGGGAGCGGAAGTCTGTCAGGATCCACGGCGACGTGCCGCGCAGAAACGGAATCTTCTTCAACATCGCGATCTGGTGTTGGTAGATGCTTTCCTGATACTCCTCGGTCCAACGCGTCGCTGCATCGCCATGAGACCCGTACAAAGCATCGCCACCAAACTCACTCATCACCAGCGGCTTCTGATACTTCGAGCGCCACTCCAGTCGGTCGGCTTTCTCGGGCAAGCCATCGTACCAACCGACATACTCGTTACACCCAAGCACGTCGAGATACTCACCGAGCGGATCATCGATCATCTGCGTCGTCTCATTAATGTAATGACGCTCCATCGCCGCTGACATCAATCGACTCGAATCGAGACTCCTCGCATGCGCGATCAAATTCCTGAGAAACGCGAGGCGCGCATCACTCAGCGGCGTCTCATTCGCCACCGACCAGATTACAACCGCCGCCCGGTTCTTATCGCGCGCGATCATCTCACCTAGCTGATTGCGCGCGTTCTCGAGTGTCGCCGCATTCTCCCACTGGATGGTCCAGTAAACGGGAATCTCTGACCACACGAGAATCCCCATTCGGTCAGCCTCGCGAATCATAAACTCATTGTGCGGATAGTGAGCGAGTCGAACGAAATTCGCACCGAGCTCTTTGGCCCAACCGAGCAGCGTTCGCGCATCCTCGCGGCTATATGCGCGCCCTCCGCGCAGCGGCGCTTCCTCGTGAATGCAGACGCCATGCAGGAAGATCGGACGCCCGTTCAGCAGAATGTCATTGCCTCTCGTCTCGATACTGCGAAACCCGATCTGATCGCGCACTTGATCAGTCTCAGCTTCGACTATCACGTCGTAGAGCTTCGGACTTTCTGGAGACCACAGCTTCAGATCCGCATTGAAATCGACTTCAGCAAATCCGCGCTCATCCGTGTTAAAGGTTTTAGTGATCCCTGCCTCGGGAATCCGCACAGTAACTCTCTGCTTTAGCCTCTCACCCGCGAGCTTCAACCATCCGCTCACGCGTTGCCGCGAGCCTTTCTGAAGCTGGATCAAGTAATCGTGTACAAACGTTGCCGGTGTCTCGATGAGCTTTACTTCGCGCGTGAGCCCGCCGTAGTTCCACCAGTCAGTCATCAACGTCGGCACAGCATCAAGACGCCTTTTATTATCGACTTTGACAACAAGAAAATTCCCGGTATCCCGAACCAGCTTCGTGATCTCGAAATTAAATGGTGTGAAGCCGCCTTCGTGCTGACCGATCTTCTCGCCGTTCAGATAAACATCGGCGAAGTAATTCGCAGCGCCGAAGTAGACGAAGACGCGCGTGTCCGGCTTGCGCTGGTAATCGAACGACTTCTTGTACCAGACCGTGCCTTCGTAAAAGAACAACTGGTCTGACTGCGTGTTCCAATCGCCCGGAACATTCAGCGTCGCCGAGCTATCGAAGTCATACTCGATCAGATCGGTCTTGGATTTTGGTCTCGCATTTTTGAAGTAACCGTTGTCGCTCGGTTGGTAACGGTAGTTGTAATAGCCCGACTCGTAAGGATCGACAATCGTCTGCCACTGGCCATTAAGACTGACCGTTTTGCGTCCGTCGGTATTTGCGATCAGACCGATCTGCTGTGCTTGTACCGCTGGTACGAGCAGAAGGATAAGTAGGATGAGTAGTCTCATTGGTGGCGTTCAATATACAGGATCTCCAAATCCGACGTTGAAGAAATAGCTGCCACAAAAAGGCACAAAAATCTCAAAAAGAGCTCTTGTGCATTTGTGCCTTTTTGTGGCTAAGAATATCTTTGATTGATGCGACAGCGGCGTGTGGAAGTTAAGGATCGGATGCAGTCGAGCTACGTCTATTTCTGCACTGAGCCTGCGGGGAGGAACTTCGATCCTGAGTTTCAACCGGAGCTTACTCCGAAGGAGATGCTCGAGCTCGGCGTGTTTGGTGGGAAGTATATGACTGACTGCGTCGCTGAGTTTCCCGCGTCGTGGTTTCGTCGCGCGAAGCTCTGTTCTGAGCATCACGATCCGAAGCTCAACTATTTTGGTGTGAACGCGTCAGTGCCGCTTTCCGTTTGGCGCAAGAAGGGCTGGATTTATCACGAAGATCCGCGCGGCTGGTTTCAGTGGTACTGCCGTTACTACATGGGACGCCGCTGTCCTGATGATGAGCGACAGATCAAACGCTGGCGCGCGATGCGGCGTCACATCGCTCAGATCAAAAAGCACTGTCCGAAAGGGGAGGTCGAGTGCCGTCCGCGGCAACGCCAGGCTTTACTCCACTGGGCCTACGACTCACGCAAGATCTAACCCCTTCGGAAACGCATCGACGATGACATTGAGCTCGAGGTTGTGTTCGAGTAGTGCTTTGAGTCCGGCAAGCACCCATGTGAAACCGCCGGTGGAATCAAGCGCATCTTTCACTACTTTATCTCCGTCGCCCTTGAACCCGTAGTTCTTGATCGTGACGTAGGTCTTCTCGTCTTCGTAAGGAGTGAAGGTCCATTCGACCGTCGTCATCTCGCCGTAGTTTCCCCACTCGATCACGATTCGCTTATTCGGTTCAATCGATTTAACTTCCACGTCGACGGAAACGTTGTACATCTCCCACGTCCAGGTGACGTGCTTGCCGGCTTCCAACGGTCCCGTGCTCTTCGTGAACCAGAACCTCGACGTGATCGCTGGATCGATAAAAGCCTCGAACACTTCACTCGCGGGTCTGCGAATGAGCATCGCCGCCTTCGCCACAGGCGCTTGGGTCAATTCCAGATTATTCATGATGAGACAGTCTAAACCCTTGACTCCGTGGCGGGAAAGAATAATATCTGTGGCCGATATGTGGCGCTGTAGCAACTGTGGCAACGGAGTTGAAGATAAATACGCTCACTGCTGGCAGTGTGGGACTTCGAAAGCTGTGAAACGGACGACGCAAACTGCGGAGGCCTCACAAAAAGCCGTGCCCGAATTTGCGTCGTACGAAGAGCTTGCTCACGTGCCTGCGAGGCCCATGTGGATCATGCGACGTGGTCCATTACAGCGCATCGTCCTCCTGGTCGGTATTCTGACGGTCTTCAAAATCTTGTCCTCACGCCTGTTCGGCGCCTATGGTGTCTACATGGTGGCAGGCGTAGCCGTAATCGCGCTGGTGCTGATTCTGTGGGGCTTCTTCCACCGCGATCCGAACGAGGGCGTGGGCGTCAAGCTCAACTGAATCAGAACACGAGCGTCTGTATCGAATGCGGCAGGCTTTCGAGCTCGGCGGCCTGGCCGTCCATCCAGAGGAAATAAGTCATCTTCTTGTCAGTCTTGTTCATTACCACCACGGCCACACTTCCATCAGGATTAATGAAGCCGGTTGAGAGCAGAGGACTGCGACTCGGTGAGCTGGCGATGCGCTTCGCGCCGGGGTGGGCGAATTTCGAGATGTGGCCGACGTAGTAATAAGAGTTGGTGTAGATCAACTCGCCGGTCCGAGTGTCGGCGTGCACCGGCGCGAAACAGAAGTTCTGCACGTGATTTGGGCCGCCGGTTTCATCGAGGAGAACGTTCCAGTCGGTCCAGCCGACGGTGCCGCTGTTGAAGTCGTTGATCATCGAACGTCCATACAACTCGCCGAGCGCCCAATCCTTGAGTCTTTCAGCTTTGAATGCGTCGGCACAGCCTTCAGTGAAGATGAGATGTTTGTCGGGAACCGACTCGCGCACGAGCTTCACGTTGTCAAACATCGGCTCGCCACCACTCCACGGCTCGTACCAGTGATAACCAATCCCCCAGACGTACTGCGAGGCTTTCGGATCGTCGAGAATCGTGCGGGCGCGCTGGTAGATGAGATCGCGATTGTGGTCCCATACGATGATCTTCTTCGCGGCGAGACCCTCGCGCCTGATCGTTGGTCCAAGATGATTCTTGAGAAAATCTCTCTCGTCCTCGGCTGAGAAGATGCACGACTCCCACTTCTGCGTAGCCATCGGCTCGTTCTGAATCGTGAGGCCCCAGATCGGTATGCCCTCGCGCTCGTATGCTTTGATGAACTTCGCGAAGTAGC
>Ga0134121_10003424_pt1 | contig 13271 bp, 10 predicted proteins | sample KB301_FD_96463 | JGI IMG/M metagenome (GOLD analysis project Ga0134121, IMG submission 96463) | Terrestrial soil microbial communities without Nitrogen fertilizer from Kellogg Biological Station, Michigan, USA - KB3-0-1 | ecosystem: Environmental > Terrestrial > Soil > Unclassified ...
AATTCTATTGGATGAAATGGGTACCTGTTCGCTTGGCTTTAAGATCATGCAGTTTCCAAGGGCAATGGCGTTTGGAATCGTCCAGTGCGGCACCATGTTCGGAAAATTAAATGGAGCAATGGATGCCACTACCCCCAATGGCTTGTGCTCGACCCTGCATTCAACGCCCTTGCTCACTTCAAGCAATTCACCGGAGATGAGCTGTGGGATTGAACAGGCGAACTCGGTGAGCTCAATGCTTTTCTCCACTTCCGCCCGCGCTTCGTCGATGGTCTTTCCGTTTTCTTCATGGACAAGCTGCGAAAGCTCATCCATATTTTTTTCAAGCAGGACTTTATACCTGTACAAGACCTGCACACGTTCTTTTACCGGGGTTGAACTCCAGCCCGCAAAAGCTTTTTGAGCAGCCTGAACAGCATCGTCGAGTTGTCCGGCTGATGAAAGGGGCACCGTTGAAATGATGCTTCCGTTGAGGGGGCTGAGTACTTCAAGCGTCTTTGCAGCGCCGTTTGTAAAGGCCCCGGCGATGTAATGTTTTACGGCCGGATATACGCTCATCTTCTTGATTTTTGACAAAAATACAAATACAAGCGAGGTTTCAGCAGTTCCGGGCAAAGGGGTGGTGTAAGATTTCACCGGACTTTTGTTATTAATTTCTTAAAATAAATTTGCAAAGGAGCAAGCCGCCACATATATTTGACAAAACTTTTAAAAAATTCTCCCGCCCATCGAGTAAAATTTACTCTTCATTTTCTGAATCTTAATTTTTAACGCGGAGAAACTATAGTCAACTTCTACTTTACTGATTGCACTCTGTACGCAGAGTAACTTATCACTTTAACCATTAAAGCGGAAGCACTATGAATCATCCACAATTGATGACTGACCAGGAGCTCGTGCATGCCTACCAGAAAGGCAACGATCATGCACTTGCTGAACTTCTCATTCGCTACAAAGAGCGGATTTATGCTGTGATCTTCTACCTCGTGCGCAAGCGCGAACTGGCTGAGGATTTATTCCAGGATTGTTTCGTCAAGATCATCACCAGCCTGCGTAAGAAAAATTACGACGAGCAGGGAAAGTTCCTGCCATGGGCGCTCTGCATTGCGCGGAACATCGTGCTGGATTATTTCCGCACACAAAAGAACCGCGTCATGATCCGCGAGACAGATGAGTGGAGCCCGTTTGACGTGATCCCTGAACGGGATGCAAATCCCATCGAGAAAATTATCGAGGATGAAAAAACGGCGGCCGTGCGCATGATGATTGAGCGCTTGCCCGACCACCAGCGCGAAGTCGTAATCCTGCGACACTATGGGGGATTATCGTTCAAGGAAATTTCAAAGCTGCTGAAGATTAACATCAATACGTGCGTGGGCAGAATGCACTACGCTGTGATTGAGCTGCGGAAAATGGCGGGGGTGACCAAGAAAGAATTGCCGAACTGAGCCCGGCTTCAGAGGTAATATGCTCCGGTTAGCTGCCTGTATTCATCACTGAACTGATCAATGGCATCGTGAATAATGATGCCCGATTCATCCATCACGCCGAAACGCGTGGTGAATTCCATCATCACTCTTTTTTCGGGCTTGTCCTGTTTCGTTTTCACCTTCATCATGCGCTGGCAGAACAAACCGTGACGCATTGCGATGTCCATGAATTCCATTCCCTCTTTGTTGGGCAGGATGACACATAGTTTGCCGTCTGCAGACAAAATCCTTTTTGTGCCGAGAAGCAAATCTTCAAATGTGAGCTGGTCGTGATGACGCGCCTGCGAGCGCAGTTCTTCGGGCGGTTTGGAAGCATGGTGGAAATACGGCGGGTTGCTGACGATGAGGTCGTACTTTATTTCACATGCTTCAGCGAATTCCTGGAAAGAAATGTGGAAGGGGAGCAGGCGATTGGGCCAGGGTGATATCCTGAAATTTTCTTTGCACTGGAGAAAAGCTCCCTCGTCGATATCCACTGCATGAATGACGCCGGAAGATTTTTGCGCCAGCATCAACGCCACAATGCCTGTTCCTGTACCGATGTCTAAGATGCGTTGGGAACCATTTGGATTTACCCATGCGCCCAGCAGAACTGCATCAGTGCCTACTTTCATTGCGCACTTGTCCTGGTGAATTGTAAACTGCTTAAACCGGAAGGTGGTTTCGCTCATACATTGACACTACTAAGGTAGAGCGATTCTTTTGAAGTAGCAAGAAGGAAGGCAGCAGGTTGGGATCGCCTGTCAGGGCTGGAGATAAATGTCTACCAGTCCGTCGGGTAAGGTCACCTTGATTTGTTTGTTTTCATCATCAATTTCGTCAATGAAATCATCGTTGAGCGGAATAAGGATTTCCTTCCCGTTTACAATGCAGACTGCAATCTGTTGGTGTGGAAATTCGTCAATACGTATGATGGGCCCCAGGTCGCCTGAGGCGGAATCCAGAAGATGAAAGCCGACGAGATCAAGGATCGATTCAACCCCTCGACTCTTCTTTTTTCTTTTCTGTTCCATGAAAACTTCCTGGTTCATGAACATGACAGCCTGTTCCTCATTGTCTACGTCCTCAAATTTGACGATGACGTTCCCGCCTTTTTCAAAAATATTTTCTACGGCAAATGGAATGTCAATGCCATCGATTTTCATGAATAAAAATTTTTCCTCCAAAAAATCATCGTCACCTGATGCAAGAACGAGTTCGCCTTTGTAACCGTTGAGTTTGCTGATGAAACCGATTTTTTTAAGCTGAAAATTTTCTGACTTCATAGGACGAAAGTAGGCAAGAGCGGGTAAATTAATTCTATTATAACAGCCCGACCTGACAGGTAAGGTTAGACCTGTCAGGTCAAGCTTCTATTATAATATCCCGACGCGAGAAGTAACGTTCGAACTCAATGGTAAATATTCTAATATAATAGCCCGACCTGACAGGTAACGTCCGACCTGACAGGTCAAACTTCTATTACAATATTCCGACGCGAGAAGTAACATTCGAACTCAATGGTAAATATTCTATTATAATAGCCCGACCTGACAGGTAACGCTCGACCTGACAGGTCGTATTCTATTATTTTGGTTCTCCGCCTGCAACTAATTCCAAAATAAAAAATCCGCCCTGATTCTCAGAACGGATTTTTTTATTTGTCTATTGTCTATTGGAGACTGTTTACTATCAACTATGCCTGTGCTTCACCTTCTGCCGGAGCTTCAGCGGCAGGAGCTGCAGGGACTTCACCTTCAACAGCAGCCGGAGCTTCCGGCTCTGGCGGCGGTGTATTCTTGACGCGCACTTTCTCTGCAATGGCTTCGCGCTTCTTTGCTTCATCAGCAAGGCGGGCCTGCATCGTCTTGGTAGATTCACCCGCTAAACGCGAACGTTTCTCTTCGATCTTGTTGTGCTTGTTCTCCTGCCACTTCTGGAACTTCTCATCGGCTTGCTCCTGTGTGAGTAGTCCTTTTGCAATTCCACGCTGAAGGTGGCGTTTGTAAATGATTCCCTTGTAAGAGAGAATGGCCTTGGTGGTGTCAGTCGGCTGTGCGCCTTTGCTGAGCCAATCCAAAGCTTTCACATCGTCAATGTGAATGGTTGCGGGGTTCGTGTTGGGGTTGTATTTACCGATGACTTCGATAAACTTACCATCCCTCGGAGCACGACCGTCCGCTACCACGATATGGTAATAAGCCTGGTGCTTCTTACCGTGACGTGCTAAACGAATTTTTACTGGCATTTTGCTTTAAATTTACTTTTTTGATGGTTCTTCTGTCCCTTTTCCCGAGTCATGTCAGGATAGCCATTCTCCGCTGGCTTTTTGAAAAGGGACGCGAAGATGCTATTCTTTTTTGAAATGACAAAATGGGAATGAAGATTCTATTCACAATCACAATAGAAGTGTTTTGGAGCAGGTGTTCCTGCAGCATAAACCAGGTTCCCTCCCGTCGCTTAGCCTCGCCTTCGCGAAGCTTCAGCGAAGCACGGCCGGGGCTATTTTAGAGAGACCGGTGCATTCAAACAGACAAGTAAAGATGTCAGTTATTGAATGATCAGCTTCTCCATTGTGATGACTTTTTCAGTTTGAACTTGCACAAAGTAAACCGAAGCAGGTAAACCGGAGATGGAGGTTTGCGATGATGAGGAACTAACAGGGGGCTGAATAATGATTACTTTTTCTCCAAATGCGTTGAAGATCTCAATGCTTTTAATTGTCAATTGCCAACTGCCAACTGTTAATTGCCAGTACAATAATATGTTTAAAATTTCTCCAAAACAACTCCTTGCACAGTTGTCCTCAAATAATACCTTTGCAGCCCTTTTTTAAAAACTGAGAAGGTTTTACTATTCGAAAAAAGAAACTAACCACAAACATATTTCAGGACTATGGACATGTTGATCTACCTGGTGCCGGCAGTTGCAATTTTGGCGCTTATTTACTCCTCAATCATCACCGCACGCATTTCAAAACAGGATGCGGGAACCGACAGGATGAAGGAAATCGCAGGATTCATCGCCACCGGAGCCATGTCATTCCTGAAAGCTGAATATAAAATACTTGCCGTTTTTGTTGTCATCGTAGGCGTCATGCTGGGCATCAGCGCTGATGCCGACACTTCCTCGCCGCTCATTGTGCTTGCATTCGTTACCGGAGCATTCCTGAGCGCGTTCGCAGGATTCATCGGCATGCGCGTAGCAACCAAGGCAAACGTCCGCACCACACATGCTGCAAGGACAAGTCTGTCAAAAGCATTGAATATTTCCTTCTCAGGCGGAGCCGTGATGGGAATCAGCGTGGCTGCGCTTGGTATCCTCGGCTTGAGTTTATTGTTCATGCTGTTCCAGCATATGTTCAACAGCAATGCTGAACTGGGTGCGCCATTGAAACGGGTACTTGAAGTACTTACAGGATTCTCACTGGGAGCAGAAAGCATTGCACTCTTCGCCCGTGTGGGAGGAGGAATCTTCACCAAAGCTGCCGACGTAGGTGCCGACCTGGTAGGTAAGGTTGAAGCAGGAATTCCTGAAGATGATCCACGCAACCCCGCCGTGATCGCTGACAACGTAGGCGACAACGTAGGTGACGTAGCAGGCATGGGCGCTGACCTTTTCGGGTCTTATGTGAGCACTGTGCTTGCCACCATGGTGCTGGGCGCATCTGTAATCATGAGCAAGGAAAATCCGGATCAACTGGGTGGACTCTCGGCAGTCATCCTTCCGCTTATTATTGCCATCGTAGGTTTGGTATTTTCAATTGTGGGGTCATGGTTTGTACGCATTAAAGAAAATGGCAATCCGCAGAAAGCCCTCAACATGGGCAACTGGGGAGCGATTGTGTTCACAGCCGCTGCCTGCTATTTTGTAATCACCAAAATGCTTCCGTCTACATTCTCTATAAAGGGAATTCAGTATACAAATGTCGATGTCTTTTACACGGTCGTCATCGGGTTGATCGTGGGTGCGCTCATGAGCCTGATCACGGAATTCTATTGTGCCATGGGAAAGAATCCTGTGATGACCATTGCAAGACAATCTATGTCTGGCGCAGCCACCAACATCATCAGTGGCCTGAGTGTTGGTATGATCTCTACAGCGCTTCCGATCCTTGTGCTCGCAGGAGGTATCATTGCTTCCTTCAGCGTGGCGGGAATTTACGGTGTGGCGATTGCCGCATCCGGCATGATGGCTACAACGGGGATCCAGTTGGCGATAGATGCTTTCGGACCGATTGCCGACAACGCAGGAGGTATTGCAGAGATGAGTCATTTGCCAAAAGAGGTTCGTGAGAAGACGGACATCCTTGACTCGGTGGGCAACACAACAGCAGCCATCGGAAAAGGATTCGCAATTGCATCTGCCGCTTTAACTTCATTGGCATTATTCGCTGCTTTTAAGGAAATTACTGGAATTGATGTTATCGATATTTCCAATGCAAAAGTGCTTGCAGGTCTGTTCATCGGCGGCATGATTCCGTTTTTGTTTTCAGCGCTGGCCATGCGGGCAGTTGGACGTGCGGCCAATGCCATGGTGGTGGAGGTGCGGAGGCAATTCAGGGAGATCACAGGTTTACTTGAAGGTAAAGAAGGCGTGGTGCCTGATTATGATAAGTGTATACAGATATCCACTTCTGCGGCTTTGCGCCTGATGTTGCTTCCTGGTATCCTCGCAATTGCTACTCCGATCATTATTGGTTTTGGTTTTGGAAAAGACGGTGCCCAGGTGCTTGCTGCAGTGATGGCAGGGGTTGCTGTTGCCGGAGTGCTCATGGCAATTTTCCAAAGCAATGCTGGAGGCGCATGGGACAATGCAAAAAAGAGTTTTGAAAAAGGTGTAGAGATTGACGGCAAGATGTATTACAAAGGAAGCGATCCGCACAAGGCTGCCGTTACCGGCGACACTGTCGGGGATCCTTTCAAGGACACCTCAGGTCCTTCGATGAACATCCTCATCAAGCTGACTGCCATTGTTTCTCTCGTCATTGCTCCTTTGCTGAACAAGGGTGGAGAAGGAAAAACGGCGGAAGCAGGCGCACCGGTATCGAGTGAAGCAGCCATACCCAATGCCGATATCAAGACGTTGAAAGGTGAATATCCTGTCGACGCCGGGCATTCTTTTGTTTCCTATTCCATCAACCATTGGATGGGCAAGGCACACGGTTCTATGCCTGTTGATTCAGGATTGATCGTCATGACAGGCAATCCCGCTACATCCTCAGTTTTCATTGAACTGGATGCAACGCACATGAGCTCGGGAAGTGACAACAGGAATGAAACCATGCGTGATACCGGGTGGTTCTTCACTGCTGCATATCCAAAAATCGTTCTGAAGACCAATGGCATCGATGAGAAGTTCAGCAATGGAAATCACTATTCGCTCAACGGAGAAATTACGATCAAGGGAATTACAAAAAGCATAGCAGTGCCGTTTAATTACCTCGGAGAGAAAGTAACTTCATGGGGAACAAAGGTGTATACCTTTGAAGGTGAAGCAACCATCAACAGGAATGATTTCAATATCGGCAAACCCAACCTCGAATTCCTTGGCGACGAAGCCAGGATTGAATTCACTGTCGAGTCAAGCATAAAAATTCAGTAACAAAAGCAAACTCAAAATGAATCCGCCCCAAATTCCAGGGCGGATTTTTTTATTTATAGCTAAGCGAATGAATGGTAAATAATTTCCTGCGAAAGGTTTACAGGCTTAATAATAATTCAAAATCAAATTCTAAAATCTCGAAATCCGAAAAAAAAGATGAATGCTAAAATTAGAATATAAAAAATCCAGATTTGTGAATCAGATTGCAAATGGATATATAGTTTTAGATTCAAGTATTTCGTTTTTGTGTCATTTAATATTTTTCCTTTTGGTATTTTTTCGGATTTCGAGATTTCACCATTCGAAATTGTTTTTTAGATGGTATCTTTCGCTCCCTTTTAGCGGATATGACAGAACAGCAAGCGAAAAAGAAAATCGAACAGCTCAGCAAGGAACTGGATGAACATAACTACAGGTATTATGTTCTCGATGAACCCAGCATCAGCGACTTTGAATTTGACCAGCGGCTAAACGAGCTGATGAAGCTTGAAAAGGAATTCCCTCAATTTCTTTCAGCCGAATCTCCTTCACAGCGCGTAGGCGGACAGATCACCAAGGTTTTTAAAACGGTGAAGCACAGGTACCCGATGATGTCGTTGGGCAATACCTACTCCCAGGATGAACTGCGTGACTTTGATGAGCGCGTCAGGAAAACACTTGACCATAATTATGAGTACGTCTGCGAACTGAAATTTGACGGACTCTCCATTGCCATTTCTTATAAAAAAGGGAAGTTATTCCAGGCGGTTACGCGCGGAGACGGCGTTCAGGGTGACGAAGTGACCACCAATGTAAAAACCATCCGCAGCATTCCGCTTGACCTGGGTAAAGGAGATTACCCTGATGAATTTGAAGTGCGCGGGGAAATCTACATGCCGCTTGCTTCTTTTAAGAAGATCAATAAAGAGATCACGGCGCAGATGCAGGAGGATGGCTATGACGAAGAAGAAATTTTTGAAAAGATCCTGAAGAACCCGCGCAATGCGGCATCAGGAACGATCAAGATGCAGGATTCGAAAGTGGTCGCTAAAAGAAACCTGGATTGTTTCCTTTACACCTTGCTGGCCGATGACATGAAAATTGATTCTCATTTTTCTTCTTTAAAGAAAATGAAACAGTGGGGATTTAAAGTTTCAGAGCACGTAAAGCTCTGCAAGTCGATCGACGAAGTATTTGATTACATCAACCTTTGGGAAAAAGCCCGGACGAAACTTCCGTTTGAAATAGACGGCATTGTCATCAAAATAAATTCTTACGAGGAGCAAAGGCTGCTTGGTTATACGGCCAAGAGTCCGCGATGGGCCATTTCGTACAAGTACAAAGCTGAAAGTGTTTCGACGAAATTACTTTTCGTGAGCTACCAGGTCGGGAGAACAGGGGCGATTACGCCCGTGGCGAACCTGCAGCCTGTGTTTCTTGCCGGCACGACCGTGAAGCGCGCATCGCTGCACAACGCCGACCAGATTGAAAAGCTTGACCTGCATGAAGACGACTACGTTTTCGTTGAGAAAGGCGGGGAGATCATTCCAAAGATCACGGCTGTAGACATAGCGAGGCGGGAAAAGAATTTCAAAAAAGTAAAATACATCGAAACATGCCCGATATGCGGTGAAAAACTGGTGCGCAAGGAATCCGAAGCGAACCATTATTGTCCGAATGAAGCCGGCTGCCCTCCCCAGATCAAAGGGAAGATAGAGCATTTTATCTCGCGCAAAGCGATGAACATTGATTCCCTTGGAGAAGGCAAGGTGGAAATGCTTTTCGACAGCGGTCTGATCAGGACTCCGGCTGATCTGTATAAACTCAAACACAGCCAGCTCCTGGGACTTGAAAAAATAATCCAGGTTGAAGAAGGCGAAAAGCAGAAGAAAGTTTCGTTGCAGGAAAAATCTGTTCAGAAAATTCTTGCGGGCATTGAAGCTTCGAAGGAAGTTCCGTTTGAAAGAGTATTGTATGCGATCGGGATCCGCTATGTGGGTGAGACCGTCGCCAAAAAACTGGCGCTGCATTTTAAGAACATAGATGCACTCATTGCTGCATCTGAGGAAGAACTGATAGAGGCCCAGGAGATCGGGGATAAGATTGCAGAAAGCATTTTGGCTTTTTTCAAAGAGAAGAAACACCTGAAGATGATTGAACAGCTCAAGGCTGCAGGACTCAACATGGAAATATCGGAATCCGCGGTACCGAAAAAAATAAGCAGCAAGCTGGACGGATTGTCGTTTGTGGTGTCAGGTGTGTTTGCTAATTTTAGTCGCGACGGAATCAAGGAAGTCATTGAACAGAACGGTGGAAAAAACCAAAGCGGGGTAAGTGCAAAAACAAATTTCCTGCTGGCGGGCGATGAAGCCGGTCCAAGCAAACTGGAGAAGGCAAAGAAGCTTAACGTGAAAATTATTGATGAACAGGAGTTTGCCAGGATGATAAAATAGCATGCTACGGATTACGAATTTATTCTAATTACTAATTACCAAGAAAAGTTTATTTTGACTTCATCGTAGAAGGTAAAGTTGTTGTTGAATTAAAAAAGGATGACCGGTTCTTAATCTCTAATATTAACCAGGTAAATAATTACTTGAGAACCTCCGGACTAAAGCTCGGTCTCTTGATAAACTTCGGAAAGACTGATGTGAAATTTAAAAGGATACTAAACTTAATATGAGCGAATAGATTTGAATTTTGTTCATTCATAATTCGTAATTTGTAATTAGAATTAATTAGCAATTGGTAGAACAGGAATAATGATAGAATCGATCAGAAAAATATTAACCAACTACCGCCTCAAGAGAGATCTGGCTGATAATAACATCAGTCACGAGACCGTCAATTTCGACGCCGCGAAAAAGATCGGCCTGCTGTACGACGCCACCGAGTCCAAAAATTTTGAAGTTGTAAAAGAATATGTGAAGGACGTGCGCTCCCGGCAGAAGGAAATTTTAGCACTTGGATTCGTGGATAAAAAAGTGTTGCCGCAAAACCAGTTTGCACAGTTGGGCCTTGACTTCTTCACGAGAAAGGACCTCAACTGGCAGCAGTTCCCGGTTTCGCTGGAAGTTTCCAATTTCATAAAAGAACCATTCGATATCGTAGTTAACCTTTCTGACAACGCAGTATTTCCCTTACGTTATATTGCAGCCGTTTCGAAAGCGAAATTCAGGGTCGGGAGGTTTGATTCATCCAGCGTACCATGTTATGACATGATGATTGAAGCATCGCCGGAAACAGACTTAAAACAATTTATTAAACAAGCTGAAGATTATCTCAGAAAAATAAAATCAAGATGAATGTCAGCAAACTAAAAGGCACTGGGGTCGCTTTGGTAACCCCGTTTCACAAAGACGGCAGCATTGATTTCAAAAGTTTCCGCAAGCTCATCGACAGGATCATAGATGGTGGCGTTGAATACCTGGTTCCGCTGGGAACTACCGGTGAATCCGTAACACTTACCAAGGACGAAAAAAGGGCTGTGCTCGACATGGTCGTGGAAGTAAATGAAGACAGGGTGCCTGTGGTGCTGGGACTTGGCGGGAACAACACGCAGGAAATCCTGCACATGATGGAAGATACCGACTTCACCCACATCGATGCCATCCTTTCTGTGTCGCCTTATTATAACCGTCCCTCACAGCGTGGCATCTACCAGCATTATAAGATCATCGCCAACTCAGCGCCTGTACCGGTCATCCTGTACAATGTTCCTGCACGAACAGGCAGCAACATGGATGCTGAAACCACGCTTGAACTTGCGCACGACGTGAAGAACATCATCGGTATCAAAGAAGCTTCGGGGAGCATTGAGAAGGCCATGAAAATTATTAAAGGGAAGCCGAAAGATTTTTTGGTGATCAGCGGCGACGACCCGCTGGCCTTGCCACTCGTGGCATGCGGAGGTGACGGCGTGATTTCAGTTTATGCAAATGCAGTCCCCAAAGACTTCTCTGAAATGATCAGGGCGGCGCTGGAAGGAAATTTTGACAAAGCACGGAAGCTCCATTACAAACATCTGGAAATGATCCATGCCATCTTTGTAGACGGAAATCCGGCTGGCGTGAAAGGACTGCTCAGCGTAATGAATATCTGCTCTGAATACCTGCGCCTTCCGCTGGTACATGTTACTAAGCCCACCTTGAATAAATTTGAAACCATGCTCGCGGGTTAACACTGAACAGGCGCATAAAAAAATTACCATGAAAAAAATTTACATCTGTGTTGCAATGCTTGTTGCAAGCCATTTTTCCGGTGCGCAATCATGGCAATCCATGACAGACATACCGCTGTCGCTGGCATTTCCTGTGGTCGTGGAACTCCGCGGTGACATTCATATGATCGGTGGCGGATCCAGCGCAGGTACGTCCAACCTGCACCTTCGATATGCTCCCGCGACCAATTCATGGGATACCCTGGCACCTGTTCCATATTTGGCCCAACAACCTGCAGGAGCTGTTGTGGATGGCAAGATCCATTTTTGCGGCGGGGGATATCCAACTACCGGTCAGCGCCTCGATCTGCACTATTATTATGATGTTGATTCGGATGCATGGTTCCAGGCAGCGAACATGCCCGGAGCAGTAGCCATTCATAAATGTGCGTCACTGGATGGGAAGCTGTATGTGATGAGCGGACAACCGGATAAATCTCTTTGTGAAACTTATGACCCTGTTACCGATACGTGGACGCAGAAGAATCCACTTCCCGACATGGATTTTTGGTATGGCGTAATTGTATCAGCCAACAACAGCATTTACAGGTTTGGAGGCGGAGGTTATACAGCGCCTGCTACTGCTGCCAACGTCTACGATAAGGTGAACGACACGTGGATCAATATACCACGTCTCCCTGTTGCCTTGCACGGCGCAGCAGGGACCAACATCGGCGATTCGCTGATATGGATTATGGGAGGATACAATGGGGGAGACCTGGACGAAGTGTGGATTTATGATATCAATGCGCAGACTTATACACTGACCGACTCTCTCCCGATTCCGCGCTCCTACCACAGTGCAGTTAATATTGGAGGATGTGTGTATTCAGCCGGCGGAAATCACAACGGGGCGCCGCAAGTGGAAGTTTCTCTTTTGCAAAACTGTTCTCCCAATTTTACGGCAGTACAGGAGACTAAAAGCGGAGATACAAAACCATATTTATTTTCAGGAACCTTTTCGCACCTTCAAGTTCAGCTTACGGAGGGTTCCAAATCAAAACCATCCGCAGTAAAAATTGTGGACATGCATGGACGCACCGTAGTTTCGCTTCCATTCGGCAAACCCGACGGAAGCTTTTCCTTTAACGGCAGCGATCTTTCTGCAGGAATGTATCTCGTTCTGATTGCCGTCGGAGACAATTCGTATGTGGAACAATGGATGGTGACGCGTTAAGGTTAGATGTTTATGAGTCTCTTGTCGTAGAACATTTTAAAAGTACCTCATCGAAGAACGAATGAAGCCATCCGCTTTTACAAATTGTGATCACATTAATTCTCCAATCGTTTTTTCATTTCTCACGTCTTACGTCACGCATCTTTTCTTTGAATTAGAATTACTTTCGCTTCATGGCTGAACGCCTTTTCGCCGATGTAATCCTGCCACTCGCTATTCCCAACCTGTTGACGTATGAAGTGGGGGAGGACCTTGCTTCCCCGGTAGCCGTGGGAAAACGCGTCATTGTCCAGCTCGGGAAGCAGAAATATTATTCTGCCATCATCAGGAAACTCCACCGCGTTGCACCTTCAGGTTATGAAGTGAAGGAAATCCAGAGCGTTCTGGATGACCAGCCCGTGGTGAATGAAACACAATTAAAATTCTGGGAATGGGTGGCTGACTATTACATGTGCCACATAGGGGAAGTTATGAATGCCGCATTGCCGGCAGCGCTCAAGCTGGAAAGTGAATCAAAGGTGATACTCAACCCGGAACACCAGGTCAGCGAGCTTGAATTGGGCGGGAAAGAATTCCTGGTTTATGAAGCCCTTCAGATCAAACATGAACTTACGCTCAGCGAAATCGCCAAGATCCTTCACAGGAAATCCGCGCACGGCATCATCAAAGAGATGATTGAAAGTGGAGTGGTGCTGGTTTCAGAAGAAGTCAGGGACCGGTATACGCCGCGGCGGGAAACACATGTCAGTCTCAGTGAAATTTACAAGGATGAGAATTTGCTCCACGAGATTTTTGAATCACTGGAAAAGCGCTCTCCAAAACA
>Ga0134121_10003425_pt1 | contig 13268 bp, 7 predicted proteins | sample KB301_FD_96463 | JGI IMG/M metagenome (GOLD analysis project Ga0134121, IMG submission 96463) | Terrestrial soil microbial communities without Nitrogen fertilizer from Kellogg Biological Station, Michigan, USA - KB3-0-1 | ecosystem: Environmental > Terrestrial > Soil > Unclassified ...
GCGATCACCCGCCCGCTCGCCCGGCTCGGCGAGCAAGCCGCCTACGCCATCCGGTCCAGCGCAACGGCAGAGGACTTGCCGGCGGCCTCCTTCGCGGGCCAGCAGGACACGTACCTGAACGTCGTGGGCCCGGCGGCGATCCTCCAGCACGTCAGCCGGTGCTGGGCCTCGCTGTTCACCGAGCGGGCCGTGACCTACCGCCTGCGGAACGGCTTCGATCACCGGAAGGTCCACATGGCCGTGGTCGTGCAGCAGATGGTGTTCCCGCAAGCGGCCGGCATCCTGTTCACGGCCGACCCCATCACCGGAAGCCGCAAGGTCGCCTCCGTGGAGGCCAGCTTCGGCCTCGGCGAGGCCCTGGTCTCCGGCCTGGTGAACGCGGACGTCTACAAGGTGCGGGACGGCGAGGTCGTCGCCAAGGCGGTCGCCACCAAGCGGCTTGCCATCCTCGCCTCGCCGGCAGGCGGGACGCAGCAACAGGCGATCGAGCCGGAGCGGCAGCAGCAGCCGGCGCTGACGGATGCGCAAGTCGTGCGGCTCGCGCAACTGGGCCGGCGGATCGAAGCGCACTTCGGCCGTCCCCAGGACATCGAATGGTGCCTGGTCGACGATGACTTCCAGATCGTCCAGAGCCGGCCGATCACCACGCTGTTCCCCATCCCCGCGTCCGGCGACCAGGAGAACCACGTCTACCTGTCCGTCGGTCATCAGCAGATGATGACCGATGCCATGAAGCCCCTGGGGCTCTCGTTCTGGCAGCTGACGACCCCGCGACCCATGGCCGAGGCCGGCGGGCGGCTGTTCGTCGACGTCACCGAGCGCCTGGCTTCGCCGGCGAGCCGCGCAAGCCTCCTGGAGATGATGGCGAAACACGATCCGCTGATGCGGGACGCGCTGCAGATCATCCTCGACCGCGGCGACTTCATCCCGTCGCTTCCGGACGCGGGTCCCGGCGGGGCGCCAGCGGGCGGCGCGCCAGCCCCGATCGAGACCGATCCGGCCATCGTCGCCGAGCTGATCGGGCGCAGCCAGGCCTCCATCGCGGCCTGCAAGCGCGACATCCAGACGAAGTCCGGATCAGCGCTGCTCGACTTCATCCTGGCGGACATCCAGGAGCTGAGGCGGATCTTGTTCGATCCGAAGAGCCATCAGGTGTACATGACGGCAATCGAGGCCACCTGGTGGCTCAACGAGCACCTGCAGGCGTGGCTGGGCGAGAAGAACGCGGCGGACACGCTCACGCAGTCCGTCCCCAACAACGTCACGTCGGAGATGGGACTGGCGCTCCTAGACGTGGCGGACGCGATCCGCCCGCACCCGGACGTCGTGGCGTTGCTTTCGCGCGTCAACGAGCGAGGTGAGTCGGGGGGCTTCCTGGACGAGCTGGCCAAGCTCGCGGGCGGGCGGGAAGCGCGAGACGCCATCCGGGCCTGGCTCGACAAGTACGGCATGCGCTGCGCCGGCGAGATCGACATCACGAGGCCGCGCTTTCGCGAGCAGCCCGCCACGCTCGTGCCCATCCTCCTCGGCAACATCAAGAACGAAGCGCCGGGCGCCGGCGAGCGGCGCTTCGAGCAAGGGCGGCAGGAGGCCTCGAAGAAGGAACACGAGCTGCTGGAGCGCTTGCGGGCCTTGCCCGACGGAGAGCACAAGGCCGACGAGACCAAGCGGATGATCGACCGTGTCCGCACCTTCATCGGATACCGCGAGTATCCGAAGTACGGCATGGTCAGCCGCTACTTCATTTACAAGCAGGCCTTGCTGGAAGAAGCCGAGCGCCTCGTGCAGGCCCACGTGCTTCGTGACAAGGAAGACATCTTTTACCTCACGTTCCAGGAGCTCCACGAGGTCGTGCGGACAAACCACGTGGATGACCAGCTCATCCGCCAGCGCAAGGACGCCTTCAGGTCGTATCAAGCGCTCACGCCGCCCCGGGTGCTCACGTCGGATGGCGAGGCCATCGCCGGGGCGTACCGGCGCGACGACGTGCCGGCCGGCGCGCTGGTCGGCTTACCGGTTTCCGCCGGGACCATCGAGGGGCGGGCCCGCGTCATCCTCGACATCGCCAAGGCCGATCTCGCAGCGGGCGACATCCTGGTCACCGCCTACACGGATCCCAGCTGGACGCCGCTGTTCGTCGCGATCAAGGGCCTGGTCACGGAGGTGGGGGGCCTGATGACCCATGGCGCGGTGATCGCACGGGAGTACGGCTTGCCGGCCGTCGTCGGGGTGGAGCATGCCACCCGGCTGATCCGGGACGGGCAGCGGATCCGCGTGCATGGCACCGATGGGTACGTCGAGCTCCTGCCGTAGCCGGGCCAGCCCGACAGATCGCTGGACACACGTGGGCATCAGCCACTCCCGGGTCGGAGTTCTGCCAACCTGCGCTTGACCGCCGGCCCATCGATGTGATGGTTGAGCCTCCAGGAGGGCTTCCATGCTCGAGATCATTCTCATCGGCATTGCGGGTGTCTTGGTCGTTTTCGTAGCGATGGCGGCCACACGGCCGTCCGCGTATCACGTCGAGCGCAAGCTCGAGGTCGCTGCTCCAACCGATCTCGTGTTCGGTGTTCTCAACGACCTCCGTCAGTTTGCAGGTGTCTTGGTCCTTTTCGGCTCGCCGTGGGAGAAGCTCGATCCCAACATGCAGAAGACCTTCGAAGGCCCCGCGGCGGGCGTCGGTCAGTCGTATGCGTGGAGCGGCAAGAAAGCCGGCAAGGGCAAGATGACAATCGAAGAGAGCGTCGCTGGACAGAGGGTGAGCGTGAAGTTCGAGTTTGTGAAGCCAATGGCGTCCACGGCAATCTATGCGCTCACCCTCGCGGGTACGCCAACCGGCTCCTCCGTGACGTGGTCAATGCACGGAAACCACAACTTCATTGGCAAAGCCTTCGGCATGTTCATGAACATGAACAGCATGCTCGGCACCGACATCGAAAAGGGGCTCGCCCAGCTCAAGGCCGCCGCCGAAGAGGCCGCGAAGGCTGCCGCTGCCACACCCGCAACGGGCGAGAAGTAGTAGTTGGACATTGGCGGGGCGTCCTCTGCCCTGGAGCCTTCGGTCGGGCCGGCAGGTCGATCAGAAAATCGCCGGCTCATCGCTGACAATGAGTTTACGGTAGCGGTTCGCCCCCGAAGGCGAAGGTAGATCGCTAGTGTGTTAGCGCTCACACGACGGACTCCCGCCGTGCGGGCGATGGCGCTCGGTGCGCCGAGATGTCGCGCGCCGCGCAACAAATCGCAAGCTGGTGCACGGGATGCATCAGGATTCGACTGTAGCGCTCCACCGGAGCAGCCGACGATCGAATTTACCCATGTGAGTTATATTCATGAAGCTGGCTGACGAGCACTTTCGGCTCCTCGTCGAGTCGATCCAGGACTACGCGATCTACATGCTTGATCCCTCGGGGATCGTGCGCTCGTGGAATGTCGGCGCCCAGCGCTTGAAGGGCTACACAGCCGACGAAGCGATCGGCCTTCCGTTCGCGACGTTCTTCACGCCGGAGGACCGTGCGAGCGGAAAACCGGAGCACCTCCTGGCCACGGCGTTGCAGAACGGCCGCCACGAGGATAACGGCTGGCGCGTTCGCAAGGATGGCTCGCAGTTCTGGGCGAGTGCGGTCATCACGGCGCTGTTCGAGAACGGAACGCATGTCGGGTTCGCTAAGGTAACGCGCGATCTGACGGATCGTGCGTATCGCGCGTTTGTCGAAGCGACGCACTCGATCGTGTGGGGCACCGATGCGAGCGGACGCCCGAATGCCGACTCGCCGACGTGGCGCGGGTTTACCGGACAATCCGAGGAGCAATGGCGCACGGGTGGTGCATGGGAGCCCCTTCATCCCGACGATCGACCGCGGCTCGACGAGGCATGGGCCGCCGCGAAAGCGAGTGGCAGCTCGCTCGACGCCGAATTTCGGCTTCGAAGACACGACGGGAAGTACGTGTGGATGGGATCGCGCGCGGTGCCGTTCCGCAACGCGGACGGTAGCATCCGCGAGTGGTTCGGTATCACGTTCGACATCTCGGATCGCAAGCTCGCCGAGCTTGATCGCGAACGGGCGACCGATCTCCTCAGGACGACGCTCCGCAGCATCGGCGACGCGGTCATCGCGACCAACCCCAACGGCCTCGTGACTTTCATGAATCCTGTCGCGGAGCAGCTCACGGGATGGACGACTGACGACGCCCGTAGTCGGCGTCTCGACGAAATTTTTCCAATCTTTAATGAAGAGACCGGCGCAGCCGTGGAGAATCCGGTTGACAAGGTGCTGCGCGAAGGGGTCGTCGCCGGTCTCGCGAATCACACGGTGCTGCAGCGGCGTGACGGATCTCGGGTCCCGATCGACGACAGTGCCGCGCCGATCCGCAGCGACTCGGGGTCGCTCGAGGGCGTCGTGCTCGTGTTTCGCGACGCGAGCGAAGAGAAGCGCAACTACTACCGGCGCATGTTTCTCGCTCGCGCGACCGATGAGATCACTGCCGCGCTCGACTATCGCGATGCCTTGCAGCGTATCGCAAAGCTGGCGTGCCCTCGAATGGCGGACTGGGTCTCCGTAGAGATTCTGGATCCCGCAACCGGCAAGCTCCAGCAGATTGCGGTCGAGCACGTCGATCCAGCGAAAGGCGCGTTCGTGCAGGACCTCGCGAAGCGCTACCCACCCGATCCAGACGCACCGACCGGCGCGCCGAACGTCGTCCGAACGGGACGTTCCGAGCTGTACACCAAGATCTCTCGCGCGATGCTCGAAGCTGCTGCACAGGACGCCGAGCATCTTCGGATCATCCGTGATCTCGACTTGCGATCGGCGATGGTCGTCGCGCTTCAAGGTCATCATGGCGCGTTCGGCGCGATCACGTTCACCTTTACCGGCGACGGCCGCCATTACACCGAAGAAGACGTGCAGCTCGCGGAGGAGCTATCGAAGCGTGTCTCGCTGCTGATCGAGCGGCGTCGGTTCGAGGAGCAGGCCGAGCTGGCGAACCGCACGAAAGACGAGTTCCTCGCGACCGTAAGTCACGAGCTCCGGACGCCACTGCAAGCGATCCTCGGCTACGGCGCGATGCTGCAGCAGAAGATCGCGACCGACCCCGATCGGGCCATCGCCGTGATCATGAGGAACGCACACGCGCAAGCGCGGCTGATCGAAGACCTGCTCGACATGTCACGTATCCTCAGTGGCAAGCTGCGGCTAACGATGGCTCGCATCGACGCGGCAGGGGCGATCAGTGCTGCGATCGATGCCGTGCAGCCGGCGGTGACGGCGCGCAGCCAGCAACTCGCCGTCGATATCGACGATGACCTCGGCTTCATCATCGGCGACTTCGAACGCCTACAGCAGATCGTGTGGAACCTGCTGAGCAACGCCGTCAAGTTCACTCCGCGTGGTGGCTCCATCGCGGTACACGCGTCTCGTGTCGGTTCGAATGTGCGCATCGCGGTAAGCGACACGGGCAAGGGTATTCCGCCCGAGCAGCTCTCTTCTGTGTTCGATCGGTTCCGGCAGGCCAACGGTTCGAGCACACGGGCGCACGGTGGCCTCGGCCTCGGGCTCGCGATCGTCAAGTACCTCGTCGAAGCGCACGGCGGAACGGTCACGGCGGAAAGTTCGGGACCGGATCGCGGCGCGACGTTCACCGTGATCCTGCCGGCGCAGCTCGACGCGCTCGCAAAGGCCAGGTCTTCCAGGCTCGTGCCCGCAGCTCTATCCGCGAACGCACTCAAAGGCGTTCGCGTGCTTCTCGTAGACGATGATGACGACACGAGGCAATACATCGCGGATGCACTCGGCGCAGTCGGCGCGCGCGTCGAGCAAGCCCACTCGGCGGGCGAGGCGCTCCAGCGATTGCAGCAACAGCGTCCGGACGTCTTGATCAGCGACATCGGCATGCCGCACGAGGATGGCTATCTCCTGATTCGCCGGGTCCGTGCGCTCCCGCCAGAGCGGGGCGGTAACGTTCCGGCCATCGCGCTGAGCGCGTATGCTGGGCGCGCGGACGTCGTGAAGGCGCAAGAGTCAGGTTTCCAGCTTCACGTGTCGAAGCCCGCGACGATCGAGCAGCTCATCGAGGCGATCAAGAGCTGTACGCCATAGCGCCGAGGTCCAGGCGGCCATCGCCACATACCGTCGCGGTCCCGAGCGATTCGAGGCCGAGCTGGCGGCGAGGTCAGGGTCAATCGGGCAGCGGGCATGATGCGCCGGTGCGGCAGAGCTGGAACAGGAGCGGCTGGCCCGGCGGGATCGCGCAGACATACCCGGTCACCGCGCCGTCGACGGTCCCGCCGTCCTTGAAGCTGGGGCCGCCGGGGTTGTGTCCGCAGGCGGCGGTGACCAGGCCGGCCTTGCCGGGGCGGTCGCGGATGAGGAGATCGGTCACGGTATAGCTGGCGCCGGCGCTCAATCCGAAGCGCGGGCCGCAGCAGGCCACGGGCGCGACCTCGCCGCCAGGAAAGCCGGTCGTCTCTTGTAGCGTATTGAACAAGGCGACATAGATCGTGTCGGGGTTTGTCATCACCGGTCAGCTTGGGGACCAGTTTCACCGGATCACCGGAGTCCCGGGGACCACCCCGCACAGGCTCCCTCCACGGACCGCAGGCGAGGTCAAGGGTCGCCGCAGGCGACGAGCGCAGCGAGCTTGCCCTCGACGGAGACGAGGACCGTGCGACCGAAGGCCACGCGGGTGGTCCCTCGTCACCGGTGGAGGTCGGGACCCGGGTCCGGTGGCGCCGGTGGTTTCGGTACCCTCGAAGCCCGGTGGTGACATACTCTCCAGCGTATGATGATGTGGAGTGTCTACCTGGGTACAATATTCTTTTTCATTGATCTTTCACCCCGGGACGTGACGCGGTGGACTCCACGTCGATCCGCGTACGCATCCCACGGCCCGTGTTCGAGATGGTTCGTGGCCCTGGTGGGCTATTCGAGCGCGTCCGAGGTGCTGGCTGCGGTGATGGCTTGGTCGTGCCAGTGCTCCAAGATCGCGAGGTCGGCGCACGCTTCGATTCGCGCGTCGTCGTCCTGGCTCAGCGCGAGTTGCCGGCGCGCGAGTATCCGCCGCAGGGCGGCACGCGCCTCGGTCAGCCGACCTTTTAGCACCGCCTTATCCACGAGCTGCTGCTGTATCTCGGGGCTTGCTTCCAGCAGGACTTCGAGGATGTGCTGCCTCCGGGCCGCGGTCTCCGGATCGTCGGCCGTGCCGATCCTCCAGAGCAGATCTTCGCGAGCCAGCGTCGACATCGGCAGATACGCTAACATGGCCAGCACCCACTCCAGCGGCCGGCGCGGCGCCACCCATCGACCGAATTCATCGAGCGCACGACCCGACCGGACCATCAGGAACGGGACCAACTCGTCGCGGAGAGGCAGCTCGTTCGCTGCGATCCACACGAAGCGGTACCATTGCGGTTCGACCCGGTAGCACCCCGGCGCGAAGCGCACAGCGCTGCGTGAGGCGTGCAGCCACTCCGGCAGGTGCGGCGCCACGAGCCACAGCGGCTCCTCGCCCAGCCAGGACGAACCCTGTTCCTCGAGCCGCTGCACCTGCCTCGCCTGCCGTACGAGTAGAGCTCGCTCGACGACCGCCCGATCGAGGTGATTGCCGGCCAGCTTCAGGTCGAGCATCACCTCGTCATGCGGCCGCGCCTCGGGCCACGGCGCGCCCAGGTGCTCCAGCAGATGCGGCTGGCGAATCACGAAGAAGCCGTCGCACGTCAGCGTCTCCGGCCGGATCTCGGGCAGAGGCTGCCAGCTGACCGCACCGCCCGTGATGTGCTCCGTCTCCTCGGCGAACGTCCGCCGGGCGAACTGCTCCGGCTGCCCGATGGCGCCGTCGACGGGGCCGCAATCGCTCAGTAGCTGCTCCAGCCGGATCTCGGACGGCTCCCGCCATCCGACCGCACCGCCCGTGATGCGCTCCGTCTCCTCGGCGAATGTCCGTTGGACGAACTGCTCCAGGTGGCCCATGGCACCACTGATAGTAACTCGACCACGATCTCCTAGGAGGAGCCCGCGGCACATCGCAGGGTCGAACGGACAGCCCAAGCACCATCGGCGCGCGGCCGCACGTGCTCCAGCCCGTATTCCGACAGGATGCTGCGAAGCTTCGAGTCTCGCAGAGCACAGATGCTCATCGCGAGCACTGGTCGTCGCAGCGAAGGGCGAGCGAGTACCGGGCAACGCATCAGCGTGAGAAGCGGTGGTATTCGTACGGGAAGTGGTGCGCGGACGCCCGGTTCACGCATGTGCACACAGTGTGATTGCGCACTCGCACTCGACGTGCGCGGAACGACTTCGATACAAAGGACCTCATTCCAGACGAAGCAAGCAATCACACACCCGTACGCTCGAACCAGCCGACCGCACGGGCGGCACGTCGATCTGCAAGGCATCTTCACGACGGCTTCACATCGTATCGCTACGGTGACGCGTGCATGACCCCAAAAACAGCGCTCTCGATCATCGCCCAGGCTTCGGCCCTGAGCTTCGCCGTTTCGTGTTCGTCGCCGCAGCACACCTCGAATGCATCGCCCGTGGCGAGCGCGAAGCCGGAGCCGGCTCACAGCCGGTTCGCCGGGGCGGTGACCGCACTGGCCGACAAGCTCGAGGCGAGCTACGTCATCCGCGACATCGGTGCGCGCTACGCCGCGCGGCTGAGGACCAACCTCGCCCAGGGAGCCTATGATGCCATCGTCGATCGCGAGGAGATCGCGGGCCAGCTGGCGCATGATCTTCAGGCGGTAGCGCCCGACGGCCACCTGCGGGTGGTGATGGACGCCAGCTTGACGCCCGACGGCCACCTGCGCGCGCCCGGTGGTCCTGGCGCGATTCGTGGCCCTGGTGGCCCCGGTGGTCCGGCTCGGCCGCCGGCGATCGGGGACATGGCGTGGCTCGCCGATGGCGTCGCGTATATCCAGTTCAACGAGTTCCCCGGCGACCCGAAGACGGTTGCGGCCGTCGATCGCTTCATGATGGACCACGCGAACGCGAAGGCCATCATCATTGACGCGCGATCTCATCACGGTGGCGGCACGACCGAGATGAACGTCATGCTGCCGTACCTCTACGCAAAGGAGACGACGCTCGTGGACATGGATGCCGCCGAGCGGGTCGTTGGCGACCACGGCGGCCCCACGAATGGCGGTCCGGGCCCCGGCGTGGTGCTCGGCTCGCCGGATCAGCTTCGCGGCCACGACATCTCGACCGAGGACGTTCGAAGCCTCCGCGTGATCCCCGGACCGCCGGGCCTGCTTCGCCGCGAACACGTCGCGATTCCGCACCCGACCGAGCATCGGTTGTTCGCCGCGAAGGTGTTCTATCTGACGTCGTCCCGTACGTTCTCCGCCGCCGAGCACCTGGCGTTCGCCTTCAAGCTCACCGGGCGAGCCGTGCTGATCGGTGAGCGCACCGGGGGCGGCAACCACTTCGGTGGCTGGGAGTCGCTGGGCGACGGGCTCTCTGCCTTCATCCCCATTGGCCGCACGCTCGATCCGGTCACCGGTGCCGACTGGGAAGGCGTCGGCGTGGCGCCCGACGTCGCCGTCCCGGCCGACCACGCACTCGACGAGGCGGTGCGCCGCGCGACCCAGCGCTAGAATCACCGCCGGGAATGCCTGTACTCGCTTCGAAGCGGTCAAGCTCGTCACGCCGATCCGGATGACCGCGGTGGTGACCTTACGATAGCTTGCGCGAGACCGGGCGTGTTCCACGGCAAGCTGACAACCCCGCTCGCCATCAGCGTGCGCTAGGACGAGCCACTCCGCGATCGACGCGGCCTGGGAGTGAACACCTCGCCCTCGAGCCGGCTCACGCGTGCGGGTAGGTCTTTGTACTTCTCGTCGATGACCGAGACCTGCGCCGACAGCGCTTCCTGGATCGCCTTGACATGGCGCGCGAGCTCCGCCATCAGTGCTTCCCCCCAGATCTCAAGGTCGGCCTTGGTCGCCAGATGCGCGAGCTTCTGCGCGAGTTTCTCTTCGAGCTTCTGCTCGAGCTTCTGTTCGAGCTTCTGCTCGAGCTTCTGCTCGAGCCTCTGTTCGAGGCGGATCTCGAACTGCGCGAGCTCTGCCCGCAGCTCACCGCGTGTTATTGGAGTCGACATATCAGTTGAATCGATCATGACTATACCTCCCCTCGATCCGGAGCGAGAAGCAGATCTCGCAACGATCGCAAGCCAGCGACATTTGTCGTGCACGCATTCGAGCATCGCCAACGTTTCTTCGGCAGAAGCTGCTGCTCAGTGCCCCGCCGGATGACTCTGTGGAACTGACCCAATAGAATTTGACAATGAGACATGCCTGTCGACGCAGCAAGAAGCCTGCCCAGTCATGCCCCATCTGATGCTGCGAGGTTAGCGCGCCTGATTGTCCAACCACCGGCCAGCCGTCCGAAATCCGGCCGGACATCGGACAGCGTAATGTAGCCTGGCTTCCCATAGACATCCTTGATATGCGGCAGCGCCTGCAGCAGGGCGTCGAGAGCGGGTTGGGTTGCATGGCCGCTACTGGATCGCGAGGCAACCGCGCGCGGGGTCGCCAGGTCGGACTCGACAACACTGCTGCCGCCGAGCGCTCCGGTTAGAAGGCCGGGCGGCTCGGATGCATGATACCGGGGCGCTCCGCTCCCCGCGTCGAGGAGCTGGACGTGAAGCGCTCGTGGTTGATCGTCGTTATATGCCTATGGTCCGTAAGCACCGCGCTCGCACGGGACATCGAACGCGTCGAGGTTCGTGGCAACCGTCGCATCGAGGCGGAGACGATCCGCGCCGCCGTCGCGACGAAGGCCGGGCAGGCGCTCGACCCGGAGCGGCTGCGCAACGACCTACGCGCGATCTGGAAGCTCGGCATGTTCGCTGACGTCCAGGTCGTCACCGACGGCGACATCGTCGCGTTCGAGGTCGTCGAGCGGCCCGCGATCCGCAAGATCCTGGTCGCGGGCAACCACGAACTCGCGCTCGACAAGATCGACGAGGTCATCGAGATAAGGCGCGGCGCCATCGCCAGCGAGGTCGCGATCCGCAAGTCGCGCGACAAGATCGCCGAGCGCTATCTCGAGCACGGCTTCCTGTTCGCGACCGTCGACAGCGCGCTGCTCCCCGTCGACAGCGACCAGGTCGACGTCCAATTCACCGTCGACGAGCACGCGAAGATCACGGTCTCCGACATCGCGTTCACCGGCAACCGCGCGATCACCAGCGGCGAGCTGCGCAAGCAGATGTCCACCAGCCCGCCCGGCGCGCTGTCGTTCATCACCGGCTCCGGCGTGTTCCGCCGCGACGAACTCGAGCGCGATCTCGCGCTCCTCACCGGCTACTACTTCGACCACGGCTTCGCGACCGTCAAGCTCGCGCCGCCCGCGCTGCAGCTGTCGCGCGATGGCAAGCGGATGATGGTGACCATCGCGATCGAGGAGGGACCGCGGTTCGAATACGGCGCGATCGACGTCAAGGGCGACCTGCTCGGCACCCCGGCGCAGCACCTCGCGCTGATCCGCAGCCGGCCTGGCGCGACGTTCGTACGCTCGATGGTCGAGGCGGACCGCAAGGCGCTCGAGGTGCGCTACCAGGATCTCGGGTTCGCGAACGCGAGCGCAGCGCCGCGGCCTCGCATCGACGTCGCGCACCACCGGATCGCGATCGACTTCGAGATCGTGCGCGGCAAGCGCGCATTCATCGAGCGCATCGCCATCCGCGGCAATGCCAAGACGCAAGACAAGGTGATCCGCCGCGAGCTGCGGATCGCCGAGGGCGAGCTGTTCAACGCGACGAACCTCGAGCGATCGCGGCAGCGCGTGATGGCGCTCGGCTACTTCGAAGGCGTCGCGATCTCGACGCACCACGGGAGCTCCGACGATATGCTCGACGTCGACGTCGAAGTCCGCGAGCGCTCGACCAGCACGTTCCAGGCCGGCGCCGGATTCTCGTCGACAGAGTCGCTCTTCGTGCAGGGCCAAGTCGCGATGGAGAACGTGCTCGGTCGCGGCCAGTCGCTGTCGGGCCAGGTCCAGCTGTCGAGCGTGCGCCGGCTCTTCGCGCTGCACTTCGTCGAGCCATACTTCCTCGACAGCCAGTGGACACTCGGCACCGAGCTCTACAACCAGACCACGAGCCTCGGCGTGTACGCGCGCACCTCGACGGGCGGCGCGCTGACGCTCGGCCAGCCGCTTGGGGATCACCTGCACGGCTTCCTGACGTACCGGCTCGAGAACGTGGGCATCACGAGCGGCCTCGGCGGCTTTGCAGGCCTCGGTGCGACGGCATCGCAGCTGCCGGCGCAGGGCACCGCGAACCTGTTCCACGGCGGGTGGACGTCGTCGATCCGCGGTTCGCTGGCGTTCGATACTCGTGACAACCGACTGCTCCCGACCAACGGCGCCTACGCGACCGCGTACGCCGAGTATGCCGGCCGGCTGACCGGATCCGAAAACGAGTTCGTGCGCTACGGCGGCTTCGCGCGGCGCTACCGGCACCTCGGACCGTTCGTGCTGCGACTCAACGCCGAGGTCGACGTCACCCAGTCACTCGACGGCCGCGGCGTGCCGCTCGCCGAGCGCTACCTGCTCGGCGGGATCTCGGATATCCGCGGCTACCAGCCGCGGTCGCTCGGCCCTCACCTGTGGTCGCAGCACGCGGGCGACGTCGGCCAGCCGCTCGATCCGCTGGCGATCGGCGGAAACCTGCAGGTCATCGGCAACGCCGAACTCGAATTTCCTCTGGTCAAGAGCCTGGGATTATCTGGAGTCGCGTTCTTCGATATCGGCAATGCCTACAACCTCGAATCGAGGTTCTGCACTCGCCCGGGCTCCGATACGTGCATCAGCGGCTTCGACGCGATCGGCAGCCTCCGCAAGTCGGTCGGCCTCGGGGTGCGCTGGCTGTCGCCGCTCGGTCCGCTCCGCTTCGAGTGGGGCCTCCCGCTCGATCTCAAGCGCGGCGAGAAGCCGGATGGAGTCGAGTTCTCGATCGGCGGCTCGTTCTGAGCCCGCGCGGATCTATCGAGGGTGACCAGAACTCTGAAGCGTCCTCTTCAAGAGCGTCGATCGCTTCATCGGCGGAAATAGGCTACGACCTGGAGATGCGCGTCCTCGTCACAGGCGTCACCGGCTTCATCGGCACCCACGTGCAAGCTCGGCTCCGTGCACGCGGACATCTGGTACGAGCGCTGGTGCGACCGTGCAGCAAGGTCGCCGGCCTTCCACCGGAGGTCGAGGTCGTACACGGCGAGTTGCACGACGCGCGCGCGGCCCTCGACGGAATGGACGGCGTGGTCCACC
>Ga0134121_10003427_pt1 | contig 13266 bp, 8 predicted proteins | sample KB301_FD_96463 | JGI IMG/M metagenome (GOLD analysis project Ga0134121, IMG submission 96463) | Terrestrial soil microbial communities without Nitrogen fertilizer from Kellogg Biological Station, Michigan, USA - KB3-0-1 | ecosystem: Environmental > Terrestrial > Soil > Unclassified ...
CCACCCGGAAGAAATTGCGCTTATGCAAATAATATTACTGGCTGTGGAATACCTTATATAGCTCCTACTGCACCTACAGGATTATCAACGTGCGGATTTGATAATGATTATGATAGTACTATATCTGCATGTCATAATTCATTCAATAAGGGCGAAGATTATGTTTTCAGTTATTCTCCTCCTTCAACAATCTGCGTAGACTTTCATTTGTACAATACTCCCTTTGCCTCATTTCCGGCACTTTTTATTTACAATGGATGTCCTAACACAGGCAACTGCCTCGGTTCGTTGACCGGTGCAGGAGGCGCACCAATGGATTTTGACAACATAACGCTCGCAACCGGAAATACGTATTACTTTGTGGTTGAATATGATAGTACGAATCTCACTCCATGCCTCAGCACCTTTGATTTCAGCATAACCCTGAATACAACTTCTCCTCCGGTCTATGATAATTGCGCAAATGCACCCAACGTTCCTGTCAATACTTCAAGTTCGGCGAACTGTGCAGGACTTATTACTTATTATAACAGTTGCGCAACTCCATCTGTTCTGGGAAGTGTTCCGAATCCGGCATGCGGAACATTTACTGACGGCGTTACCCCCGATGTCTGGTTCAAGTTCACATCCACATCCCTTGTTCAGGCGCATACTATCAATGTGAACCCCACATCACCTTATGCAGGTACTGCCCAGGATTTATGCATGCAGATTTATTCAGGTACTTGTGGTGCGCTCGTTCCAGTAGCTGGCGCATGCGATGATAACTCAAGTGGCTTTAATTTGCCGGCACTTACTTTTATTCCTCCTTCAACGAGTACTGTATACTATATACGCATCTGGTCTAATGATGGAACACAACCCGGCAATTTCAACATCTGTGCAATTGTCGGATGCACACCTGCAAACGATTTACCATGCAACGCTGTTAACCTGACACTTGGAATTCCAACCAATGGAGATAACGCCTGCTCTTCAGGTGCATCGGAACCGGGTCCTGCAACCTGCTGGGATGCAAGTACATTAAACACTGTCTGGTATAAATTTACGGCCACATTTAACGGCTCAGTTAATATCAGAACAAGATTATTCTCCCTCTTTGATTCACAAATCGCAGTTTACAATGGCCCATGCGGACCGGCCATGACTCAAATTGGTGGTTATTGTAATAACGATATTACAGAAGGTTGTGCGGGCGCCCAGCGAACCTACAGGCATAGTGTCATCAATGGATTTCCTGTTACAAGTGGGGTGACTTATTATATCCGTCTCGACGGAAGAGGCGCCAATACGGGCACTTTTGAAATTCTTGTCATCGATGCCACACAACCTTTGCCGCCGGTGCCTTTACAGGACTGTGTTGTTGCTCAGGCGATTTGCGGTAATGCTTCTTTCACCGTTGCCGACCCTGGCTACCAGGGAATAGGAAATTATTGTGATCTCGCTGCTTTCCCGGGGTGCTTTATTGGTGAACGCTCTTCGGCATGGTACCTTGTATCTATTCAGAATCCGGCTCCTCCCGGAAGTTTTTTTCAATTCAGTATTAATCCTTTCGCAGGCACAGATTATGATTTTGCAGTCTGGCGCGTAGATGGCGTTGCCAATTACTGCCAGGTGCTGAACAACTACACCATCCCTGGATATTTCCCATGGTTCCGTGGAAGCTGGACTGATACTTATGGGCCTACAGGAGTTTCCCTCTCGTCAGGCTCTGGAACAACCTCCCTGTGCATCGGAGCGGTGGGTCCGGCATTTCATCCAGCATATCCTGTAGTGGGAGGTGAGACCTTCCTCATACTGGTAAGTAACTGGTGGGGTAATACCTCCGGATTCATCATGGATTGGCTGGGCACACCTATCGCAGGAACTCCTCCGGTTCGCTACTGGCAGAATGCCACTGACTCACTTTGGACAAACACCTTTAACTGGGCTCCTTTATGCGGAGGTGTTCCTGACTGCGCCAACCAAATTGGAGCAGTAATTACAAGCAGTTCTCCTTATTCACCTTATATCGCATCCAGCGCAACAGTAAAGGATATTACAATCAACATTGGAGCAACGTTGAGAATGGCACCTGCAGTCACACTTTCTGTTTGCGGTGATTTTACAAATAACGGTACTCTTAACTGTGGTGCGGGATCAACCATAAAATTCATCGGAACTGCCGCCTTACAGAATATCAATGGTACTTTTAGTCCTACGAATTGCTTCCCGAATTTTGTTGTAAATAAAGGTAGCGGCACTGTAAAGCTCAACACAGACATTTATATTTCGGGAAATGATTCTATACAGTCGGGTATTCTGGATAACAATGTGAAGAGTACTTACCTGAACGGGAACTTTTATAACTACAATGGTTCTACCAGCTTTATCAACATGGGCTCCGGGCCCGGAGGAAGTACATTTTCATTTACGGGATCTGCCAACCAGAATTTTACAAACCTTGTAAGTAATCTCACATTTAATAATGTAACTGCATTCCAGGTACCCTCTTCAACAATTACACTCACTGCCGGTGCTTTCAATAATATGATTATCGGAGCTTCAGGGGTACTTACTTTGACAGCGGGCAAAATAGTAACAGCTGCACTCATGGTAGACATTACAAACACAACTCCAACTGCAGTCAATCCTGGAAATATCTTTAGCTATGTGCAGGGAAACCTGCGTAGGGCAATACCTAACGGGTTTGTACCTCCTCAAACTTATGAGTACCCTGTAGGTGAAGCAGTAAAAGGATACCAACGATTTTCACTTACCTATACTTCAGCACCGACAGCAGCCCACACCATTACGGGCAAATTCAGCCAGTGGGGTGTGATGCCTGCAACCGGCCCCGCCGTCATCGAATGTATCACAGCCAATTGGTCATGCTGTGCACCGTATGACAATGGTTACTGGACGCTTGATGCAAGTACAGGTGCAGGCCTCGGAACATATACTGCAAATGCATATCCTCTTGCTGTTACGAATGACATAGGAGCTGCTCCTAACGGTTATTCTATCATGAAGGCCAATTCAAACAACGGTGGAGGTCCTTGGAGTATGCAGGGCAGCTGCGTTACCCCTGGCATGGGTGTGAATCCTGTTTCCAGGAGCGCCTTGAGTACATTCTCTGATTTTGCTGTGGTTCAATACCTGTCCCCGCTGCCGATTGTGTTGCTGAACTTTGATGCCGCACAATCTCTCGACGGAACTGTTCTTACCACCTGGTCGACTGCTTCAGAAATCAACAATGACCGCTTCGAAATAGAAAGAAGTACCGACGGTCATGAAAATTTTAAAGTCATCGGAACTGTGAGAGGCTTTGGAGCAGGCACTACTACTCAGAATCATTATTATTCTTTCAACGATCCGGAACAGTGCAACGGCCTGAATTATTACAGGCTCAGGCAGGTTGACATTGATGGACGTTCCTCGTATAGCCAGGTCGTGGCAGTACGTTGCAAGGAGAAGAGTGATATCGTAACGGTCTTCCCGAATCCATCCAATACCAAAATAAACATCAGCTTCTTTGAAGTTAAGGATGGTAAAATGAGTATTGAAGTCCTTGATATGTTTGGGAATATTCTTTCCTCGAACGTTTATAACGTGAAGAAGGACCTGAACAATATCGAGATGAAAATCGATCAGCTGCCGAATGGCTTCTATTACCTTCGCCTGAAGAATACAGATGAACTGAAAGATAATTCAAGACAGGTTAAATTCCTGAAATACTGATAAAAGTAATTACCGGAAAAATGCCGTCAGCAATGCACTGCTGACGGCATTTTTATTTGCACCCTTTGTAAAGCAGAACAGTTGTCTTAATTTCTATATTTGCGCCCCAATTAATTTTTACATGGACAGAAATTCCGTCATCGGACTTTTCCTTATAGGTATTCTGATTATTGCGTATTCAATTTATACGCAGCCTTCTGACCAGCAGCGGCAGGCTATGAAGCAAGCAGCGGACTCAATTGCCATGGTCAAGAAAGCCACGGAACAGCAAATCCTGCTTGAGAAAAAGTCAGCAGATTCCCCTTCCAGCATTGATACTTCCATCTCCGACTCGGCAAGGAAAGAATCGGCATTGCAGGAGTTTGGCAATTTTTCAAGTGCTGCTTCAGGCACCGTACAGCATTTCCTGATAGAGAACGACCTCATGAGGGTTTCTATCTCTTCCAAAGGAGGGCGTATTGAATCAGTTGAACTAAAAAAATACAAAACATTTGATGGTAGACCTGTAGTGCTGATGAGCGGCGATTCGTCCACTTTTAATCTCTCTTTCCCTGCCCAGAACCGCTCCATCAATTCAACCGACCTTTATTTCACATCCAATGGAATCATAGCAAAGGGGTCGGTGAAAATGATTTCGCTGAAGCTGAATGCTGGGAATAATAAGTTTATTGAATACAGTTATTCGTTGACAGACGGGAGTTACCTCGTCGGTTTTAAGATTAATATCAACAACCTGAATGATGTCATTGCGCCCAATGCCACCTACCTGGCTTTTGACTGGAAAGAACATGTCAATCAGCAGGAACAAAGTATCAAGAGTGAGCGGGCTGCAACAACCATCTACTACCATTTCATGGACGATGATGTTGACAAAATCAGGCCGACAAGCGATGAAGAGCAATCATTAAAGACAAAGGTGAAATGGATTGCATTCAAGCAGCAGTTCTTCACTTCGGTATTAATTGCAGATAATTCATTTGATTCTCCCGTGGTGGAAACCCGCACCGGTGACAAGCAGTCCCTGCACGTAAAAAGTTTGTCTGCATCTTTTGCCATGCCATATGATCACAAGCAGTCGGAGAGTTTTGGAATGCGTTTTTATTTCGGCCCGAATCATTACCAGACCTTAAAAAAGATTGATAACCTGGGGCTTGAAAAGCAGATCGAATTAGGATGGGGAATATTCGGGTACGTGAACAAATTTATTGTGATCCCTATATTCAATTTCCTGAACGGGTTCAACCTCAACTTCGGCCTCATCATTTTAATCCTGACGATCATTATCCGCATCATCATTCTTCCGCTTACGTTTGGTTCGTTTAAGTCGCAGGCAAAAATTAAAGTCCTGGCGCCTGAAATCAAGGAGATCAATGATAAATACGGCGATGATGCCATGAAGAAGCAGCAGGAAACAATGGCGTTGTACAGAAAAGCCGGTGTGAATCCGCTTGGAGGCTGTATCCCCGGTCTTTTGCAGCTTCCGATACTCATTGCCATGTTCAACTTCTTCCCTACTTCAATTGAACTCCGGCAGCAAAGCTTTTTGTGGGCCCATGACCTTTCCACCTATGATTCCATTCTCAACCTCGGGTTCAGCATTCCCTTTTACGGAGACCACGTAAGCCTGTTCACTTTGCTGATGACCATTTCAACACTTCTGTTCACGAAGCTGAACATGCAAATGACGAGTGCGACAAATCCGCAGATGAAATGGATGATGTACATCATGCCTGTCCTTTTTCTTGGCGTGTTTAATAATTACTCAGCCGGGTTGAGCTATTATTATTTCCTCAGTAATATTTTCGGACTGGGCCAGCAATATCTTTTCAAAGCTTTTATCGACGAGGAGGCGATTCACAGGCAAATGCAGGAGAATAAAAAGAAGCCGGTAAAAAAATCCGGTTTCCAGGCAAGGCTTGAACAAATGGCAAAGGAGCGCGGCTATCCTGTAAAAAAAAAATAAGCTGAATTCAATGGCCGGACTGCTTAGTCAATGATTCAATATGCGCTATAACGCCGGCGGCATTTCCGGGTCTGAACCATTTTATTTCTTTGTCTTTCCGGAACCACGTCCATTGCCGTTTTGCATAGTTCCTGGTATGCTGCCTGATCTGAGCAATGGCTTCATCCAATGAAATTTTCCCTTCGATAAAACTGAATAACTCTGTGTATCCCACTGCCTGCAGGGCATTCAGGTGCCGGTATTCATAAAGCATTTTTGCTTCATCGAGCAAATGATGATGCATCATTGAATCAACGCGGCGGTCTATGCGTGCATAAACTTCCGGGCGTTCATCTTCAAGACCTATCTTCATGATGTCAAATGGACGGGTATTTCTTTTGGCTGTCCGCAAAGCAGAATACTTGCTGCCGGTGAGGAGGCACACTTCTATTGCACGGATCAGGCGATGAGGATTGTTCAAATCCACCTGGTGAAAAAATTCCGGATCCAGCTGCCTTAATTTCGTTTGCAAAGCTTCGAGCCCCTGCTCCCTGAATAAGGTATTTAAATTAGACCTGATATCAGGATTGGAAGCAGGCAAAGTATCAGACCCCCGGCAGACAATGTCAACGTATAAACCGGAGCCCCCACAGAGGATGGCGTAATCAGACTTTGAAAAAATCTTTATGATGCACTCAAGCGCATCTGTTTCAAACCTTCCCGCATTGTATTCATCATGAATAGAAAGAGAATTGACAAGGTGGTGTTTTATTTCAGCAAGTTCTGATGGCGAAGGCTTGGCGGTGCCAATGTTCATCTCCCTGAAAAACTGCCTCGAATCTGCTGAAACAATTTCTGTCCGGAAATGCCTGGCAAGCTGTAAAGCCATGGCTGTTTTGCCAACGGCTGTAGGGCCAACGATAACGATTAAATGTTTGAAGGAAGGAATCTGAGAAGAATTTTTCGTCCTGGATAAAAAATATCAGCAATGTGCTTTACACTTCATCTTCATCCTTGGCATCGTCATCCACGATTTCATCCATTTCGCTGTCTATCTCGGCTTCTCCTTCTTCCTTTATTTCCTCGACGCCGGCAGGAATGTCATCATCGTCAACACCCGTTTCAACTTCGACTTCTTCCTCTACATCCAGGACGGGAGCCGTGGTTTCATCAAAATCTTCAGGCTGCGGTAATACTGCCCCGGGTGCAGGCGGGTATTGCTTCGGCGCCTCCCCAACAGTCCTGACACATTTCGGATAAGGCGTACTATTGTCTTCGGTGGTAAGAATTTTAATCAATTCTATCCTGAAAGTCCATTTATCCTGCAAATCGAAGAGGTAATAAATTTTTTGATGCGGGTCAATGATATAGTCGCACAGGCGCGCATTCTTCATTGACGAAACGTTTACTTTATCCTCACCCTTCAGATCACGGTTGGAAATCTCCTTGCCTTTCTTCCAGTAGTCATCACTCATAAAAAAGGATGCAGGCTTGGAGGCGTCAAAGCCTATATAGCTGTGAATCGCATAATGCAAATCTTCAAAAGTTTGCGTTGCTTTTATTTCGATGTCACGCGAGACATCGTCATAATCTTCGAAAGTGATCCTGAATTTATAGACAGCCATTTTTTGAGTTGCGTTGTGAATCCGCGTTCAAAAGTAGAAATAAATCCTGCAGGGAAATTTCGCAGGGAAAAAATTATTCTTTTTTTAATCCACGACTTGTTTCGATCTTGTGTTTCTGCTCCAACCCCAGCTCCCGCCCTTTTTCAAGCATCAGCTCATAGGCCTGGTTAAAGTCATTTGAAATTTTACCATCAAGTATGGCTTCACGAATGGTGTTTTTAATTTCACCTACCTCGCGGCAAGGTGAAATGCCGAAGACGTACATCACATCCTCACCGGTAATGGGTGGCTGCCAGTTCCTTATGCGATCCTTCTCCTCCACTTCTTTCAGCTTGGAGGCAACAATTTCAAAATTCTGTTTATACTTCTTGATCTTATATTCGTTTTTTGTGGTAACGTCTGCGTGGCATAAGGTCATAAGAGCGTCCACATCATCGCCGGCATCAAACAAAAGTCTTCTCACCGCCGAATCAGTTACGACCTCCTGCGCCAATACGATCGGGCGCAAATGCAGCTGTACCAGCTTCTCTACGAATTTCATTTTCTCGTTGAGGGGAAGCTTGAACTGCCTGAAAATATGTTTGACCATCCTGGCCCCTTTGTCCTCATGTCCGTGAAACGTCCAGCCGTGACCAGGTTCAAACCGTCTCGTGAGGGGTTTGGCGATGTCGTGCAGAATAGCTGCCCACCTGAGCCACAAATCATTGCTGGCCTGGCTCACATTATCCAATACCTGGAGGGTGTGATGAAAGTTGTCCTTGTGGCCTTTTCCGTTCACATATTCAACGCCATGGAGCGCAGTGAATTGAGGAAAAATAATATCGAGAAGGCCCGTATCAAAGAGCAGGTTAAACCCGACAGAGGGCTTTGGAGAAAGAATTATTTTATTCAACTCATCTGTAATGCGCTCCGTGGAAACAATTTTTATCCTTTCATTGCTTTTCCTGATCGCGCGGATGGCAGCCGGGTGAATATTGAAGTGCAGCTGCGAAGCAAACCGAATGGCCCGCATCATGCGGAGAGGATCATCGCTGAATGTAATTTCAGGATCCAACGGGGTACGGATGACCTTGTCATGCAAGTCCTGCACCCCATTGAAGGGGTCCACCAGTTCCCCGAAATTGGATTCTGTAAGATGAATGGCCATGGCATTAATTGTGAAATCCCTGCGCCTTTGATCGTCCTCGATTGTACCGGTTTCGACTACCGGTTTCCTGGAATTGCTGCGGTAAGATTCTTTCCTTGCACCTACAAATTCTATTTCAAGATCGTTTAACCTGATCATTGCCGTTCCGAAATTCTTAAAATAACTCACGGGGATGTCTTTGCCCAGGTTCAGCGCCACATTCCTCGCCAGATCGATTCCGCTGCCGGTTACCACGATGTCAATGTCCTTTGAATCACGTTTCAGAAAAATATCGCGGACATACCCTCCCACCACAAAAGCTTCAGCACCCATGGCAAGTGCCTGTTCCGCAATAATGCTGAATACGGGATGGGTAAGATGTTTTTTCATTTCAAATTACAGGAGCGCAAATCTACAAAGGGAGTAATAGAAAGCTAAATTACCTCCTGATAAACTTGATTTCTCCTCCTACGCCCATTTTCAATATGGTGGATGGCTTTGATTCCGTTGCCTCATTTTGCCTGAGTGAAACAACGTGGTCTACACCTGAAATGATTTCCGCACTGACAGACGAAAACGATACCGGCGTTTGCTGTCCGCTGATATTCGCAGAAGTTGAAACGATGGGCTTGCCAAACCTCCCGATGAGCCTCCGGCAAAATTCATCCAGTACGATCCTCACGCCCAGAGACCCATCCACGGCAATCATATTTTTTGCAACATTTTTTGCCCCGCTCAGCACAAGGGTAACAGGTTGTTCACTCAGTTCCATGATCTCATAAGCCTGCTGTGGCACTTCGTTAAAGTATCCACGAAGGCGGGCTGTGTGATCAAGCAGGATAATCATGCTTTTGGAATCATCCCTTCTTTTCAGCGCAAATATTTTATCGACTGCCTTCTCATTCGTGGCATCACAACCAATTCCCCATACCGTATCAGTCGGATAAAGGATCATTCCACCGGCGCGCAACACGACCAGGCACTTATCAATCTCCTTGTTTATTTCATCCATCAGCCGGCAATTTTATTATAAAGCTCCATCATCTGCCCGGCAGTTTTTTCCTGGCTGAAGCCTCCTGAATAAAGTATTCCGCCCCTGATCATTTTTTCCCGGAGCTCCCGGTCACCTAACACTTTCTTTAGTTTTTCAGCAAGCTCGGCCGGGTCATTGGGGTTAAAATATATTGAAGACGGGCCACCTGCTTCAGGCAATGCAGAAGAGGCGGAGGCAATGACAGGGATCCCGCTACACAATGCTTCAAGTATCGGAATTCCAAAGCCTTCATAAAAACCCGGATGTATAAATGCGGTCGCGCACTTGTACAACAAGGGTAATTCTTCAGAAGAAACATCCGCAGGAAATAAAATTTTATCCCGGAGATTATTTGAATTTATGAACGCATTTACTTTTTCAAAATATTTTTTCTTTTTCCCGATCACCACCAGGCGGACATCATTCAACCCGGACATCGCCTGTACGAGCACCAGCAGGTTTTTCCGTTCTTCGATCGTCCCGACATATAGTATATATTTTTCCGGAAGGTTTTTGTTTCTCCTGAACATTTCAATGGAAGTGTCATCGACCTGTTGAGAAAACCTCTTGTCACAACCCTGGTAGATCACGTAGATTTTGTCTTCCGACGTATTGAAATAATACATGATGTCATCTTTCGTTTGCCGGCTCACCGCGACCACAGCATCAGCCTGTTTGCACGCATACCTGAACTTTTTGTAATACGTGTTCCTGTCGATGAACGGGTACCACTCCGGGTGGCGAAGAAATATGAGGTCGTGAATCGTAACGATTTTCCTGGTTGAATAGGGAATCCGTTTGGGAAGTTCATTGCTTAATCCATGGTAGACGTCAAGGTTCTGCGCACGGATATCCTCACTGACCATCGACGACCGCCACCAGGATGAAAGAAAAGTTCTCATCAGTTGCGGAGGAAGAATGATTTTCAGTTTCTTGTCAGCTACAAGGTCCTTACCGAGATTCCCGGTGATTCCCGGCGTGAATGCGAAGTAATCGTTGCCAGGAAAATTTTCCATCAAAGAAGAAATCAGGGTACGGGAATAATTCCCCAGCCCGCTGGAATTCATGAATGCTCGCTTGGCATCAAAACCTATCCTCATGCGTATTGATCAGTTAACTGTTCGTTTGTGAGACCGTCCATTCATTGCCTTTATCAAGCCGAAACATTGAATTCCCTCAATGCATTATTCAGCGAAGTCTTGGTATCTGTACTTTCCTTTCTTTTCCCGATGATCAAAGCACATGGAACCTGGTATTCGCCTGCAGAAAATTTTTTGGTATAACTTCCGGGGATCACTACTGAGCGTGACGGAACAACGCCTTTGTATTCCCTGGGCTCACTTCCGCTCACGTCGATAATCTTGGTAGACTGTGTAAGCACGACGTTTGCTCCGAGCACGGCTTCCTTTTCGACGCGCACGCCTTCTACCACAATGCAGCGTGAACCGATAAAGCAATTGTCCTCAATGATGACGGGCGCGGCCTGAACCGGTTCCAATACGCCGCCAACTCCAACGCCGCCGCTCAGGTGTACGTGCTTTCCAATCTGTGCGCAGCTGCCGACGGTAGCCCACGTATCCACCATCGTACCTTCGTCCACGAATGCGCCTATGTTTACATAGGAAGGCATGAGTATGACTCCTTTCGCCAGGAAGCTGCCATAGCGCGCAATTCCATGCGGCACTACGCGAACACCCAGCGAAGCAAAATTCTTCTTCAACGGAATTTTATCGTAAAACTCCATCGGACCAGCTTCGAATACATTCATTTGCTGAATCGGAAAGTAAAGGATCACTGCTTTCTTAATCCATTCATTCACCTTCCAGCCATTTTCAGAAGGTTCGGCCACACGCAATTTACCCAAGTCGAGTTCCTGTATGACGCTCCTGATCGCCTGCCTGGTACTTTCCTCTCTGAGCAGTTCCCGATTGTCCCAGGCTTTTTCTATGAGTTCTTTCATGTTGCAAAGAAAGGAAAAGCGGGACTATTTCCTGACAAGAGTTTTCAGGAGGCCGTTAAAAGCCGGAGGTAAGGCTGGTATTTGTATGCCAAATAGAAAATAAAAAGTGCCACCATGCATGAAGAAAGAAGCGCAACGGGAATTAAAATCCATAAAGAAATGTTCATCTCCTCTTCTCCGGGCAATGCATCCTGCAATACCAATACATTTGAAATGATGTTGTCCTGAAGGGAATTCAGCGACCAGTTATTCACCTTACTTAATTCAACCAGCTGGCTGATGTCCTCCTCAATTTTTCCGGACTGTTCTTTAAGCGCCAGTGCGGACTGGTCTACCAGCACATTTTTCATAGCGTATTTTGACAACACTTCATTGAGCAGCGTAATTTGCGGCTTCAGTTCCCTGATGTCATCGTCTGTTTGCGATTTGATTTCCCTGTGGAGCTTTTCATAAAGCTTAATTCGGTTTTCGATTTTTTCAGTAATGTACTTCCTGTTCATCTCATTTGCTTTAGAGATCAATTCATTGGCAATGTCTGCTGACATTTTACCTGAATAAGGATCTGTTACCTGGATCGCGATGACTTTATTTACCCCCTGGAAAAGTGATATTTCAGATTTCAGGATTCTTCTCAGGGCGCCATAGCTCCGTGGATCTTTTTTATCCAGTTCAAAGTGCGTGTAGAGATCGAATTTCTCAATCAGGTGATCGAACATCTCTTTGGAATAGACCATGCTGTAAAGACGGTTCAATCCTTCCTTCATCTGTGCAAAAATGGGTATGTGAGAATTTTGATTATCGTCATATTCGGGAATCTCAAACCCACCGAAGGAAATCGTAGCTTCACTTTTATAGTGATTGGAAATCATGTACAGGTAACGGAAAGTATACAACAGTAAAAACACCAATACAAAAAATAAGACGATGTACCGGAGAACAAATTTTTTGAATGATAAAATTAACCGCAGTCTTTTGCTTATCAAGACGCCTTCTTCCGCCGGCTGAATGAATCGCATGGCGGTTTCCTGTTTCTTAAGTTTAAACCTAAATTGGGTTCTCATATCAGTAAGTGTCTTTTCGAGGTGTAAAAGTTGCAGCAGGTATAAATTATTTTCTTACAAATTCCTTCTTCAGAATGTCTTGCAACACCTTGAAAGAACCATTTGCTTTATTTTCAATTTCTCCTATCCAAGCCTGGCTTTGCAGGTCTCTGGTTATGGTCTTTACCAGGCCCGGCTCCGTTGAACCGCCTGTAACAGAATTGATCACGGAAGCAATAATAGTTCTCTTGCAAGATAGGTATAATGTGGAGTAACGGTACTTGCGGGCATGCAGGAGTTTGTAAGCATCCTCCACCTTTCCTTCGTTATATAGCGCGACTATCTTGTTGAGCATCGTTTCTTCATACATGGGCGTTACAGCAAGAGCTTTATCGAAATAATCTATGGCTAACTCATGCATTCCTTTATTTTCATAACAGGCACCGAGGTCGTTCAGTACCTGGAGGTGATATGGACTTTGCTGCTCGGCCCTGTGAAAATAGACGAGGGCAGAATCTACCTGGTGGTTGTAATAAAATGAAAAGCCCAGGTACCAGCTCAATGGTGTTGACGTCAGGTCTAAGGGAAAAAAATAATTGTCAGCTTTATGAACCAGCTTGTTCATCCGGTCGAAATGAGAACGGTATTGTTCCGTAAATGCTTTGGCCATGTTCACTTCTCCATCGTACCTCTTTGCAAAAACATACATCGAAAACATGCTGAATAAGCCGAGCAGCATAAAAACAACCCGGTTCTTCGGCTGCCCAGTTGCAGGAACTGTAAAACGGTTTGTCCGGCTCAAAATAATTGCCGTTATCAG
>Ga0134121_10003431_pt1 | contig 13252 bp, 8 predicted proteins | sample KB301_FD_96463 | JGI IMG/M metagenome (GOLD analysis project Ga0134121, IMG submission 96463) | Terrestrial soil microbial communities without Nitrogen fertilizer from Kellogg Biological Station, Michigan, USA - KB3-0-1 | ecosystem: Environmental > Terrestrial > Soil > Unclassified ...
GTTTAACGTCGTTGGCAACGCGATCAAGTTTACCGAGAAGGGGGAGGTGAAGATTCGGGCGTGGGCGGAGGCTGTAGCGGCGGGTGTCTCGACTGGCAGAGAGCCGGGCTTCTTCTTCGGCGGCAGCCCACTTCCCCCTCACCCCAGCCCTCTCCCTCAGGGAGAGGGAGGAACGGTTCCCGTCGCTGGAGAAATGACCTCAGCGGGCTCAAATCCGACGCAGCCTTTGCTTCACCCTCTCCTTGGGGAGAGGGCCGGGGTGAGGGGAACGGAGACTTCTGTTGCAGCAGAGTTTTTAACTGAACCTGACGAAACGCGCGTGAACTTGATCCTCGAGGTCTCCGACACCGGCATCGGCATTCCGAAGGACCAACAGGAACACATCTTTGGCGCGTTCGCGCAGGTGAGCGGGCAAAGCACGCGCAAGTTCGGTGGCACCGGCCTCGGGTTGACGATCACCAAACGGCTCACTGAAATGATGCAGGGCACGATTCGTGTGCACAGCGAGCCGGGGCAGGGGAGCACATTCCGGTTCATTTTTCCAAACGTCGCTATCACTGAACTGGCCGAATCCGCCGCCATCGCGACCGGCGGCGACGGGGACTTCACGCAATTCGCACCCGCGACAATTCTGGTGGCCGACGATGTCGCCTCGAACCGCGCGCTCCTCACCGGATATTTCGAAGGCACCGGTCACAAGCTGATCACCGCGACCAACGGACTCGAGGCGTTGGAAAAAGCACAACAATCTCTCCCCGACGTGATCTTGATGGACATGCGGATGCCGGAGATGGATGGCTACGAAACGACCAAGCGGCTGAAGGCCAGTGCCGAGTTGAAACTCATTCCCGTAATCGCGGTAACCGCCTCGTCGTTTCGTGAAGAAGAAGCGCGAGCACGGAAAGTTTGCGACGGTTTCATCCGCAAACCGTTCAACCGTTCGGAACTGATCACGGAGTTAAGCCGATTTTTGAAGAAAAACCAGCCGGGTCAAGAATCAACCGCCATGCGGACCGCGGGCGGCGTCGCCGCGGCGACGGCCGCGTCAAGCGTGTCGGCGGAAGCGCTGGCCAGGCGTCCACAATTGCTCGCCAGGTTGCGTGACGAAGAACGAACAATTTGGCCTGGACTCTGCCAGCGGATGGAGATCGGCGAAGTCGAAGAATTTGCCGTCCGACTGAAAAGCTGGGCCGAGGAAGGATGTTTTCCGGAACTGCGAGCGTACGCGGCGACGCTATTGGAGCAGGCAGAGGTGTTTGATGTCGATCGCCTGCCGAAGACGTTACAGGAATTTCCTTCCGTGTGCCGATCCTGCGAGCAATGCCAGGAGTCCATCGCGTGACCCCGACTTTTTCAACGTCCTCGCTGCCGGACAAATCGCTCATCCTCGTGGTGGATGATATCAGCAAGAATCTGCAAGTGGTCGGCACTATGTTGCGCAAGGAAAACTATCGCGTTGTGCCCGCCACCAGCGGCGCGCAGGCGTTGGAGCGTGTTCGTGCCGAGACGCCGGACTTGATCCTCCTCGATCTCATGATGCCCGAAATGGATGGCTTGGAGGTCTGCCGCAAAATAAAAGCCGATCCGCTGACGCAGCGGATTCCGGTGATTTTTCTCACCGCCAGCAACGAGATGGAACATTTGGTCAGGGGCTTTGAAGTAGGAGCAGTGGACTATGTGACTAAACCATTCAACCCGCCGGAACTGCTGGCGCGCGTCCGGACTCACCTGGAACTCAAACATGCCCGCGAACGTCTGCGCGAAATGAACGAGGAGAAAAATGAGTTTATGGGAATCGTCGCTCATGACCTGCGCAATCCGCTGGGCGCCGTCACGGGTTACTCGGAAATGGTTGTTGAGGAAATGGAGTCGTTGAAGCCTGCGCCAGGAGAAGAGTTCACGCGCTCGGTCGGAGAGGCGACGCAGTTTGCAGTCCGCATTCGCGACGTCTCCCGTCGAATGACCGAAATGGTCCAGAATCTTCTTGATGCCAATCGCATCGAACGCGGGGAAATGAAACTCAACCTCGCGCCCACAGAAATGAGCGCACTGGTCGCTTCAGTCGTCGAGACGCAGCGCCCGCGAGCGCAGGCCAAACAGCAAACACTCCAGTTCGAAAGCGACGCATCGCCGATCAACGCCGTGGTTGACGCTGGAATCATGTCGCAAGTTTTAGAGAACCTGGTTTCCAACGCCGTGAAGTACTCGCCGCCAGGGAAAAACATTTTTGTAAGACTGAAAAAGGAGGCGAGCGCGGCCCGCTGCGAAGTGCAGGATGAAGGTCCCGGGTTGAGCGCTGAAGATCAGAAAAAGCTTTTCGGCAAGTTCGCGCGCTTGAGCGCGAAGCCGACCGGCGGAGAACACGCCACTGGCCTGGGATTGTCTATTGTCAAACGGATGGTCGAAGCTATGCATGGCAAAGTGTGGTGCGAGAGTGAGCCGGGAAAAGGAGCGACGTTCATTGTTACGATGGCCGCCGCGTGATGAATGGTGCGACTTGTTGAAGGCACCAAAGGGCTGGCGCATTCCAAGACGCTTCGCGCATTCCGGGCCGGTTCGAGATGGCGCCAGCTTTTGGAGTGCGGCAACGGAGCCTGCGGAGTTGCCGCTTTTTGATGGGACAGAAAGCTTGGACTTGGAGGACGTGACCTTCCACCACACGCGACCCAAAGCGGTGACTTCGCAGACTTCGTCACCGCAGTCCAAAACCTGCCGGCACATCCGATGGCTCACACGAGGTTCATGGGCGGGGCAGTCGGAGCGCGGACGGCTCGTCCGCGTGTCCCCTGGCATTACTTTAGACGCGCGGACGAGCCGTCCGCGCTCCGACTGCCCCGCCTCCTTGACAGGCGCGATTCGTCTCATTTTGAACGCTCATTAGAAATAAGGTAAACTCTGTTCGGCCATCGGGATTCTGTTTGTCGAACCGAGGACCAGCCGCATAATCTTACCTCGTTATGTCCGAACCAAAACCTTTGCCTCCGCATCTGACCGGCGGAAATTTTCTGCTGACTGAAACGAATCCTGACCTGGTCTCCACACCAGAGGACTTGGCGGCTGAACAACGTCTGATGGCGCAAACGGCAGGGAAGTTCATGGAAAAGGAAGTGTTGCCCAACTTCGAAGCGTTGGAACATCAGCAGGAAGGTTTGTCGCCAAAACTCTTTCGCAAAGCGGGCGAGCTGGGTTTGCTGGGCATCGAAGTTCCGGAAGCTTACGGCGGCCTGGGTTTGGGCAAGATCAGCGGCATCGGGGTCGGAGAGCAATTCACGCGCTTGGGTGGGTTTGGCGTCACCATCGGCGCGCATTGCGGCATCGGCACGCAGCCGCTGATTTATTTTGGCACCGAAGCGCAGAAGAAAAAATATTTGTCCAAGCTCGCCACCGGCGAATGGACCGGCGCTTATGCGCTGAGCGAAACGGGTTCCGGTTCCGACGCGCTGGGCATGCGCACGAAAGCCACGCTTTCTCCCGACGGAAAGCATTACGTTCTCAACGGCGCGAAGATGTGGATTTCCAATGCCGGCTGGGCCGATCTGTTCACCATTTTCGCCAAAGTCGATGGGCAGCATGTCACGGCATTTCTCGTCGAGCGCACTTTTCCGGGCCTCTCCACGGGCAAGGAGGAACACAAGCTGGGAATCAAATCCTCTTCCACGCGCCGCGTGATGCTCGAAGACGTCAAAGTGCCGGTGGAAAATGTTTTGGGTGAAGTCGGCAAAGGCGCCTACATCGCATTCAACATTTTAAATTTTGGACGATTTGGCCTGGGCGCGGGCGCGATCGGCGGCGCGAAAGATTTGCTCAAGGTGGCCACTCGCTATGCTTTGGAGCGGCAGCAATTTGGCAAAGCCATTGCCTCGTTTGGATTGATTCAGCACAAGCTGGCTGAAATGGCGGCGCAGATTTTTGCCGGTGAGAGCATTGTTTATCGCACCGCCGGGATGATCGACGCGGTCATGGCCACCGGCGAGTTGATGGATTCCATGACGCCGAATTTTCCGCGCGGCCTGGATGAGTTCGCGCTCGAATGCTCGGTCATCAAAGTGGCGTGCAGCGAGATAATGGATTTTGTGGCTGACGAGACTCTGCAAATCCACGGCGGCTATGGCTACACCGAGGAGTTTCCGGCGGCGCGCGCGTATCGCGATTCGCGCATCAACCGCATCTTCGAGGGCACGAATGAAATCAACCGGCTGTTCATTCCCGGCTTGCTGATGCGCCGCGCGCAGCGAGGCCGCCTGCCGCTCCTGCAGGCCATCGCGAAGATCAGCAAAGACATTCTCGACCTGGCCCCATTTGACGACAGCGCCGGCGGAGATGAACTGGCCGCGGCGCAATCGCTCATCGCCAATGCGAAAAAACTGGCGCTGATGCTGGCCGGGGTCACTTACCAAAAATTTGGTGACAAACTCATCGACGAACAGGAAGTGCTGGCCAGTTTGAGCGACATCATCAGCGACATTTACCAGGCGGAAAGCGCGCTCTTGCGGACGCTGAAGGCGCGGCAGGCCGGTGGCAAATCAACCGTGATGAGCGACCTGACGCTTATTTTTGTGAACGATGCCGCGGGCCGGATGGAAGCGCACGCGCGACAGTCGCTGGCCGCGACGTCGGAAGGCGACGAGTTGCGCGGTCAATTGGGTCTCGTGCGGCGACTGCTGCGATGGCAGCCGCTGAACACGGTGGCGCTGAGGCGTCGCATCGCCAAACGGCTTTGTGAACTGGGGAATTATCCGGCGCTGATCGAGGGGAAGTAAAAAGACCAGGTGGCAGCGAATTACACGTGGCATCGCACTTGAATCTCAACTTTGCAATTGAAACAGCCACACGCAGTCTCCGTCGCATGGGCATCGAAATAATATTTACTGTGAAACGCTCGCCCTCACCCCGGCCCCCGCTGCCATTGAGTTAACCAATGAAAAGCTCAAACACCCCTCACCTTGATCCTCTCCCCTTCAGAAGGGGAGAGGATCAAGGTGAGGGGTTGATTTCAGCGGACTTTTGTCTCCTTGAGTCGATTAAACTGAATCATCCTGAAAGATGAATTCGAAAGCCAACCTGTCCGGCAAAGTCGCTCTCGTCACCGGCGGGGGCCGCGGTATTGGCAAAGCCATTACGCGGCGATTGGCCGGAGCGGGCGCCAACGTCGTCATTGCCAGTCGCAAATTGGAGAACCTCGAAACCACCGCGCGGGAATTTGCTTCGCTGCCCGGCAAAGTTATACCCATTGCCTGTCACGTTGGCCGCGCCGATCAGATTGAAAACTTGGTGAAAGAGACTGAAGCGTGCCTTGATCCAGTAGACATCCTGGTCAACAACAGCGCGACAAACATTGGCCAGGGTCCTGCGCTCCAGGTCACCGATGAGATGCTGGACAAAATGATCGAGGTGAACATCAAGGCGGCATTGCGACTGGTCCGACTGATTGTTCCCAAAATGATCGAACGCAAAAGCGGCGGGTCGATCATCAACATCGCGTCCATTGCCGGTCTGCGACCGCAACAAGGCGGGTTGCTTTACAGTTTCACCAAAGCGGGCCTGATCATGATGACGCGGTCATGGGCGCAGGAGTTCGGCCCATTCAACATCCGCGTCAACGCCATCGCCCCCGGCCTGATCCAAACTGACTTCAGCGAATATTTTTGGAAACAGGAAAATTTTCGTCGTGATTATGAATCCATCACGCCGCTCCAGCGCATTGGCCAGCCCGAGGAAATTGCCGGCCTGGCGCTTTATCTGGCGTCCGACGAAGCTTCCTTCGTGACTGGCCAGGTGATGGTGGCTGACGGAGGGTTGACGGCGGTTTGATTACGGCTAAGGCGCGCTTATCTGCTTTTGTCAGCGCGAGTCAGCACGAGCAAATCTTTCCAGCCTTTCACAAACTCATAATTGCTCGGGCGCACCTCGCTGAGGACGCCGTGCTTTTCAAGATCACGGCGCAGTTGATCCAGTTGCGGATACGGCTGGCGGTTCATCTGTCTCGGCGGGAAAATCCGCACTTCGCCGGAACAGACCCGCGCCAATTCGCGGATCGCGGCGAGATGAAACTCGTAATCAAAGCGGTCGTCGTAGATGAACAGAAAATGTCCGGACAACACGAGGTCGAATTGGCCGTCCGCGAACGGCAGGTTGGGCAAATGGGCCGGGACATAGCGTCCTGAGATCTTGCCCGAGGTGAAATCGGCGCAAAAAAGTTCCAGACTGCGCTCGCGGGTGGCGCGCACATCCGCGATGGAGGCAAAGTATCCTGAATCATACAGGTGCCAAACTTTCTCGACCTCCTCCATCACGTGGTCAATGTCCGCCTCGCCCATGGCCCGGAGTTTTTCAACCGGGTCCGAGAAAAAGGGATCGACCGCGACCACCTCGATCTGCCGTTGCGCCGCTTCAGCCGCGAAGGACGCCGCGCCCGATGGACAGTCGAGCAGCGTCTTGCCTTTCAGCAAAGCCAGTTCAAGATTGAAAACCCTTTCGTATTCCGCCAGCGAGCGGCCGTAAAACACCACGCGGTCCAGATTCAGTTGTTCCGGCTTTTGCATTTCATTTATGAGAAAGTTGTCAGTGTCACGCGAATTTCTCCAAACCCATTTCCGATGTCCAGCTTGTCGTTGGACATCGGAATGGCGTTGATCGGTAATCAGGCAATTGTGATTGGGCGCGCGTGGTCCCTATTCTTAGCCCGCAATACCCCAAGAAGTTAACTTGAACCGTCATGAGAACCGGGTAATCTCCCCGCTAATGAAACTTTTTTATGCGATTGCTGTTTGGTTGGGAGTGGGTGCGGTGCTGGCTTTGGGAATTTTGCTGGCCGTCAAAGGCCATCCTTGGCTCTTGATTCTTGGAGTGATTGGATTTGTCGCCGCCGTCGGCAAAATCGGCTGCTTGAGTTAAACTTCCGGCGCGCGGACATTCTTGTCTGACATTCTTGTCCGCAGCAACTCCCGAACGCTCCGAGGCTCTGAGAATTTCGCCCACTCTCGTTCTGCTCCACGTTGCTGCGGACAAGAATGTCCGCGCGCCGGTCAGAGATTGCCAGCGTCGGTGTCTGTTCATTCCTTCATCGGCGGCTCGTTTGTTTCTTCTGGCGGGCCTGGTTCAGAATTTTCGTCTTCGGTCGCTGGCTCGGATGAGACTGGCGTCGGCTGTTTGATATTTCCATTTTCATCCAGCACCGGGAACCAACGCATCTGATCGGCGCGTTCGCCGATTTCGGTTTTGCCGCAGCGTCGGACCAACGATTTGTAAACACGGTCGGCAGCTTCAGGATCGCGCGCTTTCAACCAACTTCCCGCGGTGCATAAAACACGCGCCGTGTCCTCTGAATTGTTCGGCATGAAAATCGCCGCCGCCCACCCGAGATCGGCGGCGAGATAGCGATAATGAAAACGGCGGTAGGGATCGGCCGCAAAGCGAGCGACGCGCGCGCGTTCATCCTCACTGGCCGTGACCAGTTTCAAAGTGGGCTGCTCCCGCTCAGAATAAGCGTCTCCGAAGCGTTCGATTGGCGGAGTCGCTGCGCGAATTGAGCCAATGTCAGGTTCTGCATATTGCCCATGCCGGACGCGCCAATCCGGCTCGACTTCGGTGCCCAGCAAGTCGAGGCCGTGTTCGCGGGCGATCCGCGCAGCTTGCCAGAAAGCCGCGGCGCGTTCCGCGTCGGGCTTACTTTCGTCATGGCCGATGAGCAAGCCCTGGGCGAGATGATCGAAGTGCTGCTGCCATTCGTCCGGGAAGTATTCGCGTGCTTCAATGCCACGGCTGAGGCGCGTCAGGCGGCGTGCCAGCAAATGCCGAATTTGATTTCGCAGGGTCTCCTGGTTCACGGCGCGATCGGACTCGGACTGATCCTCCTGGATTTCCTTCTCCTGTGCATCGGCTGAAGCCAGGGGCCAATGCCGATCCACGTAAGTTTTCAGTTCATCGACCGACAACACGCGTTCGGCTACATAGGCGGCGTCAGTCCAAAAGCCGGCGTGCAGCAATGCATCCAGCGCTTGCACATACTCGCTGCGAGTGAGGTGCAGGACGCCGAGTTCGCCCAACACTTGATTGCCGACCTTCTGCTCGTCCGGCATGATCAAGTTGTGCTCCAGTTTGTCGTGAGGCGGTTCATTCGTGCCGTGATCTTCCACTGGAATGAGCCGCGTGACCTTCGCCAGCAGAGCCGCGGCTTGATTGATCTTTCCGTCGCGCAACCACAGCTTCGCCTGAAGCCATTGCGCCACCGGAGAATCTTTTCTGGCGCGCCGAATCCAGCGTTGCGCTTTGTCCATTTGCCCCGCCTGGTATGAAGCCAGCGCCAGTTGCTCGGCCAACTCGACGTCCTTCACTCCCGCGGCTTCGACGGCTTCCAACCAAATCTGCTCCGGGCTGGCCGTCGCTTCGCCTTCGCTGTTTCCCCAATAGTGCGAATCAGAAATGATGAACGAAGTGATGACGCGGCGCGCTTGTGGATGTCGGGCCAGGGATTGGAGCATGGCCGGACTGGCGTGCAAGGCTTCTCGCGCCACAAACTGCAGAGAAAGACTCGCCGCGCCGTCGCCCGCCGCGAGGCCCGACAGATAAAGATCAATCGCTTGCCGGAAATCTTTTTCCTTCAAATGAGCGCGAGCCTCCCAGCCATAGCTCGCCGCCGCCAGGCCCAGGCTGTCCGGAAACCGCTGCTTTGCCAGAGCGCGCACCTGTTGGAAATAAGCGATAGCCTTCGGTGGTTCGACATCCACCCAGGTTTTGCCCAGCATGAACGCCGCCCAAGTCGAGCGGTAACGGCGCTCGGCGGCGGGCCGTTCGAGCAAGCGTTGCCAAATTTCGCGGGCGACGTTGGTTTCGCCCCGATGATAAGCGCTCGCACCGCGCAGATAATCCGCAAATTCTGCCGGCACTCCGGCGGGCGGTTTGACGTCGCCCAATTCAGGCGCCGGTTCCTTTTCATCCGGCGCGGCGTAAAGATTCTTTTCGCGCCAGCTTTCTTTGGCAGCGGCGTGACGTTGAACTTTCTCTCGCTCCGCCTGGTAACCATTCAACAGCGCCTCTTTTTCTTTGGTGAAAACTTTCAGTTCCCTGAGGGCCGATCGCAGGTCGGACAAATCGGCATCTGCCGTTTCCTGCGGGTAATCGTTCGTGGTGATGACAGCGGTAAACGCCGGCATCGGCAGTTTCATCCGCTCGATTTCCCAACCAAACGAGGCCACCGGCGCGACCAGCACCGCTCCATCGCCGCCGGGCAAAAGCATGTTTGGAAAAAACTGCCCGCAAGCAAATGCCTGGCTGAAAACAATGACTAGACAACAAGCGCCGGTTAAGGTTGCGACAGGAAATGATGTTCGCTTAAAGGGACGAACTGCCCCGCCCAATCCCCCCGCCCACATCGGTGCGAAAGTGTAGCGCAGGTTTTCAACCTGCTGTGTCGCGGGTTTCCAACCCGCTGCATGGTCGCTTTTCTTCGAGAGCCTGCCGACTGGAAGTCGGCGATACAGCAGGTTGGAAACCTGCGCTACTGGCCAAGGCAATTCGCGCTCGTCGGTTTCCCACCCTGGTCCTTGTCTGGCTGTGTGGAAGTTCCGGCTTTTGACTGCCAGCGAACTATTCCTGACATCCATCGGGCGATCATCGACTGCCGTTGCCATCCCTGTATTTTGAATTTCTAATTCATTTAATCCTCCGACCTCATTTCGACAAAAGTTCACTTTGCACCTCGGTTTCTTTATTGAATCGCATCCAGCCAATCGTTCGCCGTTCGCCGGGGGCCAACCGGAGCTTTTCCTGGTGCTGCTTGAAAAGAATGCGGCGGTCACCCGCGTCGGCCGATTCAAACCCCAGCAAGCCGTCACTGGCCACGATCCACGCATCACGCCAGCGGACGGCGACCTGGACGGGCAGGAATTGATCGGCGTCACCCGCGTTAATCAACTCGATTTCCACCAAGGCTGGCTTGGGGTAGCGGGCTACGGCACGTATGTCGGAATGAGGAACTTTACCGGACATTACCACTGACAGTGTCCGCCAATGCCAGTTCAATCTTTCTTCAGAAATCGGCAGTCGATAGGTTGCTCAGCCAACTCGGCAGCGCGGTGATCGTCAGTGGGGCAGGGGAGATGTGTTGGCGCAATGCTTCGATCCAAACTCGGTAGCTCTCGAGCTTGGACTCCGCGCAGTCGAAGTCGATTTGCAACCCGCGGACCTTGAGTTGGTTTGTTTTTGCTTCAGCCAACAGTCCATATCGACCCAAGTTTGAGCATATCACCAAGCTCCGTCTTTGGTTAGCAACAACTGGATGCCACGTGTCTGTGGTGTGAGCCACTGATAACCGGAGCCGCCGCTGCAAAAAGGATCAACAAGCTCTGCTGCCTGTCTCCAGCCCTCGGATGCCAATGCCACCTCGAAATGATGCGGACTGGGCTCCACAATTCCACGGTCTTGTGCACACCGAATAAATGTGAGCTGCGTGCCGTCAATCGACTCGACCTTATCCAAGCCAACTCGCTCAACAGTACCATCTGCCAATGCCTGGAAAGTCTGTCGCAAACGCCGTGCGTCGGAACTGTCGAACTCATAGAGACGCACGAGCGGGCAAGCATCTGAGCCATCTTTAAGATAATCGAGTTTCACAGATGTTCGATGCAGTCTATCATGTCAGTGGCCCGAAGCCTAACGTTTGACGTTTACAAATCCGCGGTTCGTGAATGGACTCGTTGGTTCAAGGCAAAACTGCGCGATAGAATCTACTTGAATGAAACTCAACGTCTGGATCAACGAATAGCGATGCCGCGCCGTTCGCCGTGAAGTTCGTGAGCGAAACCCAATGCACTAAATTGGAGGACGCTTCGATCGCGTAGCGTGCTTGATTCTCACCGAACAACGTCAGTTGAAATTGTCCGCTCACCAGCCGGTTCGGCGGGCCGAGTCGAAATGGTAAATGGTCTCCATTCACGCGCGCCAAGCCATTTCTGGCGACGCCGTTAAATGATGCAAACTTGCCCGCGACCAAAATCCTGCCGTCCGTTTGAATCGCAAAGGAACCCACCGCATCGTCCGGGCCCGACGCCGAATCGCAGATATTATCCAAGCTGCCGTCACCATTGATTCGGGCGACACCATGCTTGGTCTGGCCATTATAGGAGTTGAAGGTGCCCCCGATGATTGCTTTGCCATCATTTTGCAGCGCGATGGTGTAGATCGTTGTGCCGTTGTCGATGCCCGTGCCAGGATCGAAGCTGGAGTCCACAGCGCCGCTGGTGGTAAGGCGCACGATGCCGCGGCGCAAAAAGCCGCGATACGATTGAAAGTTGCCTCCCAAGAGGACCTGTTCATCGCTGCGTAGCGCGATCGTATAAACGACGGCGCCCGCATTGACTCCGGGCGGAGCAGCGTAAAGCGGGTCGAGATCGCCACACGATCCCAGCCGGGCAATACCGTCGCGGTACATGCCGTTGCTGAAAGTGAAATTGCCGCCGGCCAGGATTTTCCCATCGCTCAACAGAGCTAAAGCGGTGGCGCCGGAACCAGCGCTCGAAGCGACACAGGCATCAAAAGTAGTGTCCAACGTGCCATCGGAATTAAGCCGAGCTACGCTGCGACGCAAATAGAAATCCACAATCACGAAACCGCCTCCAAACAAAATCTTGTCATCGCTCTGCACCAAGACGGCATTTACCGGCCCGTCAATATAAAGGTTTGTGTCAAAGCTGTGGTCCACGGTCCCATCGGAATTGAGTCGAGCCAGGTTGGCCGGCGCTGCGGCTGAACTTGAATAGAACGAACCTCCAGCCAGCACTTTTCCATCTTTTTGCACTGCGATCGTATCCACATAACCCACGTCAGCCGCGCTGCCCGGATTGAAAGTGGGATCCAAGGTGCCGTCCGGATTCAGCCGGGCAACATTGCTCACAGTGACGTTGCCAATGGAGTTGAATGCGCCGCCGATGAGGATTTGGCCATTCGGTTGCAGGGCCACCGCGTAAACCACCGCGCCGGTATTCAAGGTGGGATTGAAACTCAGATCCAGCGAACACGGCTGGGAATGGGCTGACGCGGCCAACCACAGCGAGGCGGCAAAAACCGAAAAGAGAAGGGAGGAGTTTTTCATCCGGCGCCAGGAATAATCAGTACGGTCGTGTTGCGAGGCGCTACGGAGAAAGATTTCACAGCCATTTTATACCGAGTTTCTCTGGCGTTGGCAAGGGCATCGCAGGCGTGTTGAGGACGCAGAGTCGAGATTTTCCTTTCGACCTGCAAAAATTTACACGCTAACGTTTTCACGCAATGGCCAGCGACACCCAACTTACCCCAATGATGGCGCAGTATCGCCGCATCAAAGGCGACTTGCCCAAGGACGCGCTGCTCCTGTTTCGCCTCGGCGATTTCTACGAAATGTTTTTTGAGGACGCGGTGGCCGGCGCGCAGTTGCTCAACGTGGCGTTGACCAAACGCGGGACCGTGCCGATGTGCGGTATCCCGTATCACGCCGCAAACAATTACATCTCTCGCATTCTCAAAGCCGGGCGCAAGGTCGCCATCTGCGATCAAATGGAGGAAGCGCGTCCCGGCCAACTGGTCAAACGCGAAGTCACTCAAATTCTCAGTCCGGGCACGCATTTCGATGAGCGAATGCTCAATGCCGAGCGAAACAATTTCCTCGCGGCGATTTGTGCAATGGGAAAAATCTTTGGTCTCGCGTTGGTTGATTTGACGACCGGCAAGTTCAAGACCACTGAAGTTGAAGGAACGGCGGGACTACTGTCGGAATTGGAACGACTGCGCCCGGCAGAAATTATTTTCCCCGGCGAAGCGGTATCGCTGCAAACTTTGCTCAAAGGCGCCTTTCCGATTTTGATCGGCTATGACGATTGGGTCTTTTCGCCGGAAACCGCGCAGTTCACGATGCGCGACCATTTCAAAGTCGCTTCGCTGGACGGCTTCGGTTTGAAGAATAAGACGGCGGCCATCGGCGCGGCGGGCGCGGTGTTGCACTATTTGTCGCAACATTTGCGCCGCGACCTCGCCTACTTGACGTGCTGTTCGTTTTACGAAACTTCCGATTTCCTCAAGCTCGATGCCACGACGCTGCGCCATTTGGAAATCCTCGAGCCGCTGCACCACGACGCGCCGCGCTCGGTCTGCCTTTACGGCGCGCTCAATCGCACGGTCACGCCGATGGGCGCGCGCTGTCTGCGCGACTGGCTGTCGCAACCGCTCGCCGCGGTCGAACCGATCCAGCGTCGGCAGGAGGCCGTGCAAACCTGGATGGAAA
>Ga0134121_10003432_pt1 | contig 13247 bp, 9 predicted proteins | sample KB301_FD_96463 | JGI IMG/M metagenome (GOLD analysis project Ga0134121, IMG submission 96463) | Terrestrial soil microbial communities without Nitrogen fertilizer from Kellogg Biological Station, Michigan, USA - KB3-0-1 | ecosystem: Environmental > Terrestrial > Soil > Unclassified ...
CGATGTTGCCGGCCGCGTCCGCGATGATCCCCTGCCCGCGGTCTTCACCACTCCCGCCAAGAAAGCGCGAGTAAATCAGATTGGTATCCGTCGCGGTCAGTTTCACCACAAACGCGTCGCGTGAACCGCCAAACGGAGGCGACGCGCTGTTCGTCGGGAAATCCGACGATTTCGTATCGCCGGTCACATATACGTTACCGGCGCCATCCAGGGCGACCCCGACCGCCTGATCCGCGTTCGTCCCGCCGAGGTAGGTGGAATAAAGAAGATTCGAGCCGGTGGCATCGAGCTTCAGCACAAACGCGTCGTATTCAAAAAAACCGAAAAAGGGCGCCCCGTGGATGTTGGTCGCAATCGCGTTGGGCGTGACCGGAAAATTCGTGGATGATGTCAGGCCCGCGACATAAACGTTGCCGGTTCCATCCACCGCCACGCCGAACGCGGCGTCTTCCTGGTTTCCGCCAAGGTAAGTCGCGTAGTCGAGGTTCGTCCCGCTCGCGTTGATCCTGGCCACGAACACGTCACGGCGTCCGCCGTTATTGGTCACAGACAGACCACCCGCCGCCGGAAAATTCGTCGAGTCCGTTTCTCCGGCCACGTAAGCGTTCCCCGCAGCGTCCACCGCAATGTCCCAGGCGATATCGAGACCGCTCCCTCCCAGATAAGTCGCGTAAACCAATACTGGATCGATGACCAGCGCCCGCGTCACGTCGTAAGACGCCACTTCAAATCCGACTGTTGCACGATCGTTCTCCGTCCGGTGCAACACATAATGACCGGAAATCTCGTGTCTTTTTCCATTTACCTCCTGATACACCAGGGGCCGCTTCTGCCGCGCGATATTTCCCGCGATGTGCAAGACGAGGTCGCCCTCGCGATCAATCTCAACCTTCTCCGCTCCTTCAAAACTCAAGGCGATCTGGCGCGGGCTCGCGCCAGGAGCAACGACAAAATCGAACTCCAACTGCCGCTGGTTGCCATAATACACCGCGTCTATCCCCGGATAAACGCCGGCGTAACGGACCTTGCCAAGGGTCGGAACGCCTCGGCGCCAGTGGCGCGGATCGTTTCCGATGAAATAATTCACCTTCGTCGGCAACGCCTCTTCGCCCGAGGCCGGTGCGTTCGCGTTTGCTCCGACAAGCCGCACGCGCAAAACCGCGCTCACGTCGGACCCCGGAACTCCACGCTCCGACCTTTGCGAACGTTTGAGCGCCAGCACCACCTCCGCCGGATTCAACCGCAATTGATAACCCGGTCCGCGACCGACAAAATCCCGCCCTTCGCCGGGCTCGAACCACAGCGGCAGTCGGCCAAAGCCATCCGCTGTCTCCAACGACCCGGCTCGCGATGTGACGGCGCCGGCGAACCCTGCCACCACCGCGCAGAGAACCGCCATTCCACCCGCGCTCCACCGTGCCCGGCCGTGACATATTTCCATAACGCGTGTTCGCCCTGAAAACGTGGGCGCGATGTTTGAACTTTTCCCCGCTTGTGTCAAAGGATTTGGCTCTCGTGCGCGTGTCGTGCGTGTTTCGCGATTGCCCGACACGCCGCGCGAGAGTTAGGATTCAAATCGCAATCGATCCGCTCAACGCGGAATTCTCACTATGATCAACGGCGCCCACTTCCTCCTCTACAGCAAGGATCCGGAGGCGGATCGCGCTTTCTTCCGCGACGTGCTGAATTTTCGCGCCGTCGATGCGGGCGGAGGCTGGCTTATCTTTGCGCTGCCTCCGGCTGAACTCGGAGTTCATCCGTCCGATGGACCGTTCGTTCAAAGTCACGCCGAGCGTCCACTTCTGGGCGCCGTTTTGTATCTGATGTGCGAGGAACTGCGGTCGTCCGTGAAACGGCTGTCAGAAAAAGGCGTTATCTGTTCGGAAATTGAAGAGGCGGATTGGGGACTCAAAACGACCATCCGGCTGCCCAGCGGAGGCGAGATCGGGCTTTACCAGCCAACCCACCCGACCGCTTTTCGGCGAACCTGATATGCGCGATGCGTACAGACCGGTTTTCGAGATTGGTTTGCGGTCGCGACGCGAGATTGCTTCCGCGTGGCGGCCTGAAGCCATGAATTGGACGCCGCGCCTGGCACGGGAAGATGACATTCCCGCGTTGGAACAGCTCATCCCGCTTTCGGTCCGGTCGTTGCACGCGACTTGTTATTCGCCGGCGCAGATTGAGGCGGCACTGGGGCTGGTCTTTGGCGTTGACCGTCAGCTCATCCGGGACGGCACCTACTTTGTCGTGGAACATGACGGACAGATCGTCGGTTGCGGCGGGTGGAGCCGTCGCCAGTCGTTCTTCGGTGGCGACCACGGCAGAATTGAGCCGGAAGTGAGTCTTGATCCGACGCGCGATCCGGCGCGGATCAGAGCGTTCTTCGTTCGTCCGGCGCTGGCGCGTCGAGGCATCGGCCGCGCTCTTCTCGCTGCCTGCGAACACGCAATACGCGAGGTGCGGTTCCGAAACGTTGAACTGGTCGCAACACTCGCCGGTGAACCGCTCTACGCCGCGTTTGGATACGCCATCGTCCAGCGCTACGAAGTTCCGCTGGCCGATGGTTTGAGTCTTCCGGTGATACGAATGACGAAGCACCTGAAGAGCGCGCGCTCAGATGCGCCAGGGGTATGAGCAACCAGTCACACCGAAACATCAAATCAAAGCCTTCACCCGGTCTATGATTGCCCTGGCGTCTATGCCGTATTTCGCCAGCAGTTCCTCCGGCTTGCCGCAGTGCGGAATCCGGGTCACAGCCAGCTTGTGCACTTTGACCCCGTCCGCGCTCAACTCGCCCGCGACGGCGTCGCCCAGCCCGCCTTCTGCGTAATGGTCTTCCACCGTGAGCACCTCGTTCCGGGTTTTCTGCGCGGCAAAGCGGATCACGTCGCGGCCCAGCGGCTTGATCGTGTAGGCATCAATCACCGTGATGGTGATGCTTTCCTTCGCGAGGGCGTCCGCGGCCTTCAGCGCTTCGTGCAAGGTGATGCCCGCGGCGACCACGGTAATCCGGTCGCCCGCCGTCTGCCGCAACACTTTCGCGCCGGGAATCGGGAACGGTTCGTTGTTGGGATAGAGCACGGGCGTTTTCGGCCGCGACGTGCGCAAAAAATGAATACCGCGATTCGAGGCCATTTGTTCGACGAGCTTTTCGGTTGAAACCGCGTCGCTCGGGTAAAGCACTGTGCTGCCGCCGACGGCGCGCATCAACGCCAGATCCTCCAGGGCCATCTGCGAACCGCCGTCTTCGCCGATGCTCACGCCCACATGCGAGCCGGCCAGCTTGAGGTTCGCCAGCGAATGTCCGGCCATGCGAACCTGGTCCGCCGCGCGAGAGAAGAACGCCGCGAACGTTGAAACGAAGGGCACTTTGCCGCGCGCCCCGAAACCGATCGCCACGCCCACCATGTTCTGCTCGGCGATGAAGCATTCAACGAAACGGTCGGGAAATTTTTTGAAAAATTTCTCCGCGAACGTGGAATTTTTGGCGTCACCGTCCAGGGCTACGATGCGCGGATCGACCGCGCCAATGCGCGCGAGGGCGTTTCCGTAAGCCTCGCGCGTGGCCACCATGTCCCCGGGCTTGTAATTCAACGGCGGGTAAACGGCCGGAGGTTGTTTTTTCGGCGGCGACAACCGGCCCGGCGCCGGAATCCGGACACCGAGACCCGGCCTGGCCCCGGGTTGCAGTTCCGCGATGGCGCGCGCAGCCTCATCCTTCGACAGCGCCCTGCCATGCCAGCCTTCCTTGTCCTGAACGAACGAAATGCCGGCGCCCTTCAGAGTTCGGGCGATAATGGCCAGCGGTTGTTTCCCCTGCCCCACCGTCGCCAGCGCTTGCACGATTTTGCCCATGTTGTGTCCGTCAATCACCACCGTCCGCCAGCCGAACGCAACGAACCGCCGCCGGTAAGTTTTCAGGTCGTGGCCGAACGCCGTGGCCTGGCTTTGCCCAAGACGATTCACGTCCACGATTGCGACCAGGTTGTTCAGGTGGTAAACCCCCGCGAGCGACGCCGCCTCCCAGACGGCGCCTTCAGCACATTCGCCGTCGCCCAGCAGCACGTAGGTGCGGAAACCGAGCTTGTCAAAGCGCGCGCTGAGCGCCATGCCGACGCCGACGCTGAGTCCCTGCCCCAGCGAACCCGTCGCCACGTCAACGAATGGCAGCCGCGGTGTTGGATGACCTTCAAGATCGGAATCCATCTCGCGGAGCTTGAGCAGTTCGCTGGTTTTGACAAAACCATTTTCCGCCCACGCGGCGTAGAGGAGCGGGGCGGCATGACCTTTGGAGAGAATGAACCGGTCGTTATTGGCGCGACCTGGATTTTTCGGATCGTAGCGCATGTGACCGAAAAAAAGCGCCGCCACGAGGTCCGCCGCCGAGCAGCAGGAGGTGGGATGACCGCTGCCCGCGGCCGTCGTGGAGGCGATGGAATGGATGCGAAGCTGATTCGCGATTCCGGAAAGCGTTCGTACAGAAATTGCGCTCATACCGGACGCCTAGTCTAAAAAACGTCCTCCGTCGCGGCAACCAAAGAAAAAAATCGCCGGTGTTTCGTCGGAAAACGAATCTTTGCCTGAACGCACTCGGGACTCTTTACGACCGGCCAATCAACTCGAAGGCGGCCTCCGCCATCCTGGCCGCTGTCAGCCCATGTTTTTCGTACAGGTGCTCCGCCACGTAGGCCGATTGCCCGAATTCGCCCTGGATGCCGAGCGACTTGATGCGGTGGGAGATGCCCGCTCGCGACAGCGCGTGTGAGACCTGGGCGCCCATGCCGCCGATCACCTGGTGATCCTCGATCGTCACCACGCGGCCGGAAGCGGTTTTGACTGTCGCGCCGATGGTTTCGAGGTCCACGCGGTTGATGAACGGATTGTTGATGACCGTGGCGTTGATTTTTTGTTCGGCCAGCTTCCGGCCGGCTTCGATCGCCTTGCTCAGCAACGGACCGCACGCGATGAGCACCACGTCGTTGCCCTGCTGCAACAACTGCGCCTTCCCCCATTCGTATCGGGCGTTGTCCGCCCAGCCCAGCGGGTAATTCTCGCGGCCGACGAAGAAGAGATAAGACTCGCCATCCCTGCCGGCCGAGCGTTCAGCGGCGTATCGTTTGATGGCCTGATACATCAAGGCCTCGGCTTCATCCGAACACGACGGCGCGATCACGACCGTGTGGGGAATCGCCGAAGTCGCCGCAAAATAAGTCGTGGCCTGATGCGACGCGCCGTCGGCGGCGTCCTGAAACCCGACGTGAGAAAGAATCGCGATGATCGGGGCCTGCGACAGCGCGGCCATGGTGAGCGGAAGATTTCCCTTGGTGACGCCGAACTGACCAAAAGTGTCAACGATCGGGATGAATCCGGCTTTCGCGAAACCCGCGCCGGTGCTGATCATGTTCGCCTCGGCGATGCCGACCTCGATGTAGCGGTCGGGCAGGCTTTTCTGAAACAGACTGATGCCGGTGGATCCCTGGACGTCCGATGAAATCGAATAGACGGGCAGGCCTTCCTGCGCGGCGCGGATCACGGCCTTCGCGAGTCCGGTCTGCACCTTGTCTTTCTTCACCGAAGGCGTCGCCGGCGCGGCTGCGGCCCGGGCTTTCCTGGCGGCTTCCTTTTGTTCCCAATCAAGCCGGAGTGTCTTGGCCCAATCCAGGAATTCCGCCGGCGGCTGTCCGGCGTATATTTCGTTCATCCAGTCCACGATCTTTTCGCCGTTGGCCAGTGGAAAGCCGTGGCCGCCGCTGGCGCTTTCTTCTGTGGTCCGGATTCCGTAACCCTTGATGGTCTTGACCAGCAGGCAGACCGGAGAATTCGGATTGGCTCTGGCCTGCTCGATGCCCTTTTCGAGCGCCAGATAAACCGCCGGCAGATCGTGGCCGTTCGGGACGGGAATTACGTTCCAGCCCAGGGCGCCCATCGCGGCGAACGAACGCTGCATCGAGAAGGCATCCCTGGTGATGCGTCCGGAGAGTTTCGTGTCGTTGTCTGAAATGATGAGCACGAACGGATTCACACGCCCTTTGGCCGCCAGCCCGGGAATCGCGGCGAAGGCTTCCTTGGCTTCGCCTTCCATGGATGCGCCGTCGCTCACCGTGCAGATCGTAACGCGGTCGCGTCCGGCCGTCTTATCCGCGATGGCGAGGCCCTGTGCCTGAGGCAACGCCGAACCCAACGGGCCATTGCTGAGCAGCACGCCCTGGAGATTCAAGTGGGATTCGCCGTGCCCGGTGAGTTTGCTCTTGATGCTCCGGAACGCTTTGAGGTCCTCGAACGTAAGGCCGTCGAAACCGTAATTGGCCCGGAGCGCGTAGATGCCGTTTTCAGTGTGGCCGGCGTCGTTGACGAAATTGAACGCTTCATGCCACTCGCGGCCTTCGACGGAGAACATGACGCCATGGATGGCGGCCATGATCTCGGCAAACGCGGCCGGACCGCCCCAATGACACGCGGCCCCTCCGTTGACGGCATGCACGTCCATCAACGCGACCAGCGCGCGGGTCGCGCGCGGGTCCGCCAGGGTCACTTCGCGTCCGGCAGCGTTCCTGACGGTGACTGCGTATTTCGGCGCGCGACGCGGCCCTGACGCAAGCCGGGGTTTGAGAGGCAATGCACGGAGCGGCGGTGCCGCGACAGCTTGAACGACGGATTTATCTTCGGCCATAGGTCACACAAGAGGCGCCGACTTTAGAAAGCACTTCCCAAAAAGGAAGAAAGATTTTGAACGTGGGCAAATCCGGAACCAGTTGCTCAATCCCTGGATTGCGAAGCCTTGCGGATCACTCCTTCGATCGCCTCCAGCACCTGGTGCAATTCAAACGGCTTCCAGAGCATCAATCCGCGGACGTTGCGAATGAAGGTATCGATCCGGGTGTCGCCCGCGTGACCGGTCATGAAGATGAACCTCTTGCAGAGATGCGGCCTCGCGCGTTCCACGGCCCGATAGAACATGTCGCCCGGAAAGCCCGGCATCACCATGTCGCACAGGATCGCGTCGAAGTCCTTTACGAGGACCTTCTGCACGCCCTCGGCGCCGCCGAGAACGTGAGTCACGCGGAAACTCCGCGCCTCAAGAAAGTCCTTCAACATGTTCGCCATGACCGGGTCGTCCTCGACGATAAGCACCGTCCGTGGCTCCGGCTCGACCAGATCGTCCGGCATGACGTGCGTCTTTTCCTCAGGCGGAACGTAGAATCGCGAGCGCATTGGACATTCTCAAAGTCTTCCAAAAGCTGGTGCGCGCGGCGGGAGTCGAACCCACAACCTGCGGCTCCGGAGGCCGTCACTCTATCCAATTGAGCTACGCGCGCGCTCGGCCAGCGGCGGAGCAAATTAGGCGAACCAAACCCACCCGGCAAGGGTGAATGCAGTCGATTGTTCGCAAACGCCTTCGAGAACGTCAATACACGATGACGAAGCTCCCGTCCCGATTGGCAAACGCCGTCGCCAGGCTCCAGACAGGCACTCCGTCCACGCGGCCCTTCTCGGCGATCGGTTTGCCATCCCCGTCAAAAACCTGCCAGGCCAGCGCCCCGCCCTTTTCCCAGGCCGTCCCTTCCGTCCAGGCCAGCAGTGTTTCGCCCTTTGCGTTTGCGGCAAGTGCGGGATGCTTGCGCTTCTGTTCGCCCGGCGGCGCAAGCGGCGGAGAGAGTCTCACGCCTGCTGATTCAACCGTGTTGAAGTAGATGTGGCCATTCAGCTCCGTGGCCGCAATGACACGCGAGCCGCCTTCAGCGAGCGACGCGCTGCTCATCGGACAGCCCTGGATCATCCATTTGTTCACCGTCGCCGATTCGAACGAGCCGCCCTGGTTGTGCGAAACCAACAGCGTCATGTCGCGACTCACCGCGTTGGCGGAACGATAGAGGAGATAAAGCGTGCCTTTGGCATCGGCAAACGCGCGCATTCCACAGCATCCACACGCTCCCGTCGCCGTTGGATTCGCCTGCTTCTCTCGTTCGAATGTTTTTCCCTCGTCCGTGGAGCGCGCCACGAACACGGAACGCCCGGCTTCACCGCGCTCGTTCCCGGGCGGACTGGCATGCCACGCCACGTAAACGTTGCCTTGCGCATCAGCCGCCACCGAGCCGCCGCCATCCAGGCCCGCGGCCCACGTGATCAAGTTGCGTTCGGGCTCAAAAGCGTTGCCCGCGTCGTTCAACCGCGCGTAGAGCATCGGAGTGACTTCCTTTCCGTTCACGCTCGCTTTGCGAGCACCCAGGCCGCCCATCCACGCGACATGCGCCCGGCCGTTTTTGCCGACCGCCAGTTGCGCCCCGCGAATCGTGCCGGTCGCAATCGCGCTGCCGGGTTCGGAGTTGACCCTGACCGCAGCCGAAAAGGCGCTTTGCCCCGCGTCCATCCTGACATAGAAGATGTCGCCGCCCATGGGTTTCCCTTTGAAATAAATCAGGTGAACGTTTCCTTGCGCGTCGGCGACCGCCTGAGGCTGGATGCCGTCATCGGGTGTCCGCAGTAATGTCACCGGCGCTGTCCAGGCAGCACGGGCGAAAAACAAGACGACGGCGACCCACAACACCCGGGGAGCGGTTCCACGTTTCATATCGGGCCTATTCCGACGCCAAGTGCCGGAAGATTCAACGTTTTTCGTTTCCGCTTTGCCTCAAATCCAAAGCAACATACTTGACGGACGAAGAAAATTTTTGTTACCCCGAGTTGGGCCCTCGCTCAATCCGGGCTCACCGACTTGCAAGCTGCGCGCCTTCGGTATGGCGCCGGATTTCGTCCAGAAGCTGCGTTGGGCTGAACGGCTTTGTGAGGAAGATCGTCGCGCCCGATGATTCGGCTTCCTCCCGGCTGAATTTGTGCGGGTTGGCCGTCAGGACGATGACGGGGATGGATCGTGTGGAAGGCTCCTGCTTCAGTTGCCTCAACGCGGTGAATCCGTCCATCTTCGGCATCATCGCGTCCATGATCACGAGATGCGGGCTTTCGCGCAAAGCCACCTCGATCGCTTCCTGGCCATTTCGTGCTGAGAACATCTGATAACCGTCACGCTCCAAAAGAATCTGAATGAAGCGCAGCATGTACGCTTCGTCGTCCACGACCAGGATTTTGCGCGGAGGGATCATGTTTGAGTCAGGCCATTATCAGGAAAGTCTGGTCGTCGTTCAAGGCCATATTTGCCTGGAACTTCGCCAACTCCTCGGCGAGCTGATCCTTCAATTCCGCGGCTGTGCAGGACGTTGCCGCGGTTTGTTTGAGCCATGCGGCGAGCCGCTCGGCGCCGAACAACTCGCCGCTCGGGCTGCGGGCCTCGGTCAGCCCGTCGGTGTAAAGCAGGACCCGGCACCGCGGATCCAGTGCGGCCGTTTCGTCCGTGAACGGCGTATCAGGCAGAATGCCCAGGGGCATCCCTTCGGGAGAGAGGGTCCGGACTTGTCCGGGAGTGGCGATCAGCATCGGGCAATGCCCCGCGCTGGCGGCGACGAGCCGGCGCGACCTGGCATCAACAAACACCAGTTGCGCGGTAATGAACATATCCACCTTGGACAGTTCGTCGAACAACAACTGATTGGTTCGTGCCAGCAATTCGGACGGGCGGCTGGTCAACTCCGGCAACGCGCGCAGGAGGCTGCGCAGAATCACCGCGAACATCGCGGCCGGAATCCCCTTGCCCATGACGTCCGCGATCACAAGAAGCAGCGTGGAATCGGAAAGCTTGATGACATCGTAGAAATCGCCGCCGACCTGGCGGGCGCTCTCGCAATAGCCGGCCAACTCCAATTGCGGGAGCTGAGGAAGCGTTCCGAGCAACAACGAGCGCTGGATGTTCTGGGCAATTTCCAGGTCGCGCGCCACCAGCAAGGTATTGACCCGCTCTTCCTGCAGACGGGCGTTGACAATCTGGATCGCCAGAAAGTCCGCGAAGGCGTGCACGACGTTGATCTTGGCCGCCGTGAAGGGCGTGCGAAGCCGGGATTTGCCCACGGCCAGCGTTCCCACGAGCGAGTCCCCGACGTAGAAAGGATGCACCAACCCGATCGAGCCAGGCTTCAGGGCGCCCAACGGGTCTGTTGACAACAACGCCTCCGGCTGGTCGAACCACACGTCGCGGCGGGTTAGCGTAGCCTCGACCTCCACGGACCGGAACGTCCTGAACGCCACGCCAATCTCCAACGCGTCCAAAAGAAGCCCCGGTTCCGACGCTGTGAAAACAGTCAGCCTGGATTCCTGCGGATCGGCCAGGCGAAGCACAAACCAGTCGGCCGCCGTGATGCGCAAAAGATCGCCCAACAAGCGCCGCGAAAAATCCTCCAGTTCAGGCGGCTTCCCTTGCTCGGCGCCGTAACGAAAAATCGCCGACAAACTTTCGTAACACGAACTGAGTTCTTCGGCCAGGTCCGTGATGACCTGTTCGTTTTCAAACAATCGCCGGCTCAGCTCCTCCGGGTTCGGCGCGGGAGCGGCTTGAAAATGCGCCTGCTGAGGCGTCCGCGGACGCCGCATGACCAGAATGTTCCCGGACTCGCCGCGGAAATACTCCGCGTTCCCGGTCAGAGCTTGAATGAGAAACAAGCCCCGACCACTCTCGTTTTCCGGATCGGGAAGCGCGAGTTCGTCAGGCCAGCAGAAGCCCGATGTGTGATCAAAAATGCGCAACTCGACGACGGCTGGATGGCACATCACCTCGACCTTAATCGGGTCTCGCCGGCGGGATTCCGCGGCGTAACTGATCGCGTTGTTACAGGCCTCCGCCATGGCGAGTTCGCAGGCGGCGACGTCCTGTTCAGACACCTTGTGTTCGGTCAGAAAGCCCCTCACGGCCAGAGTCGCGGGGCGCACTTCCGCAAGATCGCACGCGAGGGATAACCTCAGCCCGGAGCATCGCGAGGATTGGCCGGGTGATTCGGACATGCGTTCTAATCCTTAACGATTTCAAATATGCGGTGCATGCGCGTCAACTCGAGGATCTGCTGCACGGGCACGGCCGGGTTCAGCAGACGCACAATTCCTTTGCGACTGCAGACCGTTTTGTGCAGGGAAATCAGCGCGCCGAGTCCGCAACTGTCCAAAAAAAGCGCCTGTGAAAAATCGATCTCGATGTTTCGCAGCGGTTCGATCATGGCGGCCCTCACCTGGTCGCGAAAATCGTTGGCATTGGCGGCGCTCAACTCCTTGATCCCGCCGACATTCAGTGTATCCCCTTTGATTTGTACTTTGAGATTCATTTGTTACGTCACCGGTCTTTGTGATCACGTCCGCAGGTCGTCCTCTCAGGAGGCGGATACTTAAATAACTTCTTCTACGAAAATGTTGCGATCCACCGCTGCCTTCGAGGTCCATCTTCGGACCGTGCTGAAGTCGCGCGCAAATACGTTTCCTTCCGGCCACTTCAAAAAAGCGTGGTCCACCCAAACAAAAAATGACGCTAAAGTCACGGAAAAATAAGCATGACTTGCCAACGAGAATTCCGTATATGATTTCCCGTGCTTTACCTTAAAGGTGCGTTTCCGTTTGCACCCCCGCCCTGCGGGCATATCAGGACAAATTCAGATGCGGCATAACCGGCAACCGGCTGGCAAAACGACACCTCGCCCTGCCATTGAACCGCCCTCCCGACAACTGAGGCGGCTGCTTTGCTTTTTACAAACCGCAGCGATCCTTTTGGGATTCGCGGACGGCCTGTTGGCAGCGGGACCCGAGACAATCACGCCCATCGGCGAAGCGTTGCGGGACAACGACCGTAATTACGTTCCGGATCGTCTGGGAGAAACACTCACGCTTAACGGCATCCTGACTTCCGATCCGGTCAACATCCGCTCTTTCGGACCGGATGCGCGGGACTACGCAATGCTGGCCAATCTGCAGGATGGGACTGGCGGCATCGCGATCTTCACGCGCAACACCGGACTGCTGGCCGAAAAGTTCAAGCGCGGCGACCTGCTGCAGGTGCGCGGAAAACTTTCGCAGCACAACGGGATGGAAGAACTGATGATCACGGAGGTTCGCCATCTGGGCAGCGGTTCGCTCCCCAGGCCCCACGACGTCCTCGCCGCCGACGTAAACAGCGAGCGCTTTTCCGGACAGCTTGTCCGGGTGACCGGCGACCTGGTTGTGCCGCCCGACATCCTCGAGACGGAGCGGGGCATGATTTTGCGCGACCGTTCAGGGGACGTGCAGGTGGCGATCTCCGGACGTTTCTTTTCCGACCCCGACTTCGTCCGGCGGTTGATTCGGGGCGGCAAAACTGACATCGTGGGTATCGCCGGACAGTACAGCAAAGACCCGCCTTTCAACTCCGGTTATCGCCTTGTGCCCCGCGACCCCGGTGACTTCGGCTTTGTTCCAGCTCCGCCTTATCGCCTCATTGCCATCGGCGCCGGGGTTCTGTTCCTCTCGGGATTCATGATCTATCTGTGGCTGCGGCGCCGGAGCGCTGAACGGCACGCGACCGAACTGACGTTGCTTACCGAGAATCTCCGGTGTTCTGAAGAGGCGCTCCGACAGAGCGAAGAGCGTTTCCGCAAGATCTTCGAAGAGGGACCGGTCGGCATCGTTCTCGGGAGTCCGGACTTTCGAATCCTTAAAGCAAACCGCGCTCTGTGCAGCATGCTCGGTTACGCCGAACAGGAACTCAGCGGCCGAAAATTCACCGACGTCACCCACCCCGAGGACGTGGCCCAGTCAATGGAACACGCAGAGCGGTTGTTCAAGGGAGAGATTTCCAGCTACCAACTGGAAAAGCGCTATGTGACGCGGAATCAGAAAACCATCTGGGGAAAAGTTTCCGCCTCGATCGTCCGCGATCAAGCCGGCAAGCCGTTGTATGCGCTGGCCGTCATCGAAGACATTACCGAGCAGAGACGCGCCGATCAGGCGCTGGAACAGAGCGAGAAACGGTTCCGTTCACTGGCGGAAAACAGTTCGGACAGCATCACCCTCCTCGACGCCGAGGGCACGATCCTCTACGACGCCGGCTCGGTGACCCATCGCGATCTGGGTTACACGCACGAGGAATACATCGGCCGCAACGCCCTCGAACTGATCCACCCGGAAGATCTTCCCGGGACGAAACGCCTGCTGGCCGAGTTGCTGAAAAGGCCCGGCTCCACGATCAACTCGGAATACCGGGTTCGACACCGCGACGGTTCCTGGCGGTGGATTGAATCCACGGGCACGAACCTGCTCGAGGAACCGGGCGTGGACGCGATCGTTATCAACGCGCGCGACATCACCCAGCGCAAGCTCGCCGAAGAAAAACTGCGACAGTCGGA
>Ga0134121_10003433_pt1 | contig 13246 bp, 8 predicted proteins | sample KB301_FD_96463 | JGI IMG/M metagenome (GOLD analysis project Ga0134121, IMG submission 96463) | Terrestrial soil microbial communities without Nitrogen fertilizer from Kellogg Biological Station, Michigan, USA - KB3-0-1 | ecosystem: Environmental > Terrestrial > Soil > Unclassified ...
ACAAACATTTTCTGACACCCGCTGTAATCCCACCCACGGCAGTGGGTGGATTGATTCATATCCTCTCTACAAACATTTTCTGACACCCGCTGTAATCCCACCCACGGCAGTGGGTGGATACTTCAAATGGGCGTCTAAGAAAGGACTTGAACAATCCACCAACTACCGTTGGTGGGATTGAAAGCTATCAACCAGTTTTCATGTAGAAAGTAATTTGAATGAACCACCCACTGCCGTGGGTGGGATTCAGACTTTTTGTGCAAAGTCGACCATGAAGTAGTAATCGCCGGGAATCCGCTGCTCCTTACCGTCTGACTTCACTTCGTAGAGTCTCAAAGCATAATAGCCGGCTGGTAATTGCCCCGCGGGAATCACCACCACTACGGAACCTGCGTCGTGCGCGGCGAGTGTCACATTTTTGGTTTGGCTGCGATCGTCCAGCTCTGCTCGGTAGTTTGTCGATTGAGTCGCGGATTGCGGCAAGATCAACGTGACTCTTAACTCTTTTACGTCGGAACTTATTGTGACTCGCTGGATTTTAGGATCACCGGCGTTGCGTCTGGCCGCCGTGCTGGTGAGAGTCAAGGCAAGGGATTTTTGAGGACCGGGACGCAGTATCAAGACGGCAACCACGATCACTACCAGCGCCGAGAGGGCGACTCCCGCGAATTTCAAACGTTGTGGTGTGAAAAAAGCAGCTAGCTGGTCAAAAAAATTTTCGGGTTTTGGAACCGGTGCGGGCTTCTCAATACGATCGAAAGCCATCGCGAAGGTGTAATCTGATTTGCCTTCCGGCGAAACCAGATAGCCGCTGGCGAACCGCTGCCGGTCAGCTTGAGTCAATTCACCGGCCTGGTATTCCTCGATAAGTTCGCTTTTCGATATTTCCAACTCCTCAAAAAGCTCTTCATCCGTCATCAACCGTTCTTCAATCTTTTCCTGCTCATCATCGCTGAGGTAGCCCAAAAGATAATCCCGAACTTTAGTCTGATCCTTGTTTGTAATCATTAGAAACTGCTTTCCGCCGGGGAGCCTTCACTAACTATGGCTGTTTGAGCCAAGGTGTTTCATGCATGGTTCCCTGCTGCAATCGCCGCCTGAACGCATTCCTTCAAGCTTGCATGAATATGCCAGACCCGTATTCTCAGTGCGTTTCGGGAAATTTTCAATTCATCGGCCAGCGCTTTTCGATTCCGAATCTTTTCCTGTTTCTCGCCCTGATGATATCGCAGGGCCAGATCGCTGTCGGCAGCAGGCAGCCTCCTCAAACAATCTTCAAGATAACCACATGCCTGCTCGAGCTCAGCGGAATCAGGATCAGGAGGAGTTGGTTCCGGCAGCGGTTTTTTCGTCGCCTTTACGAACTCAAGATAGATTTTCTTAGCTACCGCGTAGAAGTACAGCGCCGGGTTACCCTCGTAGTTTTGCCTGAGCCAATCAATTTTCGAGATGACTCTGTCAACGCACTTATCCGCCAGATCCTCTGCCTCACAATAGCCGCGACAGGCAAAGATCTTGATCAATTTATATCGAATTCTCTCGTATTTACTGCCCGCCGCGTCGCGGTCCGAATCGAGCCAAAGCAGTAGCTTGTCGAAGTCTTCCTTAGTAGGACCACCTTTGTTCATCGAGGCTACGTTTCTTCTCCTGGGATAAGGTGCAAAGGCGCAATCCAAACCATTTTGCCTCGAGAGGGCTGGGCTCTGGTGGCCGTCGAACTGATAGAGGTCTCAGCGCCACGAGTGTATCACGCCAGTGTTTGAAAGCTGCAAATCACCCTGCGGTTTTGAGGACGAAGCTCCACACCGTCTAAGCCTGCGAAATACTTTTTTAGTTTTTGCCATTCTCGTTGAACGTCGAAAGAAATTTTGCACACCGAACGTGATGGTCTTCGCGAAATGATGTGTCACCACATACTCAATGGTTTATCTCGATCAAGGAGAGCGCACATGTACTTCTTAAAGAATAAAACCGGAGTCGTTGTCAGCCTGGTTATTTTCAGTCTTCTACTGATCGCGCCGTTGGCCAATGGACAAGATGACGCGGCAAAACAACAGGCTGAAAAAGCCGCGGCAGAAAAGATTAAGCAGAATCTGGTCGTTACCGGCGTTGAGCCTTATGTGGGCAAAGACAAGGGAATACCAGGCGATCCAAATCAGCTTGGCAGTGCCGGGATGGGCGACCGTATCAGCGTAGTCATCCCCGGACTTTGGTTCGCAGCTGAGCACAAAGTTGTCGATCCAACCAAGCTTGCGTTGTTCGTAGATGGACGCGTTTTCAAGGATGTCTATCCGGTATCAATCGGGGCGGACAATTTAGTTTACAAGCTTCAACGCACTAGCGGCGCAATGGACGCGTGGAATGGCGTGCTCGGAAGCCCCAGGCTCGAAGAAATCAAACCCGTCGTTATCAGCGTCGGGTATCCCGATCAAGAACCACTGAAGCTTGGCGATAAGTTTCGAGACGCAGATGGTCGCAACAATCCTAACCTCAAATTGATTGTCTATCGAACGGGATGGGCATGGGTCGCCTTTCTTGTATTGATAGCCACAGGCATTCTCTTCCTTAAGTACGGAAGAAAAAACCTGCTGCGTGATTCAGGTCCTCCGAATCCGGAGGGCGGAAAACTAAGACCTTACAGTCTGGCTAAAGTGCAAATGGCATGGTGGTTCTTCATCGTAATCGGCAGCTTCCTCCTCATCTATGTAATCACCGGTGAGTCCACGATGACTGAGCAAGCCCTCATCCTGATGGGGATCGGCACTGGAACCGCGCTCGGCGCCGCCATGATCGACAGCAGCAAAAAAACCAGCGCAGACACTGAACTGGAAACATTGCTTCCGGAAAGAGCCAAAGCCAAAGCCGCGCTGGACTTGCTCGACCAACAGATTACAGCCGCTGAACAGGCCGCAGCCACAGACGCGGACAAAGCGGCATTGCAGGCCCAAAAGATCGACCGTGCGGAGAAAGCCGCAAACTTGGATGTACTCGACGTGAAGATTGGGAATGCTGAGGCCGGATTACATCGACCGACGTCCGATGGTCCCTGGACTGATCTCGTAACCGATGCCAATGGACCAAGCTTTCACCGCTTTCAAATGATCGTCTGGACCTTCATTTTGGGTTTACTGTTTTTAGCGGGCGTTTATAGAAATCTGGCGATGCCCGAGTTTAGTGGCACTCTCCTGGCGCTCATGGGAATCAGCGCCGGCACGTACCTGGGCTTTAAGGTTCCTGAACAACAGAGCAAGGGAGAGCAAACGATAGCCGAAGGAGCAGGCGCCACAACTACCACCTCACTACCGGTTGGAACCGCTGCGGCAAACGGGAGTAGTCCAGCAAAAGCCGGGACCAATGGTAGCGGGACGCCCGCAGATACCACAGCAGCAATGGAAGCCGCTGCCGATCAACTCGACGGGCACGACGTTGCTATGACTGCCGACACACCTGACGAAGAATTGCCGATAACGGAAGGAGGCGTGAAATAAAATGCCGTTCTCATTAACGTGGCTGCGCGATGTACTAATGGATGCCGGTTTGAAAGTTTCTCCCGTCGACGGATGGGAGGATCGTGGCCTGGGCGACGTCGGAGACATCGTTGGGGTCATCTGTCACCACACCGGCGTCAGAAACCCGAAACGAGAAAACATGCCGACGCTCACATCGCTTCGAAAAGGACGCAAGGCCGAACCGGGGCTGTCAGCATTACCTGGCCCACTCGCTCAACTCGGCCTGGGTCGTGACGGCACCTTTTTCCTGATTGCCGCGGGACGCGCAGCACATGCCGGACCCGGCCAATTTAAAGGAGCAAGCGGTAACCGTCGATTCATCGGGATTGAGGCCGAGAATGAAGGAACAACGAGTGACCAATGGCCGGCGATCCAATTGGAAGCTTACCAACGCGGAGTCGCAGCGATCCTCAAACACCTCAACAAGGATTCGACTTTCTGCTGCGGGCACAAAGAATATGCTCCCGGAAGGAAGGATGATCCGAGTTTTGACATGGGACAATTCCGAGCGTCCGTCAAAGGTTTCATGGATGGTACCGTTGCACCCAGTCCGCCAATTCCCACAGTCGAGACAATGGATTCAACAGCCACACCGCCACGATCGACTCTTCGCCGGCCAATGAAAGGCGACCTCGTCAAAGCAGTGCAGGCTAAACTCAAAATCGATCAGGATGGGACTTTCGGCCCCAAGACGGAAGCTGCTGTTCGATCCTTTCAGCGCGATCATGGCCTTGTGCCCGACGGTATAGTCGGTCCGAAGACATGGAAAGTACTGGATACGATACCCGAGGCTTCAACAGTCGGAGCCACTGTGTAAGAAAAACTTTTCAGGCCACAAAGGCACAAAAGCTCAAACAGGTTCTACTGATTTTGAGCTCTTTGTGCCTTTTGTGGCTAAAAATTCTGCCTCTTCCCTATCTCCCGCCAAATGTTTTATATTCTCCCCGCAAGTTTTAGACTCCCGGTCGTTCTGAAGCCTGAGCCCAACCCGTCTCTCAACTTTCGACTGAAAGATCCAATAACTATGTCCCTACATCTGTCTCTAAAAAAGAGATCGCTGAAATCTATCAGCTTTCTGATCGTGCTGGCGCTGGGTTTGGCGGCGGTTTTTGCACCAAAATCGACCGGGGTCTCAGTGGAGTGGCCCAATACTTCACATCGAGAAGATCAGAAACCACCGGCAGACGCATTCGGCCGGTTGCCGCTGAGTTTTGAAGTCAATCAGGGGCAGACTGACTCGCGCGTCAAGTTTCTCGCGCGCGGTCAGGGCTATGGCATTTTTCTCACTGACAACGGCGCCGTGTTCTCAATCAGCGGATCTTCGCTGCACATGCGTCTGCAGGACAGCGCAAACTCACCACGAGTCACCGGCGTCGATCAATTGCCGGGCAAGGTGAATTACCTCATCGGCAATAAATCCTCCGGCTGGCGCACGAACATTCCGACTTACGAGCGAGTTCGTTACGAGCAGATTTATGAAGGTGTCGATCTCGTCTACTACGGCAATCAGCGACAACTCGAATACGACTTCGTGATCGCACCGGGCGCGAATTTCAAACAGATCAGATTCGCGTTTGAAGGCGCGGACAAGTTGAAACTCAATCGCAATGGCGATCTCATTCTCAAATCCGGCGCAAAAACAATCACCTTAAAGCGCCCGAAAGCCTATCAGGACATCGACAACAAACGTCGCGAAGTGTCCGTCAGATACTCGCTGAAACCACGCGGTTAAGTAACTTTTCAAGCCGGGAACTACGACAAGTCTCAACCACTCGTAATCGATCCGCTTCTGGTCTACTCAACCTATCTCGGCGGAAGCGGTCAGGACACGGGCAACGGCATCGCCGTCGACGCATCCGGCAACGTTTACATCGCCGGCCAAACCACGTCACCCGACTTTCCCACCAGCTCGCCATTGCAAGCAACAAACGGCGGTGAAACAGACGCTTTCGTCGCGAAGCTGAACGCGAACGGCTCGGCTCTCGTCTATTCGACTTTTCTGGGCGGATTCCTGAATGACACCGCTAACGGCATCGCAATCGATAATGGCGGTAATGCTTATATAACCGGCGAGACCAACTCCACTAATTTTCCCGTTCTCAACGCGTTGCATCCTGCGTTGAACGGTATTTTTAGTGACGCGTTTGTCGCTGAGTTGAATAGCACGGGCTCGGGCCTGGTCTACTCGACGTATCTCGGCGGTCACAGTAATGATCGTGGAAACGCCATCACCATCGACAATTCCGGCAACGCCTACGTTGCGGGCAACACCGCGTCGACTGACTTCCCAACGACGAATCCGATCCAGGCAATCCGCTCCGGTCATTCCATCTTCAAGTCAACGAACGCCGCCGGCAACTGGGCGCCAAGCGATTCAGGTCTGACGGCTTCTCAGGTCATTGACCTTGCGTTTCAACCCGGTAACTCATCGATAATCTATGCCGCCACCGATACAGGTATTTTCAAATCAACTGACGGCGGCGCCAACTGGAGTCCGCTGCCTGCCACGCCGCCCTTCGTTCTTTTTAAACTCGCACTTGATCCTGTAAATCCAGCCATCATTTATGTAACAACGAATGGAGGGGTGTTTAAGAGCACTGACGGCGGCAATAGCTTTGCGGCCATTAACAACGGGCTTCAGTTACCGATCCGAACAATATCGGTCGATCCGGTAACGCCAAACATTCTTTATGCTGCGGGCGGTGGGCCATACTTTAAATCGATCAATGGCGGCGCAACCTGGGCGTCTAATCTTCCTGGTCTGGCGTCGAAAGTCGATAGCGTGGTTATCGACCCGAACACACCAAGTACGCTTTTCGCAATCACAAACCGCGGCATTTTAAGGAGCATGGATTCGGGCGCCAGTTGGACTGAACTGAACACGGGCATTTCGGATTTTAATTCCGTCAACAGCATTACCATCGATGGGGCGCATAACATCATCTATGCGGCAACCTCATTCGGCGTTCGGAAGAGCGCGAATGGCGGTAATACCTGGGTCGACATCGGGAACCTGAGTTTCAATATCGTAACTGTCGCTTTTGATCCGACCAACGCCTCATTGCTTTATGCTGCCACCACGATAGATATTCGGAAAAGTGTCGATGGCGGCAATAGTTGGACTGAAAGCAACACCGGCTTTCCCCGCACGCGAATCTCTTCGTTAGTCCTGAACCCGACCCAACCGTCAACTCTGTTCGTGGGTACATCGAGTGGCACTGACGCCTTCGTGACGAAGTTGAGCGCCGGCGGAAGCTCGCAGACTTATTCAACATTTCTGGGCGGCAATCTATTAGAGCTCGGCAACGGTATCGCGGTAGACGCTTCTGGCAACGCCTACGTCACCGGTTCTACCGAGTCAACTGACTTTCCTACTGCGAATGCTTTTCAACCTAATAGAGGTGGCACGCTTAGCGTCACCGATGTGTTCCTGACCAAGCTCAACTCAAGTGGTTCTGCGTTCGTCTATTCAACCTTTCTGGGCGGCGATTTTACCGACTCGGGCAACGCCGTCACCGTGGACATAAACGGCAATGCTTACGTTTGCGGCACCACTGGCTCGCAAAACTTTCCGGTCGTAAACGCTTTCCAACCCCAGAAGGCAAGTATCGTTGACGACGCCTTTGTGACAAAGATAAACGCGGCTGGTTCGGCCCTCGTCTACTCCACCTATCTCGGAGGTGACGACTTCGAAGATTGTGCGAGCATTGCCGTCGACGCAGCAGGAAGCGCGTACGTCACTGGAAGCACTAACTCGCCGGATTTTCCAACTGTTGCGCCATTGCAAGGGACGATAAGTAGCGGGTTCCATGACGCATTCATAACAAAGCTCGCTCCCAATGGCTCAAGCTTGATTCACTCCACTTTTCTCGGTGGGACAAACCACGACTTCGGACGCGGCATTGCCCTCGACTCGTCACAGAATATCTACGTCGCCGGCACTACAAGCTCTACAGAGTTTCCAACAGTGAACGCGCTACAGCCGGGCTTCGGCGGTGGCTCAGATGCATTCATCGCAAAGCTGCGTCCGGCGCCGGACGTCGTAGTAACAATGACCGACGCGCCCGATCCGGTGAGCTTTGGCAATAATCTGACTTACACGATCACTGTGAAGCACATCGGTGAGGTTGCGGCAACCGGCGTCACGCTTACTGACACACTGCCGGCAGGCGCGACGCTCGTTTCTGCAAACTCGACGGCGGGCACTTGTTCGGGAACAACCACGATTACGTGCAGCCTCGGAACTCTGACTGGCGGAACAACAGTAACAGTCACGATCGTCGTCACGCCTCCCGCAGGAACAATCACCAATACGGCGACTGCGACGCTCAACGAAACAGACGCCGTTCCCGCGAACAACACAGCGACAGCCGAGACACACGTTGAGCTCGCCGACCTGTCGATTACAAAGAAGGCGGCCCAAAGTCTCGTCGCGCCCGGAAGCACGTTCACGTTTTCGCTGGTCGTGAAAAACAAGGGCGCGATTCCGGCGGACGTTACCGTCACCGACAATTTTCCCACCGGCCTGACGTTGACTAGCTGCACGGCGACAGGAAATGGCGTGTGTGGTGGAAGCGCCACGAATGTGACTGTGAGCTTTTCACAACTGGCGGCGCACGGCTCGGAAGCAGTTCTCTTGACTGTCAGGGTGAGCCCGTCGGCAACTGCGGGAACTGTTATCAGCAACACCGCCTCAGTGAGCTCGCCGGCTCCCGATTCGGATGCGTCAAACAACTCGTCGACGGCAAGCGTTACGGTAGCCGCTGTTCCGATCCTTCAGAAATCGAACGGCATCATCGCATACGAGAGCTTTCGAACATTATTCAACCTCGGCGTGCCGAGTGGTATCTATACCGTGAATCCGGACGCAACCGGTGAGAAGTTGTTCCCCGGCATTCCCATCAACTCGAACGTAAGATACCCCGAGTGGTCTCCGGATGGCAGCAGGTTAGCATTCCAGTTAGTTGTTTCTGACAATAATTCTTTGGTGACCGAGATCGATGCCATCAACGCTGACGGCACCGGACGCATGAAGATCGTCGACCACGTTTCCGGGCTTAATCACGCCATCACCTGGTCGCCGAACGGATCTCAAATCGCTTACATCGGCTCCGGCGGACCATCTGAAGACACCTTAGACACGATACACATTGCCAACGCGGACGGAAGCGGCAGTTACCGGCTGCCTGGCAGTCCCACGATGTTGTCGTCAGTTGACTGGTCACCGGATGGATCGAAGTTCGTCTTCTCCACTGGTGATGAGATCTTTGTAATCAACACCGACGGTACCGGCAAGCAACAGCTAACAACCACGCAGCCAACGCAGTTTGATTTTACGAAGGACACCGACCCGCGCTGGTCACCAGACGGCACGAAGATTCTCTTCACGCGATTCAAAGACTTTTTTGGCAGCACGTATGTGATGAACGCGGACGGGTCGAATCAAAGAAGACTCCTCAATTTCCCCGCTTCCTCACCTTACTGGTCGCCTGACGGACTTTCCATTGTAATGATTGAGGTGAGCGAGGTCTGCACTGTCAGACTCGATAACACTGATCACAAATGCCTCACCAACAATGACGCTCAAGACTTCCTGGAATTCACACCCAGTTGGCAGAAACTGCCGAATCCGAATCCAACGCCGACACCCACGCCGGCGCCGACTTTCTCGCTCTCCGGCAAAGTGACTGTTAACGGCAACCAGTTTTTCCAGGCGCAGATCAAGCTGGAGGGTCCAGTAGGCGCCGTTACTCAAACTGATGCTAACGGCAACTATGAATTCGTCAATCTGCCGGCTGGCGAGTACAAGGTGACGCCTCTCAACGGCGCTTTCGACTTCAACCCACCGAGCCGCACGCTGACGATCACGAACGCCAACATAACCAATGCGGATTTCGCTGCGACGTTCGTGCCGGCCAACATCACGGGTCATGTGAAAGACAATAACGGCAATCCGCTCCCGGGGATCAAAATCGACATTGGGAGCCCGGGGGCCATCGGGGGCAACACGCTTACTGATGCAAACGGGTTTTATTCTTTTACAGACCTGCCACGGGGCATCACGGCCTTTGTGACTCCTGATCCGTTAACTCCTTACGATTTCGTTCCGACCGAGAAGAGAATTGAAAACCTGACCGGAACTGAGGTCGTGGACTTCGTCGGTACTCTGGCGCCGACGCATGTGATCGCCGGACGCGTGGTCGATCCGATTACCAATCAGGGCATCAGCAACCTGCAGGTCAATCTTTCGCAGGACCTTGGTTTCGGCGGGTCCACTTTCACCAACGCGAACGGAGACTTCAGCTTCGGAGCTAAAAAAGCAAACCATTCTTACTCGGTTTCGATTCCCGATGACGCGGCACTCATTTTCGAGCCGAAGCTGGATCCGACTCACAACTTCGCTTTGATTCAAATCGCGTCGTTGACGAGCGATCAGAATCTCAGGTTTACGGCGTCGCGGCACAACACGGTTAAGTTCGCAGTTTCTGCGCCTTCAGTCAGCGAGTCGAGTCCGTCTATCGAGATTGTCGTTACGCGCACGGGCGATGTAGCCAATGCCGCGACAGTCAATTTCGCCACAGCCGACACAGCCGGACTCGCGGCGTGCAGCGTTGTCAATGGCAAGGCCTCCGAGCGCTGCGACTATGGCTCGACAGCCGGAACACTTCGCTTCGCTTCGTTTGAAACAAGTAAGTCAATCGTGGTTCCGATCGTGAACGACGTTTACGTCGAAGGTAATGAAACGTTCACGATCACTTTGACGACCCCGGTCGGAGCGCAGATGGGTTCGCCGGCGAGTTTGACCGTAACGATCGTAGACAACGACACCACGTCCACACAAAATCCGATCGATGGCGTCGAGCCTTTCGTGACGCAGCAGTACATCGATTTTCTCGGGCGGCTGCCGGATTCCGTTGGATTCACTAATTGGGTAGCGACATTGAATGGATGTCCGAATAGTGGCTTTGGCGAGAACCTTAATCCTTCGTGTGATCGTGTACACGTGTCGTCCGGGTTCTTCCTTTCGGATGAGTTTCGCGGTCGTGGTTACTTTGCGTATCGTTTCTATGAAGTCGCGTTTGATCGCAGGCCGCTCTATGCCGAATTTGTGCCGGACATGGCGAAGGTTGGAGGCGCGCAGTCGCCGCAGTCAGAGTTGCTAAGTAAGGCGGCTTACACGGATGAGTTTGTGCAGCGCAGTGAATTCACGAATCGTTACAACGGGCTGTCGAATTCCGCGTACGTTAATGCTCTCGAGCAGAATGCGGAGATCACGCTGAGCAACAAGGCCGCTTTGATCGCGGCGCTCGATGGGAATCAGAAGACGCGCGGGCAGGTTCTGCGTGAGATCGTCGAGAGCAAAGCGGTGGAGGACAAGTTCTTCATCAGGGCGTTTGTGGCGTTCCAATATTTCGGCTACCTGCGCCGCGATCCGGATACGGTTGGCTTCAACAACTGGGTCGAGACGCTAACCAACGATCCGAACAACTTCCGGCACATGGTGTTCGGCTTCCTCTTCTCGAACGAATACCGCAGCCGCTTCGGCCCATGACAAGTTAGTACACAGTGTTCCCGAGCGTCTCGCTTTCGACCGCGCGGGGCGTACGACTGTATGAAGCGTTGCGAGCACTTTTGATGATCAATCGCGTCATCACTGACTGCCACAGTGTTTGCAAGCGATGCTGATGGCTGAGTTGACTGACAACGCACAGCTTTAATTTACAAGGGGAGAAAAATATGAGTTCAACCATGGGACAACAAACGGGATTTGGCGCGGGCCAGATGAGTCAACAACACACTGAAGGCACCGTCGCGCGTACGATTGAGCAGCAGACGGCGAAGCTTCCGTCGGACGTATTTCTGTGGGCGGCGCTCGGATCGATAGGGACGTCGGCAATTCTGCGACTGATGGGAAAGAAGAGCGCGAGTTTATTTGTCGGTGACTGGGTAGCGCCGTTCATGCTATTCGGCGTCTACAACAAGATCGTCAAGACACAGGGCTCCGATCGCGCCAGCCGCGGACATTAATCAAGTTAGCCACGGATTACATGGATTCATCCGCCAAATCCCGTGTAATCCGTGGCTAAATTCCTCATTCTGTTCTTTCTGAAGATCCTTCCTGAAACGATTTCCTCGTTTTCACCATACTAGGTTGTAGAGTCACTCTTAATCTCCCGAGGGTAATACAATGCAATCCTTACAAACGGTCACTGAGCCCAACATCCCAGCTCCCGCGCAAACCGAGTGCTTCCAGAAGTTCGTTCCAAACTACGCGCTGCTGTTCTTCGATCATTTATACAGCGAATACGTGGCGCTTAAATCCGGGATCGACAATGCCGGCGGCGTGCTAACACTCCTCGACTCGATTCACGACAAACGTGTTCGCAATGAGCTAACGTGGAGCGATATCTATACTTTCGATTTGGCGCTTGTGGACGAACGACCACTCGAAAACCTAATCCGAAAAGCCTATGACGCGCGCGCCAAGTATCGAAGTATCGCAGGACAGAAGGAATTCGACGAGTATCTCGCTTCGAAGCCTCCCGACTTAACTACGATCCTCATTGCTCCCACGCAGGACGCAGCGCCGTCCTCACCTCCATCGTTTACTGACGAAGCCGAGCTGATGTCATTATCACCAGAAAAGCGTGTCCAACGTGTCTTGCGAGCCGATGTCAAATACCTGTTGAGTAAGTTTTATCTGTATTACGCGATGTTGCCGATGCGCGAAGGTTTGCGCGAGCAGCTCACCAGCCGAGCCGTCAGATTAACTAAAATGATCCTCGGAGCAATTCTGGTCGGGATTGCGATCAGCTTCAGCGTCAGCGTGCTTCTGAAAAACCTCTTTCCAGGTAAGCATTTCGTCGAAGCGTTAACCGAACTCATGGGGGCTTTCGGCCCGATCGTCCTTTCCGTTGCGTTCGCCGGAATCGTGGGAGGCTGTGTGAGCATGTTGCAGCGCATTCAAAGCGCGCCCAGCGAAGGCGATGCGCTGTTTAATCTTGCGGCGCTTACGAATGGTTGGCGCGGTCTATCGCTTTCACCGCTTTACGGCGGAATCTTCGCTTCACTTCTCTTTATCCTGTTTGCTGCCGGACTCCTTTCAGGATCTGCGTTTCCGAAAATCGAAACTAGTCGGAGTGAAACGCCTGTACAAGCCGAGAAAGCAGCACCAACTCAGACACCTAATCCCGCAGCAGTGAAACCCACTACAGCAAACTTGACTGACGTCTCTACGACTCAGGTATTGGTTAACAATCCCTCGACTCAACCTTCGGAACAACCAAAAGACGCTTCGCGACCGAGTATTTTGAAGATTACAGATTTCCTCCGAGACACTGGTCCCAAGGACGGCGTGTCTTTTGCCCTGCTGATGATCTGGTCGTTCATTGCCGGTTTCGCAGAACGTCTTGTGCCGGATACTCTCAACCGGTTGGTTGCGAAAAACGAAGCAATACAGGGAACAAACACCTGAGTCGCTTCAGCCACGGATTACACGGTGATGATTCGTGTAATCCGTGGTTGAATACTCTTAGTGAACCACCGTGTAACTATCATTTCTCGCGCCGCTGCCGTTCGTTCCATTCCAATCCGGCTTGAGCACGACCTTGATACAGTTGTCCTGTTTGTTCTTGAAGATGTCGTACGCATGGGGCGCGTCTTCGAGACTCATCCGGTGCGTGATGACGAAGCTCGGATCGATGTCGCCGTTCTCGATCATCTGCAACAACGGTCGC
>Ga0134121_10003434_pt1 | contig 13243 bp, 14 predicted proteins | sample KB301_FD_96463 | JGI IMG/M metagenome (GOLD analysis project Ga0134121, IMG submission 96463) | Terrestrial soil microbial communities without Nitrogen fertilizer from Kellogg Biological Station, Michigan, USA - KB3-0-1 | ecosystem: Environmental > Terrestrial > Soil > Unclassified ...
TACGCCGCGGCTCTTAAGAATGAGTGCAGTCTCGCTCTGCAACACAAACGCGCCCAGTTCCAGCATCCATTCTGTCGCAGGCAGACCAAACGACATGCCCCAGGCTGAACGCAGCACGCGCATGAACTCCGAATTGGGGAGAGGATTGGGCGCGGCGAGATTGACCGGGCCTTCGAGTTCTTCGTGTTCGATCAGCCACAACACGGCGCTGGTAAAATCCCGATCATGAATCCAGGACATGTACTGGCGGCCGTCTCCCGCGGCGCCGCCAAGTCCCAGCTTTACTAATTGCAGCAAAGCAGAGAACGGACTGCCCGGATCGGGATTCATCAAGATCGCCGAGCGCATCGCTACTCTTCGTGTGTTCGGAGTCGCCGACTGCTTCAATGCTTGTTCCCAGGAAGTCGCGACGTCGATGCTGAATCGCCAGGTGTCAGGCGCGTTTGGCTCCGTACCGCCGATCACTCCGGTAGCTTCGTCGTTGGCCTCATCGAATCGATGGGCGTAAATCGTGGCGGTACTTGCCTGTAACCAGACACGCGGCGGTTTCCATGCCTCCGCAATCGCATCGCCGACAACCCGCGTCGACTTAACCCGCGAGTCTTTAATGATTCGTCGGTTGTGATCGTTATAGCGACAGTTAACGCTCTGTCCTGCCAAATTAATGATCGCATCGGCGCCTTCAAACTCTGCGACCCAGTCGCCGAGTGTTTCGCCATCCCATGCGACAGTTCGCCATGGAGCAGTGAAGGGTTTGCGACTGAGCACCACAACTTCATCACCGTTTTGGTGAAACGCACGGGCCAGCACCGTACCGACCTGACCTGAACCGCCTGGAATTACTATTTTCATATTTCAACCAACGATCGATTGCGCGTGTCTCGTCCTGGCTAGACTCGCTTCACGTTCCGCAATCTCGTAGAGCGCCACCCGGTCCCAATAGGTCAACCCAACCTGTTTGGTAAAGAGCTTTTCGGCCGGTGACAAGAAGCCGGCGATCCCTCCGGTGACTGCGAGCCAAAAAAGCAGAAATATGAAGGGATTTGAAACCAGGACTTGTTTAATGTCGATTTGATCGTTACGGCCACCCAAATTGTAAAAGACTATGACTAAGTAGCTTGTCAGAAGTACCCCGATCCCAATCGCGATTCGCAGGATAGCGTTCAGACGCGCGCCAGAGAGAGTAGTCACGAACCACAGCACCAAGCCTACGATGACTCCGGGAACGGCAAAGCAGGCCAGGACCAGAGGATGGAACAAATACAGTTGCTCCCACGAAGGTCCGAAGTAATACATGAAGATCAGCAGGGTGGAGGTTGCTCCAGCCATAGCGCTACCCAAGCCACCTCGAAACAAGAATCGGATGAAATCCTTCATCGCAACCTCATGCCTCTGCCAGTTCCAAATCGCGCAATTCCGCCACCAACTTCAAAGCCCGCTTCCGCACGGGCCGCATCAGCGGATTGCTGGCCAAAGAAATCAGCTTGTCCAGCAGATCCACTGTCTGATCTATCATCCGATATGTGCGCCTGCGCCTGGGCGACGAGTCATGGATCCAAAAGAGAATGATTCCCATATGATAAAGCCAGAGCAGGTAAGGCAACTCGGTCCGCAGGTCGCTTGGGATGCGCGCCTTTGTATCAGCAACCAAATCCTCGAAGAGCTTGATGCTGTCCTGGCGCGTCGGCGCGGAGTCCTCCGCAAAAGGATTGAGCGGACTGTGCGGATCGGCAGCAGTCTTAAAAAGCACGCCGGCAAATTCGTGATACGGCTCGAGCGTCGAGATCTTCAGACGCATCACCGCGAGCAGACGTGCTTTCAGACTTGTCTCTTTTTGCAGCGCGGGCAGAACCGCGGCCAGGTGCTCTTCATGAGTCCGGTGATAGAACGCCTGAATCAGATGTTCCTTCGATCCGAAATAGTGATAAGCATTGCCGAGCGACACGCCGGCCTTTCCCGCGATTGCGCGCATCGTTGTCTCTTCGTATCCACGTTCGCGCAGCAACCCGAGAGCGCTATCAAGTATCAGCGCTTTTGTCTGCTCACCTTTTACGGTCTTCGTTGCTTTGGTCTTAGCGAGAGAGTTCATTTGCTTACCTCGCCATTCCGGTCGCCCGGCTGATCTGATAACGATGTTGGGAAATCAAGGACACCACGCGGCGCGTAGTCGGCAACAACTCAGGTGTCGCCAGACGGTAGGACCACTCGCGATAACGCGCCAGCGTCCACAGGACCATCAGCCACGCCTTGGGGCCAAAATAGACCGCGCCTGCGTCGCTTATCGCCGTCAGATCTTCGCCGGTCAGATCATGGTTGAGTTGCGGGTAACGTCGACGCGCTGCGTCCGTCTTAATCGGAATCATTCTTAATTCAATAAGTTTGGGTTGTTCGGCCAACCAACCGTGGACCCGGCGGCACAATCCGCAGGTCGGGTCGTATAGAAGAGTCAGTGTCGACATCGCTTAAGCCTCCTGCACGGGCGTGAAAGCGTCGGGATAAACCGGCGGTGGATCGGTCCGCAATGTGGCGCGCCGGCGCATGCGGCTGAAGATCAGCAAGTTAAAGAAATGCATCCCGCCCAGGACCAGCAGCACGGTGCCTACTTTTACGGACAGCGCCTCGATGCCTTCTTTGGGCGAAGCGATCTCGTACCCCAGCTTCAGCGTCAGACTGACAAAGCCGAGATTGATGAGATAGAAGCCCACCACCAGCAGGTGATTGACTGAATCTGCCAGCGGTTCGTTGCCGTGAAAAACGTCGACCAGAAAGATGCGCCCGTTCTTGTGCAGCGTATGCGCGACCCAGATGGTCAGGGCGATGCTGATGGCCAGGTAAACCAGATATGTGGTGATTTCGAGTGTCATAACCGAGTCTCCTTTGGAATTGAACACGTTCAACTATCGCAGGATAGGCTCGTTCTTGCGGCCTGTCAAGGATTATTTTGAACATGTTCAGAAAAATTAGCATAAGCGCGACGAGGCCGTGTCCGAAAAAGGCGGCTAGAGTAAGTCCGCCTTTGGCGGACGAATCGAAAATAGCCCAGCGATTTATCGCTGGGATCGGTTGGAACCGAAACGAAGTCCGTGCAGCGGACGGCTAAAAAGGTTAGAGAATCCGATGATTATCATTCAGCCGTCCGTTTCACGGACTACCAATCTTCGCGCTCCTATCCCCACCAGTGAACTGCTGGGGTCCGCCTTGCGGACTGATACTCTACTTTTTGGGCAAAGCCCCGCGATGCAGGTTCCTTCAGGCTGAGTGCGGGCGGTAGCCGGACGTGGGTCTCGGCTTTCATCATGCGTAGTTGACTACAGCTCAAGCCCTCACTTATGGTCAGGCTACTGCCCAGCTTTTACGATGATACGCCCGGTGATACAGACCATTTCGGTTGCGCTTCAAGGCCTCGGTCCTGGTGACTAATCGCAATGAGTTCTCAAAGTCTCTTCGATCAATTGTTCTCGCCCGAGCGCGCTGCGCGGCTGGCGGTGCTGTACGAAGATACAGAGATCGCTTACGAGGAAATGCGTGACAGGACCGTCCACGCCGCGGAAACTCTAAACGCTTTGAGTATAAGCACCGGAGATCGAGTTGCGATCCTGCTCAATGACTCGCCCGAATTTATCGCTTCGTTTGTCGCGATCATCTCGCTCGGCGCGATCGCCGTTCCTATCAACCTGGCGTTGCGTCGCGAAGATCAACTATTCATCCTGAAAGACTGCGGAGCGTGCGCGGCGATCATAGAAGCGAAGACAGTTGAGAGCCTGCCGACACTCGCGGGTGATGAAACTGACGTGAAGAACCTGCTCATAGTCGAGCGTGAAGATGGCGCGCTTGAATCGGATATCGAATCAATTGCGGGAATGCGCGCGCAAGACTTTGCCAACGCGAAGCGCCGGCCACTCAGCAATGAATTTCCTGTGCGCGCAGATCAAGACAGCGACGCGTTCATCCTTTACACCTCAGGCAGCACGGGCGAGCCGAAAGGCGCGGTCCACCGGCAGGCGGACATCTTTTACACTAACGAAACCTTCGGTAGCGAAGTCCTGGGACTGCGTGAAGGTGATCGATTGTTTTCTTCGTCGCGTTTGCCGTTCGCTTACGGGCTCGGCAACAGTTTTACTTTTCCGCTGCTCAACGGGCTGACTACGATTCTTTGCCGCGAGAAACCCGCACCGGATGTCATCAGGCGCGTTTTCGAAGAATATCGTCCGACGATCTTTTTTGGTGTGCCGCTCATCTACAGCATGCTGCTGGAGCACCATCGCAAAGGCCCAGGTCATGAACTGGACACATCGAGCCTGCGCTTGTGCGTGTCCGCGGGTGAGGCCCTGCCGGCGCAATTAGGCGAAGACTGGCAAACAACTTTCGGAGTTGAAATCCTGGACGGGATTGGCTCGACTGAGATGTTGCATATGTTCATGTCGAACCATGCGGGCGATGTGCGCTATGGCAGCAGCGGAAGGTTATTGCGTGGCTATGAAGCGCGTCTGATTGATCATGATGGCGTAAATACGCCCCGGGGCGAGGCAGGGAATCTCTGGATTCGCGGCGACAGCGCAGCCGTGCGCTACTGGCAACGGCCTGAGACGACGGCTGAAACCTTTGTAGGTGGTTGGGTCCGAACCGGGGACCTCTACGCCGCGGATGCGGATGGTTTCTGGTGGCACCAGGGGCGCAGCGACGATTGTTTCAAGCCGACCGGTCAGTGGGTTTCGCCGATTGAGGTCGAGAGCGTGCTGCTGCGACATGAAGCTGTGCGCGCCGCGGCGGTGGTCGAAGGTTTCGACGAGCACGGCTTGTCCTGCGTGTGCGCCTTTGTCGTACGAGCTGAAGAGAGTGACGACACGCCTGAGGAATCGTTGCGCGCGCTTTGCAAAGGCGCACTGCCCAGGTTCAAACAGCCACGCCGTTATCTTTTTGTTTCGGAATTGCCTTACACTGCGACCGGAAAAGTGCAACGGTTTAAGTTGCGAGAGCAGTTGCGCGGTTCAGAGTTCAACCTTTAGGTTGTCTTTTACCGAGGCGCAAGCTAAAGCTTGAACTCTAAACATATGACTGAAAAAAGCATCCAGGAAACCTACGCCCCCAACAACGCCTGCTTTGGCTGTGGTCCCGCGAATGAAAAGGGTTTGCACATTCGCAGCTTTCCGCGCGGTGAGGAAGTCATCGCGACCTTCCAGCCTGAGACTTATCAGGAAGCTTTTCCAGGGATGTTGAGCGGCGGCATTATCGGCACGCTGCTGGATTGTCACTGCAACTGGACCGCGACCTATCACCTGATGAAGCAGGCCGGATTGGACCATCCGCCCTGCACTGTAACCGCTGACTATGCGATCAAGCTGCTGCGGCCGACGCCTACCGACGGGCCGGTTGAGTTGCGCGCGCGCGTAATTGAGTCTACCGGCGATCGAGCGATCGTCGAAGGCGAGCTAATCGCTCACGGCAAAGTTTGCGCGACTTGCCGGGGGACGTTCGTCGCGGTCAAACCGGGGCATCCGGCTTATCATCGTTGGTGAGAGGCCATGATCACCACCATTCTCTTTGACATCGGCGGTGTCCTGCTTACGGATGGTTGGGGTCATGACTCGCGACGTAAGGCGGCCGCGCAGTTCAATCTCGATTGGGAGGACTTCAGCGATCGTCATGAAAAAGTCGCACACCTGATCGAGATAAATCGACTCACGTTGGAGCGTTATCTCGACCTGGTGATCTTCTGCCGGCCACGCTCATTCAGTCGCGATGAATTCCGCGCCTTCATATTTGCGCAGTCTCAGCCGAAGCCCGAATCGCTCGAGATCGTGCGCCAGCTCGCGGGGTTAAAAAAACACTTCATGGCCACCCTCAACAACGAAGTGCTGGAATTGAATCTCTATCGCATCCAGCATTTTGATCTGCGCAAATATTTCAAAGTTTTCTTCAGTTCTTGTTTCCTGGGTTTGCGGAAGCCGGATGAGGCCATCTATCGACTGGTCATGAACGTCTTGCAATGCACGCCCGACGAATGCCTGTTTGTCGATGACCGCGAAGTGAACCTAGAGTGTCCCCGCGCAATGGGTCTGCACACAATTCACTTCCAGGACGCGATGCAATTACGGCGCGAGTTGCGGGAGAAAGGCGTCGAGTTGTAGGCTCTCGACGGGCGATCATTACTGGGACTTCAAGATCCAGTTCAGCAATACTCTCGATTTGATTGTAAGCGAAGTGACGGGGGCAAGCCCCCTTCCTGACCTGAGAGACTTCTTCCTTGACTCCACGGCCCAACCTTGAAGGCCCATCAATCAAAGATTAGTAATTCAATTTGATTAAGCTCAAGGTCAGGAAGGTGGGCTTGCCCCCGCTGCTGCGATCGAAGTCTGTGTTTGATGGGACTCGAATCACCGACTAAAGTCTGTGCCACTGAGGTTCTCACTTCACCACAATCTTTGTCTTTTTCTGTTGCTGATCTACGGCCACATAGATCACTTCGGCCTGAGTGACCTGCACGCGTTCGCTCGGCCCACCGTAACGCTCGGCTTCCACCACCACGCGGACGGTAATTGACGTCGTGCCAATCTTGAGAGTCTCGGAATAAAAGCTGACCAGATCTCCGACGAATACCGGAGCATGAAAAATCACTTCACGCATGGCCACGGTCACAAAGCGATCCATGCCCGTGTGCCGGTGGGCTTCGATCGCGCCGGCCATATCGATATAGCTGAGAATAACGCCGCCAAAAATAGTGCCCTGCGAGTTGGTGTCGCGCGGTAGCATTGCGATGCGGATTGCCGGATCAGTGTTCATAAAGGAATCGTAAATGGAAAACGGTAAATGGTAAATGAGAGATATGTGACTTCTTCTCTTTGCGGGCTACTCGGAACAAACCTTGGCGGCTGGTGTCTAACTGAGGCGGTTGCGAATTTCCCATCAAGAGAGGTTTCATCATGTTTATGCTCTTTTACTTGATTCTCACTTCTCCCATAGGCGCGTTTGTCGTGGCCCGCTTTCAGGAAGCACTCTACCTTGTGATTGTGGCTTCAGACTGCGAAGACTGTGGGTTCAACGATCTCGGAACGCTGCTCTTCGGCGGAGTGTTGGCGGCGATACTTGTGGGCGTGGGGGTGTCGGTTGTACTTCGGCGTTACAAAGATAAATCCTCGTCACTGGAATTTGTTTCGATTCGAGCCTCAGATACAAACAATCCCAAATAGTTTAGCGACGGGCTTCTGCCCGCTGTCATGTCTGAGTAACGGCGGGTAGTAGCCCGCAGCTTAACCAATGCTCAAGACACGAACGGATACCAGGGCGTGTTACGAAAGATCCAAAAAAAGATTAACAGCACCAGCCAGGCCCAAAGATAAACAGCCGGAATGAAAACACGCCGCTGAGGTCGCCCTGTCAGCGCGCTCTTTGTGAATCCCAGCAAACCGTAGACGATGAATGGCAGCGTCAGCACCATGAGCGGATTGAGCTTGAACGCGGCGATCGGATGCAGGTGGATCAATTGATAGCAAGCGCGCGTCGAACCGCAACCGGGACATTGTAAGCCAGTCACCAGTCGAAACGGGCATTTGGGAAAGAATTGATTTTGCGGCAGCGCCGGGTTGAAAAAGAACAGGAAGATCGCGATCGAAGCGATTCCCAGCCAAACAAACGAGGCGATGGCCAGCTGGCGCCCGCGATCGGCGGTTGTTTCAATAAAATGAAAACCGGTCATGATCTGAAATCCGCAGCCGACTCGGTAAAAGGGCTTGAGCCGCCGCGGAATAGTTTACTCGCAGCTTAATCGTTTCGGAACTTACCAGGTCAAAATCTCAGAACCATCCCTTGCGTCCCTGAATATAAGTTCTCACAAAGTCTTCATCCGACTTGGTGAGATACATTATTCCTTCCACAATTCCGATCACGTGCATCACGCCGGCGAGGGTAAAGCAGCTCAGCACGGAGACGAGCAGCATGATCAGACCTTCTTTTTGATAGCCGAGAATGAATTTGTGAATTCCCAAACCACCCAGCACGATTCCCAGGATGCCGGCGACGATCTTTTTGTCGGCGCCCGCCGCCTGCCAGTCCTGATTCTGCGGTTGGCCATAGAGCGGCGTTGGTGGCTGAATTGGTTGATAACTCGGTTGGTAAGGTTGTTGATAATCTGGCTGCGCCTGATAGGCGGTCTGTTGTTGTCCACCGATGGCCGGAAGCGGCGCCTGGCACTGCAAACAGTTTTGTGAGTAATCGTCGTTCTGCGCCCCGCACTTGGTGCAAAAAACAGGCATAGCCGAATTCCCCAGCCGAATTTCAACCTACGTTGATGGAGCGATAATCACGAACGCAGCGGACAATTCTACAGCCGGCCACGTGGCAGACGATTCCCGTGCGATCCCGCGATCACATCGCTACTTTCGATTCGCGCGAGGCAAGCGAGGATCGCACGGGATGCGCACACTATCTGCTGGTTGAAACGGCTGCTATTCCAATAATGAAGTAAAAGATGAAAAGGCAGATCCACAGCAGCACGCCCAGTCCAATGGCGATGAAGGCGAACATCTTGGCCTTCTTCGAGGATTCCTCAGCGCCCGCGGTATCGCCCGCTGCGATCTTGTTATTTACCTGGCTGGCAAAAATAATCGCCGGGATCGCCAGCGGCCAGCAACAGAATATCGAAATGATGGCCGGCACCATGTAGTTCGGTACAGTTCCCGATCCGCCACCCGACGCGGGCGGTGGAGTCCAGTTTTGCGACATAATTTAATCTCCTACTTTTTTTGATTTAACACTGCGAACTTTCCCAAACGATGAGGCCAGCCTGAAGCAATCTCTGCGCGCTCTGATGCCCAACCCGGCTGCAAACGCGACGGTGTTCTGGTTAGACGATGAAATGAATTTCAGCTCTTTTTCCCGGGTTTAGACCGCAAATAGCGATGCATAACTAACAAAAGACATGAGGTATTGTCAATCTAATTCATGAATTAAACATCGAGGATGGTTCCTGCCTGAGGGAAGCCGAAGTTCCGCCGCGCACCTGTCGATTGACTACGCAAACCGAAATCGAGGATAGTCTGAGCGCGGACAGGCAGGGCGCGCGTAGCGAAACACTTGAGGGGACTGGCAGTCCGCGCCACCTAATCATTGAAACAGATTCTGCAAAATCTCAAAACGGGTGCGGTAGCGGTGACTGACGTGCCGGCGCCGGTGGTACGCCCGGGATTCGTGACAGTCCGCACCGCCGCTTCATTGATTAGCGCGGGCACCGAACGAATGACGGTGGAATCAGGACAGAAGAGTCTGATGGGTCGCGCGTTCGATCAGCCGGCGCTGGTCAAACAAGTCATCGAGAAAGCGAGGAACGAAGGCGTTTTGAATACGATTGACGCCGTTCGCTCCAAGTTGGAATCATTCATCGCCCTGGGCTACAGCGCCGCCGGCACCGTGTTGGAAGTCGGCGGTGGTGTTACTGAGTTCCGTCAGGGCGATCGAGTGGCGTGCGCCGGCGTCGGCTACGCTTCGCATGCAGAAGTCCTCGCTGTTCCAAAAAACCTATGCGTTCGTTTGCCCGCGCAAGTCGATTTTGATGCGGCCGCCTTTAGCACCCTCGGCGCAATCGCACTGCAAGGCGTGCGTTTGACCGAGCCGACTTTGGGCGAATCCGTCGTCGTGATCGGGCTGGGCTTAATTGGACAACTTGCGGTGCAGTTGCTGAAAGCCAATGGTTGTCGCGTGTTCGGCATCGACCTGGATGAGAAGAAAGTTGAATTAGCAGGTCAGTCGGGCGCTGACCTGGGTTGTGCTCCCGGCGATGATACGAAACGCTGCGTCATGGAATGGTCACGCGGACGCGGGGCTGATGCTGTTCTGATTACGGCGGCTAGCTCATCGAACCAGCCGGTAGAACTCGCGGGCGAGATCTCGCGAGCGAAAGGGCGCGTAGTCGTGGTAGGCGCCGTGGGACTCAATATTCCGCGCAAGCCCTATTACGATCGCGAACTCACCTTCAAAATTTCGATGTCGTACGGACCCGGCCGTTACGATCCGGAATATGAAGAGCGCGGGCACGATTATCCGTTCGGTTACGTGCGTTGGACTGAGGGCCGCAACATCGAAGCTTTCCTGGATCTGTTGGCCGAGGGTCGCGTGAATGTCGAGCCGCTGATTACGCATCGTTTTAAGCTCGCCGAAAGCGAACGTGCTTACGAATTGATCACGGGCAATGAGCCTTACCTGGGCGTGGTCCTCCAATACGAAATTGAGCGCGCGCTGGAGCCTCGCATTCCGCTGGCCACGAAACCAATTGGTCCGGCGTCCGGCGTCCGCGTCGGTTTGATCGGCGCCGGTGGTTATGCGAAAGCGATGCTGCTGCCTAACCTCAAAGCCGCCGGCGCAGAATTCCAATCAATCGCCACCGCTTCAGGAGTAACGGCGCGAGCTGTGGGCCAGCAAAATGGATTCCGCTTCTGTGTCTCGACCGCCGAAGAAGTAATTGATGATGAGCAGACGAACCTGATTGTCATAGCTACGCGGCACGACCTGCATGCAAAGTTGGCGCAGAGGGGTCTGGAAAGCGGTCGCAATGTCTTTGTCGAGAAGCCGCTGGCGTTGAACGACGAAGAGTTGGCCGGTGTGATCGCCGCGGCCCAGCAGTCGCAGGGCCAACTGATGGTCGGCTTTAACCGGCGTTTCTCGCCGTTGGCGCTCAAGGCGCGCGAGTTGTTCTCCGATCGGGCCACGCCGCTGTCGATTAATTATCGCGTTAACGCGGGCAGGGCCCCCCGTGGTCATTGGGCAGTGGATCCGAAGGAAGGCGGCGGCAGGATCATCGGTGAGGTCTGTCACTTCATCGACTTTATCCAGTTCATCACGGGTTCGCTGACCACTCGCGTTTATGCCGAAGCGATCTCCACGAGCAATCAGGACGTCAACAGCGAGGACTCAGTTTTCATCACTTTGCGTTTAGCCGACGGTTCGAATGGATCGATCGCCTATCTGGCTGAAGGAGACCGCGCCCTGCCTAAAGAGCGGATCGAAATCTTCGGGAGCGGAAAATCTTTCGTGCTGGATGACTTTCGCAGTGGCAGCGCCTGGCAGAACGGGCGCGAAACCAAAACCAAATTGCGCGCGCAGGACAAGGGACAGAAAGATGAAATCCGGGCCGTCTGTGCAATGGTTCGCGACGGCGGGCAGTCGCCGATTGCTCTGGATGATCTGGCCACGACCACGGGCGCCACGTTTCGCATACTGGAGTCGTTGCGCACCGGATTGCCGGTTGAAGTGTGACTTGCGCTCCGTAGCCCATGAGGTCAGTACCGGGAGCGGTAGCGATCGGGTCATCGTTCCAGCCCGCTCGACCGTAGCTTAGATCGAGACCCGGTCGCTACCGCTCCCGGTACTGACCTCGGTAGGGCGCTGCATCAAGCCGGTGTTCTGATCAACCACCAATGCTCAAAGTCATCATCGTGGCGGGCGCTCGGCCCAACTTCATGAAGGTGGCGCCGATCGCGGCGGCGATGCAACGGCGCCGGCACGAGTTCCAGCCAATCCTCGTTCACACCGGACAACATTACGACGACGCCATGTCCCGGGCCTTCTTCCGTGATCTGGAAATGCCGGAGCCCGACGTCTATCTGGGAGTGGGCTCAGCGAGCCATGCGGTGCAGACCGCCGCCATCATGCAGCAGTTCGAACTCATCGTGATTCACGAACAGCCGGACTGGGTCGTGGTTGTCGGCGACGTAAACTCGACGCTCGCATGCGCGCTCGTATGCGCGAAGCTCGGTATCAAGGTCGCACATGTCGAAGCCGGACTGCGCAGTCGCGATCGGACTATGCCTGAAGAAATCAATCGTCTATTAACTGATCAAATTGCGGACCTGCTTTTAACGCCTTCAGCGGACGCCGATGCGAATCTCCGCGCCGAAGGAATACCGGAAGAACGAATCAAGCTCGTCGGTAACGTGATGATTGATTCACTGCTCGACCATCTCGAACATGCCAGGCAATCCAACGCGCGTTCAGACCTTGGTTTCGCGGACAAGGAATATGGCGTGCTGACACTGCATCGACCGGCGAATGTCGATGACACGGACACGTTCCTGCGAATCATCGAGGCGCTGGAAGAAATCGCGCGCCGGCTGCCGATTGTTTTCCCGGCCCATCCACGAACGCGCAAGATGATTGCTGAACTTGGCTTAAGCGAAAGAGTCGAAGAAATCAAAGGCTTGCTGGTTATCGATCCCGTCGGCTATCTCGATTTTTTGCAATTGCTCAGCGGCGCTCGCCTGGTCTTAACCGATTCGGGCGGCATTCAGGAAGAAACCACAGTTCTGGGCATTCCCTGCATAACGCTCCGGGAAAATACCGAACGGCCGATCACAGTCGAGATGGGCACCAACACCATCGTCGGCACCAATTCCGCCGAGATCGTTAAAGCCGCGCTCATTGCGATTGAGGGTCGCCCGGATAAATCGGCGCCACATGTTCCGCCGTTTTGGGATGGTCACGCCGCGGATCGAATACTTGATGCGTTGGCAGCAAGATCGTGAGGCCAGTATCTTAAGCGGTAGCAACCCGGGTATCTCCTCGACTCGACTCGTTGGTTGCGTTGAGACCCGGTCGCTACCCCTCCCGGTACTGACCTCATCGCAGGCTCGGCAATGGCAATAGTCACAAAACTAAGACGGATGCTCCGCGGCGAGGTCACTGTGCGCACTGCCATGCTCGAGGCACTGCGACGCATGCGCGCTTCGCTCGCGCGCCGCAGTGAGCGCACCGGACTGGCGGCGCTCGATCGCCAGCCTGCGCGCCTGTGCGCAGATTTTGCGCGCCTTTCACCAACAGAGTTGCTGGAACATTTTCGATCACGGCAGACTCCTGAATTTTTTCCCGGCTTCGCGGCTGGAGCGCAAGCGACCGCAGCCTTGCAGCAAGAGCTTTTCCCCGACGAGACCACGGAACTAATTAACGAGGCGAAGCGCATAGCTAACGACCATTGCTGGCCGCTGTTGGGCTTTGGCGAGAAGTGTTTCGGCGTGGGAGAAATTGACTGGAATCTCGATCCGCTGTCCGGTTACGACTGGCCGCTCGCTCATCATGCGGAAATCAATCTCTTGCGAGACGATGGTTCGGACGTGCGCGTGGTTTGGGAGCTGAATCGAATGGCGCATCTGATTACTCTCGGACGCGCTTATGCCGTTACTGATAACCAGAGATTCAGCACCGAGTTCTTCCGCCAACTCGCCAGCTGGCGGGAACAGAATCCCGTCGGACGAGGCGTAAA
>Ga0134121_10003435_pt1 | contig 13232 bp, 19 predicted proteins | sample KB301_FD_96463 | JGI IMG/M metagenome (GOLD analysis project Ga0134121, IMG submission 96463) | Terrestrial soil microbial communities without Nitrogen fertilizer from Kellogg Biological Station, Michigan, USA - KB3-0-1 | ecosystem: Environmental > Terrestrial > Soil > Unclassified ...
CACCATAAGTTGTTACAGTATTATTTAATGAAGAAATATCATTAAAATTAGAATTCATTGGTAAATATAATTTTGTATTATCATCTAATATAGGAGCTTCTTGAGGTCTACTATAAAAATTAACTGGTTGACCGCCTGGTAATTTTGCTACACTATACCATGCTAAATCATCAATATATCCATTAAGAAATTTACTAGTAGCTAAACCTCCGATTGTTACATCAACTCCAAACCCAGCTTCAACTATAGCAACTGCATTAATTGTATCTTGAGCAACTAGTGAAGAATTTAAATATATTTTCATATCTAAATTATTTTTTATATAAGTTATTCTATAATAACTTCCACTTGATAAAGTTAATCCAGCTGTAGATAATTCATAATCCACACCTGTAAATGTATTTCTTGTATTAAATCTTATATCTTGAGAGGAACCAGTATTAGCTAAAAAATACGCAAATCCAGAACCTCCACCAAATATATCTCCTTGAGCAAAAAATACAGAAAATGTTCCAAATCCTCCAGAAAAATATACATAAAAATCTAAAGTTCTTATTTTATTATCAATTCCTTGGATATCAAAATCTGAAGTATATGGGACCTTTAAATATGTACCACCTGTACTATTAAAACTTCCAGCACCAACACCAACTACCGAAAATGTTGTATCTATTGTTACTCCATTATTTGCAACTGTATGCCTTCCTAAAATATCATTTGTGTTTGTGTCAAATGGAATGTAGAGGAGAGCATCTATAATATCCCTTTCAGGCCTACTATAAAAATTAACCGGATTACCCATTTAATCTTCCTCTTCAATCGCTGAAGATGTCTTAACAAAATCTTCAAATATCTCTTTTAATTTTTTATCTTTTACAGCTTTAACCAAATAAGGATTTGTTTCTATTAATGGTTTTTCTTTCATTACATCTCCTTACCATCTAAATATATCTTATCTTCAAAAATAGAAATATGATGCCATTCATAATCTTTTAAATATTGAATTAAATCTATCACATCTCCATCCTCAAATTTCCATTTTCATAAAACTGCATATACGAAGAAGCTGAAGAATACGTCCAATAAGTTGTTCCAGCTAATCCATCAAATACAGCCTTGTATGCAGGAGCCATTTGTAAACCGTAGGTGTCTATAGCTACAACGTAAACACCATTTGAATAATGTCGTAATCTTTCTTCACCTGAAACAAACTGTGTAAATATACCTGTGTTTTGATCACTATCTAAAATTCTATCTGGTATCCCTGTACCAGCTGATATAGTTCCGTCTGAATTGAAGTCTATTCGGCACCATACGCCTTGAATGTAGACATAGAACCTTCTATCTGTATTCTGTAAATTGGCATATACAAACTGTTCCCCTGCATTTGCACGTTGTGTAGGAACAGAAGAAGTTATAGGAAACTCATATTTCCCTGCGTTTAAAATGAGAGAAACTCTATCTACAAATTCCCATAATTCTGGATCACGAACTTTAAGTAGTGGTTCCTGGACTTTCAAATCTATTCATCCTTTTGTCCCATTGGACCTAAAATAGCTTGTATTTTATCTATCTTTCTCCACATAGCTTCTTGACTTGCTTTCATAGATATTAAATCTTCTTTCTTAACATACGTTTCTTTCATTATTTTTAATTCATCTAATCCTTCTTTTACAGATTCCTTAAGATATTTGAGCGTAGTTGTTGTAGCTGAGGCCCACCATATTGTTAAAGCAAAATGAACTACTATTGTTACAATAACTCCAAACCATGCTGCGCTAATCATACTATCCTTTTAATCTTCTCATTTCTTCTATAATAACTTTCGCAGCTGCCCACATCCCTATAATGATATTCTTGTAAGACGTATACTTTGAATTCGTCATAGCAGCTTTGCATTGGTCGAAAGACTTTCCAAACTCTGTAATAATGTCTGGTGGTGTTGGCATAGGCGTTGGCTCCGGCGGTATAGGGGTTGGTGTTGGAGTTGGCGTAGGTGTCGGCACTGGTGTAGGTGTTGGAACTGGATCAGGCGTAGGAGTTGGCGTTGGAATAACTCCACCTGGGTCTGGAATAGGGTCATCCATTAATGGAATGTCTACCCACGCTTCTGGTAATGGTGTATTTGCTGTCAATTCCAAGTGTTCATTAAATATCTTAGATGAATCGCTAAAATCAGTTCCTGATAACTTTGGATCAGTATTAACTGAATTTAAATCCCATCCAGTTTTAGTTCTCCATCCAGCAAAGTCTGAATCTCCGCTATCTGTTTTAAAAGCTCCTGTTGGGAAATAATAGATGTTTTTATCAACTACCGTAGATGAAAAATCCGTTCCACGAGTTATAGCAACATAATGATTCTTGTCTGTATTATTTACACCAATAACAATATTTTTTGTAATTGAAGAGTTATAGTCAACCCCAGCTCTGGAATATAAAGAAAGACCTGCCCCAGGATAAAGACCATAATTTGGAGTAAGACCACTTTGATCAGTCATACAAACAATCCTATTTTGAGTAACTATAGTATTCTGGTATCCTGCAGTAGCTACTTCAAAATAACCATTCATCCCATTCCAACACCCAACAATTTTATTATTAAAAATCTTGAAGTTTTTAGAACCACTACCGCCACCGCTAACTTCAGAACCCATAGTTATGCCATTAGGATGCTGTTTAACATATGTTCTGCCTGGGCCGTTGTATGCTTTAGTCAGATAAAATAACTCCTGCATTTCATCTTCTTTATATCCAGAACTACCGACATTGTTATATGATATTTCAAACCCAGAAATTGCATTTTTTACGTCCCCCTCATAGATATTCATACTAAAACAATCCCAAATGAGATTATGTCTAGTAATTAAAGCAGTGGCATTGCCTTCCCCTCCACTGTAAAGAACGATATTACCCATCTCAATTGCATCCTTATCTCCATTACCCATTGCATTAGGCCAGCCACCATTACCTCCATAAGTACGTCCACGAGGCCAATCCAACATGACATTTGCATAGAAAAAGCATTTCTTCCATTTAATAGATAACCCACCGCCATACTGAGCAGCTGCGTGTTTTCCTGTGAACATAAAACGACATTTTTCATAATGTGACCTATGATTTACACCGGATGTAAACGCTGCAATTGAAGGTGCGCCAATAATAGTCAATCCATATAAAAAGAAACGAGTTCCTTGAAGATAAATTCCCATATGACTATTATCAAGATCATCAGCATTAACGATAATATTTCTATTCTTTGGATTTCCTTTATCAGAACGAATATAGAAAGTATCTCCAACAGTTGTAAATTTTCCGTCTTTATCCATAATATAAACAGCATAATTATCATTAGCACTGAAAGCTATTGTGGTAGTTAATGTTGTTGCAGTAGCTGCTGTAACTCTACCATAAGTACCTTTTGTAATGTTCCATATATACGCTCCAACAAAATCAGTTGTAATAGTCCATGTATGAACTTGGTCATTAACAGTAAAACTAATAAAATTCTTAGTTGTGTCGGTAATAGAATTAGACGTTCCAGATGTCGCTGTTCCAGTATATCCAACAGCTTGCCGACAAGAACGATGGTTCCAATCCATAACAGCCCAGCCAATAGGCTTTGTTGACATACTTCCATTATTAGCTCCACCAGGCCATTCCCACCAATGTCCATTAGCCGTAACTTTCCATATATTTCCATCTAAAACTGAAAAATCATTCAAATTTTTTGTATCACTTGTATCTATAACCACTTCACCATCGCCATAAGGACCAAAAGTGTTGAAATGGTTTTCATCAGTAGTTCCAGTTAAATTTGCTGTTGAAATTCCTTCACGATAATATCCTGCACGAATAAGAATTCTCTCACCTAATTTATGATAGTCATATGAGCCAGTAGCCCTATTAATTGTTCGATACGGACCATGATTCGTTCCTGGAATTGGGTCTGGATAAAGACCGTCATAACTATCATTTCCTTGTCCAGTTGGTGCGCCTGTAATTGGATCAACACCTCCCCAGATATAATAAGTTTTCTCACCGTTAGTATTTGGGTCTAGTTTCAATGAATCAATCTCAGCAGGATTATACATATTAGGATTCTGTACCCAATTTCCATTAGCATCCTTAATCTTCATAAAACTTTTAATTTGGTCCGTAAGCGGGATATTAATTAATGGCATTAAATTTTCCTCCAAAATGCTATTTTATCCATAAAAGATTCCTCATTCTTATTTTCAATATTCTGTTGATTCTGAGATGGAGGTTTTTGATAATAAGATTTAACATTTAATCGCCAAGCGGAACATCCTATTAATGGAATAATATCAAAATCTGATGAATGATATATATTTACTAACTTCCCACCTGCACCAATGGTTGTTGAATTTGTAGGTTTAAGAAAGGCGCTATAAAGCAAGAAACCTATTCCTAGAATAATAAATCCATAGATTAATATTCTAGGAATATGTTTCCCTAAAACACCTAATGCTCCTGATAACCAAAAAGGCATTTATTTCTTTTTCCAATTCAAAGTTGAACCTGTTATAGAAAAATAAACAATTGAACCTAATCCACCTAAAATAATTCCAAAAATAAAAGCTATAATTACATTCATTTTTATCCTCCGACACCTAAAAGTGTCCTATACGGCGTTCCTGCGCCACCAACATTTTGCGCTACTATACCTCTATATTTATAAGCGATTTGTTGCCTATCAATCGCAGAAATTGCACCATCTGGAAATGGGTACATATGTAGCCATGCTAAATCTATACCTAACATTGACATTCTTAAGTTACTTGATGATGATGTTGGATCATTACTATACTCTACAGTCGGAGGCGTAAAATTAGACGTCCATCTAATTTTATTAGATATTCTTAATTCATCTACCCATCCATTATAAAAAGATGTTCCATCAGGACTATCACCAAACGTAGCTGTAGAAGTTGCATTATTTGTAGATGGAGTCTGCCCACTTTTTGTTCCAGTGGAAGAATTTACACCATCTACAAAAAAAGTCGAATTACTAGAACCTAAACTTTGGTCATATGTCCAAGCGATATGATGCCAATTGCTATCATTTGGATATATATTGTTAGGAGATAAATGTTCAATAACATTATTAGCTCCATTACCTCTATAAATAGCAGCTATAATCCTACGACTACTACCAAATCTAATAAGAACCCCTACATTTGCTGCACTTTCTGGACAAGTAGCAAATATTGTCATAGCACTAGCTGAAGTTGGATCAGGTCTTTTAACCCAAAAATCTATTGTAAATTTAAAAGCAGATGTATCTAAAGCTCCATGCAAAAACTTAAAATCTGCTCCTGACGAACCGACAACAACGTAACTGGTAGAACCATCAAATAAACCTGAAGCTCCACCAAATTCACTTTGAGCCGTATCTATTTGAGCTGTTCCATTAGCCGTCATTGACCAAGCAGAACTAGATGAATCTACAAATGTTGTAGAAGCATCTGTTCCATTACAATGAGCTAATAATTTAGTATTTGAATCATTCCCTGGCATTAGTTAAATGATCCTCTAGTAAATGTAGTTCCATCGTCAGAAATTGTACTTTGCGCTAATGTTGTAGCTCCATCACTTTGCATAACAGTTTGCAGAACTGATGTTTGAGTAATAACATTCTTAGATAAAGCAAATAACCAAGAAAATCCAGAAAGTATAGATGCTGTCCAAGCCGGAGTTCCTGTCATAGCAACCATTGCCTTAGCCCAAATTGTAGTTACAGCCGTAGTATGGAAAGCATTAGAATCAATAGCCCCTGCAGCAAAAACTGTTGAACTTATGGCTCCTGTAGCAAACCCTCCATTTGATAAGAACCCTGCTGCAAAATTAGTTGGATCAAGTCCACCAGTTGCAATCTTAGCTGATGTAATAGCAGCTGTCGCAATTCCTCCTGCAGATATTGCTGACGCTGCAATACCACCAGCTGATAAAAACCCTGCTGCAAAAGCACCAGCTGACAATAACCCTACACCAACAGCTGCAGCAGATATAGTACCTACGGTTACCAATTGTCCACCAGTAAGAGTTACAGTTCCTGCAGAAGCAATAACAGTCTGATTAGCTACTGATAAATCGAATGTATGCGCTGCTGCAGAGTTTCCATAAGTTTCAATTAGAATAGCAGTATCTTCAAAGGCAGGACTACCAGCTGTATGATGAATAATCATCATTGTTCTTTTTCCAGTTAAATCAGCAGTTGTTAAAGAATAGGAATACCCAAAACTACCCATATTGGTAATAGCAGTTCCTACCGTAGCAAAAGCAGCACCATCAACTGAAATCTTCATATCAGCTGTCGTTAAAGTTGCTGTTGAAGTGAAATTAACCGTACCTGCGCTTATTAATGGGAAATATACTGTAGATGTTGTTGCGTATTTTCTAAGAAATGAACTCATGTTCCTCTAAGGACTCCTCGCAATACTCCACGGGTTGATTTTCGTTCTATGCGGTTTATATTTGTTGCTCCTGCTGGTGCTGTTACTGGATATATATGATTTTTTATTCTAGGTCTTATAAATTGATATGGATTTTTTGATAAACTAAGAAACTCTGATGGCAATACATTTCTATTCCATAAATAACCAAAATATATATCACCATTAAGAAATCTGGATGTAGAACCATCAACACCATTTGCAAATGAAACAGTTCCTCCAAGATAAGCTATTGCACCACCACTATCAGCATAGGAACCCCCAGCATCTATACCATTAATATAAATATCCATATCTGTTGTTGAACGAACTGACCATCCAATTTGATAAATAGTATTTATAACAACTGCTGAAGAACTTTTTTTTGTTCTTTTATGCGCTGTTCCAGTGACACCACCATCACCAATTCTTACTTCTATTGTACCATTTGTATTAATAAAAACTTTTAATCCTGTTTCAGAACCAGTTGAATTATCATTAGAATGGAGAGGTCTTATAACAGCTAATGAAGTAAGATTTATCATAACTAAACCAGCCAACGGAAGATTAATTTGATATAAACCAATATTATCAACAGTTGCTTGCAATGTTGTCCCAGGATTCCAAACCTTATCTCTTCTCCTAATCCAACCATTCTGACTATTTACAGTTATATCAGAATTTAATAATCCTCTTACTCTTCTACCAGCGCCTTCTTTGAATATCCAACCACCAATTAAACTTCTAGCTAATGGATGTGAAGAATTTAATGAACAACCTGATTTATTAGGTGGATATTTAGAATATTTAGTATAATGTCTCATATTATGACGTACTAAAAGTTACACCAACATAAGCTACAGCATGATCTCCAGCAGTTGCACTCAATATCATTCCAGTGCTATTTTGAAATACTAATCCCCATTTAGGAGGAAGTATGCCTCCAAATACTCCAGCAACTGAAGGTATCATCATATTTATAGAATTTAAACCAGCTGCTGAAGATTGAAATGTCATTACTCCTCCTGGAAATAAATTATTAGGCTGAGTAATTGTTATAGTATCGTCACTTCCAGTACATGGACTTGTATAATCTGTACCAGATCCTGCTGAATAAAGATAAATATATAATGCTTTATCTCCAGCTGCTGCAGTTCCTGTTTGACAAGTAACTGTCATTGTTACATAGGCATCATCATATCTAGTAGCTGTATTAGTTACTACAGTAGATTGCCTTGCCGCTCCACCACTTGCAAGTGTAGCTAATGTTACTGTAATTGAACTTGCTGCTGAATATGTAAGCATTGCTAAAACCCTCCATTAGTCCATGTACTACCATCATAAAATGTTCCATAATATTGATATGTAGATTCATTGTTAATTGAATTTTGAAATGCAGTAAACGCATCAATTAAAATACCTTTAATAGTAGGAGTAGAAGTTCCTGTTGGTATATTTGTAGTTTGTACCTTTTCAGCAATAGCACCAGATTTAATAGCAGCAATTTCAGTACTTGAAGCACTTACATATGCACTAACTGATGGAGCGGATAATGCATATATAAATTGTCTTGCAGTAGGTACAGAAGCCCACATAGCGTATGTAACAGATAATTGTCCAGGCCAAGGATTTCCAGTATTTAAAACTATGATTTGTTTTGCCATTATCCGATCTCCACATAGCGAAGCGTTACACCAATAATAGTAGCCCCAGCTCCAGTTGTTACAGTTATTCCTTCTCCTTTATTGCTTTCAAAATATCCGTATGGAGCCTCTCCAACTCTATCAGGCTGTACTGAAGGCATCAATAAACCGCCATTAGCTCCGCATGGAATAATAGAAGTAATTGCAGTACCAGCCCCTGTTCCTTTACTATTAAAAGTAATATTCATAGCTGTTCCAGCATTAACAACCCAACCACCTACAACTCGTAACTTCTTACCATCAATACCAGTAATAATATTTGAATCTGTCTGTGAAGCAGCAACATTCGCAAATGAAGTTTTAGCTACTAGCATTTTCTCCCCATTCCTGATTTCCCAAAATCCATTCTAAAGTATTAATCATGGCTTCTTGTCTTATATCATCATTCTTATTCTTTAATAAATTATCACGAATAGAAATAACCTCTTCTGTTGACCTTCTATGATCGATTGAATCTTTTATACCTTCTAACCTAGCTAACTTTTTAAGCAAATTAACATCATAAACTTGCCCTCTATCACCAGAAGTCTTATCATTGACATATATCATCAAACCACTCATTTTATTGTTTATATTACCCTCAAATACCTCTATCTTTTGTTCAATCAATTGTAAAAGCTTAGTTTTAGTAAGGGATATAATTCCAGCATCCATCTGTGTTTTAAAATCTTCAAATTCGTTAACTCTTAAATCTAACCTAGCCAATAAATCATTGAGTGACTTGCTTAATTCATTCCTCTTGTCTTCATGTGACAAATCTGCAGAATTTAATGAATTGGTCAAGCTTTCTAATCCAGATTTCAAATCTTTATCAATCCTACTAAATTTATCTTCCAATACATCAATTAATCTAAAAACCTCTTCTCTTAAATTTTGATGTAATAATTGGACATATTCTTTAGATTCATTAGTATTTTTCTTAATCTCTTCTTCCAATCCTTCCAATATTCCTTCGATACAATTTTTATTTAGATCATATTCTTTCTTAAATTCTAGGTAATAATTACAAATAGCCTCATCTTCTTTAATTAATTTATCAACTTTATATTCATACTCATTCTTCAGATCAGCCTGTTTCTTAAGTAACTCATTCTGATTATCCGTAAATATTTTCTGTTGGTATTGGATATTTGACAAATTATCGCATATAACAGAAAAATCACTTTTAAGTATATCCAATAATAAAATATGTAACTTTTTACGCAACCACTTCATCTTATCTCTCTTAATTTTAAAATAACTTTAATAGGTAAATTTTCAGTTACTTCATCAAACATTAACCTAACTGACTCTTGCTTATCCTTTCCAATCGGTAAACCTTCCTTATCATCCAATCTTCCTTTATGGTCAATTTTTTCAAAAATAACATCATTATCAGAATCTAAAATCCTTAATGTCCAAATAATATCATTTCTTTTAGGGATAACAATAATATGCTGAATAAGTCCGTGCATCTTTTTAGTTGTTGCATACCCTGAAGCGCCTTGAATATTAACTTCATTCTTTATCTTGTCCCAAAGCATTATCTGGGATTTCCAGTTATAATGTAAATAGTGTCAACATTAACACAGACTGTTTTCTTTAAACCAACAAATGTTTGATCTCCCATAGTATACCTATTGTCAAGAATATAAACCGCAGCGCTAGTAGCAGCTGTTGTTTTTATATCTATAATAGTATTCCCAGATGTATAATCAGTAGTTACAGGGCAATCTGTTATTACGCAACTTCCAGCTCCAGCAGTTGTAAATCTGATATGAATAGCATGAATAGTTACTGGATTTGTAGTTACAAGACCAGCTGAAGTTAATGCTGTAGTTGTATCCAAACTCCAAACCTTACCTGAAATTATATTAGCCATTATTTAGGAACCCCCGTTACAATATAAATAGTATCAACATTTACACTAACAGTTTTAAACAAACCAGTGAATGTTTGATCTCCATATGAATACTGCTCATCAAGCACATAAGCTACAGCTGTACTGGCTGCTGTAGTCTTTAAATCCAAAATAACTTCATTAGCAGAATTAGTTGGAGTAGTATCAGGTCTAAAAGCTGTAATAATTAAACTCCCAGCTGCGCCAGTTGTAAATCTAACTTTAATAGAATGAATACATACAGGAGCCGTTGTTACAGCTCCAGTAGCAGTATCCAAACTCCAAATTTTTCCATTAAGATTATTAGCCATTACTTTTTACCTCTTTTCTTATCTTCTTTCTTAAATATACTTTTTATCTTGCTTAATCCTTTCTTGCTTTCTTTCTTTTCTATTTTCTCCTCAACTTCTTCGGCTAAAATATCAACAGCATCTTCTTCAACAACTTCTTCACTTATAGCGGAAAGTGCATTTTGCAATAAATTACGTCTTTCTTTTTTTAATCTTATTAATCTTTGTTCTTCGTTTTCATCATTTGTAGGAAGTTGTTTCCACATTTTATTTCTCCTTACGATTCGGGCGATAGCGCTCTACATCGCCAGCATTTGGATCATCTGGATTAAGATGTCTCATTATTTTTTTAAATTCATCAATCTTATCTTTATTTGCTTTTTGCCATGCTATTTCACGTTCAACACTGCGATTAACTCGTATCCTCTCTTCATCTACAACATATTTCATGGTTCCATTATCAGAAAATCCTTTAACTGGATGAAGTTCTGATCTTGGTAACATACCTATAGTAAATTCATCCTTTAGTTGTTTAGCCTTAACCCACATCTTATTTTGCGCTTCTGGAGTTAAAGTCTCTGGAAGAGTTGCCTCGTAAGACTTTTTATAAATTTTAGCGTTCTTAATAGCATCTTGAGGAAATCTTAAATGAGCATTTTTTACATAATCCTTCTCATCTTTTCCTATTTCTGAAATAGCACCAGCACTTCTTTCTCTTAATATTTCCCTAGCAGCTGGCTTAGCTACTTCTTTACTCATTTGATGTTTAACAATTTCACCAGTATTGTTGAAAATTTTAAACATTATTTCGCCTGTTTATCTATACCATTAAGAATCTTCTCAGAATGTTCATTTTTATATAAAAGAGGATTTATGTCCTTCAAAAATCTCTTATTATCTTCATATGGAATTTCAACCCCTATATTTACTAAACATGAACAATATCCACATTTATATTGATAAACAAAAGGAGCTACTTTTTGAATAAATTTAAGTTTAGAATTTCTTTCTACAGGATGATTCCCTGGGCATAAATGATATGGGCATCTAGCATTCCAATTAAAATCCTTCTTTCTTCCTTCAACAAATAGATCATTAACCCATTGCCACGGCATTTTTTACTCCTATCGTATAATTCTTATCCATGATTATCTTTCTAACTTCCTTCTCATGGGCTAATAATCCTTTCATTTGTTCACGCATAGCATTAACTATCATCCAAGATGACTTCTTCTTACCAAGTTCAATTGCTTTCTCTGTATAATAAATACCCTTTTGTATATCTCTAACCTGAACCCAAAAAGCAGCAGTATTGCAATAACAAAGGAAATTTTCTGGTTCAATATCTAACCCTCTTTGGAGTATATCCTTTCCATCTAATAATCTACCGACATGAATATATCTTTCACCAAGATTAGCGTAATTAGCAAGACAATCTGGTATGTTTCTTATTCCAGATTCGTAAAGAGATTCTATTTTTTCGTAGGCTGGTATATAGAAATGGGTTCTAATTGCATATAATATAACAACTGTCCATAGTAAAATTGGATACGCAGCTAAAGCATTTCCTAAAATTACATACCATCCAATAGAAGGCAAATAAATATATCTTTCAGCCACAAATTGACCAAGAACCTTAAATTGACAGAACGGTCCTATTAAACACAAAAACCATAAAACACCGATAGGACTAAATTGCCACCCAATTCCAATGAATAACAAAATTGATGAAAAAGAAATCCAAAACCATTTATCAACAGAATTCATTTGTTTTCTTATATTTTCATCATTAGAGTAGCTTTCGCCAAACTTATGAAAAAATGCAAGCCTGTAAGGAAATACAATTTTATATAAATAATAGGCAACAACTTTTGTCATTACTGGAATTTTCTTAATGCTAAATTTATCTTGTTTACCCATATCCCTAATTTTATATCCTTTAGTAAATCTTCTTCCCTTTAAATAGAAAGCTAAAGGCCATAATGTGAATAAACCTAAAGGATTTGAAAATAAAAACAGAAATGGAAAACCAATACAGGTAATAGTAGATCCTAACGCAGCTGTAAAAAATATAGTTCCAATTAACGATCCAATAAAATTGTGATAAACAGTAATAAAATAATAAGATACAAGAGTAAAGAATGTGGTGACGGCATAATATCCTCCAGTAATCCAAGCTGTTCCAGGCACAGATAATGGTGAAAATGCAAACAATATTGCAGGTACCCATCCCCAAAGTAAATAAACAACAAAAACATTTAATGAATGAGTAATAATAAGGAATAGATGTCTCCAAGGATGAGGTCGAGTGGAATAAAAAGATGGATGTGGAGAAGTTTCTGGTACTTCGTATAAATATCCCCATCGACGAACTATATCGTCAATTAGATAATAATAATTTAAACATCTCCAATACATCAAAAAAATACCAGCAATAATTAAAATAATCTCCATTTGTTTCCTTTCTATAGGGTGGAGTTTTTTAAGCTCCACCCAAAGATTTAAGCTGTTCTCCTAACAACCAAAACTAAACTTGTTTCACCTGTCGTACCTTGAACTGAACGAATACAAACTAGAGCTGAAGCTGTACCATCAAAAGTAACAGCAGTAGTAGTTAATGAATTAACCACGCCAACTGATTGAGTCGTATTCGCAACAGTAGCTACAGCAACTGCACCTGCTGATCCTACCTGAACTGTATAGTTAGCAACAAGAGCAGAAGTAGCACTAACAGTTTGATAAACAGCGTCTAAAGAACAATTAGGAAATCCAGTAACAATCGCCTTTTGCTCTAAAGCTGATGCGGTACCAAAAACAACAGGAATAAAATAAGTTTGATTTACAATTTGTGAAGCACTAGATAAAGTTATAGTAGACCCATATGTAACAGCCCCACTAACACTTAGAA
>Ga0134121_10003436_pt1 | contig 13231 bp, 11 predicted proteins | sample KB301_FD_96463 | JGI IMG/M metagenome (GOLD analysis project Ga0134121, IMG submission 96463) | Terrestrial soil microbial communities without Nitrogen fertilizer from Kellogg Biological Station, Michigan, USA - KB3-0-1 | ecosystem: Environmental > Terrestrial > Soil > Unclassified ...
GATCGATCTTGCCCTCGCCGGCGTTGTAGGCGGCCATCGCGAGGTACCAGTCGCCGTAGCGCTCGTGCAGGTCGCGCAGGTACGCGGCGGCGGCGCGCGTCGCCTTCTCGAAATCGCTGCGCTCGTCGATCCAGGCGTCGATGCGCAGGTTGTACTTGCGTCCCGTGAACGACATGAACTGCCACATCCCCTTGGCCCGGGCGCGCGAATAGGCGTTGGTCTTGAACGCCGACTCCTGGTGCGCCATGTAGGCCAGATCCTCGGGGAGCCCCTCCTTCCGGAAGATCGCCTTGATGAGCGGCAGGTAGCCGCCGGAGCGCTTCAGGCCGGCTTCGAATTCGTCGCGGATGCGGGTCTGGAACGCCTCGATATACGCGAGCACCTTCGAGTTCAGCGTGATCGGGATGTCGTACGAGATGGTGCCGACCACCTGCTGGATCTTCTGGCGCTCCTTCTCGGCCTCCTCGGGCGTGAGATAGGTGGTGATGTCTTTCAGGGAGTCGAGCGGCGAGGCGGAGGCGCCGTTCTCCCCCGCCGGCTCCTGGTTGTAGAGCTCGGCGTCCATGTCGGCGATGTTGCTCACCAGCTCGTCGAACGCGGCCTTGAGGGAGGGATACTCCGACAGGTCGAGGCCGCTGCTGAGGACGACGTCCACCGCGTGGTCGAAATGCTCCTTCGCCTCACTGAAGCGTCCCGCCTGGTAGGCCTCCAGTCCGCTCTGGTACGCCTCGTCCATCTGCTCGCGGATCGACTGCACGCCCGACGGCAGGCTCTCGCGACGGGTCCGATCGGGCGTCATCTCGCGGGTCGCGGCAACCGGACGGTCGGTCTTCGAGGGCACGGACGCATCGCCGGTCTTCGGCGCATCGGCCGACTCGGGATGCCCGGAACCATTGGGCGGCGCGGCGCTCTCGGCGGCCGGCCGCGGCGCCGACTGCGGCTCGGTCGCGGGGGCCGTGGCTCCGCCGCTCGCGCAGGCGGCGAGCCAGACCGGAAGCAATAAGAGGACTGCGGCCGAAAGCCTGTTCACGGGGCCTCGTTGAAACGGGGGCGGCGTCCTCCTGCGGACGCCGCTACGCGGCCAATATATCGGGCCCCCGTCCGTGAGTCAAGAAACCGGGCGAAGAAAACTCTTCATAATCTTGAGGATACGCAGCGTCCGCCCTCTGCGGGGACCTCCGCCGCAGGGCCCGATTCGGGAGGGTGGCGCGTGGCTTGCGTGACGGGCCGCTGCGTTGACACTCCTCGGAGGTTTCGCCTACCATGCGATCGAATCTGTCCGCAAGACCCGAACTCAAGCCGGAACCCAAGATCGAGAAAGGACTCCTCCCGATGCCGCAGGACCCCAAGGAACGATCGAAAGCGATCGACCTGGCGCTGGCCCAGATCGAGAAGCAGTACGGCAAGGGCTCCATCATGAAACTGGGAGACAAGGACTTCCAACAGGAGGTCCCGGTCATCTCGACGACATCGCTGTCGATCGATTCGGCTCTCGGGATCGGCGGCATCCCGCGCGGGCGGGTGGTGGAGATCTTCGGCCCGGAGTCATCGGGGAAAACGACCCTCACGCTGCACATCGTCGCCGAGGCGCAGGCCAAGGGCGGCCTGGCGGCGTTCGTCGACGCCGAGCACGCCCTCGACCCCGAATACGCCCGCAAGCTGGGCGTCGACATCGACAACCTGCTGGTCTCGCAGCCCGACTCCGGCGAGCAGGCGCTCGAGATCACCGAGGTCCTGGTCCGTTCCGGCGCCATCGACGTGCTGGTCATCGACTCGGTCGCCGCGCTCGTGCCGAGGGCCGAGCTCGAGGGGGAGATGGGCGACTCGCACGTCGGCCTGCAGGCGCGGCTGATGTCGCAGGCGCTGCGGAAGCTGACCGGCATCGTGTCGCGCTCACGGACCTGTCTCATCTTCATCAATCAGATCCGCGAGAAGATCGGCGTGATGTTCGGAAACCCCGAGACCACGACGGGCGGCCGCGCCCTCAAGTTCTATTCCTCGGTCCGTCTCGACATCCGCCGCATCGGGCAGATCAAGGAAGGCGACCAGGACATCGGCAGCCGCACGCGCGTCAAGGTGGTCAAGAACAAGATGGCGCCGCCGTTCAAGATCGCCGAGTTCGACATCCTGTACGGCCAGGGGATCTCGCGCACCGGCGACCTGATCGATCTCGCCATCACCCACCGCCTCATCGACAAGAGCGGGGCCTGGTTCTCCTACGGCGAGACCCGTCTCGGACAGGGACGCGAGAACGTCCGGCAGTTCCTGGAGCAGAACACGGATCTCCGTCTCGAGCTCGACCAGAAGCTCCGCCGGCTGCTCGGGATGATCAAAGAGAAGAAGACCGAGTCCAAGGACGGCGACGACGGCAAGAGCGCGGAAGCCGCGAAGACCGCGCCCGCGCGCGACACCGCCGCCGCGAAGCCCGCCCCGGCCTCGGCGCGCGAGACCCCGCGTTCCCCCCGCGGCCCCGCACCCGGCGCCCGCGCCTGAACCGGCCGGCAAGGCGCGCCGACCGCGGCCACCCGGCATCCGGACCGATCGCGCATCCTTGACAGTCCGGAATCGGCGTTGCTACGATGCGCCCCCACTCTTGGCCTCACCGGTTTGCCGCGGTAGCTCAGTCGGTAGAGCGAGGGACTGAAAATCCCTGCGTCGGCGGTTCAATTCCGTCCCGCGGCACCACACCCCGGCCGTCGTGGCCCGGCTCAGATGCTGGCGTCGGCGGAGATCAGGAAGAGGTCGTGCCGGTCGGGGAGATAGACGAGACGGAAGAGGCTTCCCTGAGGTCTGGCGCGGGGCTGTAGCCGGGCGACACGCTCGCGGATCTCCCGCTGCACGCGCCGATGCCGCGCCAGGATTTCCAGGTGCAGGTCGCGCCGCGAGGCGCCGTTCGTTTCTTCCACCAGGCTCTCCCGGACGGGCGCCTTCTCCCCGTCCCAAAGACGCCAGGCGTCGCGCATCGGGCTCTGCAATCGCCCCCGACGTGTCGCGACCGGGTGCCGGCGATCGAATTCGCTCATCCGGTTTCTGAGCCGCTCCAACGCCTCGCGGCTCACGTCCCAGTCGCCCAGGCCGCGCAGCCGGTGCTCTTCCCGGGCGTGCGCCTCGAGGGCTGCGGCGCGGGCCGTCTCGCGACGGGCGCGCCGGATCAGTCTCTCCAGCTCGAACAGGAGACGCGCCCGCTTTTCCGGGTTGCCGTTGCGTGGCGCCGCCGGCGCTCGCCCCGAGCGTCCACCGTTCGTGCGCGGGCGCGTGCCGTCGATCCCGGGGGACGTGCCGCTCGTGGCCGCGCGCTGGCCGTTCGACCCGGAGAGCCGTGAGAGCGTCTCGAAATAGTTGCGCAACTCGACCTGCGCGACGTTTTCGAGATCGAGCTCGGATAGATTCGCCAGCGTCTGGCCCCCGGAACGCTTCACGGGCCGCCGCGCCGCACTTCGTGTCATCGCCATTCCGCCTCCGCGCGGCCATTCTACAGGCGATCACCCCCGCCACCCCGCGCTATTTCCCCCCAATCGGCCCGTTTGGTAGTACATTCCAGGGCAAGTCGCCATGGCTCCGCGCCGGCCGGCAGTTACCGGACTCCTGGAGCCTTTCCCCGCCGGGAGCGGAGGATGTCATGAACGCAAGTCTCGCCCCTCGCCCTGTTCGGCGGCCCGTCCCGATTCGACTCTTCGCCGCTGCCGGTCCTGCCGGCATCGTGGCCAGGATTTCATCACCCGCTCGGCCGTTTGGTGGTACATTCCAGCCACAATCGTTGATACACGTCGCACGGCTGCCCGCAGACGCCCGGGCGTCGCAGCTGCGGCCGCCGGTCGCCAAGTGCCCCAAGGAGGCGCGCATGACCGGACGAGACACGCGGATTCCCAGTCGCCGAACGGTGCTCAGGCTTTTTTCGTTTCTCGGCATCCTGCTTGCGGCAATCCTGGCTCCGAATCGCGCTGCTGCGGTCTGCCCGACGTCCGAGCCGGCCGCGAACGTCGGTTCCTTCTTTCAACAATGCCCCGATGCGACCCCCGTCTACGGAAATCTCTATGCCCGCGGCCAGAAGACGACCGTCCACTCGAACGGCGTAGACGTCGTCTGCGAGAGCGCCAGCGGTTTCAACGGCCAGAGCGTCGCATGCCCGGTGGAAGCGGGTCCGGCGGGAGACGCGATCGTGACCGTGAGCTTCGATTGGGGCTCACCCCCGGCCGTGGGCTGCCCGAACCCGGCGCTATTGCCGGGCGTCGGCAGGAACGTCGTCCAGCTCATGTCGAACGACGGCTCCTCCGCGCTGGTTTCCGTCAACTTCGACGTCGGCCTCGGCGGGTACCCGGTCGACTACGCGTTCCCGGTGCTGAACGACCACATCGTGCCGGTTTCGTGCCGCGGCGCCAACGGCCTCGCGATCGTCGATTTCACGCCGAACGGATCGTCGGCGCACGTCTGCTTCCACCTTGGCACGCCGGAATTCCACACCGACTGCGATCCCGGCAGCGCGGCCGCGACGTACCTGGGACCCTGCCCCGACCCCGGTTTCGTCGACATCGCGCCCGGCCAGGTCTACAAGCGCGACGGACCGTGCGGCGCGCAGCCCGATCCGCGTGTCTCGGCCGGCTGGTTCTTCGCCTTCGCCGCTCCGGACGCCAACGGCAACTTCTGTCTCGACCTGCCTAACCCGGCGTCCGGGCAGTGCGCCTTCATCGGCGCCACGAGCCTGATTCATGGCGAGGAGACCCTGGCGATCACCGGGGAGGTCCGCTGGAGCGGCGCCGCGGCCTGTCCCGACGCCGATGGCGACGGCTATGACACCTGCGGTCTGCGCACCTGTCCGACCGCTCCGAACTGCCGTGACTGCGACGACGCCAATCCGGCGATCCACCCGGGCGCCGCCGAGACCTGCAACCTGGTGGACGACGACTGCAACGGCGCGGTCGACGACATGGGGACCCTGAGCTGCGGTCTCGGCGCCTGCGCCCGCAGCGTGCAGGCCTGCGTCGCGGGCTCGCCCCAGACCTGCGTCCCCGGGAGCCCGTCGCCCGAGACCTGCAACCTCGTCGACGACGACTGCAACGGCGTGGTCGACGACGGCGACGCCGACCACGACGGCTACACCGTCTGCGCCGACTGCAACGACACCGTCGCCACGATCCATCCCGGCGCGGTCGAGCTGTGCAACGGCATCGACGACAACTGCAACGGCAAGATCGACGACGACGCGGCCGGGGTCGACACCGACGGCGACGGCGTCCGCAACGCCTGCGACAACTGCCGCTTCGCCTACAACCCGGCGCAGGAGGACACCGACCACGATCGGGTCGGGAACGCCTGCGACAACTGCATCGCGGTGGTGAACCCGGATCAGAACGACCTGGACGGCGACCAGCGGGGCGACGCCTGCGACAACTGCCCCGGGACCTACAACCCGTTCCAGGACGACTCTGACGCGGACACCGTCGGCGACGCCTGCGACAACTGCATCGACGTTCCGAACCCCGATCAGGGCGACGTCAACCACGACTTCGTCGGCGACGTCTGCGACCTGAACGACGGGCTCATCCTGATCGACTTCGGCGACGAGACCTCCGTGGAGTGGCAGCAGGAGAACGGCTACGAGTCGTGGAACCTGTACCGCGGCGAGCTGGGGATCCTGAAGTCGACCGGCGTCTACACGCAGGACCCCGCCACGGTGCCGATGGCGATGCACGCCTGCGGCCTGTTCACGCCCTCGATGACCGACACCCTGAGCCCGCCCCGCGGCCAGGCGCTCTTCTTCCTGGTCACCGGGGTGCACAACGGGGTCGAGGGAAGCCTGGGAACCAACAGCGCGGGGACCGAACGACCGAACGACAACCCCTGCCCGTAGGGCCGCCCTCAGCGCGACAGCTGCCTGAGGGTCTCCGGGTAGGCCAGGGCCATCGCCGCGAACGACCCAAAGGTCAGGACGATCACGACCCCGGTCAAAAGCCACCAGCCGGCGTTGGCGGCCAGGGTGCGCGGCTCGCTCGGCTCGAGAAAAAGACCGGCCAGCATCCCGAAGGCCACGCCGCCGACATGAGCCGAGCTGTCGATTCCCGGGATCAGGAACATCACCAGACCGAAGATGAGCCATTGCGTGAGGTGGGCGGCGATCGCCCGACCGGCCGGGCCGGCGCGGTAGCGTCCGTAGATCACCGCGAACCCGAGCAGCCCGTAGATCGCGCCCGAGGCGCCGATGGCGATCCGATAGGTCTCGTTGTGGTGCCAGAGAAAGCTGACCAGGAAGCCCGCGATCCCCGACAGCGTGTAGAGGCAGAAGAATTTTCGCCAGCCGAACGCCTCCTCGACGAGCGGCCCGAGCACCATCAGGGCATAGCCATTGAGAAGGAGATGCAGCAGACCGCCGTGCAGGTAATTGGCCGTGACCAGCCGCCAGACCTGCCCCGCGTCGACCGCCCCTGGCGCCATGCCCCCCAGCAGATAGAGCGCCTCGAGCGGAGGCGAGAGGAAGCGGAACAGGCCGGCGCCCGGCGCGGCGCCCCACTGCACCAGGATGAAGAGGCTCATCGCGACGTTGGCCCCGACGATCAGCACGGTCATCGACGGCGTGCCCGGGAACAGAAGCCCGAGGGCGCGTCCGATCCCGCCGCCCGGAACGCCGCGCATCGAGGCGCCGCAGGCGGGACAGACGCGCTCGCGGCGCGGGATCAGGGTGCGGCAGGCGGCGCACATGCGCATCGGGGCCGCCACGCCGCGCTCGACGTTCTCCCACGAAGCCACGCGGGTCTCGAGCGCGAGCCGCCAGGCGCGCTTGCGCCATTCCCAGTGTGTGCCGCCCGCGCCGAACAGCTCGAGAAGCCCGATCCAGGCATCGAGACCGGCCATGAGCAGGCGTGCGAGGGCGCGGGTCATGCGCGGGCGGGGGGCTGCGGGACGAAGCTGAGGGGGAAAAGCAGCGCCGCCCCGGAGCGGGGCGGCGCCTCAGGTGTCACTGTGACGTTTACTTGAAGCTCCAGCCAACCCCGAACTTGAAGTCGGGATCGTGATCGCCGAAACCCACCTTCCCCTCCATGAAGAAGACGTTCCCGGAGCGGAGCTTGGTCTCGACGCCGCCCAATCCCGCGATGGAGAACTCGGTGTCCGTGCCGCTGTGGTCGTCGTCGTTCCAGTCCACGTAGTTCAATCCGATGCCGCCGCCCACATACGGCTTCCAGACCTGCACCTTCGAGAAGACGTAGTGCACCTCGGCGAGAGCCTGAATCAGCGTCTCGTGGTCACCAAATCCAATCTCGACCGTCGGCCGGAAGCGGACGTCCTTGGCGAAATAGCCGAGATTGAAATGAACACCGCCGTAGATCTGATCGGGATTGGCGCTGCCGCCGACCCTGACTCCCCATCCCTGCCAGCCGATCCCCGACATTCCCGAACTGCCCGACTTGCTCGTCGTCGTGGTCGTCGTTGACGTGGTCGACGTGTCTTGGGCCAGGACGGGAGTGGCGAGGATCAGGAGGCCGACAGCGATGAGGAGCGGAACTGTTCGTAACCGACATTGCATGCGAACACCTCCGTGTGTGTTGACCTGCTCCCCCCTGCGGGACGTTCCCGTTCCCCTACAAAAATGAAGCGAGAGGCTAGCACGCGGATGCGGGTCGGTCAAGAAAACGGCGGAGGAATTTTCAGGCCACGCCGCCGCGCTTCAGACGTAGGTGCGCAGCAGGCCCGTGACCACGCCCTCGATCCGGAGGCTCCCGGCGGACAGCGGCGCCACGGCGCCGGCCCCGTCGAGCGGACGGACGCGCAGGGCGCCGCGATCCGATTCGATCGAGCCGAGTCCGCCGGCCCGATCGGCGTTCACGATCACGACCAGATCGCCGTCGGCCTGGCGCTCACGCCGCTCGGCGATGATCAGATCCCCTTCGAGGATCTGGTGGGCGCGCAAGGCATCGCCGCGCACCCGCACGACGAAGGTCGCCGCCGCCCGCCGGATCAGCTCGCGTGGCAGGGAGGCGAACGGCTCTCCCGGAAGCGGCTCGATCGGCCGGCCGCTCTCCAGCGTCCCGAGATGCGGCACCTGCGCGGCCATCGTGGTCTGCGCGGCGGGGCGCAGCTCGATGCCGCGCCGGCGGCTGCGGCGCCGGCGCAGGAGCCCGCGCTCCTGCAGCAGCGACAGGTGCCGGTGCACCGTGGCCACGGAGGAGAGCCCGCAGCGAACGGCGATCTCCTGGAGCGTCGGCGGACGCCCGTGCTCGGCGATGTGCTCCTGGATCGCCTCCAGCACCGCCTTCTGTCGTCGTGTCGGATGCATCCGGCGCCCGTCCGCCCTCAGTCCTCGCCCCCCGCGCCGCGCGAGCCGACGAACCAGTCCTCGCGATCGCGGAAGAGCACGTTGAACGAGGTGAGCGAGCCGTACGCGCGCGTCACGTACTGCTGCAGCTCGACCCGATCCTCGTCGTTGAGCTTGGGGTGCGTGTTGAGACGCTGCTCGAGGACGCGCAGCCGGTCACGCACCATCGTGACCTTGTGGAACAGCGCCTCGACCGGGATCACCTTCTCCTGCGTGTCCGGCTTCCCCGGACGGATCACGAGCGTGCCGCCCTGGAACCGGCCCGCCATCCGAACCTCGCCGAGCCCGAGGAGCTCGTCGATCGCCTCTTTCACCGCGTGCTTCACGCCGCGCGCGTCCAGCGCCGTTCCCTCGTCATCGCTCATGGCATCCCTCCACAGCGCCCGCGGGCGCTCCCAGCGGCAGCCCGCGCACCAGATCGGCCAGCGTTCCCCCGTCGTGCACCCGGCTGGCCGCCCGCGCCGCGCGGCGGCTGACGGGGAACACCGCCACCGACATCCCGGTGCGCTCGAACATCGGGATGTCGCCCTCGGTGTCGCCGAAGCTCACGATCTCCCCGGGCGCGATCCCGAACCGGGCGCAGAAACGGTCGACCTCCGCGCCCTTCCCCGCGTGCGCGACGCGGATCTCCACCTCGCCGGTCAGCACGCCGTCCTTCGTGACCAGACGATTGGCGATGCTCGACGCCAGACCGAGATCCGTCCGCGCCCGGTCCGCGAGGAGCGTCAGTCCGGTCGACACCACGCCGACCACCGCGCCCGCCGCCCGCGCCGCCGCGATCGCCTCGCGCGCGCCGTCGCGGTACGGGATGCGGTCGGCGATGGCGCGCAGATCGGACTCGTTCATGCCCTTCCAGTGGGCCGCGTCGCGCGCGCAGAATTCGGCGTAATCGATCTCTCCGCGGTGGAACGCCTCCTGGTGCCGGCGGGCGTCGGACTCCCAGACACCCAGCGCCTCGTGCAGATGCCGCCAGACGCTGCGCACCGGAGTGAGGGTGCCGTCGAGGTCGAAGAGCAGGCCGCGATACACGTCGTCATTGCTCCTCGACGTCCACCACCGGCGGCTGCTTGAACGAGCCGGCGCGGTAGGCTTCCTGGAACGCCAGGACCACCTTCTTGTCGTACACCTTCTCCGACAGGTCCAGAAGACGCGCGATGGCGGTGTCGAACGCCATCGCCTTCTGGTACGGCCGGTTGGTGGTCATGGCGTCAAAGGCGTCGGCGACCGCCACGATGCGGGCCGAGATCGGGATCTGCTCCCCTTTCATGCCGAGAGGGTAGCCGCTGCCGTCCCAGCGCTCGTGATGGAAACGGATCCCGGGGATGATGTCGCGCATCGCCTTGATCTTCGACAGGATCTGCGCCCCCTTCTCCGGATGCTGCTTCATGACCGTGTACTCCTGGTCGGTCAGCATCGCGGGCTTGCGCAGGATCTTGTCCTCGATGCCGATCTTGCCGATGTCGTGGAACAGCGACGAGATGTGCACCTCGCGGATCTCCTTCTTGCCGAGACCCATCTGCTTGGCGAGGAGCACGGCGTAACCGTTGACGCGCTCCGAGTGGCCGCGCGTGTAGGGATCCTTCTCGTCGATGGCGTCCGCCAGCGCCTTGATGGTCCCCATGAACAGCTCGCTGTTGACCTGCGCCGCCGCCTTGAGCCGCTGGATGTAGTCCTGCATCTGCCGCGCCATGGTGTTGAAGGTGGCGGCCAGGGCGCCGAGCTCGTTCCGGCTGCGCACCTGCACGCGGTGCTCGAGCTGGCCGCGCGCGAACGCCTCGGTCCCGGCGGCCAGCGCCTGGATCGGCCGGGTGACCGTCGAGGCCAGGAGGTACGAGAGCACCAGCGCCAGCCCGACCGCGAGACCCGCCCAGACGAGGGCGGTGCGCACCATCTGGTCGACCGCGGCGTACGCCTCCCGCTTCTCGAGCTGGACGAAGATCCCCCAGCCGGCGTTGGTGGTGTCGACCGAGGCGAGATATTCGACCCGATGACCGCCGCTCACCATGGTGAATTCGGTGGTGATGGCGGAGCGGCCGCCCGAGCGGCTGAACTCCTGCACCACGCCGAAGGACTTGTAGTCGCCGCGCGCCAGAATGCCACCCTCGTCGAGGTCGGCGAACAGCCGCGCCTCGCGATCGAGCGCGTAGATGGTGTAGCCGGCGTGCCCCGCGGACGCCACCGGCGCCCACAGCACGCCGAAATCGACCAGACCCGAGAGCGCGCCGCCCGACCCGCCCGCGCCCACCGGGACGGTCACCGCCAGAAGCGCGTGCGGCGCTCCATTTCCAGGCAGCGTGACCGGGTCGCTCACCTCGGCACGCCCCCCGAGGGCGGCGCCGGTGCCGTGGGTGATGGCGTCCATCGCCTCCTGCGGGATCGCCAGCCCCTGCTGGTGCGACTCGATCGCCCCGCCCGAGCCGGTGGTGAAGCGGAGCAGGACCAGGCTGCCGCCCAGATACCCGTCGAGGAGCTTGCGCCAGCCGCCCGCGACCGGAGGCGAGCCGTCGGGACCCCGCGGCAGCGCCGCGATGCCCTCCGCCAGGCGGGCCATCTCCGCGCGCGCGCCGTCGATCGAAGCGTCGACCTGGCGCGCGATCGCCGAGGCCATCTGCAGCTGCACCTCCTGCTGCGAGGTGACCAGCGACTCGCGGCTGATGGTGATCAGCTTGCGCGCCACGACGGCGAGCGGCAGCAGCCCGACGACGAGCATGACCAGGAGGAAGGTGTAGACGATCCGCCCCCCCATCGGCGGGCGTGCGGCCGCGCCCGCCTTCGATGAGGATTCGGCGGTCGCACCTGCGGGTCGGCTCGGAGCGTTCGTCGGCATCGGTCGCCTCGGACGCAGGACGCGAGACAGGAGGCGGGCGGATTATAGGGAGCGCGCCCGAGCGCCGTCAACGGCCGATCGCGGTCGACGGCCGATTGTGGTTGACGGCCGATTGCGATCGATGCCCGAACGCGCTCAGCGATCGCGCGGGACGGCCATCATCCGCTCGAGGGCGCGGCGGGCGCCGCGCGCATCGTCCTCGTCGACCTCGATCGGGAAGACGTTCTCCTCGAGGGCGCGTCGGACCGCCGGCAGGTCGATCATCTTCATGTAGGGGCAATGCAGCCGGCAGCCGATGCAGCCGTCGGCGGGGATGAACTCGCGGTCCGGGTAGCGCTTCTTCAGCTGGTGGATGAGCGCCCACTCGGTGGCGATGATGAACGTCCTGGCTTCCGGGTGGCGCACCACCGCGTCGATCATCCCCGAGGTGGAGCAGATCTCGTCGGCGAGGGCGAGGACGTCGGCCCGGCACTCGGGATGCGCGATGACGACGGCGTCGGGCCGCTCCCCTTTCGCCTTCGTGACGTTGACGTCGCGCAGGACGTCGTGGGTGGGGCAGGCGCCGTCGTAGACGACGACCTCCTTGTCGGGCACCTGGGCCGCGACCCAGTTCCCCAGGTTGCGATCCGGCGTGAAGAGGATCTTCCGCTGCGGCAGGCTGCGGACCACCGAGACCGCGTTGGCCGAGGTGCAGCAGATGTCGGAGAGCGCCTTCACCTCGGCGCTGCTGTTGATGTACGTGACGACTGCGTGGTCCGGGTAGCGCGCCTTCCAGGCCAGAAGCGACTCGGGGGTGATCGAATCGGCCAGCGCGCAGCCGGCCGCCAGGCTCGGGAGCAGGACGGTCCGATCCGGGTTCAGGATGCGCGCCGACTCGGCCATGAAGTGCACGCCGCAGAAAACGATGGTCGAGGCCTCGGACTTCTGCGCCTGGAGCGCCAGGCCGAGCGAGTCGCCGACGAACGTGGCGGCGTCCTGCACCTCGGGCAGCTGGTAGTTGTGCGCCAGGATGACGGCGTTCCTGCCGCGCGCCAGGTCCCGCACGGCGGCGACCTCGCGGGCCGTCCCGGCCTCGTCGGGACGGCGCCAGATCGACGGGATGAACCCGGACGCCGCGGCGGCCTCAGTCCCCATGGTGCCTCCCCGTGACCCGGGCCCCGCGGTCCGGCTTCACCGACCCCGTGCCCGCGGGAAACAGCCTCCAGAACTCCTTCCGGACCAGGCTGGTGATCGTCCCGCTCTTGGAAAACCCGTGATAGCGCGCGATCGCCTCGAGCATCTCGAGGTCCTGGCGGGTCGCGGTGAAGCTGCGGATCGTCTTGCGGGTCACCGCCACATCGCGCCCGGCGGGCGCACCCCTCTTCGTTTCATCGGGCATATATAAACCTTATATAGGAACTGAATACGATCGTAGCCGCGACGCGCTCCGGAGTCAAGGCGGAATGTGGCGCGCCGCGAGGCGCGGGGCGGGCGGCTTCTAGGCGGCGTCGGCCTTGGGGGCGGAGCTTCCGGGCGAGGTTCCGGGCGAGGCTCCGGAGCCGCTCGCCTGGGAGGGCGCGGCCCCGTTCACGGCGCCGGCTGCCGTCGCGGCCGGCGCCTGGTTGATTCCTTCGCCGGCACCGGTCGACTGCAGGACCCGGATGAACGCGTCGACCGCCAGCGGGCAGAACTGCTTGCCGCGCATCTTCATCATCTCCTGCATGGCGAACCCGAGCGGCAGGCCGATGCGGTACGGGCGGGTCGAGGTCATGGCGTCGAACGCGTCGGCGAGCGACACGATGCGCGCCGAGAGCGGGATCTCCTCCCCTTTCAGCTTGTCGGGATACCCGCTGCCGTCGAACATCTCGTGATGGTGCCGGATACCGGCGACGTGGCGCTCGAAGGTCTTCACGGGGCTGAGGATCTGCGCACCGACGACCGGGTGGGACTTCACCAGGTCGCGCTCCTCCTGGGTCAGGTTGCTCGGCTTGTTCAGGATGGAGTCGAGCATGCCGATCTTGCCGATGTCGTGCAGGAGGGCGACCTGGGCGATCACCTCGACCTCCTCGCGCGGCAGCGCCATGGCGCGCGCGATGAGGGTCGCGAACCGCGCCACGCGC
>Ga0134121_10003437_pt1 | contig 13230 bp, 13 predicted proteins | sample KB301_FD_96463 | JGI IMG/M metagenome (GOLD analysis project Ga0134121, IMG submission 96463) | Terrestrial soil microbial communities without Nitrogen fertilizer from Kellogg Biological Station, Michigan, USA - KB3-0-1 | ecosystem: Environmental > Terrestrial > Soil > Unclassified ...
ATGGTTGGTCAGCTTTATGGACTATGATTTGGGGTACTTCGATTTGGAGACTCGGGTGCTCGAACCGCTCGAAAATCCATTCGGCCCAAAAGTGTCACCCATGTGACCGGTACATTGTGTAACCCATGTCTCCGGGCCGGACCTTTAAGAATTGGTCGGGGCGAGAGGATTTGAACCTCCGACCCCCTGGTCCCGAACCAGGTGCTCTACCAGGCTGAGCCACGCCCCGACTAGGTTGAGCGAAACGGAACCACGCAGGCCGAAGGGACTCGGGACCAGCGTTTGATTCCCGCTAAAAAAGTATAGCACTCTACGGTGGTTACCTTCGCTTCTGAAGTTCTGGTTCGTTCCGGCATTGATCGTGCGGCGCAGGCACTGGCGGCGAGTGGGCGGGACGCCCACCGGACAGCCGGCGCGACGCCGGCGCTACACATTGCGGCGCCGGCAAGCTGGTCAGGATTTTTCCTATAGAATGTTGCTTCGCTCACAATCAAATCATTCATGATCGCGCTTACTGCTACAGCGTTGTTCACGCCGCTCGACCGCATCGAGCAGCCGCTGCTCCTGGTGGAGGACCGGGTCATTGCGGAAGTGACCTCGCGAGCGCGGCGCGAAGTTCCTGGCAATTGCCGCTCGGTGGATTTCGGCGAGGGCATATTGGCGCCCGGTTTTATTGACATCCACATTCACGGCGGCGCCGGGCACGATGTGATGGAAGCCGGAGCCGATGCGCTGCCGCCAATCGAGAGGCTTCTGGCAGCGCACGGCGTCAGCAGCTATTTCCCCACCACGGTTACGGCACCAATGGAGGCGACACTTTCCGCCCTGGCGCGGTTGGCGGACGCGATCGACGCCGCGGAAAAGTCGTCGGCTCGGGATTTGCGGGCGCGGCCGCTGGGGATTCATCTGGAAGGCCCGTTCATCAGCCACAAGCGACGCGGAGTTCATCCTCCGGAAAATCTGTTGACTCCGTCTGTGGCCGCCTTTGATCGCTTCTGGCAGGCAGCGCGGGGGCACATTCGTGTGCTTACGATTGCGCCTGAATTGCCCGGGGCCGTCGAGGTCATCGCGGAGGCGTCCGCACGCCGAGTTTGTGTAAGCCTGGGGCACTCCGACGCTGACCTGAACGCGGCTCGCGCCGGCATCGCTGCGGGCGCTCGCCATGCGACCCACACCTTTAACGCCATGCGGCCGCTGGATCATCGCGATCCCGGAATTCTGGGCGAAGTGTTGACCGATTCGCGCCTCTCCGCCGACATTATCGCGGACGGGATTCATCTCGATCCCATAATCGTAGAATTGTTCCTGAAAGCCAAAGGGCCGGACGCCGCGGTCTTAATCACCGACGCCACTGCCGCCACCGGCATGCCCGACGGCCGTTACCGCCTGGGGTCGCTCGAAGTGGAAGTGAAAGGTGGCAGGTGCATGGTGGGGGGAAAATTGGCGGGCAGTGTCCTCAACATGGACCGCGCGGTCCGCAACGTCGTGCAGTTCGCTCGATGGGAGTTGCAGCAAGCGGTGCGCCTCGCGACCCTGAACCCGGCGCGAGTGGCGGGAGTAAAGCAGGGTGGAGTGCTCGAGGCGGGCGCGCCCGCCGACCTTGTGGTCTTGAGTCCGAGCGGCGAAGTAAGACAAACAATCATCCGCGGAGCCGGGATTTGAGATCACGGGCACAATTCACAGGAGAAACGAATGGCTGACAAAGGGGGATTCCCCCATTACATGCTGAAAGAGATTTTCGAGCAGCCGCAGGGCTTGCGGGATACGATTGTGCCCCGGGTGTCGATCGAGGAGGCGGTGGTGCGGCTCGACGATGTCCGCATCAGCACAGAAGAGCTGCGAGCCCTGCGCCGCATCAACATCGTAGCTTCGGGCACCAGCCGGCACGCGGGCATGGTCGGGCAATATATGATTCAGGATCTCGTCAACATTCCCGTGGATGTCGACTACGCCAGCGAGTTCGAGTATCGCAATCCTCTGATCGGCCCCGGCGAACTTACGATTGTTATTACCCAGTCCGGTGAAACCGCCGACACGACCGCCGCGCAGCGCGAAGCCAAAGCCAAGGGCTCGCGCACTATTGCCATCTCGAACGTGGTTGATTCCACGATCGCGCGTGAGGCGGATGGCGTGCTCTACACCCACGCCGGACCCGAGATTAGCATCGCGTCCACCAAAGCTTTCACTGCGCAGATGGCCGTGCTCTACCTGTTTGCACTCTACCTAGGACAGGTGCGTGGCAAGTTAGCCAAGGAACAGCGGCGGCAGTACATACGCGAACTGCTGGATCTACCGGGCAAGATGGAAGCACTGCTGAAGTCGGCGCCCGCAGCCTGCGAGCAGCTGGCCGAAAAATATTACAAAGTGCAGGACTTCCTCTTCATGGGCCGCGCCATCCACTATCCCGTCGCCATGGACGGCGCGCTCAAACTCAAAGAAGTTTCCTACATCCACGCCGAGGGCTATCCCACGGGCGAAACCAAGCACGGCCCGAATGCGATGATTGACGAGAACCTGCCGGTGGTGATCATCGCCACCTGCGACCGCGAGGATTCGGAATCAGTGCTGCGCTATGAGAAGAACCTTGCCAACATCCGGGGATTCAAGCAGCAGTCGGCGCGAGTCATCGCGATAGCATCAGAAGGTGACGAAAAACTTCCTCGCCTGGCAGACCACACCATCTTTGTTCCACGGGCGCAAGAACTTCTGTTGCCGATGCTCGAGATCGTGCCTCTCCAGTTGTTCGCATATTACATGACGGTGAAAAAAGGTTTGGACGTGGATCGGCCGCGTAATCTGGTGAAGTCGGTGACGCTGGAGTAGGTTTTGCAACGATCAGGACTTGCGTGTAAGGCGATGTCAGACCCGGACCTTTGGACCTGCCAACATCCTGCTTTTGCTCCGTGGAACTCGACGATCGACCCTGGATCACATATCGCAAGAAGCCGCCGTGCGGTGTGTATTTGTCTTAAAGGCCACGAGCGCGATAATTGTTTTCTTTCGTATTCCAATATAGGCGCGACCAGCCCTCGACTTTCATTTCCTCGATGGGCCAATCCGACACCCGTCGCGGGTTGATCGGACTGGACAAACAGGTTTGCAGATAGCACGCTGGAGTCAGCGCCGATGTATTTTCGTGAATAATGTAGTTGGCAATTCCCACGCCATCGCTGCCGTTTTCCTCGGCAACGATAGCGTGAACAGGAAATGAAGGGTCGAGGATGCGCGCCCAGGTGCGGCGGGTGATGGCTTCCGACGGCTCCCGCTCATAGAAGCGGGTATACGCATCCCATAACTCGCGCCAGCGCTGCTCATCGCGAGCGCTGATTCTTCGCACGATGTGGGTCATCCACGATTCGCCTCTGAGTGCCACTTTTTAGGCACGGTAGCAACCCTGCTGATTGTTTTGCCGGATACGCCATCATTCGTCTCCGGTCGGAATAATTCCAGCGTTCTCGAACATGAGAATCACCGTACGCTGGGGGGCACGAGTTCGATGGAGCACGCCTTTGGGGACAACAAACCCCTGCCTGGGTGCAAGGGCCACAGTTCTGCCTTCGAGGTCGATCAGCAAGTTGCCCTCGACGACATAGAAAAACTCGTCGTCGTGATCATGCTTGTGCCAGTGATACTCGCCCTCAACCACGCCGATGCGCACGACCGACGCGTTTACCTGGCAAAGTGTCTGGTTGTACCACGGGGGCGGAGCCGCATCCGCTAGCGCCTTCTCGTCGATCAGTTCGAGTGGTTTGTGCAGGATGTTCAATCGCGTGTCGTATGGAAATTCTGGTGGGTTGGTCATGGCCTCTCGCTCTTCTCGTCGTAACCAATCAGACTTGCCGGGCCATCGCCTGTTTGATTTCCCGGATTGCCTTCTCGTCGCGTTTGTAAAATGTCCACTTCTTGATCCGTTTGCTGGTAACAAATCCGGCCTGCAGGAGGATTTTGAGATGGTCGGTTACCGCCGGTTGGCTCACGCGCAGCTTGCGCGAAATCAAGAGTCCGCAGACGCCGTCCTTGACCAGGTCGCCGTCGACTTGAGGTGGAAAATGCTTCTCGGGATCCTTCAACCACTCCAGTATCTGCAGCCGTCGTTTGTTGCCCAGCGCCTGCATGCATTGTATTAGACTCATATAGTTATTTAACGAATCGTTTAATCGATATTACTCGGACGAACAGGAGTTGGCACATCCGAGGTCGGGGAAGGCCCAATGGCTATTGTCACGCGGCTTGAGGAGACGGGGAATCGAACGTTAAGGCTTTTTGACTTGAAGGAGTAGGAACTCGAACGAACACTATTTCGTTCTAAGTCTGAGGCCGACGTCCTCTCTAGTTCGGTTTTCGGTGTTTGCTATCGGAGAGATAGCGCAACAGAGCCGTGTCTGACGCGTTCTTGAATTTCTCCACAAACGACGCTTCCGGGCTGAGCACCGCATCCGCTGAGGCTTTCTGGCGTATGCTCTGTCGCAGCCTCTCGCCGGACTCGGTTTCGTTGGTCATCACCTGCATGTAGAACCAAAGAAAGTGGCGCATCTGGTCGAGGGACGATTTCAGCATCTGGAGCGCGTCCATCTCGGGCAGCTGGCTGAGGGCTTCCATCAGTTCCGGGTCGCTGGGCGCTTCCATGGCAGCACAGTTGAGCTGGCGTTGGATCGAGCGCAGGTCTTCAGTCACGCGCAGGATGCGGACGTGAATTTCGTCGAGGTAATCTTCTCTTCCCATGGGCCCCGGCTTGTTTGAGATAACGACAAGCTCACCATCTCATTCACGACTGACAGCGAACAGATGTCCCATGTGCATGCGCTTTCGTAATTCATGCCATTACTTTGGTCTGAGGCGATTTTCTAACGACAAAATGTGTCATACCGAGCAAAGATCTCACGCGAACTGCCGTCCACCCTGTCGTCCCTAGCGATGTCTCGATCCGCGCTAGTGCAATGAGAGCAAGTCGAGGGACTCAGGATGACAAAGAGGCAGCGCGGATTTGCGGTACCTCGATGATTCGAACTCCTGTAGTTGGAGTTTCAACAGCCTCGACCAGGGCCCGAACCATCTGTTCCAGCATAACCAGTCCCAGGCGGGTGGCGCCTTCGCGAGTGGACGGCAACAATTCCATCAGCTTGTAGATAGGTAATAACAGGTACGGCCATCGGTGCCCCGGCCCCAGGACGTACCAGGGACGCAGAATTGTGGCGTTCATTCCGCTCTGGCTGATTATGTCCTCGCATTGCGACCTTACTTCGATGTAGGTCTTCATGACGGGCGCGGGGTGGGCCACGCTGACGTAAACAAAATGCTCGACACCAGCGCCCTTCGCCGCCTCCACGGCGCTGCGGCCGGAGGCCAGATCGATGCTGCGGAACTCGGCGGCTTTCGCCGGACTGGGATGTGAGACCCCGACCAGTTGTACGAACGTATCGGCCGGAGCGATCTTTAAGGCGAAGGACTTGCCGTCCAGAGCGTCACCGAGAATTGCCTCGCATCCCGCCGGAAGCTTCCGCTCCGAGCCCGGCCTGACCAGCGCACGGACCTCGTGGCCGCGCTCCAGCAACTGGCTGATCAGGGGACGACCGACGTATCCCGTGCCGCCGGTGACGAAGACGCGGTGGACTTGCGTATCCATGAGGTTCCTAGCCCTGAAGTAATACGCAGATGAGCGACCGGTGGATTGTCCCCGAACTTGCCGGGCCGGGGCAAGTGCGGGACTGTTCTGGTACACTGTCGCGTTCTGCAGCCTCCGGAACCGAAGGTATGCAGACCTTCCTCGGGCCAAGCAGCCCCATCGAGGCGGAAGCGCTATGAAAGACACGCTGGGAGTCTTACTAGCTGGAGGCGCGGGCGAGCGCCTGTATCCGCTCACTCGCGACCGCGCCAAGCCTGCCGTCACCTTTGGCGGAATCTACCGCATCATTGACGTCACTCTTTCCAACTGCGTCAACTCCGACTTGCGTCGGGTCTACATCCTCACCCAGTACAAGGCGCTGTCGTTGAACCGACATGTCCGCGAAGGCTGGAACATCATGGGCAGCGAGATGGGTGAGTTCATCGAAGTACTGCCGCCGATGAAGCGGGTGAGCGATCAGTGGTACCAGGGCACGGCGGATGCGGTTTATCAGAATATTTACTCAATCGGCTCGGAGCAGCCCCGGCATGTGCTGATCCTCTCCGGGGATCATATTTACAAGATGAATTACGGCCTGATGCTGGAACGGCACAATGACTCGGGCGCGGACGTGACCCTAGCGACCATCCAGATTGATCCCGGCGAGGTCTCGCGTTTCGGCGTTGTGGACGTGGACCGCGATCACCGGGTGCTGGGGTTCGAGGAGAAGCCCAAAAATACGAAGCTGCGCTCGCCTTCGAATCCCGACAAGGTTTGCGCCTCGATGGGCATTTATCTGTTCAATACCGACGTACTCATCCCCGTGCTCTTGAAAGATGCGGAGGACCCCGCTTCCAGCCATGATTTTGGCAAAGACATCCTGCCCAAGATGGCGGATGAATATCGGGTTTACACCTACGACTTCGTCGACGAGAACAAGAAAGAAGCCTTGTATTGGCGGGATGTGGGGACGCTCGAAGCCTATTACGAAGCCAATATGGACATCGTGGCGGTGTCGCCGGTGTTCAACCTGTATGACTCTGACTGGCCCATTCGCACGCACCAGCGCCAGTATCCGCCGGCAAAATTTGTGTTCGCCGAAGCCGGTCGTACCGGAACCGCGGTGGATTCCATTGTTTCGGCAGGCTGCATCGTTTCCGGCAGCATGGTGAAGGGCAGCGTGGTCTCGCCTGATGTGCGGGTGAACTCCTATAGCGAAGTGGAAAGCAGCATTCTCTTCTCCCATGTGAACGTGGGGCGGCACTGCCGCATTCGCAAGGCCATCATTGATCGCGATGTGCACATTCCGGAAGGCACCACTATCGGATATGACACCGAGGCCGATCGGCAGCGCTATTTTGTGACCGAGAGTGGAATTACGGTCGTAACCCGCGACTATTCCCTGTTTGAGAATCCCGTGACCGTGGACTACTTCACCAGCGAGTAGCCCTCTTCCATATTGATTCCGCCGAGAGCGCGTCCCGGAGGGCGCCTGAAAGTAGCCGGCGCGTCAACCCCGGGTGGCCGACACAGGGGCGGCGGGCTGCTGTCACTGATCCCTCCGCGACCTTTCAATCAGCAGCGATAGCGCTATCTCGTTGACAGGACACGCTTGTGTCATCTAGTTGCACCTGGTTTGCAACAAAATCTATTCCCCTTCCTTGACAGGGGCGAACAGCGCAGTGCAGGATTAAGACTGAGTAGCATAGATGCAACTGATTTGCAACTGGAATAGTTGCAACTTATTTGCAACTAGGCGAGCGCGCCACAAAGACTGGCGGAACGGACGCAATAGCGCCAAACCAAATGCTTGGGGAGCGGTAATGAGCCAGACCAGGATCAAGGTCAGAAAGCACCCGAAACCATCAGGCAACCGCCGGCGTGGCCCCAAGTACTGGATGGCAGTGGGCACAGTGGCCGCATATGCCACATTCGGCAGCGATGCCGTGTTCAAGGTTTATGCCCAGCAGGACCGGCCTGCTCCCACGGTCAACGCATCAGGGCAAACCCTGGGATTGACCGTCCGCCACTTCGATATTCCGCCCGGAACGCTGGACGCTGTTCTCCCCGTCTTTGAAACGACATCTCGGTTCCATGTAACCGTGTCCCGAGACTCGATGCGCGCCATATGGTCGCCCGGAGTGGCCGGCCTCTACACGCCCCAAGCGGCCCTGCAGAAGCTGCTGACCGGCACCGGCATCGGCTTTCATTTGACCGGCCCGGACCAGGCGCTGCTTGAAATTCAGGGCCTGGCGACTTCGGTTGACGTCACCGACACCAGCGTAGAGGTGTCGCTGCCGAAGTTCACTCAGCCGCTGGTGGACACGCCGCAATCCATTGACATCGTTCCCCAGCACGTCATTCAGGACCAGGGCGCCACGACATTACGCGATACCTTGCGCAATGTTGCCGGCATCAGCATCGCCGCGGGCGAGGGCGGCGCGCAGGGCGACAACCTCACCGTACGGGGTTTCACCGCGCGCAACGACATTTTCCTCGACGGCATGCGCGACTTCGGCAGCTACTATCGCGATCCATTTGACATGCAGGAGGTCGCGGTTCTGCAGGGCCCGTCGTCGGTCACCTTCGGCCGGGGATCTACGGGCGGCATCGTCAATCAGGAAACCAAGGTTCCCCAGTCCGACGCGCTCTTCGCGGGGACTGTGGAACTCGGGACAGACCAGACCAAACGGATCACCGCCGATCTGGATCGCCCGCTGCCTTCCCTGGGAAGCGGAACTGCTTTCCGGTTGAACCTGCTGGGGCACGATTCGAAATTTGCCGGGCGTGATATCGCCGAGAACCGCCGCTACGGCGTCGCTCCGTCGTTGGCCTTCGGACTGGGTACGCCGACTCGCCTCACCCTCAGCTATCTGCTCGAGGGATCGGACGACACGCCGGACTACGGCATTCCCTGGCTGTTCAATGGCCCGGCTCCGGTGGAACGCCGCAACTATTACGGCTTTCAGCACGGCAATTACCTGAAGACCAACGTGGATCTGGGAACGGTCAAGTTCGAGCACGACTTCAACAGCCGCATCACCTTCCGCAACCAGGCGCGTTACGCGCATTACACTCGCGACGTTCGCATCACCGAGGCCCAGATTGACGCGACCACTCTGGACACCGACCCGCTCGCGACTCCGCTGGGACAGATCGGCGTGATTCGCAACCAGATTGCAGTGAACAGCACGGAAACTTTTCTGCAGGATCAGGCCGATGTGACTATGAAGTTCCGCACCGGCTCTCTCCGTAAAACCGTGGTAACTGGAATTAAAGGTGGCCGCGAGACCTCGTCCCCGTACCGTCAGCGTTTCAATCTCGCCACGGTTCCCACAACCAACTTGTTACATCCGGATACCAGCCAGCCGTTTGCGGGCATCGTGCCACACAGTGGCATCACCGATACTGACGCGACTGCGATCAGCGTGGGGGCGTACGCCATCGACACCGTCAACCTGCTGCCCAAGCTCGACGTCACGGCGGGAGTTCGCGTGGACAGCTTTGACTCGACGGTCGAACAGTCGCTGCCGGTCACGGCAACTTCGCCGTTCAAGCGGGTAGACGTCATGCCGAGCTGGCGCGGCGCGCTGGTGTTCAAGCCGGTGGCCGGGGCGAGCATCTACTTCGACTACGGCACATCTTTCAATCCTTCCGCCGAGACCCTGGCTCTCACCGTGGCCACGCAGGACGCGGCACCGGAGGAAAACCGCACCTTCGAAGTGGGCACCAAGTGGGACTTGTTCGCGAGAAAACTGTCGCTGCGGGCGGCGGCCTTCCGCACTGATAAAACCAATGCCCGGGAAACCGTGAATGCAACCACCGTGGTCCTCTCCGGCAGCCAGAGGGTAAGCGGGGTTCAGATACAAGCCAACGGATACATCACCAGCCGCTGGGAAATCCTGGCCAGCTACGCTTTTCTGGACGGAGTGGTCACCCGCTCGGCGGTCTTCCCCCTCTCGGTCGGAGCTCAGCTGGCCAACGTTCCCCGCAATACGTTCAGCGCCTGGAACACCTTCCAGCTGCCGTGGCGCTTCAGCGTCGGCGGCGGCGCGGATTTTGTGGACAGCCGCACTGCCAGTTCCACCACGCCTCTCGATCCCGTCAGCGGCCTGGTGAAACAGGTCCCGGGATATTGGGTCTTCAACACGATGGCGAAGTATCAGGTGAACGAGCACGTTGACGTTCGGGCCAACGCGTACAACCTGGCCGACAAGTACTACTACGACCAGATCCATCCCGCGCATATCGTACCCGGGGCAGCGCGTTCGGCGTTACTGGGCATCACTTTCAAATTCTAGTCGGGAAGGATACAAAACCAATTGTTACTGCCAATCCCCGAGGTGTTGACCTGCGAACAGGTGGCTGAGGCGCGGCGAATCCTGGATGCGGCGGAATGGGTGGATGGCCGGGTCACGGCCGGCCACCAATCCGCGCGCACCAAGGACAACATGCAACTTCCGGAAAATCATCCCGCGGCCCGCCAGCTGGGTGAGACCATTCTCACCGCGCTCGGGCAGAATCCCCTGTTCGTTTCCGCAGCGTTGCCGGCGCGAGTCTTTCCTCCGCTGTTCAACCGTTATCAGGGCGGGCAGTCTTTTGGCACCCACGTGGACAATGCAATTAGGCAGATCAGCGCAACCGGACACCGGATTCGCACCGATCTCTCCGCAACCTTATTTTTCTCGCAGCCCGACGAGTACGATGGCGGCGAGCTGATCGTCGAGGACACCTACGGTCTGCATCACGTTAAACTTCCCGCCGGTCATATGATTCTGTATCCCTCGACCAGCCTGCACCACGTCACGCCCGTGACGCGAGGGTCGCGGCTGTCGTCATTTTTCTGGATCCAAAGCATGGTGCGCGATGATGGACAGCGCACATTGCTGTTCGATCTCGACACCGCCATCCAGCGGCTGAATCCCTCCAAACCTGACGATTCCGCGGTGGTCCAACTGACGGGGGTTTACCACAACCTGCTGCGGCGCTGGGCGGAAATTTGAACTCGATAGCCCGCTTATGACGCCCCGCAGATTTCTGTTCTGGATCCACCTCACCGCCGGCTGCGTGGCCGGGCTGGTCATTCTTGTCATGTCGGTGACGGGAATCCTGCTCGGCTACCGGCGGCAGATCATCGCCTGGTCGGATCGCGGCTTTCAGGCGCAACCCGCAACCGGAGCTCAGCACCTGCCTTTGGAAGACCTGCTGGCTACGATGCAAGAGGCCCAAGGACGACTACCCTCGAACATTACGGTGCGGGCGGATCCCGCCGCTCCGGTGTCGTTCGACTTTGGCCGGGAACGTACTGTCTTCGTAGATCCCTACACCGGAAAAATTCTGGGCGAAGGATCACCCGGGGGCTGCGGAGATTTTTCTCCGCCGTCGAGGATGTGCATCGCTGGCTGGGGGTCGGCGGCGAGGGACGGTCTTCGGGACGCGCGGTAACGGGAGCGTGCAACCTCATTTTCCTCATCCTTCTGACGACCGGGCCTTTCCTGTGGTGGCCGAAACAATGGAGTCGAGACAACCTAAAAAAGATCACTCTGTTTCGGGGCGGAGCGTGGGTTCGCGCGCGCGACTGGAACTGGCACAACGTCCTGGGATTCTGGTGCGTCGTACCGCTATTCCTGATTGTGATCACGGGCGTGATCATGTCTTATGCGTGGGCCAACAATCTGCTCTATCGCATGACTGGGAATGCGCCGCCATCTCCGAGCCAACCCGCAGCTCAGAGTCCTGCTGAACGCAACCCCCATTCCGGCCCGCGAACCGGTGCCGAGCACGGTGCGCGCCGCTTTGACGGAGTGGAGAAATTGTTTGCACGCGCCGGGCGGCAAGTCCCGGACTTCACCACCATCAGCCTGCGCCTGCCGAATCCTCCTGCGAACACACTCACTTTCTCTATCGATCGCGGAAACGGCGGGCGGCCGGATTTGCGATCGCAGCTCACTCTTGATCGGGCCACAGGAGAGATCGTCCGGTGGGAAGCCTTCGCTGGCTATAACCGCGGACGGCAGCTGCGAGCGTGGGCCCGCTTCACTCATACCGGGGAGGCTGGAGGGGTGCTGGGGCAGACAATCGCTGTCCTGGCATCTGCAGGCGCCGCTTTGCTGGTATTTACCGGGCTCTCGCTGGGAGTGCGAGGTTTCTTGGCCTGGAAGGGGCGGCGCGTCAAGGTACTTGCCACCGCTGGTTCTGAGGCGCCCAGTTTTTAGCCCGTAGTTCTCTGCTCTCATTGATTTTCGCCTTTTGTTCTCCTTGCGCTTGCTTCCCCTGCTACAATGCCTTGCCTTATAGAAGTGCCGAACTTTTGGGGCCACAAAGACGTATCTCTATTGTGGTGTTAAAGTCCGGGGTTTTCCGGACGGGTAACAGACCAGGAGTTCCAGGGAGTGCGGGTTGGAAGACGCCCAGGTCGTAGCCATGCTCGTCCGTCGCTGCGTAGCCGGCGACGTAGTGGCTTGGGAGGAAATCGTGCAACGCTACAATCGGCGCATCTACAACATCTGCTATCGCTTCGCCGGGTCCGGCGACGATGCCCAGGACCTCACCCAAGAGGTCTTCATCAAGATGTTCCGCACCCTGAATACTTACGATGTCGAGCGGGGAGCGTTCATGACCTGGGTCACGACCATCACGCGCAACCTGCTGGTGGACCATTTCCGCAAGAGCAAGCAAGACAGAGTGACCGAATCGCTGGACACGACGCCTTCGGAGCAAGAAGATGCGATGCCGCTCAGCGAGAAGATCGAGGACAAGGCGCCGGCGGCGGACTTGAGTGTGCAGAGCCGCGAGACCCGGGAGCTGGTCCACAACGCCTTGCAGAAACTTTCGCCCGAATTGCGCGAAGCGGTCATCCTGCGCGACCTGCAGGATATGGATTACAAAGACATTGCCACGGTACTAAAGGTTCCGGAGGGCACGGTGAAATCGAGGATAAATCGCGGGCGGGCGGAACTTGCACGTCTGCTCCAACGTACATATAGGCAGGTGATGTGATGTCAGGCGAAACCAAAAACGGCATGCAGTGCGCAGAGTTTGACGCGCTGCTAATTGACGCCCTCGACGGGACACTGGCGGGGCCGAGGCTGGAAAGCTTTCAGGCCCATGCCCGGGTCTGTGCCGTGTGCGGCCCGGTGTTCGCGGAAGCCGACGGGGGACGTCGCTGGCTGAAATCGCTGGCTGAGGTGGAACCGCCGGCCAACCTGGTTCACAACATCCTGGTGGCAACTACCGGATACGAGAGCAAGCACGTAACCGTCCCCGACAAAGCGAAAGCTCCGTGGGCCGACGCAATCACCCACTGGCTGCGTCCGGTGTTCGGTCCGGTAATGTCCATGGGCCGCCAACCCCGTTTCGCCATGTCATTCGGGATGGCGTTCTTCTCTCTCTCCATTTCGCTCAGCCTGGCGGGCGTCAAAGTGAGCGACGTGCGCCGAGTAGACATGCGGCCCAGTGCGATCAAGCGCACCTACTACGAGACCACCGGCCGGGTAGTCAAGTATTACGAAAATATTCGCTTCGTATACGAAATCGAGTCGCGGGTGCGGGAATTCAAACGAGTCACTGCCCCGCCGGAACCGAGCCCCAAGGAGCAGAACAACAAGAAGGAAAAGGAAAAGGAAAAG
>Ga0134121_10003438_pt1 | contig 13230 bp, 10 predicted proteins | sample KB301_FD_96463 | JGI IMG/M metagenome (GOLD analysis project Ga0134121, IMG submission 96463) | Terrestrial soil microbial communities without Nitrogen fertilizer from Kellogg Biological Station, Michigan, USA - KB3-0-1 | ecosystem: Environmental > Terrestrial > Soil > Unclassified ...
CTTCGCAATCCGGTGTGGCTGAACGGCGGCAAAGAACTGGCGTTCGTGGCGTTGAAAACGCGGGCCGAACAAAGCGGACGTGTTTGGATCGTAGCGGCTGCTGGCGGCGCGGCACGAGCGGTGACGGATGGAACGGTACCTGTGCGTTCGCCCGTTTTTAGCGCGGATGGACGCCAAATGGCGTACTTCGCTGACGACACGGATGGTAAGACGCAGATCTGGGTGAAGGAGATCGGCGACGGAGCGCCGGTGCGCCTAACGAACGAAACTGACGTAACGCCAACGCGCGTTCGATGGATCAAAAGTGATAGTGCTCTTCTCTACACGGCGAACGGACGTTTGTGGACGGTCCCAACGAACGGCGGAGCACCAGGCGAAATAAGATTCACAGCGGCGCTCTCGATCACGCGGGCGCGTCGCAACCTGCCGCAGGCGCGATTTCCCGAGCCCGGCCGACAGGAGCCCGCACGTGGTTTCATGGGGCTCACGATCTCGCCGGATGGCAACCAGATCGGAATGCTTGCTCTTGGCAAGCTGTGGATCTTCCCCGCCGGCGGAGCACCTAAAGCTGTCGCGGACGTCCCATTCGAAGCGGCATCGCTTACTTGGTCGCCCGACGGCGGCGAGGTCGCGTGGACCGCGGGTGTTTCGGGTAAGGAAGACATTTTTGCTACCGACGTGAAGAGCGGCTCGACGCGGCGCGTGACTTCCCTGCCTGGCCGCGAAGCGTTTCCCGTTTATTCGCCAGATGGCCGGTACCTTGCGTTCGCTCACTTTCCTAACGAAGGCGATTCGAATCTGCGGATCGTCGACGCGAAGGCAAAGAATGTTGCGGACGTCGCGCAGACGCGCGATCTAGGGTCAATCGGGGCAAGCTGGACATGTACGCCGCAATGGAGTCCGGATTCGGACGGCCTGCTCGTCTGCGGCGGAACCGATCCCGTTCAGCTCGGAAAAGCGACGTTCGTTCCATTGACGGGACAACGACAAGCGATCAGACGCTTTCCAAATGCTCCGATCTTTCTGCGATGGACACCTCAGCATCGGATCGTCTATTGCCGGCACGATCGTCTGTGGCAGGCCGCCTTCGATAAAACAGGAATGACATCGGAGCCCGAGCCGCTCGGTTCTAGCGCCGCGATGTATTCGTCAACTTCCAACAATGGCAGCATTCTTTTCTTTTCCGACGTTGGTCTACGACTGCGGTTGCCGAACGGCACCGAACAAAAGATCGGCTTTCCGGTCGCATACACGCCGCCAGTTGCGCAAACCACGCTCGTTCACAACGTTCGCATCATTGACGGTACAGGCGCGGCTGTGACGACTGCTCGCGACATTCTCATCGACAAAGGCCGTATATCGAAGATCGCCCCGACGGGCCAGATCTCCGCCGGCAACGCGCTCGTCGTCGACGCCGGCGGCCGCATTGTCATTCCTGGTCTAATGGATCTTCACGCCCATACTTACCGGCCCGACCTTTTGCCTGGTTATCCATACTTCGGCATTACGACGATCCGCGATCAGGGTTCGTCGATGGGTCCGCTTGTTTCATACGCTAACGACATCGCAGCGGGCGTTTTTCCCGGCCCACGCGTCAGCTTCGGAGGATTTCAGTTCTATAGCGACTGGGCGTTTGACGAAGAGCAAGGTCGTGGCATTGAACCCGAGGCCGACCCGGACCATGTTAGACGATCCGTTTCGCTGCTCGCGGCCTTCGGTGCGCAGCATATCAAGACGCGCACATTCCGACGCTGGGACATCAACGCGCGGATGATCAAAGAGGCTCACCGGCTCGGTATGCGCGCGACCGGACATTGTTCGCATCTGCTGCCGCTCATTGCCGCGGGCATGGACGCAAAGGAACACATCGGAGCGTGCGAGGCCCGCGGCGATACGCACATGTACGACGATATGATCCAGCTCTTTAAGGCCGCCGGCGTCAGCGTAGTCCCGACCGTCTCATACCTTGAATTTGCAGCTCGGTTGAGCGAAAACAATGATGCTCTGAATTCCGATACCGAACTCGCGCCGTTCATGCCCGAACGCAACAGTTTCGGATGGATGCTCGATATAAAAGGCGACGAGCGAAAATTCTGGCTCACCTTGTATCAAAACTCCCGCATAGAAACGACCAAGCTCTGGAAAGCGGGCATCAACCTCGGCACCGGCACCGATGTCTGGCAGCTGCCGATCGGGGCGCAATGGGAACTCGAGCGCCTCGTGGACGCAGGACTTCCGCCGATAGAGGCAATTCACGCTGCGACTGGCGCATCCGCAAAGATCCTCGGAGCCGATAAGGACCTCGGTACGATCGAGGTTGGCAAGTGGGCCGATCTCGTCATCCTTGACGCCGATCCGCTCGTGGACATCCACAATACGCGGCGTATTTGGCAAGTTTTCCAATCAGGCGCAATGGTCGATCGAAACAGGATCTTAAAAGTGATGAAACCCCAGTAAAAGCTCGTCAATTGATTTCGACGATCAGAAATCGAGAATATTTGGTGCGAAAGCAGGTGGGAAAGAAAAAAGGATTCTGAAAAAGTCCGTAAACTATTGAAAACATTGGAGCCGGTGAAGGGACTTGAACCCCCGACCTGATGATTACAAATCAACTGCTCTACCAACTGAGCTACACCGGCTTAAAGACTGGCCAAAACCGCAAACGAAAATACTAACAAATTGGTCTGAGAGTGTCCAAGAACGCTCGACGGTGGAATCATGACTCGACTCGATAGGAAACCCGTCACACTGTCGCGCGATTCCACCCAATTCATAAAAGCTTGTAAACCATTGAATCTAGTGCGGATTCGTGTTCCGAGGAATGCAGGACAGTACCGCGTATCGGAAGCTCCTCAGGCTTCTAACGGCTATGTTTTCCGAGTTTAAATGAATAAAAAACTTGTTGACCTTCCTGATGGCAAAAGGCTAAGATGATATCTGCCCGTCCGGGTGTTTCTCAGGTCCTCTGTATTGAACCTCTTCATCAAGATCTCTCAAATTATTGTAGATAAAGGAGACTATCGTGAATTCTCAAACGTTTTTTAAATGCGGCCTGTCGCTGACCGTTTTGACATTGTCGGTGCTTGTTTCAAGCGTTTCGGCCCAGGTACTGGTGAAACCGGAATTGCAGTCTGCGAATCTGCCCGTCGTGACAGGAAATAATCTCTACTGCGCGGGATACGTCCAGTCGTCGCCGGTGAATACGAGCAACCGGCTGGTCGGCGCTGTCGAGGAACAGGATGGTTTCTACTTAGCTCAGGATGACTATGTTTATATCAATATGGGGGCGAGCAAAGGAGTCCAGGTTGGCGACACGTTTGCCGTTATCCGCCCGAAAGGACAAGTCGATACTAAGTGGACCCACAAGGGGCGCCTTGGAATGTACGTTCAGGAGGTCGGTGCGGTGCAAGTGGTTCGCGTAAAACCCGAGGTTTCGGTTGCACGGATCAAAACTTCATGCGACAACTTTCTGCTTGGTGATCTTGTCCAGCCCATCGAGCAGAGGTCGAGTGAGACCTTCAAACAGCGTCCGGCGATGGACGCTTTCGCAGATGCGTCCGGTAAGGCAAAAGGACAGATCTTTATGGCCCGCGACGGTCAGGAGATGGTTACCCGCGATCAGATCGTCTACGTTGATCTCGGACGCGATGACAGCGTACAGGTTGGTGATCGACTTACGATCTTCCGCAAGCTCGGATCGGGCAACCTGAGCCGCGTACCTAAGGACTCCGAGTCTGTGGCCGCACGCGACTATGGCTACCACAGCTGGGAATATAAAGGCGGCAGTTTTTCCAATCAGTCCAGCCGCAAGCAGGGCGATGAGGGCAAGGGCCAGGTTGTTACGACCGGAAAAGCTAAAGAGGGCAGACCCGAAATACGTAAAGTGGTCGGCGAAGCAGTGATCGTCAACGTAAGGGAAAAAACCGCTACAGTTGTGATAACCCGTACCGCTCAGGAAATTCACCCGGGCGATTGGGTTGAAGTCCAGTAAATCAACAACATTCTAATCGTACGGAGGGCAGGCGGGTCACTTACGAACGCCTGCCTTTTCTTCTTCAGATAGACCTTACCGACTATGAACAGCATTCGATGTCCGCGATGTAACCTTACAAATTGGGCGACCGAACCGGCCTGTAAACGCTGCGGGGGCCCGCTCGCAAATGCGAGTGAAACGTTTGCTCCGTCTTTTGAACCCGCCGGCACACATTCGCGCACGGAGACTTACGGGCCCGGGCCGGTCAGTCCGAAGAGCGGAATGGCGATCGCATCGATGGTGCTGGGTATAGTCAGCGTATTGCTCGGATGTTTAGGCGGCTTTCTGCTGGCACCTGTGGGACTAATCCTCGGGATCATATCGCTCGTTAAATCAAACAGACGTCCCATTGAATATGGAGGTAAAGGTTTCGCGATCGCGGGCACAATTCTAAGCGGCATCGGACTCCTTTCGATTCCGTTCGTGATGGCTATCGCAATTCCAAATCTGCTCGCAGCAAGGCGTGCAGCAAATGAGGCCCAGGCGATATCCACCGTTCGAACGCTTGCTAGCGCAGAGCAACACTATCTTGATACATCCGGCAGTTGCGGCGACCTTGTCTCGCTTGGATCGGCCAGGCTGATCGATTCGGTCCTGGCTGGGGGCCAAAAGAGTGGCTATCAATTCATTGTGAAACGCACTTCCTCTCCTTACATCTGCGAAATTTATGCGACACCGATGGCGGGAAAAGGTGCGGCTGCTACGGGACTGCGTTCATTCTTCATGTCCACCGAGGACAATGTTCTGAGAGCGGCAGAGAAACACGGTCAAATGGCAAGTCAGAGTGATCCGGCTCTCGTCGAGACAAGTTACACGCGAAGATGATGAAAGACATTTGTAACATTGATCGGTGATACCAAAGATATGGTATCACCGGGACTCACAATAACTTCTGACTTATAAAGGCGAAAAGGCGACGATACGAAGTCGCCTTTTTTGTTTTTTGGGATCAATTACGCTCGTTGGTCAGCCATTCTACGGACGCAAACTCCGCGGTGAAAATCAGCACAAAAACGGATTGCCCATAAAAATCCAGCTTCATAAAATCTTTACTTGTTTCGCAAAAAGATCTTCCCCTCTACCCGTGGCAGCATGCTTGGAAACCCAAGCCTCCCTGTACCCGTCCACAACAAAGGCCTTCGCTTCTTTCGCGGCTAGCCTCGAACAAACACAGAAGTGTCGCGCCCCCTGTACAGTAGTATTGTCTGGTTTTTGGTGCTGAGTCTTTTGCTGGGCTCGGAGCTGATCCTTCGACCGGTCCTGGTAGCAGGATCGGTTTCTGAAGTTCGAGCGATCGAACTGGCGGCTCCAACACGACCGGCTCCCGATGCTGCGCTTTCTATTCCCACAAACGCAATGGATGGCGAAACGGTCAATTTCGCGATCCGGATCCTTGCCGGAAATCCAGTCGGTTATCAGTGGAGCTTTGAAACAAAGAGCGGTGGCAAAGACCGAGCTCAACTCAATATCGAGAACGCGGCCAACTCGGCTACGCCCGCGATCGCATATTGGTACTCTACGGGTCACAACAAGTGCGGCGTTGACTTCACCAGCGTTTACACGATAAAGGTCCGGGTTGCATTCGATGATGGGACCGAACTGGTCAAAAAGGGAACCTTCTCGGTCAGCGTCGGTAAAAACTGGGGTGGAAATGTGGATCCCCCAATGACGCGGGGCGCGCCTGACCTTCGTTATGATGACAAAACCAGGCAGTGGTCCGTAGTTGGACCAGGAACTCTCGAACGGGTTTCGAATCCGCTGAAGCTAAGACTTCCCACCTCAAGCCAGTTTTACGAAAAGGTCCGCAGACACGAAGAGGTTCATGTAAAGCAGTTTGAGGGCGGGGTACTATCAGATCTTTTCCGCATCGACAGCCTGATGGATTGGCTGCGAAAGACAACTCCATCGGCTGCGGATAAGCACGCCCTCGAACAAAAGGTGTTTACCGAGATCGCAAATTGGAGACAGAGTCAGCAGGTGCTGATGATGAAGCTCTTGCCCGCCGCTGAGCGCGAGGCTTACGCCGTATCGGATCAGATAGAACCCAGATATATATTTCAAAACTGCGGAAGATTTTAGCTGAGCCTACTAAGTTGTTTACCGGGCCCCGAGCGCTTTCCTTTTTCTATTTTCCGTTAAGAAGTAGGAGATGTAGTCATACATGGACCAGAACGCCATGATCACTGAAACCCACAATGCTCCACGGCCCACCAGATAACCGAAAACTTTCCAATCGTTAGTGGTCAGCGAGAGTGATGTGAGGTCGCTGAACGCTGTTTGCACCTCGGCGACCTCCCAAAAACGGAACGAAGGATATTCAAGTCCGAAATTTGATACCGGCGGATTGCCGGTAGCCCCGGCAACGAGGAGAGCGACAATGGCGACACATTGCGCCCACATCTTGATCTTGCCGCTGGTCTGAGCTTGGATAATTATCCCTTCGGCTGCGGCTACCGACCTCAGGCCCGTTACGATAAACTCGCGTCCGAGAATCACGACCACCGCCCAAGAGGGAGCCAGATGTTTGTCGACCAGGACGATCAAGGCCGCCGAAACAAGAAGTTTATCAGCAATCGGGTCGAGGAGTTTGCCGAGAGTCGACACCTGATTACGGCGGCGCGCCAGATGTCCGTCAAGAATGTCGGTAAATGAAGCGAGCAGAAATAAGCCTATCGCGAACGCGTAGCCGCTGACCCCGAACCACCGATCCGCCACCGGCGTCAGAAGGACGACCACCAATAACGGAACCAGGATTATTCGTGCAAATGTAAGGTAATTCGGTAAAGTCACTTTGGTGTGTAGAGTGTATGTTCTAGAGGCTCAAAGTTCAAGAAGTTGCAGAGTTTCCAGAGCAGCGAAGTTGCAAAGAGTGTTATTTGTCACACAAATCGCTATGGAACTAATTAACGTAGTTGCTTGAACACTGGGAACGGGAGCAGTAGAACGTCAGCTTTTTAAGATCAGATATCGCGGTTTCCCCGCTGCGATCGATCGGGGTGGGGTAGGACACTTCGGACAAGCAGACCGGCGTGGTGAGGACGCTGGCCTTTTCATCCTCGTTCGCGAGACCAAAAGCTATTCAACGATATGATCAGCCGCTTTAGCGTTTTCCGAAAATGTGATATTTTTCTCAAGTCATGCGATGGCATAAAGTCGTTTTTTCCCCCGACGACAGCGTGGATCCCGATCAGCGAAACTTTCATATTCTTATAAGCCGGCTAGAGAATGGTTTTCGGAAGGATATCGTCGGGCTCACCATCTTTCGCTGCGTAGAGTTGAACCCGCCAACCATTAAGTATTATTTCCCGAAGCTCGATGAGTATCTCGTCCTATTCCGATCATTTCGATTGCAGGAATGTGAGCCGCCGAATCGTGATTCTGTAAATCTCTATTTCGGCTATGAAGGCGATCTCGATCGCTTCCTGCCCGAAGCGGACAAATCTTGAACTCGCGTAAGAGAGAACCACTGTAAGGAAAAGCGGGCGCGCAGGCCGACAGGTGCCGATCTCTACGCGATTGTATACAGAATTCTGTAACGCCGCACTAAACAGGAGTAACTATGGAGCGGGCGGCTGCATAAAGCCAAGATCGGTTGTGGTAAAGTTGGCGATCTTCGGAAAAACGTTTGCCATACTAGCGTCTGGGACGCCAAACCATCTGGCCAGAGTGGCACCATATTGCTCCACCGATGTCGCGGGTATCCATCTGCCGCGGGCGCTTGTGCCGGTGTCGGAATCATCCGCTGCGTTAAGTACGAGCTGCGGAAAAGGAGTTCCGTTGGAACTGTTCATTCCATAAAAATCGTTTCCTGTGATACCTCCACCGATAACAAAGTGATGATTTCCCCACGCATGATCAGTGCCGACGCCGGAACCCGAACCCGCGGGGCTTAACGTCCTCGAAAAATCAGCCATCGTAAATTGAGTCACCTTGTCCGCAATAGTCTGAGCGGACATTTCATCGTAGAAGGCACGCATTGCCTGTCCGAGCTGGAAAAGAAGGCTAACTTGGGTTGCAGGCTGGTCGCTGTGTGTGTCAAAGCCGCCGATCTGGACAAAGAAAACCTGACGGTTTACCTGCAGTCCGCTGCGAGTTTTGATCAGCCGGGCGACCTGCTTTAACTGGCGTCCGATGCTCGTGTTTGGGAACGTTGTGGTTACGTCGAGCGCCGTTTGCAATGCATTATTTGCAGAAATTGCCTGATCAGTAATATGGCTTGCCGCAGTCACAAGACTCGACGGCAGATCAACGCCCCGCAGATTATTGAATGCAAGCTTGCGAGCGTTTCCGGCTGCATTGTTGGCAAATCCCGATGGGTTCAGGACGTTGGCCAACGTGGTGTTCGCGTCCGCGATCGCCATCGGTAATGTGACCTGTCCGGACGTAAAGAGCTGTGCGCCCGAGATTGAGGTAACCATCGGGATAAGGCCGGTTGGATTGTCGCCACCGTTTTTCAGATCCGCGATACGTCCGCCCCAACCGGTGAACGAAGAAATATCACTCCGGCCGCCCTGGTACTGTGAGATCTGGTCGGAATGAGAGAACAATTGATATGGCTTCTTAACCGAGTTGTAATTCGTTCTCGTCGTCGGTACGACGAGCGTACCAACGTTGGCGACTATCGCCATCTTGTGGGCCGCCCAAAGGTCGTGGATACCATCATTGACAGTGGTCGTGCCGTTTATCGGCTGCGCGACCGGATCTCGCTTAAGGCTGGGATGCAAGGCGTAAGCGAGCCCGCCCATACGCGGAACACTGATCGCGGTTGCTGCCAGTGCCGATTGCGTGAGGGCTAGGTCTGCGCCTCTGAGCGTTGAATAATTAGTGTAGTTGCTGATAGCCGCGTCCCCATGGATCGGAATGATCGTGTTGTTGCCGTCATTTCCTCCGGCCAGAAATACGCAGACAAGCGCGCGATAATCGCTTGGAACCGCAACGATCTCGTCCACCTGCTGCTCATTGATCCGCGTTTGGGCCTGCACGCTCATCATTCCAAAATGGCGCATTTGGGTCGCCATAGCGGCCATGGTTAACGCTGAGCAAGACTTTAATAAGAATTCGCGTCTGTTGTGTTTCATCTCATTCACCTCTGCACCTGATATTGTGATGATGTATAGATCAAATAAACCGCTACTTTGGCCCTGGTCGTTGGATCCGTTGCTGCGACAGCAGTGACCGCGGGGAGGATCAGGTTTCGCATTTGCGTGGACATCGTTCCGTGCATCATTTTAGTGTTCAGATAATCGAGCATGCGGTTCCCGGTCGAGTCGAGCGAAGAATAGGGAATAACATCCGCCAGACTAATAACTGTGCCGTTAGGCCGATCAGGCGGTGCCGAAGTACGCCCGGAGCCCATAACAAAGGTGTTTGCGAAATTTGCCCGGGCGATGGAGGTACCCGTATTGAACAACGAGAATTCGGGGCCGGTCAGACTTGTACCCGGGATGATATAGTCCGGCGGATAAAAATTGAATACCGATGGCGCATTGAAAGCGTTCTGGCCTAGACCGGAGACATCAGGATTAAGCTGGCCATCGCTCGCCGCGAAACCGGTGGCTCCAGTCGCGTTGAATAGCCGCATCAGGTTTGTTGCGAGCTGGACGGGTTCTCTAAGCTTTCCGAAATGAGGATCGGTTTTGACGTCGCCCCGCGCTTCAGGGTCCAGAAGGATGGCTTTGATCACCTCACGCATTTGATCCGGGCTTGTTCGGTTTGCATTGAAGACCGCGGAAACGCGTCCGACATAGGCTGGCGTCGGATCACTCGTGACCATCGCCTGGATCAAGTGCTTGCTGACGAAGGGCGCGACGTTTGGATGATTATAAATATTGTCGAGAGCTTGATTCAGCGATGTGTTCGCATAATTCGCGCGGTCCGTCGAACTTGTACAAGGGCTTGCGCAAGCCGCGATCACCGGAAACGGAGCTCCGGGATAATTGAATAATGTTTTTGCGGTCAGGTCGTGATTGCTTGGATTAAGATCCATCGGATCCTTGTAATCGGGAACGCTGCTGGAAACGTAATTCGGACATGTCGCGGAAGCCGCTCGACAATCCCGCCATCCGGTTAATACTTTTGTGAAATTATTGATCGTCGTCTGATCGTATGTCGGGATCGGAGTATCGCCGGTTTGGCAGGGGTTGTGCTCTACGCATTGGACCGTACCGTCCTGGTTGAGCATGAAAAGTCCAACGTTAAACAGCTGCAGAAACTCGCGAGGATAGTTCTCATTGGGGTTGCCTTTCGTTGACGTGATCATATCCAGGTAATTTCCCATTCCCGGATTAAGCGTGACGTCGGACATCAACTGCCGCCAGTTGCCGAAGGCGTTCTTGGCAAGCTGCTGATAGAACGTCACCATATAGCTCGATTGCTGCAGCTTAAGACCCGATGTGACCCAGATTTGTGACAAGGCCCATGTCACTCGATGACGAAGCTGTGCATCCCCGTATAAAGCCTCGCGATAGAACCAGGTCTGGATCGGATACATCGTGTAGGTGTCGCGACTGCATGTGACCGGAAGGTCTGGCGTTACTGTCTGATCGCCATCGCAATCGGGCGGAGCTGAACTTGGTTTAAGCGGAATGTCAGGCCACGGATTTTCGGCCGAGGGATATGGCAGCGTAAATTGTTCGCCCAGCCATACCCTCAGGCCGATCCGGCGGATCCTGTTGTCCTCCATATCGGTAGGCCCGAACGTCGCCTGTTCGAGAAACCTCATACGATCACCTGAATATTTGTATCCGATCAAGCCCGCGATCGAATCTTGAGAACCGCCTAATCCGGGGCCTGAAGGAGGAGTTCGTTTGGGAATTGTAGGTGTCGGCGTGGTGGTCGGCTGAACCGGTTTTCCGGTGCTCAATTGCACGTCATTACTGATATTGCCGCGCCATGAAACCGATAGCAGAAGATCGCCCCAAAAAGTCGGCGATTCGTAATAGCCTAGTTCATCGCGGAGATCAATGTCGAGCAAATAAATGCCGCGTGATGGATCGTATAGTTGAAGAGCACTCGCGGGAAAGCGGTATTGATGTCCTCGCGGATCCACGCCGTAGACTCGAAAGGCTCCGGGTCCCTCATCTCCCATCAAAGCGAGATTCGAGATGAGCAACCTGATATGCGAAACGGGAGCGACGCGTTGCACCGACGTGCCAGTCGTGGGCGGGCGTCTTAGCGGCACCTGTAATCCCAACAGAACCGGCGACGGTGAGTTCGGATCGGGATCGCTTTGGGCGAAGGCCGAGAAAGCAATTGCAGTCGTCACAATTGCGAAAATTACCGATCCGGTGATCAGCCTGGATACACTTCGAATCATATATCCCTCTCCTCCTCCTGGAGCTTCAAGTTATTTTTAAGACTCTTAACGTATTGCCGTGGGCTTCTTCTTGAATTATGGCTAAATGTGTTTGACTGACGCGACCGCGCGCGGGAAGTAGTGCGGTCCATAAAGTGTTGTTACAAAAAGGTATTCTATACTACAGACGTGACATGAACAACAACTTTTTTCTCCACGTGAATGTTGACCGACCGCTTTTGTTAAACGTTCCCGAGCAAGGCTAAAATCATAGTTATGCCGCGTACACTTGCGATCGAAGTCCCCAAGGACTTTAGCTTTCGTCACACGATCCAGAGTCATGGGTGGTGCGATCTTGCCCCGTTTGAGATCAGTGGCGTTAAATTAACCTTGAGCTACGTGTTCGCGTATCCGATCGCGTCGTCACCCTTCACAGCTATCGTCTCTGAAGCGAATGGGGGACTGGAGATCCAATACTCGGCATCGAAGGTCGACAAGAAAAAGCTTGAGTCAGCAGTCAAGCACATCTTGCGATTGGACGACGATCTGACAACGTTCTACGAAAAGATCAAAGAGGAAAGTGGGTTAGCCTGGGTTGGCAAAGCGAAGGCCGGACGATTGCTTCGCTCGCCCACAGTCTTTGAGGACTTGGTAAAAACGATCTGCACTACAAATTGTTCCTGGGCGCTGACGAAAAAGATGACGACGAATCTGGTCGAAAAGCTCGGTAGTAAAAGCTTGGATGGCGGCCGCGCCTTTCCAACAGCAGAGGCGATGGCGGCAATGCCCGATGATTTCTATCGTGCAGAGATCAAGGCCGGCTACCGCTCGCCATACTTCGTTGAGATCGCGCAGGCTGTGGCAGCGGGCGAATTGGATCCCGAATCCTGGCTTGACGCGGATATGTCGACGAGCGATCTGAAGAAGGAAATGAAAAAGGTTAAAGGCGTTGGTGACTATGCGGCGGAAAACCTTCTTAAACTGGTTGGGCGATACGACGGCCTTGCGCTCGATTCATGGCTCAGAAGTGAGTTTTATAAGAAGCACAATAAAGAAAAAATTTGCTCGGACAAGAAGATCGAAAAGCACTACAAGAAGTTTGGCGACTGGAAAGGACTCGCGATCTGGTGCGATATGACGGAACGGTGGTTTGCGTGAACTGAAATGTTGAACGAACAGATAGAAGGAACATCAATTCTGGGAAATGGCCGCGGATCTAAGAAAAGCGATGCATTTCGAGCCTTTGATCCAAGAACGGGTGAGCCGGTCGGTCCGGATTTTTTCTCCGCATCGATTGAAGAATTGAATGCTACCGCAAAACTCGCGGCCGATACGCGGATCGCGTTCGGCAATACGTCCGGAAAGAAAAAGGCTGAATTCCTGCGACAGATCGCTGCGAATCTTGAATCGCTCGGCGGTTCCCTCGTTGAGCGGGCAACCCTCGAAACCGCTTTGCCAGCGGCAAGGATCCAGTCGGAACGTGGGCGAACATGCTCGCAGCTTCGTATGTTTGCGGACCTTGTTGAAGAAGGTTCGTGGGTCGACGCCCGAATCGATCACGCAGATCCGGAGCGTGCACCAATCCCGAAACCTGATGTTCGATCGATGCTGAGGCCGATAGGTCCCGTCGCGGTTTTCTGTGCAAGCAATTTTCCTCTAGCATTCTCGGTTGCTGGCGGCGACACCGCGTCTGCATTTGCTGCGGGCTGTCCGGTGATCGTTATGGCTCATCCGGCCCATCCCGGAACGGCCGAGTTAGCAGCGTCAGCAATTCAAGATGCTGTCAGGTCTTGCGGGCTGCCGGAAGGCGTTTTCAGCCTTCTTTTTTCAAACAACTTCGATATCGGGCAAGCCCTTGTCCGACGCCCTGAAATAAAGGCGGTCGGATTTACCGGTTCCCGGA
>Ga0134121_10003439_pt1 | contig 13229 bp, 10 predicted proteins | sample KB301_FD_96463 | JGI IMG/M metagenome (GOLD analysis project Ga0134121, IMG submission 96463) | Terrestrial soil microbial communities without Nitrogen fertilizer from Kellogg Biological Station, Michigan, USA - KB3-0-1 | ecosystem: Environmental > Terrestrial > Soil > Unclassified ...
AGCGAGGCGACGCTCTGCCTCTACGATGGCTCGCCCCTCGCCCCCGACGCCGGCGTCCTCTTCTGCTATGCCGAAGAAGAGAAGATCAACGTCTTCGGCACGTCGGCGAAGTTCATCGATGCGGTGAAAAAATCAGCCCTCGTGCCGCAGCAGGAGTTCGATCTCCCGGCCATGCGGATGATCACTTCGACCGGCTCGCCGCTTGCGCCCGAAAGTTTCGATTTCGTCTATCAATCGATCAAGCCCGATGTGCATCTCGCCTCGATCTCCGGCGGCACCGACCTTGCCGCCTGCTTCGTGCTGGGCGAGCCGACCTCGCCGGTGTGGAAGGGGGAAATTCAGGCCCCGGCGCTCGGCATGGCGGTGGACGTCTGGTCGGAGGCGGGCGCGCATGTCGAGGGTGAGCGCGGCGAGCTCGTATGCACGAAGGCGTTTCCTTCGATGCCGGTCAAATTATGGAACGATCCCGACGGCAAGAAATATCGCGCGGCCTATTTCGAGCGCTTCCCCGGCGTGTGGTGCCACGGCGATTTCGCCGAATGGACGAAGCACGGCGGCGTGATCATCCACGGCCGTTCGGACGCGACGCTCAATCCGGGCGGCGTGCGCATCGGCACCGCCGAGATTTACGCGCAGGTCGAGCAGATTCCGGAAATCGCCGAGGCGATCGCGATCGGGCAGGAGTGGGAGCGCGACGTGCGCATCGTCTTGTTCGTGCGGCTGCAGGACGGCGCCGTGCTCGACGACGCCCTGATCGAACGGGTCAAGAAGCAGATCCGCGCGGGCGCGAGCCCGCGCCATATCCCCGCGAAGATCATCGCGGTCGCTGACATTCCGCGCACGCGCTCGGGCAAGATCACCGAGCTTGCGGTGCGCGACGTGGTGCACGGCCGGCCGGTGAAGAACACCGAAGCTTTAGCCAATCCCGAAGCGCTCGAACTCTATCGCGACTTGCCGACTTTGCGCAGCTGACGGCGAGCGGTGTAGGGCGCGGACGGAAGACCTCAGCCCGCGAGCACGCGCGTGGAAGGAAACGAAATCTCGGCGAGCGTGCCGCCATTGGGATTGCTCTTGATCGAAAAGCTCGCAAGGTTCGCTTCCGTGAGCGCCTTGGTGAGCGGCAGGCCAAGACCGCTGCCGGCGCCCGTAATGCGGCCCGTCGTCGAAAGCTGACGGAAGGGTTCGAGCATGGCGGCGATTTCCGCCTCCGTCATGCCGACGCCGGTGTCGCGCACGCGCAGCAAGACCTCCCCGTTTTCGGCGCGCTGGGTCGAGACGATGACCTGACCGCCCGGTGGCGTGAACTTGATCGAGTTCGAGAGCAAATTGAGCACGATCTGGCGAATCGAGCGCACGTCGGCGACGACCTGCGGCAGCTCCGGCATCAACGAGGTGCGGATGATGATGCGCTCGCGATTTGCCTGCGACTGCATGATCGCCATGCACTGCCGCGCGATGTCGTTGAGGTCGACGCTCGCGAACGAAAGATCGAGCTTGCCCGCCTCGATCTTGGAAAGATCGAGCAAGTCGTTGATGAGCGAGATCAGATGTGCGCCCGAGGTCTGAATGTCCTTTAAATATTCGCGGTAGCGCTCGTTGCCGATCGGCCCGAAACGCTCCTCGCGCATGACGTCGGCGAAGCCGATGATGGCGTTCAAGGGCGTGCGGATTTCGTGGCTGATCTTGGCGAGGAAATCGGACTTCGCGGAATTCGATTGCTCCGCCTTGCGCTTCGATTCGAGCAATTCCTCCTCCGCCCGCTTCCACTGAGTGATGTCGCGGAAGACCGCGCAGAATTTTTGGCTGTCGTCGGCGATGCGGCCGACCGTCATGAACAGCGGGATGAGGCCGCCCTCGCGTACTTGGCCGATCACCTCGCGGCCGTCGTTCAAGAGGCTTGCGACGCCGCTGCTGGCGAGCCCTTCGAGATAATCAATCGCGGCGCGATGGCTTTCGGGCGCGAACAGGCGCGTGAAGATCTCGCCTTCGAGTTCGTGCGAATCGTAGCCGAACAGCGCCTCGGCGGAGCGGTTCATGCTCCGAATCCGGCCCTGGTGGTCGAGCAGAACTACGCCGTCGGTCGCCGTATCCAGGATCGAGTGGAGCTCGTGGGTCGCGGCCTCCGCTTCGCGCAGCTTCAGCCCGGCGCTTTCCATGCGCTCGTCGAAGCCCGCGCCCGCGCGGCGCAGCACGTAGGCAAGCGCGGTTTCCGTCTCCCAGGGAACGCTGATGAGCCGCGCCTCGACCGGGATCGGCTCGCCGCTCTTTCCCGAGATGGCAAGCGTGCTGCTGGTCTCGCTCGGCTCGTTCGGATCGAGCGAAGGAATTCCGGCGAACAGGCGATTGAGCCCGCCTTCGGCCTCGAGCGTGGCGACGTCGGGCAACCCGATCCATTCCAACGCCGTGCGGTTCGCATAAAACACGCGCTCGGCGCGGTGCACGACGACGCCGAGCGGGAGGCGATCGAGAAGCGCGCGCTCGCCATTCGAAGCCGGGGTGGCCCCGACCATCGAGCCTAGGCCTTCGAAGTCCTTGCCGCCGCCCTCGTCCGCCAACGCCGGTCGCTTGCCGAAATCTTGCGGGGCATTCACTTCCTCGATCCGCGCGCCGAGCTGGCGGGCGATCTCGCGGAAGGCGGTTCGCTCGCTCGCCGACAGCTCCGGCCGCGCCGGATCGACGGCGGAGGGCGTCGTGCGCAGCGGCACGACATTTTCCGGCCGCTCCACGAGCGCGAGCGGCGGGCGCTCCACTGAAGCCTCGGGCACCGGCGCTGCGGCGGGCTGCAGCGCCTTGTCTTCCGCCTGAACGGATCGCGGCGTCTTTTCGCGGAACACGCCGAAGCCGCGATAGCCCTGAAACTTGCGCTCGCGGTCGAACACCGGCAGCGCCGCGAGATCGACGACGACCATCATGCCGCTCTCAGTGAGCGGCCAATGCACGATGACGCCCGACCAAGTATCGCGGCGCGCGATCGAAGCGGCGACTTGGTCGGCACCCTCGATTCCGATCTGCTCGGCGGCTTGCAGCCAATCGAGCCCGCCAATTTGCGCTTTGTCGCCGCCGACCGCCGCCGCGAGGTCGTCGGAAACGCTGGAGAAACGCCCGGCGGCGTCGGTCTGCCACACGAAGCGCGTGGGCGCCTTTGGCGCCGGTTGCGAAGCCACCTGAGGCAGCGGCGCTTGCTCGCCCGCTGTTTGCGGGCCCGCTTCAACGGAACGGCCTTCACCGTCCGGCCGCGTTGCTTCGATCGTTTGCTCCTCTTGCGGCCTTTCAATCTCGCTTTCGGCGCGCTCTTCCGCCGCGGCGAAGATCGCGAGGATCGCGGACTGCGCCTTGGTGCCAATGCGGCGAAATACGATCCGCGTCACGCCGAATGGCGCTTCGGATGAGCCTTCCGCGCGCGCCTGGCCGAAAGCGGCGCTCGTGCTCGCGTCAACATCCGCCAGCGTTTGCGCCGAACCGATAAGAGCGCTCGCCAACGCGCTCGTATGCAGCAGGTGACCGTCGAGATCGAACAGCGCGAAGCTATCTTCCTTGTCGTCGAGAAGCGCGCGCGCAGCGTCCGTGATGGAAGGCGGTTTTGCTCGGCCCGCATCCATTCCGGCGAACAAAATCGCGGGCCAATCGCCGGCAAAGACGACCCGCGAGCAGGCGAAAACGGCGGGCTGCAGCGAGCCGGCGAGCCGCAAGCGCTCGAGCCGCGGTGCACCGCCGGCCGGAAGGCTTTCCGCGAACCGCTTGGCTGCTTCCGCGAGCGGCCCGAGAGCGGCGGGTCCACGCGCGGCGGCGTCGTGGAAGGTTTTCGCGCCGAGCAGGGCGAGCCCCGCCGGATTGGCGAAGCGCAGCTTGCCCTCGGGATCGATCAGCAAGGCCGGCGTCGGAACCGCGACGAGGCCCGCGATGCGCGCGTCGGCGAGAAGTTCCGCAAACGGGGTCAATTGAGGCATCAAAGACAAGTCCTGTCGCGATGGCCCGGCCGGCCCATTCGTCGCGATTAATAAAATGTTTAGTTCGAAAGGGCTGGAAAATCCACGCCGCACGGGTCATCATTTAGCCGATCGGGTGGCAGGGTTAATCCGGGAGAGGTGAAAATGACCATCAAAACGGGATTAGAGATTCCGCCCGAAATGCGGGCATTCGCCGAAAAGAGTGTAAGCGAGGCCCGCAAGGCCTTTGAAACTTACATGGACGCTGCCACCAAGGCCTTCGGCACGGTGGAACAATCGGCGCAAGCGATGCAAACGAACGCCCGCGAGCTTGGCCGAAAGGCCATCGGCTTTGCCGAGGATAACGTCTCCGCCACGCTCGATTTCGCGCAGAAGATTGTGCAAGCGAAAGATGCCGAAGAAGTTATGCGACTGCAGACGGCGTTCACCCAGGCCCAGATGAAATCGCTGTCGGAGCAGACCAAGGCCTTGGGCGACAGCGCGACGCAGGCGGGCAAGTCGGCCTTTGAGGCGATGAAGCCGAAGGCCTGAAACCAGCGGCGCCGACCGCTGAGTGTGCAATGCAATAATTTTGTTGCATTGCACCATTTTCTGTGCTAGTCCTCATTCACCATCGCGCAGGAGACCATGACTGGTTCCCTCGCACGGGTGGATCAGATGAGGACCCCAGCCATGATCGATATCGATACTCCGAAAAAGCCCCTGAAAGCCGCCGCGGCGCCGAAGTTCGACATGCCGAACATCGAGCTGCCGGAAATGGTGCGCGACTTCGCCGAGAAGGGCGTGCAGCAGGCGAAGGAGGTTTACGCCCGCATCAAGTCGGCGGCCGAGGAAACCACCGACGTGCTCGAGGACACCTATACGAGTGCGACCAAGGGCGCGACCGAGTTCAACTTGAAGGCGCTCGAGGCCCTGCGCGTCAACATGAACGCCTCATTCGACTATACCCGCGAGCTATTCGGCTCGAAGACGCTTGCCGAAGCGGTCGAGCTGTCGGCGACCCATCTACGCAAGCAGTTCGAGTCGCTTTCCGCGCAGACGAAGACCCTTTCGGCGCTCGCCCAGAAGGTCGCGACCGAGACCGCCGAGCCGATCAAAGCGGGCCTATCGAAGACCATGAAGGTGCATTGAAACTTCTTCCCGCACATTGATTGATCTGCCGTGACTTGCCGGCAGAGCGAGCCCGGCCGCAAGCCGGGCTCTTTGTTTTTGCGACCCCGCGAAAAACACCCCGGTAAGGCCAGGCTTGCATCCCCGCTGGGCAGCCCGTAGCTTCCCGCGCGGCTCACCTATGCAGCTGTAGCTCAGTTGGTTAGAGCGCCTGTCTGTGGAACAGGAGGTCGGTGGTTCGAGCCCACCCAGCTGTACCATTCTCGCGTCCGCCCGGCTTCCTGCGGCACGTGAGGCGAGCGACCCTCCGGCTTCTACATCTTTTCCCCGTTACCCTTGGCATGAGCATTGCTAGTCTCTGCGCGCGGAATGACGTTCAGGGAGAGTGCCATGACGAGAGCCGAACTGACTGAGAAAATCCTCGACATCAAGCGCGAGAAGGGCTGGAGCTGGAAGCACATCTGCGAAAAAATCGGCGGCTATTCCGAGGTGCTGATCGTCGGCGCCTGCTTGGGCCAGATGAAGCTTACCAAGCCGCAAGTCGCCAAGGCCCAGGAACTCTTTGGTCTCAGCAAGATGGAAACCGCGCTCTTCAACGAAGTGCCGATGCGCGGCGCAGGCCAGCCGATGCCGCCGACCGACCCGTTGATCTACCGCTTCTACGAACTCGTGATGGTCAACGGCCCGGCCTGGAAGGCGTTGATCGAGGAGGAGTTCGGCGACGGCATCATGTCGGCGATCGACTTCGACATGCTGATCGAGCGCCTGCCGAACCCGAAAGGCGACCGCGTGAAGATCACCATGTCCGGCAAGTTCCTACCCTACAAATACTACGGCGCCAGCGGCAACGTGCCGGAATACGGCTTCAAGGAAGAATAGAACGCGTCGTCCTGAGGTGCGAGCGCCGATCTTTTCGGCGCGAGCCTCGAAGGACGGGTCGTCATCCTTCGAGGCTCGCTATCGCGAGCACCTCAGGATTACGTTTTCTTATTCTTTGACGATCACTACATCCCCGCTTGTCCAGGTAAATCTATCTGAGCGGGGACCTATTCCTGTATTCTTGTGAGCCTCTACTTGCGTTCGAAATCCAGACAAAAGACGATGCAGAGTTTGATCACCGGGTCTAGCGCAATCCAGCTCTTTTTGAATTTCCGCTATCGAGTCTCTAAAGTCCGCCCAGGTCATGACGGCAAGTTTTAATCTTTCCAACGCGCCCGTAAGTTGCTCTTTCTTGTTTTCGAAAATTTCTCTGATCGTACTATTCAACTTTTCCTTGTTAATTTGATTTACGAAATCCACATCGATTTTTGGCCCGGAAAGACCAACACTTCCCCAATGATCGGAGAGCGACTTTTCAGGGATTATGAACATCAATCCTAAATCGATTTGCTTACCTAATCTCTTCTCTTCCAACATCATCAACGCTGCATATTTTACGAGCTGTTCCGGCGAAGAGCTCGTATCGAGCTTCAATTCAATTCCGATTGCCGAACGGTCGGTGACAAAGAGTCCGTCTTGCTGAGTAACGTTTTTGTTCAGCCCCCAGCCAAATCGCTCCGCGATCTCGCGGCCTAAACTCAAAAAGGGGCCGTTGTCATCAATTCCAAGAGGCTGGCAGAACAATCTGGAAATGATAGCGTCGCCAGCGATCGCAAACGTAATATTGAATAGATGATTTAGTATTTCTTCCTTGTTACGCAGATCATCTAGAAGCTCATTTAACTTGAGTGAACGCGAATAAAGCGGCCCATTTTGGTTACGAATCTCGGTCGCGGGAATTGAAACTAATCCATCGGCGATTTTCCATTTCTCGCGACTAATTGATTTAAGCCCCAAATATTTCGGGCTCCAATATAAATTGCTAATAATGTCCCAATATTTTTCGTTCCAGGTCACGGACTGCTCTCACCTCATTTTACGATCACCTGCGGGCCGATCTCGCTGATCTGGTTGACGCCGGTGAGCGCCATCGTGGTCTCCAGCTCGCGGCGGATGAACCCGATCGCCTCGCCGACGCCCTCTTCGCCCCTGGCGCCGAGACCGTAAATATAGGCGCGGCCGATCATGCAGGCCTTGGCGCCGAGCGCGAGCGCGCGCATGACGTCCTGGCCCGAGCGCACGCCGCCGTCGAACATCACCTCGACTTTGTTGCCGACGGCTTCGGCGACTTTCGGCAGCGCCGAGATCGACGAGGGTGCGCCGTCGAGCTGGCGCCCGCCGTGATTGGAAACGACGATCGCATCGGCGCCGTGCTCCACCGCGAGCTTGGCGTCGTCCACCTCGAGGATGCCCTTCAGGATCAGCGGGCCCTTCCAGGTGCTGCGGATCCATTTCACGTCGGCCCAGTTCAGCGCCGGGTCGAATTGGCCCTGTATCCATTCTCCGAGCGAGCCCGTATCGGCGACGCCCTCGACGCGGCCGACGATGTTGCCGAAGGTCCGGCGCTTGGCGCCGAGCACGCTCACGACCCAGGCGGGCTTGGTGGCGATGTCGACGAGATTGGCGATCTTCATCTTCGGCGGCACCGACAGGCCGTTCTTGATGTCGCGGTGGCGTTGGCCGAGCACCTGCAGGTCGACGGTGAGCACGAGCGCGCTGCACTTGGCGGCGGCCGCGCGTTCGATCAGCGAGGCGGCAAACCTGCGGTCGCGCATGACGTAGAGCTGAAACCAGAACGGCTCTTTGACGTCCTCGGCCACGTCCTCGATCGAGCACACCGACATGGTGCTGAGGCAGAAGGGGATGCCGGCTTTCGCCGCCGCCTTGGCGGCGAGAATTTCGCCGTTGCCGCGCTGCATGCCGCAAAGGCCGACCGGCGCCAGCACCAAGGGCACCGCCACTTGCTTGCCGACGATTTTCGTCGCGGTGCTGCGCTTGGAGACGTCGACCAGGATCTTTTGCCGAAACAGGATCGCCTTCAGATCGCGCCGGTTGGCGTGCAGGGTTTCCTCGGCGTAAGAGCCGCTTTCGGCATATTCGAAAAACATGCGCGGCACCTTGTGGCGCGCGATCTCGCGCAAGTCCTCGACGCAGGTGATAGGTTGCATGAACGACCCCCGCTTGCCGGCGAATTCAGCCGGTGCTGCGATAACATAAAACCGGCCCGGCGCTAATGGAGGAACTTTAGCCGGCTTCGGCCGTTGATTCGGGCGCCACTATTGAGGAGCGCGTCATGCCGCAAGCCGCCGCGAAACCAAAACGGGCTGGTGCGAAATCGAAAAAAGACCGCGCGCAACAGAAGCGCGATAAAGCGCTTGACCAAGCGCTGGAAGAGTCGTTTCCGGGATCCGATCCTGTTTCCGCAACGCAGCCGGCGCCGACCCAGCCGGAACAAGCACCGGAAAACAGCGATCAAGCCGGCGCCGACAAGGCCGATCGCAACGAAAAACAGCCCGCTTAAACGATCGAGTGTCCCTCCGTATATTCGGCAGGCGATCTGCTAGGGTGTAGAGTGCGGGTCCCCGAGCGGAGGAATCATGTCGCTGATTATGCCCGATCTCGACCGGGCCGTGCTCGATCGCCGCGCCGCGATCGCCGCAGCACTTCGCCGCATCGTGCCGGGCGAGGGCGTGATCGATTCCGCCAGCGAAATGCGGCCCTACGAATCGGACGGGCTTACGGCCTATCGCCAGCCGCCGATGCTCGTGGTCTTGCCGGAGACGACCGAGCAGGTATCGCAGGTTCTACGCTATTGCCACGGCGAGGGTATCAAGGTCGTGCCGCGCGGCGCCGGCACATCGCTCTCCGGCGGCGCCCTGCCGCTCGCCGACGGCGTGCTCTTGGGGCTCGCGAAATTCAACCGCGTGCTCGACATCGATTATGAAAACCGCGCCGTAGTGGCGCAGCCGGGCGTCACCAATCTCGGCATCACCAAGGCGGTGGAGCAGGCGGGCTTCTACTACGCGCCCGATCCCTCCTCGCAGATCGCCTGTACCATCGGCGGCAACGTCGCCGAGAATTCCGGCGGCGTGCACTGCTTGAAATACGGCATGACCATGAACAACGTGCTCGGCGTCGAGATGGTGCTGATGACGGGCGAGATCGTCCGCATCGGCGGCAAGCAGCTCGATGCCAACGGCTACGACTTGCTTGCGGTCATCGTCGGCTCGGAAGGTCTCTTGGGCGTCGTCACCGAGGTGACGGTGCGCATCTTGAAGAAACCCGAGACGGCGCGCGCCCTCCTCGTCGGCTTTCCCACCTCGGAAGCCGCCGGCGATTGCGTCGCCAAGATCATCGGCGCCGGAATCATCCCCGGCGGCATGGAAATGATGGACCGCCCCGCCATTCACGCCACCGAGGAGTTCGTCCATGCCGGCTATCCGCTCGATGTCGAGGCGCTGTTGATCGTCGAGCTCGACGGGCCGGAGGCCGAATGCACGCATCTCATCGATCGCGTCAGCGTGATCGCGAAATCCTGCGGGGCGACCACGCTCCGGGCGTCGAATTCGGAAGCGGAGCGGCTGATATTCTGGGCCGGCCGCAAGGCCGCCTTCCCGGCGGTCGGCCGTATTTCACCCGACTATTACTGCATGGACGGCACCATCCCGCGCGCGAAGCTTTCCTTGGTGCTCGCGCGGACGCGGGAACTGTCCGAGAAATACAAGCTCCGCGTCGCCAACGTCTTTCACGCCGGCGACGGCAATCTGCATCCGCTCATTCTCTATGACGCGAATCAGGCGGACGAACTCGACCGCGCGGAAAGGCTCGGCGCCGAGATTCTGAAGCTTTGCGTCGAGGTCGGCGGCGTCTTGACCGGCGAGCACGGTGTCGGCGTCGAGAAGCGCGATTTGATGCCGACGATGTTCACGGAAATCGATCTCGCTCACCAAGAGCGCCTAAAATGCGCCTTCGACGACAAGGGGCTGTTGAATCCCGGCAAGGTATTCCCGAAGCTGCACCGTTGCGCCGAACTCGGCCGCATGCACATTCATGCCGGCAAGCTGCCATTCCCCGATTACCGCGGTTCTAAAGCATGATCCCGAAAAGTGGACACAGGTTTTCAAGCAAGATCATGCTTCCCCGAAAATGACCGACACGCTGAAGCCCCGCGACGATAACGAAGTGGTCGAGGCCGTCGCATGGGCGGCGGCCGAGGCCAAAACGCTCGAAATCGTCGGCCGCGGCACGAAGCGCGCGATCGGCCGCGCCGCGCAGACCGATCTCACGCTCGATGGCTCGGGAATTTCCGGCATCGTGCTCTACGAGCCGGAGGAACTCGTGCTTTCGGCTAAGGGCGGAACGCCGCTCGCGGAAATCGAAAAGCAGCTCGCCCGAAACCGCCAGGAGCTTCCGTTCGAGCCGGCCGATCTCGGTCCGCTCTTGGGCGGCAAGCCGGAGGCCGGCACGATCGGCGGCATGCTCGCAGCCAATCTCTCCGGCCCGCGCCGCATCAAGGCGGGTTCCGCGCGCGACCACGCGCTTGGTATGAAGGCCGTCTCCGGCCGCGGCGAATCCTTCAAGGCGGGCGGCCGCGTGGTGAAGAACGTCACCGGCTACGATCTGCCGAAACTGCTCGCCGGCTCCTGGGGCACGCTCGCGGTGATGACCGAGATCACCTTGAAAGTGCTGCCCGCGGCGGAGGATGTCGCCACCGTTCTCGCCCTTGGTCTCGCTGACCAGCAGGCGATCGAGGCGATGAATGCGGCGATGGGAACGGCGTGCGATGTCTCGGCGGCGGCGCACCTGCCGCGAAACGTCGCGGCGCTGATCCCCGTGCAGGCGGTCTCCGCCGGAAATGTAGCCCTGACCGCGTTTCGCCTCGAAGGAATCGCGCCCTCGATCGCCTACCGCCGCGACAAACTCGAAGCGCTGTTGCGCCCCTTCGGCAAGCTCGAGCTGTTGGCCGCCGAAGCTTCGCGCGCCTTCTGGCGCGCGCTGCGCGACGTCGTGCCGTTCGCCGACGGCAGCAGCAACGCGGTGTGGCGCATTTCCGCCGCCCCGGCATCGGGCGCGAAGATCGCAAGCGCGATCACCGCCGCGACCGGGGCGAAAATTTTCTACGACTGGGCGGGCGGCCTGTTGTGGGTCGCGATGCCGGATGAAGCGCCGCACGAGGCCGCCATTCGCGAGGCGCTCAAAGGCGAGGGCCACGCCACGCTCATTCGTGCCAGCGCCGCGGTGCGCGCGAGCGCGGCCGTGTTCGAGCCGCTCACGCCCGACCTCGCGGCGCTCACCCGCCGGATCAAGGAAAGCTTCGATCCCAAGCGCGTCCTCAATCCGGGCCGCATGTACGCGGGCGTGTGAGCATGCAGACGAATTTCACCCTCGCCCAGCTCGCCGACCCGAACATCGCGGTCGCCGACAAGATTCTGCGCGCCTGCGTTCACTGCGGCTTCTGCACCGCGACCTGCCCGACTTACGTGTTGCTCGGCGACGAGCTCGATAGCCCGCGCGGCCGCATCTATCTCATCAAGGAGATGCTGGAAGAGAACAAGCCCGCCACCGCCGATGTGGTCAAGCACATCGACCGGTGTCTGTCGTGTCTCGCCTGCATGACGACCTGCCCGTCCGGCGTCCATTACATGCATCTCGTCGATCAGGCGCGCGTGCGCATCGAGCAGACCTATCGCCGCCCGTTGCTCGATCGCCTCTATCGCGCCGCCCTCGCCAAGCTCATGCCCTATCCCGCCCGCTTCCGCGCCGCGCTTTACGCGGCACTTCTCGCCAAGCCCTTCGCTCCGCTGTTTGCCGTCATCGGATTGAAACCCGTGGCGGCGATGCTCCGTCTCGCGCCCTGGCGCATACCGGCCGCGCAAGCGGATGCGCAACGAATTTTCCCCGCCGAGGGAACGCGCAAGGCCCGCGTGGCGTTGCTGTCGGGTTGCGTCGACCGGGTGGTGCAGCCCGCGATCCGCGCGGCGGCGATCCGGCTTCTCAACCGCCAGGGCATCGAGGTCGTGCTCACCGAGGGAGAGGCTTGCTGCGGCTCGCTCAGCCATCACATGGGCCGCGAGCACGAGGCGCTCGCTTTCGTGCGCAACAACGTCGACGCCTGGACGCGTGAAATCGAGGGCGGAGGATTGGACGCGATCCTGATCACGGCGTCAGGCTGCGGCACCACGATCAAGGATTACGGCTTCATGCTTCGCACCGATCCAAGCTATCGCGACAAGGCCGCCAAGGTCTCGGATCTGGCTAAAGACATTTCCGAATATCTGGCGAAGCTTGCGCCCTTGCCGCCGGTCGCCGCCCGCAACATCAAGGTCGCCTACCATTCGGCCTGTTCGATGCAGCACGGCCAGCAAATCGACCGTGAGCCAAAGGAACTGCTGGCCAAGGCCGGGTTTATCGTTCGCGACATACCCGAGGGTCATCTTTGCTGCGGCTCGGCCGGCACCTACAACATGTTGCAATCGGACATCGCCGCGCGCCTTCTCGCGCGCAAGGTCGAAAATATCGCCAAAACCTCGCCGCAGATCGTGGCGACGGGAAACATCGGCTGTATCACCCAAATTGCGAGCGGAATCTCGATTCCGGTCGTTCATACCGTCGAGTTGCTCGATTGGGCGACCGGCGGACCGCTGCCGCAGGCGCTAAAGCATGATCCCGAAAAGTGGGAACCGGTTTTCGGGAAAGATCATGCTTCAACAGTGTTCTAACGGCGGGTTTTGGCGGGCGTCGAAGCTGTCATATTATCGCGGACGAAAATCACGGGGATTGGACAATGGCCAAAAAGGCAAAGCCCAAAAAGGGCAAGCAGAAAAAAGGCGGCCGCCGCAAGGCTGCGAGCAAAAAAGCGCCGGCACGAAAGAAATCGGCGCGACCGGCGGCGGCGAAAACCGCCGCGCGTGCGGCTCCCGCCGCGCCGAAAGTCGGCGGCGTGAAGATCGGCGGCGAAATGGGGCCCCGCTTCGATGAAATCTTGACCCCGGCCGCGCTGCAGTTCCTCGCCGAGCTGCATCGCAAGTTCGAAGGCACGCGCAAGCAGTTGCTGGCGCGCCGCATCGACCGCCAGCACCGTTTCGATGCCGGCGAGCTGCCGGATTTTCTGCCCGAGACCAGGCACATCCGCGAGCAGGGCTGGAAGGTCGCCTCGCTGCCGAAGGATTTGCTCGACCGGCGCGTCGAGCTCACCGGCCCCGTCGATCGCAAGATGGTCATCAACGCGCTCAACTCCGGCGCCGAAGTCTACATGGCCGATTTCGAGGACGCCTGCTCGCCGAGCTGGGAAAA